>Ga0307515_10011761_pt1 | contig 16563 bp, 11 predicted proteins | sample 17_EM_MG_FD_194513 | JGI IMG/M metagenome (GOLD analysis project Ga0307515, IMG submission 194513) | Populus trichocarpa ectomycorrhiza microbial communities from riparian zone in the Pacific Northwest, United States - 17_EM | ecosystem: Host-associated > Plants > Roots > Unclassified | place... | reverse complement strand
TCATGGTCGAGAAGGGCGCCGTCCACGGCCTGATGGGCGAGAACGGTGCCGGTAAATCGACGCTGATCCGCGTGCTCTCGGGCGATCAGGCCGCCGATGATGGCAGCATCCTCATCGACGACGAGGAGCAGAAATACGGATCCGTCCGCGACGCCTTCCACGCCGGTGTGATCGTCATCCATCAGGAGTTGCAGCTCGTTCCTGAGTTGACAGTCGCCGAAAATCTCTGGCTCGGACGTTTCCCGGCCAAGGGCGGTGTCATTCACGCGAAGACTTTGGTCGAGACGGTACGGTCAAAGCTCGAAGAGATCGGTATCGATGTCGATCCGCTGGCCAAGGTCGCCTCGCTTTCGATCGGCGCACGGCAGATGGTCGAGATCGCCAAGGCCGTGATGCTCGATGCGCGGGTGATCGCGCTCGACGAGCCGACCTCCTCGCTTTCCTCGCGCGAAAGCGAAATCCTGTTTTCGCTCATCGACATGCTGAAGGCGAAAGGAACGGTCATTCTCTACGTCTCGCATCGGCTCGACGAGATCTTCAGGCTTTGCGACAGCCTGACGGTGTTGCGCGACGGCAAGCTTGCCGCCCACCATCCCAAACTCGCCGAGACGACACGCGAGCAGATCATCTCCGAAATGGTCGGACGCGAGATCAGCAATATCTGGGGCTGGCGCGAACGCGCGCTCGGCGGCATTCGGCTGGAGGTCAAGGATCTGTCGGGGCGGAGGCTGCGTAGTCCGATCAGCTTCTCTGTTCGCCAGGGCGAAATTCTCGGTTTCTTCGGGCTGATCGGCGCCGGCCGCAGCGAGATGGCGCGGCTGCTTTATGGCGCCGATACCAGGCATCAGGGCCAGGTGACGATCGACGGCGTTGCCGTTTCGCCGAACAATCCGAAGGCAGCGATCAATGCCGGCATGGTGCTCTGCCCGGAGGATCGCAAGTTCGACGGCATCGTCCAGGGCCGGTCGATCGAGGAGAATATCGCCATCTCGTCGCGCCGGCATTTTTCGCCCTTCGGCATTCTGAGCCTGAAGAAGGAAGCAACGCTGGCGGACCAGTTCATCGCCAAGCTTCGGGTGCGAACGCCATCGCGCAAGCAGGACATCATCAATCTCTCGGGCGGCAACCAGCAGAAGGTCATTCTCGGCCGCTGGCTGTCCGAGCAGGGCATCAAGGTTCTCGTCATCGACGAGCCGACGCGCGGCATCGATGTCGGGGCGAAATCGGAAATCTACGAAATTCTCTACGAACTGGCGGCGGGCGGCATGGCGATCGTGGTGATCTCAAGCGAGCTGCCTGAGGTCATGGGCATTTCCGATCGCATCATGGTGATGTGCCAGGGCAGGGTGGCGGCTGATGTCGCCCGCCAGGATTTCGACGAGCGCAGCATTCTGACGGCAGCACTCCCCGACAAGAATGCCGCAGGCACCATTTAGGACCAGGAATACGGACGATGAATTCGTTGAAAAAAATCCTTCTCGGCGAACAGGGGCTGGTGGTGATCTTCGCCGCCGCCTTCGTGATCGTCTCGCTTTTCGTTCCGAATTTCCTGACCGAGCGAAACATGCTGGGGCTGCTGCAGTCGGTCGTCACCATCGGCATCGTCGCCTGCACGATGATGTTCTGCCTCGCCTCCCGGGATTTCGACCTATCGGTCGGATCGATTGTCGCCTTCTCCGGCATGATCGCCGTGATGGTCTCGAATGCGACAGGCTCCATTCCCGTCGGGCTGCTGGCCGCCCTGCTGTGCGGCGCCATAGTCGGCTTCGTCAACGGCATCGTCATTGCGCGCTTTCGCATCAACGCGCTGATCACCACGCTGGCAACCATGCAGATCGTGCGCGGGCTGGCGCTGATTGCTTCGGATGGCCGCGCTGTCGGTATCAACGATCCCGCCTTCTACCAGCTTGCCCTGTCGCGCTTCCTCACCGTGCCGACGCCGATCTGGATCATGCTGATCCTTTTCATCGTCTTCGGCTTCGTGCTCAACCGCACCGTCTTCGGCAAAAACACGCTGGCGATCGGCGGCAATCCCGAGGCCTCGCGGCTTGCGGGCGTCAACGTCGTCAACATGCGCATCTGGATCTTTGCCTTGCAGGGTCTCGTCTGCGGCATTGCCGGCATCCTGCTTGCCTCGCGCATCACCTCCGGCCAGCCGAACGCGGCAACAGGGCTCGAGCTTTCGGTGATTTCGGCCTGCGTTCTCGGCGGCGTCTCATTGGCCGGCGGCCGGGCGGCGATGAGCGGCGTCATCGTCGGCGTGCTGATCATGGGCATTGCCGAAAACGTCATGAATCTCCTGAATATCCAGGCCTTCTATCAGTATGTCGTGCGCGGACTGATCCTGCTGATCGCGGTGCTGCTCGATAATCTCCGATCTTCGGCAGCGGGGCGACGCGGGTGAGCTGGGAGCGGGCCGGGGACGAAATCGAGCTGAACCACGGCGATCTCTCGGTCAGGGTCAGCCGCTTGGGTGCCGCCGTTACCGCTGCTACCTATCGGGGCGTACCCTTTCTCGTTCCGGCCGGCGGGCAGGATGGGACGATCGCGAATTTCGCGATGGTGCCGTTCGGCAATCGCGTGGAAGGCAACGCCATGTCCTTTGCCGGGCGCGAGTATGGTTTCCAGCCGAATTCCTCCGATCCGCTCTATCTGCACGGCGACGGCTGGATCTGCCTCTGGCAGTTGGAGGATGCCAGCCCGGAACATGCGCTACTGTCTTTTTTGCGCGATGCCGACAAGGTTTCACCCTATACCTATCTCGCCCGGCAGGAGATCCGTCTCACGGGCAAAGAACTGGTGCTGACGCTATCCATGGAGAACCGCGGCGAGACCGCTCTTCCCTTCGGACTGGGGCAACATCCTTTCTTCGCGCGCACACCGGAGACACGATTGACGGTTGCGGCCAATCGCTGCTGGAGCGAGCGGCAGGGCCATCTGCCTGATAAGCCCGGTCCGGTGCCTGGTGATTTCGATTTCAGGTCGGGCAGGCTGTTGCCGCAGCGATGGGTCAACAATGCCTTCGAGGGCTGGGACGGTCGGGCTGCGATTGACTGGCCGGACCTTGGAATCCGGGCGGTGCTGGAGGCTGATGCTGCGCTTGATCGCTTCATGCTGTATATGCCGGTCGACCGGACGGATTTCTTCTGCTTCGAGCCGATGAGCCATCTGCCGAACGGGCACCACCTGCCTGATTTCGGCGGGCTCACGCCTCTGGCACCGGGCGAGGTTCTTTCCGGCACGGTGACGATCGCGATGTCGGCGCTGCCGGCCCAATCGAAAGGGAGATAGATGGGCAATCGTCTGCAGGGCAAGAACATCCTGATAACAGGCGCTGCGCAGGGTATAGGCCTTGCGATGGCGAAGGCTTTCCTCAGGGAGGATGCAGCCGTTTTCATCGTCGATCGTGACGCCACGCGGCTGGCGGATGCGGCAAATGAGCTCAGGAGTACCGGCGGCCGGCTCGGCTATCTCTCGGCCGATATTACCGATGCCGGGACGATTGCGACGGCAGTCGCTCAGGCGAAAAAGGAGATCGGGCAGGTCAACGCGCTCGTCAACAATGCCGGGGTCAATGTCTTTGCCGAACCGCTCGAGACGACGGACGAGGAGTGGAACCGCTGCTTCGATATCAATCTCAAGGGCGCCTGGAATTGCTGCAAGGCGGTGCTGCCTGTTTTGATCGAACAGGGCGGCGGCGTCATCCTCAACATCGCCTCGACGCATGCCTTCACCATCATCCCGCACACATTTCCGTATCCGCTGGCAAAACATGCGCTTCTCGGCATGACGAAATCCCTGGGCCTCGAATATGCGGCCCGCAATATCCGCGTCAACGCGCTGGCGCCGGGCTATGTCTCGACGCAAAAGGTGATCGACTACTGGAATGGATTCGCCGATCCGGAGGCTGCGAAGGCCGAGACGATAAGGCTGCATCCGGGCGGGCGCATCGCGACGCCGGAGGAGATCGCCATGGCCGCCGTGTTCATGATCTCAGACGAATGCCCTTTCATGAACGCCACCTGCCTGACTGTTGATGGCGGCCTCAGCGTTCAGCAGCATCCTGCCTGACAAAACCTCGATTCCTGCTGATTTTTACAAGCCTGTCGTCTTCTGCAGATAGAGCATTATATTGCCTGTCGGGGAGGCTATATGACCTCCCGCAGGCACGAAGCGGCGCCCTGCCGCTTCCTCGCTCAATCGAAAACAGGAGGACGGCATGCAGATCAATCGTACGGCTTCAGCTCATTGGACCGGCGGCCTGAAGGACGGCAAGGGCCAGATCTCGACGCAGAGCGGCGCCCTGAAGGACTATCCCTACGGCTTCGCCAGCCGCTTCGAAGGCGTTGCCGGCACCAACCCGGAAGAGCTGATCGGCGCAGCCCATTCCGGCTGCTTCACCATGGCGCTGTCGCTGATCCTCAACGAAGCCGGCTTCACCGCCGACCACATGGAAACCTCCGCCAAGGTGACGCTCGAAAGCGTCGAGGGCGGTTTTGCCATCACCGCCATCCACCTTTCGCTGACCGGCGCCGTTCCCGGCGCCGACGAAGCAACCTTCACTGAACTCGCCAATAAGGCGAAGGCCGGCTGCCCGATTTCGAAGGCGCTGGCCTCCGTTCCGATCACGCTCGACGTCAAACTCGCCTGATCCTTCACTGCTATCGCCGGAAGTGCCGCGCGCTTTCAAGCCGCGGCACTTTTCATTTGCGCGCGGCATCTCGGAATCCGCTTTTTTCCGAAGTCATAGACGTTCTGTTGGGGAGCACTCCCCGCCCCGCGTGCTGCAGTGCGGTATGTTGACAAATAACACCTGATGGCTTACGAATGACGAAATTCGAAAATCGTCATTCGTAAATCAGGCGCCAAAACTCATGAACGACATCGCGGAAAATACGCTCGACATCACGCGGCAGGAGAATGTCACGCGTATTCTCGATGCGGCCGAGCGACTGTTCCGTCACTACGGCTACAGCAAGACGACGGTGGCCGATATCGCCCGCGATCTCGGCATGTCGCCGGCCAATATCTATCGCTTTTTCGCCTCCAAGGTGGAGATCCACCAGGCGATCTGCGGGCGCATGCTCGCCACCTGCTACCAGTTCGCCGTTGACGCCCGCGACCAGCCGGTCAGCGCCAGCGAACGGCTGCGCCTTTATGTCGAGACCCAGTATCAGTGGACGCTGGACACCATGCTCGACGAGATGAAGGTGCATGAGATGATCATCGTCGCCATCGAGCGCGACTGGCACGTCATCGAAAAACATATCGACAGCATTCACGACGTGTTTGCCGAAATCATCGCCGACGGGATTGCAGCGGGCGAGTTCGCCGAACAGGACCCGATCGTCGCCTCGCGTTGCTTTGGTGCGGCGACGGTTAATCTGTGCCATCCGCAGATGGTGGCGCAATGTCTCGCGAAGACCAACCGCGCGAACGTGGACGAACTGATCAACTATGCGATCAGGGCGCTGAAGAAATAACGGACGGCAGAGGCCGCCAAGAGACCCCGAAACGATCCAGGAGTGCGGAAATGTTTTCGCTCAAGACCCTTAGCAACCGCATGCCGTCCGTCGTGAGCCTCATGCTCGTCAGCGCCATTGGCATTGGCGTTTCCGCCTGCTCGGAGGAGAAGGCCGAGGTCAAGGAGGTCATCCGGCCGGTAAAGGTCGTCGAGATCACCAAGGCGGGCGATACGCGCAAGCTCGATTATTCGGGTTCGGTCAAGGCGCGCACGGAGATGAACCTCGGGTTTCGCGTCGCCGGCAAGATCACCGAGCGCCTTGTCGATATCGGCGACAAAGTGAAGCCGGGCGACGTGCTCGCCCGGATGGACTCCACCGATTACCGGCTCGCGGTAAAGACGGCGGAAGCCAATCTCGCGGCCGCTGAAAAAGGCGTTGAAACCGCCGATCTCGTCAACAAGCGTAATCAGCAACTCTTCGACAAGAATGTTTCGCCGAAATCCCAGCTCGAGCAAGCGTCGCTCAGTTACGATCAGGCCGTTTCAAGCCGCGATGCTGCCGCCTCGGCGCTCGATCAGGCGAAGAACCAGGTGAGTTATGCGGAGCTGAAGGCCGACCACAACGGGATCGTCACGACGGTCGATGCCGATGTCGGCCAGGTCGTTGCGTCGGGTACTCCCGTCGTCACGGTCGCCGTCGACGGCGAAAAGGAAGTGCAGATTGCGGTTCCGGAAAACGACATTGCCGAATTCAAGCCCGGCAAGACGGTCAAGGCAAACTTCTGGGCCGACGACAGACTGGTGCTCGACGGCAAGGTGCGAGAGGTCGCCGGCAGCGCCGACCAGCAGTCGCGCACCTTTGCGGTGAGGGTGAGCCTGCCGAACGATCCGCGTGTGCTGCTCGGCATGACCGCGACGATCGAGGCGGATGTCAGCAACAGCAATAGCTATGTCTCGATCCCGCTCAGCGCGCTGGCCGAGAAGGATGGCAAACAGATGGTCTGGACCGTCGACCGCAATACGGCGACCGTGCATGGCCGCGCCATCAAGGTCGCCGATTTCACCGGCGACGGCGTGCACGTGACCGAGGGTCTCGATACCGGCGATCTCGTCGTTTTGGCCGGCACGCAGTTCATGACCGAGAACCTGAAGGTGAAAGTGCCGGACCAGCAGTCGGCCCTGGCCGCCACGGACCAGACCGTCCGCTGATTGCGCGATAAAGAGAGAGCAGGACCATGGACGCCACCACCACCGAAAAGCGGCCCTTCAATCTGTCGCGCTGGGCAATCGGACATCCGAGCATTGCGCGCTTCCTCTTCGGGCTGATCATCATCACCGGCGTGCTCGGCCTGATGCGCATGGGCCAGCGCGAAGACCCCGAATTCACCTTCCGCGTCATGGTCGTACAGGCGCTCTGGCCGGGCGCTTCGATCCAGGAGATGGAAGACCAGGTCGTCAACAAGATCGAGCGCAAGCTGCAGGAAACGCCGCATATCGACTGGGTGAAATCCTATACGCGGGCAGGCAGCGCGATCATCACGCTGCAGGTCAAGGGCGACACCAATGCGCAGGAGGTGGCGGATTCCTTCTACCAGGTGCGCAAGAAGGTCGGCGACATCGCCAACGAGCTGCCGCAGGGCCTGCTCGGCCCCTATTTCAACGACGAGTTCGGCGATACCTTCATCACGCTGCATTCGATCAGCGGCGACGGTTATTCCTATCCGGAACTGAAGAAATTCGCGATCCAGGCGCGCGACATGCTGCTGACGACGCCTGGCGTCGAGAAGGCCGTCATCATCGGCGACCAGCCTGAGAAGATCTATATCGACGTCTCGTCCAAGGCGCTCGCCGAGCGCGGCCTGACGATCGTCAATCTGCAGGACGCGATCAAGGGCCAGAACAATGTCGATCCGGCCGGTTCCGTCGATACCGGCCTGCGCTCCGTGCGCATCTCCGTCGAAGGCGACGTGAAGAAGGCGGCCGATATCCGCGAGCTGCGCCTTCGCGCCGGCGGCCAGGTGACACGGCTCGGCGATATCGCCACCGTCAGTTCCGGGCTCGAAGATCCCTATCAGCGAAAGTACCGTTTCAACGGCCACGAGAGCGTCCAGGTCGGCGTCGTAATGGCCAAGGGCTTCAACGTGACCGATGTCGGCAAGGGCGTCGAGGCGACCTATCAGCGCTTCGAGGAGGCGCTGCCCTACGGCGTCGCCGTCGACCAGATCGCCAACCAGCCCGATGTCGTGACGGATGCAGTCAGCGAATTCATGCATGCGCTTGGCGAAGCCCTGATCATCGTGCTGATCGTCTCGTTCGTGTCGATCGGCTGGCGCTCGGGCCTCGTCATCGCCATCGCCATTCCGTTGGTGCTCGCCGCCACCTTCGCCCTCATGTACGAACTCGGCATCGACCTGCAGCGCATTTCGCTCGGCGCACTCATCATCGCGCTCGGCCTGCTCGTCGACGATGCAATGATCGTCGTCGAGATGATGGAGCGAAAGCTGGAGGAGGGCCTCGTCAAGATCGAGGCGGCGAGCTTCGCCTATTCCTCGACCGCCTTTCCGATGCTGACGGGCACGCTGATCACCACGGCCGGCTTCATTCCCGTCGGTTTCGCGGCGTCCACGGCAGGCGAATATGTGCGCTCGCTGTTCTACGTCGTCGGCATCGCGCTTGTGACCTCATGGTTCGTCGCGGTCTACTTCACCCCGTGGCTCGGCTATATGATCCTCAAGCAGCGCCATCACGCCGGCGAGCATCGCGATGCCTTCGACACGGGCTTCTACCGTCGGCTGCGCGGTACGGTCAGCTGGGCGGTGCGCCACCGCGTCATCGTGCTGCTGCTGACGCTCGGCACCTTTGCCACCAGCCTCTGGGCCTTCCAGTTCATTCCGCAGAATTTCTTCCCGCAATCCTCGCGGCCGGAAATCCTCGTCGATCTCTGGTTGCCCGAGGGCACCAGCATCAAGGAAGTCGAGGTGCAGGCAAAGGCGCTCGAAGCCAAGGTGATTGAGGATCCCGACAAGAAGTTCATCGCCACTTATATCGGCGAGGGCGCGCCACGCTTCTTCCTGCCGCTCGACCAGCAGCTGCGCAACCCGAACTTCGCCCAGCTTCTCGTCATGGCCAATGACGAACCGGCGCGCGAGCGGCTGATCGTCAAGCTGCGCACGATCCTGGCGGAGGACTTCCCCGACATCCGCGGCAAGGTCGATCGCCTCTTCCTCGGCCCGCCGACCGGCTGGCCGGTGCAGATGCGCGTCATGGGGCCGGACCGCCAGGAAGTCAGGGAGATCGCCGATCAGGTGAAGGCGCGCTTCCAGGCCAACCCGATGCTCGGCGCCATCCATGACGACTGGCTGGAGCAGGTGCCGGCGATGAAGCTGGTGATCGACCAGGACCGTGCCCGCGCGCTCGGTGTTACCTCGCAGCGCGTGCGCCAGATGCTGCAGACCGCCATGACAGGTGCAGCACTCGACGATTTCCGCGACGGCGAGGAGACGGTCTCGATCGTCGCCCGCGAACCGGATGCCAGCCGCTCGCTGCTGTCAGCAGTCAACTCCGTCTATGTCCCGACGGATTTCGGCGGCTTCGTGCCGGTCTCGCAGGTCGCCAAGGTCGTGCCCGTCATGGAGCAGGGTATCGAATGGCGGCGCGACCGCCTGCCGACGATCACCGTGCGCGCGACGCTGCCTGACGATGTGCAGCCGAACGACGTTGTCATGAAGATGTATGCCGACATGAAGGACCTGCGCGACAGCCTTCCGGCCGGCTATAACATCGAGATCCAGGGCGGCGCCGAGGATGCGGCGGAAAGCCAGATGTCGATCGCTGCCAAGGCGCCGATCATGCTGGCCGTCATCGTCGTGCTGCTGATGATCCAGCTGCAGCATTTCGGCAAGGCGATGCTGGTGCTTTCCACCGGCCCGCTCGGCATCATCGGTGCGGCCGCCGCATTGCTGATCAGCGGCGCGCCCTTTGGCTTCGTGGCGATCCTCGGCGTCATCGCGCTGCTCGGCATCATCATGCGCAACTCGATCATTCTGGTCGATCAGATCGACCAGGATATCAAGGCGGGCATGCATCGGCAGGAAGCGATCGTAGGTGCTGCCGTGCGGCGTTTCCGGCCGATCATGCTGACGGCGCTGACCGCCGTGCTGGCGCTGATCCCGATCTCGCGTGGCGTCTTCTGGGGTCCGCTCGCCTACGCGATGATGGGCGGCATCCTGGTGGCGACAGTGCTCACCATTCTGGTTCTGCCCGCCGGTTACGCCCTTTTCTTCGGCAAGGAGCCGAAGACCAAGGACGAGCCAGGCGAGTATGCCGACGCCATCCAGGAAGAGGCGGATGACAGGCATCCGCCGGCGTTGGCAGCAGAGTGAGGACGGCGCGGCGAAAGCCGCGCCGTTTTCCTTGCGGGCCGCAGATCCCTCCTCAAATAAGCGCCGCACCTTGTCTTCGTCTTGAACCAGCGTGCCGATTCCATTGCCTCCTCGAAAGAGCTAAGCTGTGAGGCATTGCCGCGGATCAGTTCAGGGGAGGCACGACCATGGCCGATTATCGTCTGGAAGCGAGCTGGAGCCCGGTCGAAGGCAGTTTCGGGCGCTTCACTTTCACGCTCTTCAATCTTTCGGCAGACCCGCTTTCCGGCTTTTCGCTTGCCTATACGTCTCTGACGCGGGTGGCCGACAAACATGTCTGCGACGGTGGCAGGCTGAAGCGGCGGGTCGCGAATCTCCATGAATTCCTGCCGCCCGAGGGGCTGAGCGTGCGGCCGGGCGGGCACTGGCGCTTCACCGTCGAGGGGCTGACCAGGGCGCCGCAACATGTGACATCAGGCATCAAATCGGCCTATCTGACACTTGGCGACGGCCGTCACGTTCCGGCGGCTTTCGGCGATCTCATGCTTGAAGGCCGGGATGGCGGCGTCGCGGCGCCGCTTCTGCCGCCGGGCCGGGTCGAGGAACCCTATGCGCTACTGCCCTGGCCGCTGTCGCTCGGGTTGAAAGCGGGGGAACTGCCGCTTGTGCTTTATCCGGCCGAGAGGACCGGGCTCGATGCGCTGAAGGCGCTTTCCTCGGTCCTTGCGCTCTATCAGAGGCTTTACCCGGCCGATAACGTGCCGTTTTCGCTCGCTGCGGTGAAGGGCGGGCGGTCCATTCGTTTCGTCACCGAATCGTCGATCGCCGCCTTCGCTTATGAGCTGCGTTTCTCTGCCCATCAGATCGTGCTGTCGAGCGCGGGTCCGGCGGGGCGGCAATATGGGCTGATCAGCCTGGCACAGCTGTTGCACGGCGCCCGCACCAATCGCGAGAGCTTCCACTTTCCTGATTTCGGCACGATCGCCGACCAGCCGCGGTATGGGTGGCGCGGCTGCCATCTCGATGTGGCGCGGCAGTTTTATCCGGTGGCCGATGTCATGCGGCTGATCGATATCCTTGCCTGGAACAAGCTCAATATCTTCCACTGGCACCTGACGGATGACGAAGCGTGGCGGCTTGAGATCAAGGCCTATCCCGAGCTGACCGAGATCGGCGCGCGGCGTGGACCTGACGAAGTGCTGGTGCCGCAGCTCGGCGACGGGGCTGAGACGCGGGCCGGCCACTACACGCAGGACGACGTCAGGCGGATCGTCGCTCATGCCGCCTCGCTTGGCGTCGAAGTGGTGCCGGAAATCGACATTCCCGGCCACAGCACGGCGACGCTGCTTTCACTGCCCGCCCTCGTCGATGGGCAGGAGGCGCCGGACAGCTACCGCTCGGTGCAGGGCTATGCCAACAACGCCCTCAATCCGGCGATCGAATTCACCTACGAATTCCTCGGCACGGTATTCGACGAGATGGTGACGCTGTTTCCGAGCGACTATCTCCACATCGGCGGCGACGAGGTGGAGCATGGATCCTGGCTTTCCTCGCCGCTCTGCAAGGCGCTGATGGAACGGGAGAAACTAGCCGGCACCGCCGAGCTGCAATCCTATTTCCTGAAGCGCATCAAGGTCATGCTGTCGGAACGTGGCAAGAAGCTCGTCGGCTGGAACGAGGTCTCGCTCGGCGGTGGCGTCGATCGCGACGGCACGTTGCTGATGGCCTGGGAAAATCCCGCCGTCGGCGCCGAGCTGGCGCAGGAAGGCTATGATGTGGTGATGACGCCGGGGCAGGCCTATTATCTCGACATGGCGCAGGCGGAAGCCTGGTCGGAGCCCGGCGCAAGCTGGGCCGGCTTCGCGTCGGCGGAACAGACCTATGGCTACGAGGCAGAGGCCGAACTGCCGGATGCGCTGAAGGCGAAGATGCGCGGCATTCAGGCCTGCATCTGGGGCGAGAACTTCGTCTCGCGCGCCTATTTCAACCGGCTGGTCTTTCCGCGCCTGCCGGCCATTGCCGAAGCCGCCTGGACGCCTTCGGCGCGCAAGGACTGGGATCGGTTTGCGGTCATCGTGCGGATGTGGCCGCAGCTTTAGAGCAATTCCAGGAAAAGTGCGAAGCGGTTTTCCGTCCGGAATTGCGTAAAAACAAAAGGCTAGAGCCGTTCTGCGTTTCCGTGAAAAGCTGAACGGCTCTAGAGCATGATGCCGAAAAGTGTGAGCGGTTTTCGGACGACATCATGCTCTAACTCTTTAATGTAGAACGGGATTCAGATTTTAGGCCGACCCGGCCTAAAATCATCCCGTTCTAGTCGGAGTTCGACGTGGATGATGTCCGCTGAGAGGCGGCATCAGGAAGATCAAATCGGTCGAGCTAGTCCGGCCTCGGCGATCAATCATCAGATGAGATGCAGAACAGCGCTCGACTTGTCATCGGTCTCGACTTCCGGTGGTCGATGAAGAGGCGGCGGGCCAAGATCAAAGCTGGAGAACCAACTTGGCGGCCCATAGCCGTTTGCGTGTTGCACGTCCGGCGGCGGGAACAGTCCCGCATATTTCGCAAACGAAATCATGACGCCAAAGAAAATAGTCAGCCCAAAGGCGAGGTGCTTTGCGCGTCTCACATCTTCTCTTTTCATTCAACTGTCCCTACCAATCGACATGCCTGCGAGCCTCGCAATATTTAGAGAACTCATTGGTATGCAATTTTGTCAAGAAGTTGGTAAGGACTGAAACAAATAGGTTTTGATCGTGATGGTGCTACTGCGTGGCGCTTAGAGTGGTTTGGCTTTTATAGAAACGCAGAACCGCTAACATTTTGTTTTTACGCAATTCCGGACGGAAAATCGCTTCGCATTTTTCTGGAATTGCTCTTAGGCCGCCTCGGCTTTAAGCCCCAGCAGGGCCGCGCCGATCAGCCCGGGTTCGATACGGCATTCGCTGCGCACCACCAGCGGGCGGTCGAACTTGCGCAGGATGCGGGCGCGCACGGCATGATCGAGCTCGGCCAGCAGCGGTTCGATATTGGATAGCCCGCCGCCAACAGGGACGATGGTGGCGCCGGTGATATTGATCGTCAGCGCCAAGGGCGAGGCGACGAGATCGACATAGACGTCGATGGTGCGCGTCGCCTTTTCCTCTCCGCTCCGCCATTGGCCGATGATCTCCTCGCTGGAGAGGTCGAGATCGTGCAATGTCTTGTGCAGGCGCTCCAGGCCGCGGGCGCCGCCGATGGTGTCGACGCAGCCTTTCTGGCCGCAGCCGCAGGTATAGGCGGGAACGGCGACAGGCGGATTGCCGGCATTGGATGCGATGATCGGGCCGTGGCCCCATTCGCCGGCAAAGCCGCCGGCCTCGTTGACGAGGCGTCCGTCGGCAACCAGACCGCCGCCGACGCCGGTGCCGAGGATGGCGCCGAAGACGATGCGGTGGCCGCGGCCGGCGCCGAGGCCGGCTTCGGCCATGGCGAAGCAGTCGGCGTCGTTGGCGATCAGCACCGGCAGGCCGAGTTCGGCTTCGAGATCGGCCGCGAGCGTGCGGCCATGAATGCAGGGAATGTTGGCGCAGATCAGCCGCTGCGTATCAGGGTCGACGACGCCGGCGATCGAGACGGCGATGCGGCTCGGCTGCTCGCCGGTCTCGGCGATGATGCCGCGCAGGGTCTCGACGAAAGCGGCAAAATCATCCTTCGGCGTCGGGCGGCGGCCGAGAGGAACAATGTCTGTCTCGGAGCGGGCGATGCCGCCCTTGATGGCGGAGCCGCCGATGTCGAATGAAATGATCATTGCATATCTGCCGTTTCTCTGGTCTCCGGCGTCTGCTCGCACTGTTGGCGGGGAATTTCAAGCGTTCATTCGGTGTTTGCAGCGGCAACACTTTTTCCGGGACATGCGTGGGTAGGGCAGAGGGGTGTCGCGTGGTAGGCGTATGAATATGATCAGGGCTTGTTCACCGGCGCTGCATAGCCGCCGCGATTTCTGACAGCACAAGTCATTCAATTGGCATATTGCATCGCCAGAATCCGGCCCTACACTTCAACCTGTTCCCGGACCCATGACGATCGATACAAGAGAAAACAGCGCCATCCGAAGACCACGTCCCAAAGGCCGCCGCCTGTCGTCCATTTTGCGGCAGATGGCCGCCGACCAGAGCCGCGAGCGCATTTCGATCGGCGACCTGTTCGAAACGATGGGCGACCGGGCGATCGGCGCGCTGATGCTGATCTTCGCGCTGCCGAATGCTTTCCCGACGCCGCCCGGTACGTCGTCGCTGCTCGGCGCGCCGTTGATCTTCCTTGCAGCACAGTTGACCTTCGGGCTGAAGCCCTGGCTGCCAAAAACGATCGCCAGCCGTTCGATGCGGCGGCAGGATTTCGAGACTATCGTCGGACGCATCCACGGCTGGCTCGCCTGGGTGGAGCGCATGCTGAAGCCGCGGCTTGCCCTCTTTGCCGAGCCACCGGTCGAATATCTCGCCGGGCTCTCGTGCCTGCTGCTTTCGATCGTGCTGGTGCTGCCGGTGCCGCTTGGCAATATCCTGCCGGCAATCACCATCTCGCTTTTCGCTTTCGGCATATTGGGCCGTGACGGGCTGTTTGCCCTTTTCGGTTTCGCGATGACGGCAGCATCGCTCTTCGTTGCCGGCGGCGTAATCTACGGTCTCGTCAAGGCGGCGATTTATCTCGTGATGCAATGGCTAGCCTGAGCGGCCGCTTTATTTGCTGCTGTTTTTCTCAACGCACTCGACATTTGCCCGAATTTTGTTTTGATCTGGCACGATACAGACTCGAACTCATGATCGACGGCGGCGAGCCGGTTTACTTTGCGCGGTAGGCATAGATGGTAAAAAGGTCCGAGACCCCTGCACGGCTCGACGATGCGGCGCGTGCCGGCTGGCTCTATTACGTGGCCGGGCGCACGCAGGATGAAATCGCCGCCGCAATGGGCATCTCGCGGCAATCGGCGCAGCGCCTGGTATCGCTGGCGGTCGCAGAGCGCCTGATCAAGGTGCGGCTCGACCATCCGATCGCCGCCTGCCTGGAACTCGGCAGCCAGCTGCGCCGGAAGTTCGGATTGAAATACGTGGAGGTGGTGCCGAGCGATCCGGGCTCGTCATCCACGACGGTCGGCATCGCCGAGGCGGCTGCGGCCGAGATCGAACGGTGGTTGAAGCGGGCGGAGCCGATCGTGCTCGCCATCGGCACCGGCCGCACGCTAAAGGCCGCCGTCGATCAGCTTCCGGCGATCGAATGTCCCCATCACCGTATCGTCTCGCTGACCGGCAATATCGCGCCGGACGGATCGGCCGCCTATTACAACGTCATCTTCAGCATGGCCGATGCCGTGAAGGCGCGGCACTATCCGATGCCGCTGCCGGTTCTGGTCACGTCGGCGGAGGAGCGCGAATTGCTGCATGCCCAGCAGCTCGTGCGCTCGACGCTCGACATGAGCGCGCAGGCCGACGTCACCTTCGTCGGCATCGGTGAACTCGGCATCGATGGGCCGCTCTGCGTCGACGGTTTCCTCGAGAAAGACGAGATGATGGAGCTGATGCGCGGGGGTGCTGCCGGCGAGATCTGCGGCTGGATCTTCGACGTCGACGGCAAGCTGATCGACAACCCCATCAACGAGCGTGTCGCGTCCGCGCCGATCCCCTCGCGCGATTCGTCGACGGTCATCGGCATCGCCAAGGGGAAGCGGAAGTTCAAGGCAATCAGGGCGGCCGTCATTGGCCATCAGATCAACTCCTTGATCACCGACGAAGAGGCTGCCGAGTTTTTGCTCAAGGATTGAGCAAAAAATATTTCCTTATAAATCAATGTGATAACTATCGTCTTCGGCATCGCAGCAACGATTGTCGATTGACATTCTCTGTTGTTTGTTGAGTAATTGCCCATGAGCAAAGCGAATGCTCACACCCCGTCTTCTGGGAGGAAGATATGACATTGAGAACTTTTCTGCTGGGCGCCTGCTCAGCACTGGCGTTTGCCGGCATGGCTTCGGCCGAGACGCTGACAATCGCGACCGTGAACAACGGCGACATGATCCGGATGCAGAAGCTGACGGATGATTTCAAGGCGAAGAATCCCGGCATCGACCTTGAATGGGTAACCCTCGAAGAAAACGTGCTGCGCCAGAAGGTCACGACCGATATCGCGACCAAGGGCGGCCAGTACGACGTTCTGACGATTGGCACCTATGAAGTTCCGATCTGGGCAAAACAGGACTGGTTGCTGCCGCTCGACAATCTCGGCGCCAGCTATGACGTCGACGACCTGCTGCCGGCAATCCGCAGCGGCCTGACCGTGGACGGCAAGCTCTATGCTGCGCCGTTCTACGGTGAAAGCTCGATGGTCATGTACCGCAAGGACCTGTTCGAAGCTGCCGGCCTGAAGATGCCCGACGCGCCGACCTGGGACTTCGTTGCGGACGCTGCCCGCAAGATCACCAGCAAGGACAAGGAAATCTACGGCATCTGCCTTCGTGGCAAGGCCGGCTGGGGCGAAAACATGGCCTTCCTGACGGCCATGTCCAATTCCTTCGGCGCACGCTGGTTCGATGAGAAGTGGAAGCCGCAGTTCGATCAGCCTGAGTGGAAGGACACGCTCGACTTCTACGTCAAGCTGATGAAGGATGCCGGCCCTCCGGGCGCTTCCTCCAACGGCTTCAACGAAAACCTGGCGCTCTTCCAGACCGGCAAGTGCGGCATGTGGATCGACGCAACGGTTGCCGCTTCC
>Ga0307515_10011760_pt1 | contig 16563 bp, 16 predicted proteins | sample 17_EM_MG_FD_194513 | JGI IMG/M metagenome (GOLD analysis project Ga0307515, IMG submission 194513) | Populus trichocarpa ectomycorrhiza microbial communities from riparian zone in the Pacific Northwest, United States - 17_EM | ecosystem: Host-associated > Plants > Roots > Unclassified | place... | reverse complement strand
CCCGAGCTCGTCGCCGGCGCCGCCGCCGCCACCGCCGCGCGGAAGGACGAGGCGCTGGCCCACGCCGAGGCCGTCCCGACGCCGAGCCTCCAGCTCCAGGGCTTCGGCACCACCGATCCGCAGGGCATCGCGCTCACCGTCGGGATCACCGTCCCGCTGCCGGTGTTCGACCGCAACCAGGGCGCCGTCGCGCGGGCGCGCGCCCAGCAGCGCGCCGCCGAGCTCGGCCGCGGCGCGACCACCGCCGAGCTCACCGCGGACCTCGCGCGCGCCACCGCGATCGAGACCACCCGGTGCGACGCGGTCGCCCGGTTCCGCGCCGACGCGGTCGAGCGCCTGCCCCGGGTCCGGACCATGGCCGAGGCCTCCTACCGCAGCGGCCAGGCCAGCCTCGTCGAGCTGCTCGACGCGCTCGACGCCATCACCTGTGCCCGGCTCCGCGAGATCGAGCTGATCGCCGCCGCGCTCGACGCCGAGCTCGATGTCCGGGCGGCTGCCCGCGGCCGCTGAGCGACCCCGGGGGCCGGAGTGAATCCGGCCCCCTCCATTCCCGGCCCCCTCCATTCCCGCTAATCGGTGATCGAGAACTTGCAGAACAGGTTGGTCTGGCACGCCACGTAGTACGTGAGGCGGTATCCGCAGCCGTAGGCGATCACGCTGCCCTGCGAGCCCTCCCACGCCTCGACCTCGACGCCGACGTTCGGTGTCTGGCAGCCCAGGTTGTGCGCGGCGTCCTTGCGCATGTCGCGCAGCACGGTCTCGCTGGGCAAGACGGCCACCACCGGTGGGCTCTCCTTCGTCGAGCTCATCGACCCGCCGCAACCGGCGACCACCGCGCCAATGACACCGACCAGTGCCACATGCCTTGTCGCACGGTTCATGTATCCACCGTACCACCTGGCCCCCGGGCAGTCGATCGCGCAGGCGCCCGCATCACCGTCTGCGTCGGTGAGCCGCCGCATTGCCGCACCGCGTGGCGAGCTGCGCCGGGCGATTGGCCCGCGCGCGCAGCAATCCAGTACCATCGCCGCATGCCGATCTGCCGCGAGTGCAATGACGAGGTGACCAAGCTGGTGTCCGTCAAGGTCGGAGGCAAGGCGCGCAAGGTCTGCGCCGACTGCGCCGATCGGCTCCGCGAGGAGGGCGAGGTCGCCGAGGCCAGCGAGGGCGTGATCCAGGGGATGATGGGTTACAAGGGCCGGCGCTGACCGGCCGCGCCCGACCGTCCGCCGCGCCGGTAGCATTCTGCGCCGGCGTGATCCGGTGTGCGTGACCGTGGCGAACCGTATCGGGTGGCTCGCGGGCTCGGCTTGCGCCCGGTGCCGCGCGGATCCCCGCCGCCGCGCCGTACAATCCGCGCTCGATGATCGACTACGAAGCGCGCGCGTGGCTCCCGATCCTGCTCCAGCTCCGCGGCTCGGTGATCCCCCGGCTGGTGCCGCGGGTCCTGATCACCGGCGCGCTCGGCGTGGTGGCGATGCTGCTCCTCGAGCGCCGCGGCGTGAAGATCCCGACGCTCGGCCACACGCTCGTCGGCGTGGCCCTCGGCCTGCTCCTCGTGTTCCGGACCAACGCGTCGTACGACCGCTACTGGGAAGGCCGGCGCCTCGTCGGTAGCATCGTCAACCGCTCGCGCGATCTCGCGCGCCAGGTCGCGGCGTACCTCGAAGACCCCGAGGCCCGCGCCGCGTTCCGGCGGCTGATCCCGGCGTTCTACTGGCTCGCCGCGCAGACCCTGCGGCGCCGCCCCGACTTCGGCCCGGCCGAGCCCGCCCTGAGCGCCGAGCAGCGCCGCGCGCTCGACGGTGTCGCGTTCCGTGCGCCGATGCTCACGCGCTGGATGGCCGAGCTGCTCCGGACCGAGGCCGCCGCGGGCCGGCTCCCCGAGCCGCGCCTCCAGCTGCTCGACGCCAACCTGACCGCGTTCAACGACGCGCTCGGCGGCGCGGAGCGCATCCTCAAGACCCCGATCCCGTTCGCCTACGCCCAGCACATCAAGCTCTTCGTCGTGCTGTTCTGCTTCAGCACTCCGTTCGTCATGGCCGACTCCATGGGCTGGGCGACGCCGGTCGCCAGCGGCCTGCTCGCCCTCGCGCTGTTCGGCGTCGACGAGATCGGCGTGGAGATCGAGGATCCGTTCGGCGACGATCCCAACGACCTGCCCCTCGACGCGATCGGCCAGGGCATCGACGCCGCGGTCGGCGAGTTGTTGCGCTGACCGCGCGGGCGCGGGACCGAACGCAAGCTCTGCACCTGGTGGTCTCATCAGCCAGGCTGTCCCTCGCGGACCGCAGCCCGACGTGTTCGGCAACATCTTCATCGGCATCGCCGGGATGATCGGCGCGGGCAAGTCCACGCTCGCCGCGGCGCTCGGCGAGCACCTCGGCATCGAGACCTACTACGAGCCAGTGGCCGACAACGAGTACCTCTCCGACTTCTACCGCGACACCGCGCGATACTCGTTCGCGATGCAGGTCTACCTGCTCAACCGCCGGTTCCAGCAGCACCAGGAGATCATCTGGCGCGGCCGCTCGGCGGTCCAGGACCGCACGATCTACGAGGACTCGATCTTCGCCAAGATGCTGGCGGCGACCGGCCTCATGGACGAGCGCGATTACCGGAGCTACGTGCAGCTGTTCCGCAACATGAGCAACTTCATGTGCAAGCCGAGCGTCATCATCTATCTCGACGTGTCGCCCGAGGCCTCGGCCGCGCGGATCGCCTCGCGCAGCCGCGACGTCGAGTCGAAGATCGAGCTCGGCTACCTGCGCGCGCTGCACCAGGGCTACGAGGAGTTCGTCGCGAGCATCTCGAAGGTCATCCCGGTGATCCGGGTCGACCACGAGCGGTTCGCCACCGCCCAGGAGATGGTCGAGGTCATCCAGCGCGAGTATCTCGACGCCTCGTTCCTGCGCAGCGTCACCCGGTTCGACCCGACGCGCTAGGTCTGCCCCGGCGCGCGGGCTTGATGCCGAGCCGGCCATGCAACAGCGCGCCCAGCCGCGCATCGTGTTGCACGGCGATCGGTAGCTCCGTCTCCATGACCTGGCGCACCGCCTTGCCGGCGGCGGGGCTCTCGAGATGGACGTGCATCGGGCCGCCGAACCACGCCACCGACGATGGGATCACGGTCGGAGAATACCATCCTGGACCTCCGGTTTCGAGGGTGGGACGCTGTCGCGATGGCAGAGCTACCGGAGCCCGCGGCGGCGCGACCCGCGCCCACGCTCGCGGCGATCGCGCGGGTGTTCGCGCGCCACGCCAACACGACGTTCGGCGGCGGCAGCGCGACGATCGCGGTGCTCAGGCAGCAGCTCGTCGCGCGCCGCGGCTGGATCGGCGAGGCCGACTTCGAGCTGAGCTACGCGCTGTCGCGGCTGACCCCGGGGACCAACCTGCTCGCGTTCTGCACCGCGGCGGGCTGGACGGCGCGGCGCTGGCGCGGCGCGCTGGTCGCGCTGGTCGCGTCGTCGCTGCCATGCTCGATGCTCGCGGTCGCGATGACGGTGTTCTACGAGCAGCTGCACGGCAACGCGCTGTTCCAGGCGGCGCTGCGCGGCGCGATGGCCTCGGCGGTGGCGGTCATGCTGGCGACGGCGTGGGTGTTCGCGGAGCCGCATGTCAAGGCGGCGCCGCGCAAGGCGATGATCGTCGTGCCGTGCGCGCTCGTGCTGTCGCTGGTCGTGCACCTGTCGCCGATCCGGATCCTGCTGCTCGCCGCGGTGGCCGGGCTGGCGTGGCCGGAGCCGCGCCCGGAGTCGCGATGATCAAGTTCCTCGTGCTGCTCTGGATCCTGGGCAAGAGCACGTTCACCTCGTTCGCCGGGCTCGCCTCGCTGCCCGAGATCCGCGAGGAGCTGGTCGAGCAGCGCCGCTGGCTGACCGACGAGGAGCTCAACCAGTCGATCGTGATCACACGGACCACGCCGGGGCCGGTCGGGGTCTACGTGGTGTCGGTCGGCTACATGGTCGACGGAGTGCCGGGGGCGGCCGCCGGCTGGCTCGCGATGGCGGCGCCGTCGCTCACGGTGATCCTGCTGGTCGGCTATTTCGGCCGGCGGGCGCAGCACCCGCGCGTGCGGGCGATGCTGCAGTGCGTGGTGCTCGCCAGCGCGGGGCTGCTCGTGCTGGCGGCGGTGCCGCTCGGGCGCGAGGCGCTGGACGGGCCGCTCGCGATCGGCATCGCGATCGCGGCGCTGCCGGTGCTGGTGTCGAAGCGGATCAACACGCTCTGGGTCATCGCCGCTGCAGCGGCGGTGAGCCTCGGCGCGTCGCTGGTCCGGGTGGTGGCCGGCTAGCGCCTCCAGTAGTAGCCACCGCCGCCGAGTAGCATGACGACAAGAACGATCACGACAATCATGGTGAGTGACATGGGAATCCTCCTGCCGCTGATGAGTGCAAGGTATGCGCCGGAGCGCCGCGGATACGGCCGGCCGCACGGTCGAGCGCCGGTGCGCGGCTGAGCTCGCTGCCGCGCGAGGATGGCGGCTGCCGCGCGTCGGCGACGCCGGTCTGGCGCTGGCTGATCAGCGAGGGCGCACGGTGGGCCGGTGCAGCGCCGCGCCCGCGACCACCCCGGTCACTGATGCTGCATGTGCGGAGCGACGCGGCAGCGGTTGCGGCTGCCGCAGATCGCCTCGGCATCGCAGGTCGGATCGGTGCTGATCATCTGGGTGCACACCACGTCGGCGCAGCGCTGGTCGCGGGTCGCCAGGAACCCGGCGACGGCGTCCTTGCGGATCGCGATCCGCTTGCCGCCGGCGTTGCAGCCGCAGCACGCGTCGACGAGATCGCAGTCGTCCGCGGTGGTGCAGCTGTCGGCGGGCGCGGTGATCGGGGCCGGCTTGTCGGGCGCCGCTGGCCGTGCGCTGCAGGCGAGGGCGGCGCAGACGCCCAGCCAGGCAAAGGCCGCGGCTGCCGTCATCGCCGGAATACCCCGGCGCCGGCGAACCGGGCCTCGTCTCCGAGCTGGTCGGCGATGCGGAGCAGCTGGTTGTACTTGGCGACCCGGTCCGAGCGCGACGCCGAGCCGGTCTTGATCTGGCCGGCGTTGGTCGCGACCGCGAGATCGGCGATGAACGCGTCCTCGGTCTCGCCCGAGCGGTGCGAGATGATCGCGGTGTAGCGCGCGTGCTGGGCCATGCGCACGGCGTCGAGGGTCTCGGTCAGGCTGCCGACCTGGTTGACCTTGACCAGGATCGAGTTGGCGATCCCGCTCTTGATGCCGCGCTCGAGCCGCGCGGTCTGGGTGACGAACAGGTCGTCGCCGACGATCTGGATCTTGCCGCCGAGCTGGTCGGTCAGGGTCTTCCAGCCGGTCCAGTCGTCCTCGGCGAGGCCGTCCTCGATCGAGATCAGCGGGTACTTCGCGGCCCAGCCGGCGTAGAGCTCGACCATCTCCGTGGCGGTGCGGTGCTTGCCCTCGTAGTCGTAGGTCTGCTTGGCCTTGTCGAAGAACTCCGAGGCCGCGACGTCGAGCGCGACGAAGATCTGCTCGCCGGCGCGGTAGCCGGCCTTCGCGATGGCCTCGAGCACGATGCCGATCGCCTCGTCGGCGCTGTCCAGGCTCGGGGCGAACCCGCCCTCGTCGCCGACGTTGGTGGCCTTGCCGCGCGACGACAGCAGCTTCTTCAGGTGGTGGAAGGTCTCGACCCCGGCGCGCAGCGCGTCCTCGAACCGCTCGAACCCCGCGGGCGCGATCATGAACTCCTGGATGTCGAGGTTGTTATCGGCGTGGGCGCCGCCGTTGATGATGTTCATCAGCGGCACCGGCAAGGTCACCGCGCCGACCCCGCCGAGGTAGCGGTACAGCGGCAGGTCGTGGGCGAGGGCGGCGGCGCGCGCGGCGGCCATCGACACCGCGAGGATCGCGTTGGCGCCCAGGTGCGACTTGAGCGGCGTACCGTCGAGCGCGAGCAGCGCCGAGTCGATCGCCGCCTGATCGCTGGCGTCCATGCCGATCAGAGTCGGCGCGATCACGTCGCGCACGTGATCGACCGCCTTGAGCACACCCTTGCCGAGGAAGCGCTGGGCGTCGCCGTCGCGCAGCTCGAGCGCCTCGTGCTCGCCGGTCGACGCGCCCGAGGGCACGATCGCGCGGCCGAGCGCGCCGCTCTCGAGCCCGATCTCGGCCTCGACGGTGGGGTTGCCTCGAGAATCCAGGACTTCGCGCGCGTGCAGCCAGACGATCTCCGTCATGGGCGCGGATACTACGCCAAGCCGCGCGCGAGAACAGCACGACGCGGGCTCTTGTCGATCGGCTTGTCGGCAGGTTGCCGGCTGCGCCCAGGGAGCTGATCGCCGGCTCGAAGACGCGCCGGCTCAGGGCGCAGCCGGGCGCTCGCCGGGCGCCTGCGCGCACTGCCGTGCTACAAGGCCGCATGACGTGGAACGCCGCCGGATTCGCGCTGGTGGTCGCGATCGCCGCCGCCGGCTGTCCGCCGCGGCCCGCGGCGCCGGTGGCCGCGGCGCCGACCGAGCTGGTCGCCGCGGTCAAGGGCACGATCGAGCAATGGCGCCAGGCCTACGAGGTCCGCAGCATGGAGGCGCTGGCCAGGCTCTACATCCACGAACCCGGGCTGGCGGTCATCCAGGACGGCGCGCTGCAGCTCGGCTGGGTGGCGGTCGAGTCCGCGCTGCGCAGCCGGCTGGCGCGCGCGACCGAGATCCGCGTGCGGATCAAGGACCTCCAGGTCGCGGCGCTCGGCGCCGGCGCCGCCGTGGCCATCGCCGCGATGACCCGCGAGTCGACCGACGGCGCGACCACGGTGCGCGAGGCCGGCGTCGTGACCCTGGTGCTGCGCGAGGATCCCGAGGGCTGGGCGATCGCCTCCGAGCACTACTCCTACCGCCGGCCGTGAGAGGATGGCGGCCATGACGCGGACGATCGGGGTCGCGCTGCTCGGCCTGGGCAATGTCGGCGGCGGCGTGGTCAAGCTGCTCGAGGACAACGCCGCGGCGATCGCGGCCCGGCTCGGCGCCACGCTCGAGGTCCGCGCGATCGCGGTGCGCGACGTCGACAAGGCCAACCGCGTGGTCGACGTCGACCGGCGGCTCCTGACCAGCGACGTCGAGGGCACGCTGCGGCGGGCCGACGTCGACATCGTGTGCGAGCTGATCGGCGGCACCACCCTGGCAAAGCAGGCCACGCTCGCGGCGATCGCGGCCGGCAAGCACGTGGTGACCGCGAACAAGGCGGTGCTCGCCGAACACGGTGCCGAGGTGTTCAGCGCGGCCGAGCGCGCCGGGGTCGACGTGTACTACGAGGCCGCGGTGTGCGGCGGCGTGCCGGTGATCCGCGTGCTGCGCGAGGGCCTGGCCTCGGATCGCGTCGAGTCGCTGCACGGCATCGTCAACGGGACCTCGAACTACATCCTGACCGAGATGGCCAGGACCCGTCGGCCGTTCGCCGACATCCTGCGCGACGCCCAGGCGCTGGGCTACGCCGAGGCCGACCCGACGCTCGACATCGGCGGCGGCGACGCGGCCCACAAGCTCGCGATCCTGGTCAACCTGTGCTTCGGCACGATCATCGACGTCGCGGCGATCCCGACCGACGGGATCGACATCGTCGAGCCGATCGATCTCGACTACGCCCACCAGTGGGGCTACGTGATCAAGCCGCTGGTGATCGCGCGCGGCCACGGCGACCCGGTGACCGGCCCGATCGAGGCCCGCGTCCACCCGGCGCTGGTCCCGGCGAGCTGGCTGCTCGCCGACGTCGGCGGCGCCAAGAACGCGCTGTACGTCCAGAGCTACGCGCTGGGGCCGTCGATGTACTACGGCGCGGGCGCCGGGATGCTGCCGACCGCGATGTCGGTGGTCTCGGACATGATCGAGATCGGCCGCAACATCGTCGCCGGCGTCGCCGGCGCGACCCGGCCGCGGCCGGCGCAGCCGCGCACGATGATGGCGCTGGGTGACCTGCGCACGCGCTACTACCTGCGGTTCGGGGTCCACGACAAGCCGGGCGTGCTCGGCCAGCTGATGACGATCCTCGGCGCGCACCAGATCTCGATCGCCCAGGTCGTCCAGGACGGCCGCGCCGCCGGCCCCGAGCCGGTGTGGGTCGTCGTGGTCACCCACGAGGCCCGCGAGGCCGACGTGCGCGCCGCGCTCGCCGAGATCGACACCCTCGAGGTCGTGCGCCAGCCGGCGCGGCTGATCCGGATCTCGGGCGACGTGAGCCGGGCATGAGCCTGGTCGACGGGGTGCTGCGCCACGAGGTCCGGGTGATCTTCGGCGATACCGACCAGATGGGCGTGGTGTACTACGCCAACTACCTGCGGTACTTCGAGGGCGCGCGGGCGGCGTACTGGCGCGCCCTGGGGCGCAGCTACCAGGACCTGGTGGCCTGGGGCGTCGCCCTGCCGGTGGTCGAGGCGCACTGCCAGTACCGCAAGCCCGCGTTCTACGAGGATCTGATCTGGGTCGAGGTCCGGGTCAGCGAGGTGCGCGGCGCGTCGCTGCGGTTCGCCTACCGGGTGACCCGCGGCGGCGATCTCCTCGCCGACGGGATGACCCGCCACGCCGTGATCGGCAACGACGGCCGGCCCCGCGCGCTGCCGCCGGAGCTGCGCGGCACGATTCCCGCCGCTTCGTGAGGCTGACGCGAGTGGGCCGGGCGCATTGATCGCCCGGCGGGCACGGCGGTACACCTCCTGGATGCAAGATCGCAACCTCGCCCTCGAAGTGGTTCGCATCACCGAGGCGGCGGCGCTCGCGTCGGCCCGCCTGATGGGGCGCGGCGAACGCAAGCAGGCCGATCACGTCGCGGTCGAGGCGATGCGCGTCGCGTTCGACGCGATCGACATCCGCGGCACCGTGGTGATCGGCGAGGGCGAGCGCGACGAGGCACCGATGCTGTTCATCGGCGAGCGGGTCGGCGCGGGCTGGCGCGACAACGACAACTCGTCGCCCCATGTCGACATCGCGGTCGATCCGCTCGAGGGCACCAACCTGTGCGCGACCGGCGCGCCCGACGCGATCAGCGTGATCGCGATCGCCGACGACGGCCAGTTCCTCAACGCGCCCGACACCTACATGCAGAAGATCGCCGTCGGCCCCGAGGCCCGCGGCGTGATCGACCTGCGCGAGTCGCCGACCTGGAACCTGCAGCGGATCGCGCGGGCCAAGGGCAAGAAGGTCCAGGACTGCACCGCCGTGATCCTCGATCGCGATCGCCACAGCGAGCTGATCGGCGAGGTCCGCCAGGCCGGCGCCCGGATCCGGCTGATCGGCGACGGCGACGTCTCGGGCGCGGTGATGACCGCCCACGCCGACTCCGGCATCGACGTGCTGTTCGGCACCGGCGGCGCGCCCGAGGGCGTGATCGCGGCCGCGGCGCTGCGCTGCTACGGCGGCGAGCTCCAGGGCCGGCTGCGGTTCCGCGACGACCGCGAGCGCGCGCGCGCGATCAAGATGGGGGTCAAGGCCGAGGACACGATCTACGCGACCGACGACCTGGCGCGCGGCGACGTGATGTTCGCGGCCACCGGCGTCACCAAGGGCTACCTGCTCGACGGCGTGCGGTTCTTCGGCGAGTCGGCGAAGACCGAGTCGATCGTCATGCGCTCCAAGTCGGGCACGGTGCGCGTGATCAACGCGACCCACCACTTCAACACCAAGCCGAACTGGGCGACCGGCATCGAGTCCTGAGCCGCGCGATCACCTCGGCGCGATCGTCAGCTCGGTGGTCTTGCCCGCGGCGATCGCCACGCTGCGGGTCTCCGGGCGCTGGCCGCAGCTGAGCTCCAGCTGGTGCGGCCCGGGCCGCAGCTCGAGCTCGAAGATCGGGGTCTGCAGCCGGCGGCGGTCGTCGAGCACGGCGCTGCAGCGCTGCCGGGTGTGCACCGTCAGCCTGCCGGTCGCCGCGCGACCGCTGCGGGCCGCGGCGCTGACCACGATGTCGAGGCTCGTCGTCTCCTCGCCGGTCAGCGCGACGCGCCGGGTCTCGCGCGCGCCGTTGCGCTCGACGATGATCTCGTAACTGCCGGCCGGCAGCGCGAACGAGCAGTGCGCCGCGGCGCAGTCGTCGAGCCTGGCCGCGCCCGGTGGCCGGCCGCAGCCGTCCTGCGCCGGGTCGGGGCAGCGATGGATCGCCACGGTGGCGCCGGCGGGGTCGGTGTGGACCTCGAGCCGGGCGGTCGGGGCGTCGGCAGGGAGGGCCGCGGGCGCGTCGACCGGCGCGGGGACGGGGGCGTCGACCAGCTCGACCGCGTCCGGCGCGGCGTCGGCCGGCACCAGCTTGAGGGTCGAGGTGTCGCGCGCGGCGAACGTGGTCCCGTGCTCGACCGCGGTGCGCGGCGTGTCTCGCACCGCGAGCACGATCGCGAACGACAGCAAGCCCAGGCCGCCCATGCCCAGGGCCATCACCGCGATCCGGGTCCGCGGCGGCATCACGATCGCGGGGTTGGTGACCGTCGCCGGTCTCGACCGGCCGTGCGCCGGCGCGGTCGGCGGCCGCGCCGCGGTGCGCGGTTCGATCAACGTCGGCACCGAGGCTGGTCCGCTCGGCACCGGCACGCGGAACGCGCCGCTTCGCAGCAACGTCTCGCGGTCTTCCAGCGCCGTGCGCGACGCGGCGGAGGCCCCGGGCCTGGTCGGTTCGAACATCGCCAGGACACTGCGCCGCATCGCGCTCGGCGCGGGCACCGCGTTCGGCCTGGGATGCGCGGTGCTCGCGGGTGCGGACGGTGCCGGCGGCGGTGGGGTCGATTCGAACAGCGCCAGGACGCGATCGCGCATCGTGTCCGGCGCCAACCGGGTGGGCTCGTCGCCCGGCGCAGCGGCGGCCTCGATGGTGGTCTCGGCGGCGTCCTCATCGTCGGCGTCATCGGTGACAGCCTCGCCAGTGGCCTCGCCGGCGGCCTCGCGGGGGAACCGCGCGCGCAGCCACTCGCCGAGCTGCATCGGCGTCGCGAGCTCCGGGCACGACTGGAGGAACGCCTCGAGCGCCTGGGCGAGCTGCGCCGCGGTGGCGCGGTCCTCGCGCCGGGTTGCCAGCGCCCAGCGGATCGCCTCGGCGAGCGGCGCCGGCGTGTCCGGCGCGGCCTGCTCGATCGGCGTCAGCCGGCCGACGCGGATCGCGCGCATCCCCGCCACCGCGTCGCCGCGCGGGACCAGCGTGGTTCCGGCGAGCAGCTCCCACAGCACGATCGCGAGCGAGTACACGTCGCTGCGGCCGTCGAGCGGCGTGCCGGCGGTCTGCTCCGGCGACATGTAGGCATACTTGCCCTTGACCACCCCGGCGCTGGTGAGCCGGCGATCACCCAGCGCCACGGCCTTGGCGATCCCGAAATCGCACAGCTTGGCCACGCCGTCGAACGACACCATCAAGTTGGCCGGCGACACGTCGCGGTGGACCAGGCCGTAGGGCTGGCCGTCCGGCGCCCGGAGCTCGTGCGCGTAGTGCAGCGCCGCGGCCGCGTCGGCGCCGATCCGCGCCACCATCGCCGGCGGCAGCCGATCGGCCCCGCCGCGCCGGAACACCTGCCCGGTATCGACGCCGTCGACGTACTCCATCGCGATGAAGTGATCGGCGTCGACCTTGCCGAAGTCGTGGATGTGGACGATGTTCGGGTGGCTCAACTGCGACGCCAGCCGGGCCTCGTCGAGGAACATCTGGATGAAGTCGGACGCGCTGGCCAGGTGCGGCAAGATCCGCTTGACCGCGACGCGCCGGCCTCCGCCCTCGATGCCACGCTGCTGTGCGAGAAACACCTCGGCCATCCCGCCGCGCGCAATGCGGCGCTGGAGGACATACTGTCCGAACCGGATGCCGCCCTCGTCAGGCACACCGACATCTTATCCTGACGAGACGCAACCTGTTGTGCGCACTGGCTTCTTCATCCATCGCCTCGCGACGACGCGGGGTTGCGCGCCGCCGTGCGTGACCCAGATCATCGATCGCGGCGCAGCGTCGACGCCATCCGGCGTTTTTTGCTGTATCCGTGGTGCGTCCCGGGGAAGATTACTCCCGGCGCTGCCACCTCGGAGGAGCCGCACATGAAGCACCTAGCCCTCGGAGCCTGCCTGGTCATCTGGATCGCCGCGTGCGGCGGCGGCGGCAAGCCGCAGCTCCTCGATTCCGGGGTCGACGCCCTGCTGGCGTGCAACCCGGTCGCGCAGACCGGCTGCAAGACCGGCGAGAAGTGCACCTGGATCGTCGATCTCGACGCCATGGGGAACACCGACGAGATCGGCCACGTCGGCTGCGCCCCGGTCGGCGCGGCCCCGATCGCCGACGGCGGCCAGTGCGCGGACGCGACGGCCATGGCCAACATGGGCGCGGACGCCTGCGTCGCCGGCGACCTGTGCATCTCCGGAAAGTGCAAGCCGATCTGCGATCCGCAGCTGGTCGACGGCACCGCCGCCGGAGCCTGCCCGCTCAACTTCGCGTGCAGCCTGTACTCCGGGGTCTTCGTCTCGGGAGTCAACGCGGTGGCCGGCGTCTGCGAGCCGACCTGCGACCCGCTGACCCAGAAGCTGAACGGCGATGGCACCCTGACCGCCGCCTGCGGCTCGGCCGACCCGACCAAGCCGAGCGCGACCTGCGTGGTCAGCGGCCGGTTCCGCTCGTTCCACTGCGCGCCGTTCGATCCGAACGACCCGATCTGGGCGGGCAAGACCGATCGCCAGCCACCGCTGGCCGACTCCCACGGTAACTTCTTCGGCAACGGCTGCGCGCCGGGGTTCATCCCCGGCTACGTCGAGAACCTCACCACCGGCGCGATGAAGACGCTGTGCTCGGGGATGTGCGCGCCGCTCAAGGTCGACAAAGCTATCGCGGTAGGAGCGCATGCCGCGGACAACCAGGGCGACGTCAACGCGCTGGCGAAGCTTGAGACCGAGGCGGCGGCGCTGGCCGGTAACGCCGTATGCGTCATGGGCAAGAAGGGCTCCATCGTGAACGCGCAGCGCGGCGAGGACTGTCGCTTCCTGTGGTTTCCGCTCGCAAAGGGCGATCCGACGATGGCGCTGCCGACGCCGTTCAATGACACGCTCGGCCTGTGCTTCCCGTACGAGAAGTTCCTCTCGGTGACGATGCCGGGCATGACGCAGAAGTTCCCCGAGAAGAGCTGCGCCGAGCTGGAGGTGACCGCACCGATGACCGATCCGTATGGCAGCGCGAAGGAGAACGGCTGCTACCCGCTGTCCGAGTCGCGGCTCCTGGCCCGCAAGGGGCGCAGCGCATTCGCGACCTTCCGGTTCGCCAGCGAACCCGGCCCCGCCGTGCGCCACGTCTTCGACTGAAGCGACACCACTGGGCGCGCTCCGGCACGCGACCAGGCCGCTTCACGGCAGGCAAGTGGCCAGGAGCACGCTGACGGTATTCACCCGTGCGTTGGCCACCACGAAATCAGCTCTGCCATCGCCGTTGATGTCCGACACCGCGACCGACCTCGGATCCCGGCCGGTTGCAAAGTCGATGCTGGTCTGAAAGGTGCCGTTTCCGTTGCCCAGCAGCAGGCTGACGGTGTTGGCCAGTTCGCTCGCTGCGACGAGATCGGGCTTGCCATCGCCGTTGACATCCGCCACAGCGACCGACGCCGGATTCCGGTTCGTGGGATAGTCGACGTTCATCTGGAATGTTCCGTTGCCATTGCCGAGCAGCACGCTCATCGTGTCGGCGCCGGCGCTTGCAACCAGGAGGTCGAGCTTGCCATCGCCGCTGACGTCCGCCACGGCGACCGACCGCGGAACGAGGCCTGTCGGATAGTCGAGCCTTGCCCGGAAGGTGCCGTTGCCGTTGCCGAGCAGGACGCTCACGGTATTGCTGCTTGCGTTTGCCACGACAAGATCGGGCTGGCCATCGCTGCTGACATCCGCCACGGCGATCGAAGCTGGCCCGTTGCCCGTCACATAGTCGACTTTCGTCCGGAAGGTGCCGTTGCCGTTGCCGTTGCCGAGCAGGACACTCGCGGTGTTGCTGCCTGCATTGACCACGACAAGATCGGGCGTGCTGTCACCGTTGACATCTGCCACCGTTGCCGAGGTCGGCCTGGCGCCGGTTGCGTAGTCGGTGTGCACTCGGAACGTGCCATCCCCGTTGCCCAGCAGGACGCTCACCGTGTTGCCGCCCACGCCATCGAGCTGGTTGGCCACGACGAGGTCGGGCTTGCCGTCGCCGCTGACCTCGGCCACCACAACTGACACCGGCTGCGACCCGGTCGGATAGTCGACCTTGGTCGCGAAGCCTCCATGGCCGTCACCGAGCAAGACGCTCACGGCGTTGGCGCCGAAGTCAGCCGTGACGAGATCAGGTTTGCCGTCGCCGTTCACATCCGCCGCGGCGACCGATCCCGGCGACGCGCCAGTGCGATGCCCGGCATCGGCTTGAAACCTGCCGTCACCCCGTCCGTGCAGCACGCTCACCGAGCCGCCGCTCGCCAGGATGTCCGGCTTGCCATCGCCGTCGACGTCGGTCACGACGACCGAGCTCGGTACATGGCCGACCGGATAGTCGACCTTGGCCTGAAATGTACCATCGCCGTTGCCGATCAGGACGCTGGTCGTGTCGTCGTCGCTGTTGGCAACCACGAGGTCGGGTCTGCTGTCGCCATCGACGTCCGCCACCACAACGCTCTTGGGCTGTGTACCCGTGGGGTAGTCAACCCTGGTCCGGAATGTGCCATTGCCGTTGCCGAGCAGCACGCTTACCGTACTGAGGTCCGGCCGCAGAGCCGCTACCATGATATCGGGTTTCCCATCGCCGCTGACATCTGCCACCACGACTGAAACCGGGACAAGGTTCGTCGGATAAGTGACCTCGGTCTGGAACGCGCCATCGCCATTGCCGAGCATCACTCCGACGATATTGGCGCTATCGCTGACCAGGACAAGGTCGAGCCTGCCGTCGCTGCTGACGTCTGCCACGGCCACGGAAAACGGTGAAACCGCTGGATAGCTCACCCTCCCCTGAAAGGTACCGTTCCCGTTACCGAGGAACACGCTGATCATACCGTCGGTGCGATGGGTCACGATGAGGTCGGGCTTGCCGTCGCCGCTGACGTCGGCGACGGCAAGTGAGCTGGGGTCCGCGCCCACGGCAACGTCCACCTTGGGCTGGAACGTGCCATCGCCATGACCGAGCAGCACGTTGACCGTCTGGAGCGGTGACGCGGCGACCAGGATGTCGAGCTTGCCATCGTTGTTGACATCGGCCACGGCGAGCGCGATCGGGATCAGGTCGGCGACGTAGACCACCTTCTTCTGGAAGGTGCCGTCACCGTTTCCCAGCAACACGTTCACCGACGCCTGCTGCGTCGCGATCAGATCGGGCTTGCCGTCGTTGTTGACGTCCGCCGTTGCGATCCGGAGCGACTCGCCGGTCGCCGGCCAGGGTAGGGATGGATAGCCGATGCGCATGCAGTGCGTGACGCCGCCGTCATCGCCGCTGGTCCCGGCATCGTCCCCGGGAACATCGGCAGGGCGTGGGTAGCCGCAGGCGACCGCACCGATCGCACATGCGGCACCACAGACCAGTTGAACGAGTCTATGCATGGATATATCCTCCTGTAACGCCCGGCAAGTCGATTGCGCGCGGTTCGGAATGCGTGATGTGGAACTGCAGCGGATAGTCCGAGCTGGCGGGAAGATCGAGCTGGTTCAAGCTCACGCCGAACGCACGGAGCTTGGCACGGAGTTGCAGGGCTGTATCTTCGATCATGAGAAGTAGGTCCTGATGACGATCGCCATCGTGCGTGTGAATCTGACGGTGGTCCATGCTGTGCGGATGGTTCCTGGCGCCGAGGTCCCAGTGTAGGTGCCGGCTTTCGATCCTAGCGCGGCCTTCGTTTCGCTCGCGCTCCAGCCGGTGGCATTTCGACAGCCTCCCCTCGTTCACTTCGCCTCGGCGCTTCCCATAGGCGAACGTGGTGTCGGTCTCGGTGACGGGTTCGGGTTCGGTCTCGGTGACGGGTTCGGTCTCGGTGACGGGTTCGGTCTCGGTGACGGGTTCGGTCTCGGTGACGGGTTCGGTCTCGGTGACGGGTTCGGTCTCGGTGACGGGTTCGGTCCGCCGTCCGATATGCGAACCCGAGGGGGTGTCGTTCGCGAACCGTGCGCCACGTCCCAGGTGGGACGGGACCTGGTTCGGCCTTACCCGCAGCGTGCTTTGCGTGCTCGAGAGCGTTGCCCACGGACTCCGAGGGCTTCGTCGGCTGTTCCCTGCGGTGAGCTCTCGTCGGCCGGACGTCGATCCCGCCGGGTGCTCGGTCCGGGGGCGGCGGGAGCGACTCGGTCAGCGTCCGCTGGCCGGGCACAGCAGTTGGCTCGGCGGTCGAGCGACCGGTGGTTGGTGGGCCGTCACCACCGCGCAGCGCGCGGCTCATCGCCGCCTCGATGTCGCAGTGCGCATCATCCGGTGGGACTCCCCGGGCCCAGCAGCGGCCTCGACCGTACGTGAATGCCTCATCGCTCCTGTCTTACGAGCCGACGACCGTGCCGGCCCCTACCACTGCGCTGAATTGACGGGTCAGGGGCGTGATCGATAAAAACCGTCACCGAACGGCTGGCGCCGAGGCCGGTGGGGTCGATTGTCTGTCCGGCGTCGTCCGCCGTC
>Ga0307515_10011759_pt1 | contig 16564 bp, 10 predicted proteins | sample 17_EM_MG_FD_194513 | JGI IMG/M metagenome (GOLD analysis project Ga0307515, IMG submission 194513) | Populus trichocarpa ectomycorrhiza microbial communities from riparian zone in the Pacific Northwest, United States - 17_EM | ecosystem: Host-associated > Plants > Roots > Unclassified | place... | reverse complement strand
TTTATTTTATTCAAAATACAGGTAAATAAGTAAAAAAATAAATAATGTCAACTGCTGGCTGTGGGGTTCGAACCCACGCGTGCTTATGCACAGAAGATCTTAAGTCTTCCCCCTTAACCACTCGGGCAAACCAGCTCGTTGCACAAGGGTTCATAAACATTTATATGAAACCTTCTAAACTGCTCCGCGAAGTAACATTTCTCCTTTGACAGAGAAATAGGAGAGCGCAAACAGGACTGGCGTGTCTGAATCCGATAAGGAGGAAGCACAGGGAGAGAGAGTTTCTTTGGCTTATCAATGGCGGAGCACTTGGCGTCGATATTTGGAACAGAGAAAGACAGAGTGAACTGTCCGTTTTACTTCAAGATCCGAGCTTGTAGACACACCAAACCAAGCATCAGCCGTACTCTTCTCTTATCAAACATGTACCGGCGTCCTGATATGATCACTCCTGGCGTTGATGCACTGGGTAACACCATCGATCCTCGCAAAATCCAGCAATACTTCGAGGTAATTATGACTCGAATTTTATTTATTTATTTTACAGTTGAGTTTAAAGTAATTAATTTATTTCAAAAAAATTCAACTGTAATTACTAATTAATTACAGGATCTTTATGAGGAGCTAAGCAAATACGGAGAAATTAGAGCTTGAATGTCTGTGACAATCTTGCTGAGCATATGGTGACAATATTTTATTTTCTTTGTCTGGAAATTACAATTAGTATTCCATATTTATTTTATGTGTCTGCATAGGTGGGTAATGTTTATGTTCGGTTTAGAGAGCAAGAGCGCGCTTCCAATGCACTTAAGGATTTGACAGGGAGATTTTTTCCTGGTCAGATTTTTTATGCCCATTTTTCAGTTTTTTGTATATGGCAATGCCTAGGGGTTTTTTGGTTTTTTCTTTTTTTTATATATATTTAATCTGAATGTGGATGACTGCAGGGCGTCTGATTATTGTGGGTTTCTCCCCGGTGACAGACTTCTGTGAAGCCACCTGTAAGCAATATGAGGAGAACGTATGTAATCGTGGTGGGTACTGCAAGAAAAAGAAATGGCAGGTAATTTATTTATTTTTCTGTCTGAGTCTTCTCTCGTGGCATGGGATTGTTTTGTGTCGGTTTTTATTTTCTTATTTCTGTTGATGTTAGGGAGTTGAGACGTTAATTGTTTGGGGTATGCAGCCATGAAGACCCTATAGGCATGTAGCCATGAAGAGTGTTCGCGTGGTGGGCGAGGTTGTAGGCGAGGTTGTAGTAAAAGCCCTGGACATTGGAGAGGACAGGGAAGGCGTAAACGAAGCCCAGTTAGGGAACGTAGTGAGGAGAGACATGCTGAAATTGCACAATGGAACCAGGCAAGGGAACAGCATGAAAATGCAGCTAATAAGGTATAACGTTGACAATGGTAACAAGGACAATAAGCAAATGATCATGAATATCAGCAGCAGATACCACTGCAGTAAGGAGAATTTGGATACTGATCTACTTTTGATGTCTGATTCGTTTTCTCTGTACTCTAACCATTCTCATTTTCCAGTTGCTCAGTTAGGATGTTCATTTTCAGCGAATATCGTGTTTTTAGTGTTGCATGCATTACAGTTGGGGACTCTGATCAAAGCACATCAGGCTAGTGCAACATCAAATTTCACAGTTCTAAATTGGGTTTTGCTTCATAAACTCTCGTCTTTTTTTTTTTATTGAGAAATAAATAGAGGTCCCAACATTTTAATGAGTTTTGCAGGTTCAGGTATCCCTGCTTCTACGAGACACATTATTTTAACTGCAGCTTACCATGAAATTTGTGTACGGTGTCAGAGGATCTGTCAGACTACAGTTCAAAATCATCCAGAAGCAGATTGATTGTTCATAAGGTCATTTAGCATTTCTAGTGATACGTCTTGTTGCAGATTAGGAGTCGCAGTTGCGTTCATCTGTCTTTTTGGGGCCGCTCTACTTACCTGCTCTGACCATGTTGTTGTTAGACGTTCGATATTTTGACATTTGTAGTTTGTGCAAGATTTGGAAAAACAAAATCCATTCCAGTAAGTTTAAAATATTAATTTGTGTGGATATTGCTGATTATTGTTTGCTATGCCAAATGATGTCGATCACCCAAAATTACAACCAACTTGATGCCTAGACGCTTTTGCTTGGAGTTGTATAACCTGTCCGGCGGGTTAACCTAGTCACCCTAAATAAATTAAGATTTCAATTAATTTTCAAGTTTAAAAGTTTAATATATTTCTTATAATATCTCATCAATACCTTTGAAAACGCCCATGGGTATATTTACAGCTTTTTTCTAAAACAAGCTTGAAAACATCAACATCTACAGCGAAACCACTGAAGCTTCCTCATATCAGTCCGGGATGAGGAGAGGAGATGATCATCGGCACTAGAGTTTAATTTACTCATATCAGGAAGTCACCAGATCGAGGAAAGATTTGAACGCAGAAATCGAAAATGTAACAATCCATAACCCATTTGGATGCAGAAACAGGACGGATCATAATAAAGATTCAAACGATCATTTGCCCAAATTTGGGGCGTAATCATGCACTTATTAGAGTGCCTGAACACTTGCAGGCTTGTTAAAGAGCTAGGTTTACACTTCCAACCTGAAAAGCCATTATCAATGAACTTCTAAACAATGCTTCACCCATATGAGGGCCTCAACAATCATAATTTCTAGAACAAGATTAAACCACTTGCAGCTAATAACATGAATTCCTGAAATGATTTTTCAGCCATGCTAAATAATATAGTAATGAACACATCACAACCATTTCATTTAACTCAAAACATAATGCATAAAAAATATTTGTTCAAATGTAGATTTCTAACAAAATTTCAAAATGAGTTACTAACATAAACCTCTCATATAACTACTAAAACCCTATAGCATGGTTCTTTCAATGAGATATCGTCTATAAATTAGTAGTCGTTTCACTTGGCACCATGCTTGGCTTGTGAGTGAGACTTCAGAGCACCATCAGTGCCAAATGCCCTGAGCAAGAAATACAAGCAGTCAGTCACCCAATCAAGTCACTTAGGGATAGGGAACTGACGGGAACTTTTTTTCTAGAATGTTGCTTATGTACATACTTGTCACAGGATTTGCAAGAGAAATTGCCGCCAGATTTTGGGGACTTGGAGCTGTTGCCATTGGCTGCAGCTTTTCCCTTTGCAGGGTGAGGAGTAACTTGCCCGGCCTTCTTAGCATCTTGATCAAGCCAAAGAAATACAACGGGTTAGAATGAAGAAAATCATACACAATGCATGTACTTCAGATGAGTTGATAGAAGCAAGAAAAAATTGTCCAAATAAAAAGAAAATAAAACAGAGGGAAAAAAACAGATAAAGGAACGTATGCCATCTCAGAAACTTAAGAGAACCTTACACAACAAGAAAAAGGAGACTATACTTGATAGTTAGAAATCTGTGCATGGGATACAAGAGATTTCCACATCAGGCTACCCAAAGGACATAATCAGGGAATATTTAATGGAAAAATATAGCCACATTTAGGAAAAATTGTGGAATTAAGAGTTCAGAGTAAAGCATTAAAGCAAACATAAAACTCTATATCACCATAATAACGCATCTCAAAATCAAATAGGATACATTCAGCTTGAAAAAAGGCCCAGAAGATCTGTAACAAAACAGTCATACAAGAATATTAAACAAATACCTGTCTTTAGAGGAGTAGCTGTTTTTGCCTTCTTTGAGGACACTGGTGTCTTTGTTGCCGAATCAGTAGCCCTCTTCTTGCTGGTTTCAGCCTTCAAAGCATAAAATAAATTAAAAACACACTAAGAAACTATCTCATTTAATTCCAAAATGACAATCAACAGAATATTGATACCTTCTTAGGGGTCTCTTCATCTTCACTATCAGATTCATCATCTGAATCTTCATCAAGAGACATACCCTGCAGCACAAAAATTGATCAATTTCAGAGGACAGAATGTAGGGAAAATAAAAAGAAAAGAAAAAACAAAATATATCATATCACATCATTTTATTCCATAAAAACTTGGTTACTTGATCAAATTTAAAAAGCCAAAGAATTCCTTCCAGAATTAAAATATGTAAAACTTTAGTGTATGATCCCAGTCAACGTCTTTGTTTTGTGATATACACACATCCCTGATCTGATTACATTCTAAAGATAAAAAGCGTATCTATGTTAGTTTCTTGGTTATGGGAAAAAGTAACTAGGTTAATGTCATCTAGTTACAAGAAGATACCTCTTCAGAATCACCATCCTCGTCAGAATCATCCTCGTCAGAATCATCCTCATCATCATCTATGCTTGGCTCTACAAGAGTAGCCTTTGGTTTTTCAGGCTTGGCAGCTTTATCCTTAGCGGTAGCAGCTTTCATAATATCAGCTTTCGCAAATTCAAAATCCTCTTCATCACCAGAAAAATCTGTATGCATTGAGAAACTCAGCAAAATTTGAAAAATAAAGCTAGAAAATGGCATATTGTAAATATGTGTTGGGACTCACCAGAAGCATCATCATCAGGAATAACTTGGTAGCCACAGAAGAAAACACTCCCCTTTTTCCAGTTGTGAGAGAGCTCAAACTCTTTCTCAAAAACTAAATCAAAAGACAACTGAGGAATGTTTTCCGGAGAAAGAGTCCCCAACACAAGCTTCTTTTCATCGAATTTAACAAAAAGGGGAACAGATTCATTTCCTTTCTTTGACTCGCCAAGGGCTGCCTGAGGAACAAAAGTCGATACAAACATTTTGTTAGACAAAAAAACCAAAGTCAAACTAATTTCAGCAGTAGTTGAATACTTCAATTAATATACATCAAACCTGAGATAGATGGATCATGCAGAAGTCTTTGGGTTCCACTTTAAGGGGCTCACCAGCCTTGACTTCAACACCTAGTAAAATAAAGAGAGTTATGTAATATTAGTAAATGGAAACAATACCAATCCTAGACCTCATTACACAACAAGAAATACGTAATAGAAACAAGACATCCTAGAAATGTGGGCGCTTGCATCAACCATACCACAAAACATACAGAAAAATAAAACCCCGCTTGCATAAGATGATATTACTTGGCTAGTAGTTATCATTGTTCATCAAAACACACCATTAAAACAATCAGAGACAAAATCCAACACAAAATAAATCACATAACCGAAAACAAAAACAGTGAAAATAGCAGGAACAAAACTATTACGTAAAGGGGCATCCTTATTCCTTTGTTTCGTTCTATAAGCATGTACACATACCTTACATAAATACATTATAAAACCGATGTAAAAATAAAAAAACCACTCCAAACTAAAAAGAACAAAAAAACACGAAACCAAAATAAAAACCAAACAGAAAATCAAAACTTAAATTCAAAAAACGAAAAAACCCAACACGCCCCATAAAAACTAATCCCACACAGTGTATTTCATAAAACAACCTACAGAGAAACAAAAGGACAGCTCTGAACAGTATAGAGAAACGCAGAAAGAAAATGACCAAACAATCGATAACATAACACAACAAAAGGGATGGTCCTATTTAGAATAAAAAACAGGAAAAAAGATTAAAAAAACTGTTTCCTAAAACAAGAAGAGCAAGAAGCTGCTCACCCCAGAACTCCATGGACGACATGGTTGACGATAGATGAGAGAGCTTAAAGGGTTTTGAGGTTTCAAGTGGAGAGAAAGACTTCGTGGGAGTTGTGAGAGTGAGGGAGGCGGAGACGGGGAAAGGGTTTAAAGGGTTTTTATAAGCAACTTGCAGCGAGGTAGGAGATAGGGTTTTTCAAGAGAAAATGGCCCCCAAAAAAAGTGCGTGTCAGCTGTCATTGTTATCAGGTTTGTCCGCTTTGGGCCTTTAATCATGCCCATTAGTTACCTGTTTGGGGCCAATCTCATAGGCTTAACTGGGCCAGCTATTAACCGGATTCCTTTCTAATTAACTTTCGGCCCATGTTGGAAACGACATCGTTTTAACTGTAGAGCAGCCCCACTAGCGTTGATTAATTATTCTCCTAACCTCCTCGTCCTCCTCCAAATTTCTTAGTTGCAGCCGTCGAGAACTCGGGTTAATACTTTCTCTCCGTCTCGCGATTTAGTTTTTGTTGCTTCTTTAGTGAATTGAATCGAAGGTGATGAATACTTTTTATTCCACTTCTTCAATATTTTTTATTTATTTATGTATTAGCTGAGTAAATTGGAAATTTGTGATCTGGAAACCCTAAAATTGAGCAGAGGGATCTTGAAAAAGTAAAAGAGATGGATTCTACACCACGAAGAAGTGGAGGAGGCGTGTTCGAAGGTATCTACAAGTTGATTATGCGCCGTAACTCCATCTACGTTACCTTCGTCATCGCCGGCGCTTTTGCCGGTGAGAGGGTAAGAATTTTTTATTTTATTTTTAGTAAGATTGTTTTATGTTTTATTGTGTATAAAATTGAAGAATTAGTGACTTACTTCGGAAACAGTGCCCTAACTTATTCGAGCATTTGAATTTTAATCAATTTTTTAAAAGAATTAATTTTTGTAAGAATTTGGAAATAGCAAGCTATAAATAATATTATTAGAATTCTGTTTCTCGTGATCAAAGGAAACAATGATCTAGAAACCAAAAGTTGTTGAAGAAACTTGCCAAGTGGAAACCTTTTTTTTTCTCTTTCCATGTAGAGCTCACATTTTGCATAGATGTCACTTGCATTATTGAAATCTTTCGGAGTAGCCGATCAATAGAGAATATAAATGAGCTTCTGTTTGCCTGAGAACTTTTCTACGGTTTGATCTGGAAATGATGATATGTGAGACAATGGCACATGAATCTATAAATGTATAATTGGATTAGATTTTGCTTAAGAAACACAGACATATTTTCTATGTAATCTGATGGAGTGGGAAATCTTTTTCATGTTTTGAATCTGAAAGGGGCTAGTCTACTTGAATTGCACTTATTGATGCATTTAAAAAAATTCTTTGGTAGTTCAACTATGTGAATGCCTAGCTGAATTTGCTGAATGCTATGGCAGTTCAATTATGCTTTATCGCTACAAAAATCTGACTTATATTTTGCAATTGTTTTTAATAATATGTGGTATCTTATCCCGGTTAATCATTGTTGATGCATGCAGGCTGTGGATTATGGTGTTCGTAAACTATGGGAGTACAACAATATTGGGGTATTACATCTGCTATAACATGCTTAACTATTTGTTTAGTTTGCATGCATTACACAAATGGAGTTGTTTCTTTACCTTTCTGGTGACAGCAACTGGTCCTATCTACTTATTATTTGATAATATCGAATGTCAAGTCATTTCATAGATATCTACATATATACAGAATTTCATATTTCTTTCTTTAGCCAAGGAGGTGTCTCTTGCAGTCATTAGTTATGATGGGATGTGGCTGACTCTTGGTTTGAGCTTCTAACTGTTAGAACTAGGCCACATTCATTTCCTTGTAAATTAGTTAGGAAGTGTTGGAAATTTGGAAATGATGCCCCTGTCAAGTCTTGAAACGTGTGCAACAGATTTTTAGAGAAATTGTAAGTTCCAGCTGCTTCGGCAATACTGGCTGATATTTTTCTCTGAGTTGTATGATTTGTGGTTATAAAATTGGCCCAAATCTCCTGATTATACTAAAAAGATTTCTGGCTATACTGCTAGGCCTTCTTCAGTTAAGTAGTGACAGTTGTCGCTTACCTTCGTCTACTTGAGTCTCAGAATCTCAGAGCTGTAACTGCTCTTCATTAATGAATTAGTTGCTCTCCATTTGAATCTATGAAGAGCCAAACTCAAATGCTGTTGCTTAATTTAAGTCGGTGGTAAACTTGAATTTCATGAATGTGCTTGGTTTATTCCTTGAATGCCCCTGATATGTTTCATTTTACTGCAGAAACGTTATGAAGATATTCCAGTTTTGGGGCAAAGGCCAACAGAAGAATGAGCTTCTGAGTTCTTCTAGCCATTTTGAGGATTCAGAGTAAGCGCTTGTGCTGTAGTAAGCAATTTTAATTTTTGCAATAAATATAATTTGTTTGGATGCACGATTATTGTATTCAACAATGTTTCCTCCAGTGCACTCTGGGATTGTTGACTGGGTATAAATTGTGGAGGCTACAGTGATTTGACAGGGAACATGTTTTTATTAAGTCTGCTTCAATTTCTTGTCAAGTCATGTTCTGGTTTTCGCTATATACAATGTGTTGTGAACTGGATCGTTCTGCAAGCCTAGAAAGTAGAAACTTCAAAAGCTTGAGGACATGTGAATAATACTGCTAAAAAGATGCGGAAACATGCACTAGACAATCACAAAGCTGCCATAAAGAAATGATGCTCTAATTTTTTGACAAAATGTTTAAGACCAGGTAATCACAGGTACTTGTCGAGTTAACAGCTATTGTAAATAAACAGCAACTGTAGCCTGAGATGCAAAAGACAAATTATCCAGACGGATAAAAGCTACATGAATTCATGGTGATTCCTCATAAAATCTTTGTCGTGTTCCCTTCTTCAAGATTCGCCTTGAATGTTTGCTGTTGATGTCTTTCTGTAATTCCTTTTGCAGACAAGAATGACTCCTTTGATCCTTTACAAGATTTGGTATCTAGTTTCTAGCATCAAAACAAGTTAATCCTCTTCTGCTTGTGTTTGCTTGTAGCAGCAACCCTTCAGTCTCAAGCAATCATAACACTATCATTCGATGGGTTTGGTGCAATAACAATTGTAAACGAAAGAAAATGAATTTCACACGAAGTTCGATGTGAATAATTTCTTCTTCTCTCACTGCTCGATGTTCTGTGATATTTGAACTTCACAGGTCTGGAGGAACCTCTCTAATAAGCTGTTGAAGAAGCAATCGATTCTTAGGATATCATGGAATACAAAGCAACGGGCATAAGGTTTTTCCCGAGTGTCAGGAGAAAATCTGTGTTTGCAATGCATGATTGAAATTCAAGACTTCTGAGAAATATTGAAAACCCAATTGAATTCACGAGCCTTTTGCTAATCCAGAAGTCCTGCACAGTACACTCGACCAATTTATTAGAAAGCAACGCAAGGTTCGTCATCATCCATGATTGAATTTCGAAAAGAGGAAAAAAAAGGTTGAAAATTTGAAAAGAGGAAATCTGAAAGGTTGAAAAAAAGGGGCAGCACAGATTGCACCACAATAAAAATATAATTTTTGGTGTTTTCTCGGCGAACCACAAGTTGCTCGATACCCATCCACTGGGAAGCATAACCCGCATGAAAGCACGTGTTTCTTCTTTCCTTTGAACATAAAGTGAACCAGTTACAGAGGTATTTTTGATGTGTTCCGCGTGCAACTATGATAAGAAAATGAGTAATTTAATGATGTAGCGCCTCTATATACCAATAGTTAATTTCATTCGATCCTGTATATATATATATATTTATTAAAAAAAAATACAAAGAGAGAAATTGATATCCAGATTGATTTATGTTGATTTCATCTGATAATATTATTTTAATTTTTTCTGCTATGTGACTACTTCACGCTGAATTTAGTAAGAAAATGATTATTGTAAGATGCAAAGAACAATTAAAAAATAATGATTGTAGTATTGTCTATATTTGTAAGGATAATGGACCATCCTGCAACCACCACACGTTCACCAAGTAAAATAATTTTTATGAAATTCAGATAAGTATAATTTAACTTGCCAACATCTAGATTTATTTTTAAAAAATTATTAATTCAAGTATTAAAAATCTCAGAATCATTCAAGATTTATTTTGTTGTAAATTTTAAAATCTTAAAAAAATTAATTAATTTACAAATAAGTTGATTCGGACCATCACAGTAAAACAAAATTATGGGGGTGTATATTTTAACACGGTGACTTCTTGACTTTGTTCTGTTCGCTTGGACTGAAAATTAACCTGTGATGATATTGACCTGATCTTAGAAAAAAGTTCAAGAACTCTTACTTGATGACGAAAGCCATTGGCAAGGCCCCGTTAGCCTAAGCTAATGCCAGTCCATTTCTAGGCAGCTTCCTTTGTCAATTTGTGGGGCAAGCCTGTAGGATGGTTGGAGTTTCCAATTATAGTCGTCAGAATCAAAATTATTGCATCGGAGTAGTTGAAAGGTTGTCCAAATTATAAAAGAAAATAGAAAAAATTAAAACATTATTTTATTTATTTTAGAAATTAAAATAAATCGAAATGTAACTGAATTATCCACCAAGGCGCGTGACAAGCTGAGCTCTCTCAGATCTATTTTCGATGTTTTTCATTGCATTAGGGCCGGCTACAAAAGATAGGTGGAAGGCTTTCACGCACGCTTACGTGGATGAAAACTAATTGTATGCCAGTGGGGCTGTGGCTGCTTCGTTATTTTCTTTTCTTTATTCGATATTAATTTATATTCTTAATTAATTTATGCATTGATTGTTATTAAATTTCTTCAAAAGAATATTTTCAATCTAATATATTAAAAAATAATAACTAATTTTATTTTAACTATAGTCGTTAGACTTAGCTCGAATATTGACTGAAAAAAAATCTAAATCACTATATCAATTCGTCTGTTAACATACTAATCTTGGTCAATTATTTTTTTTAAATAATATTATTTTATTTTTTAAAAATCTTAAAATGTTTGACTGGACATCAAATCTCACCTAAAATAACTGAATTTTAATATATTAATTTTTTTTCTGATTAACTTGAACACGATTCAATTCAGGTTGGATTAATGTATCAGATTAGCTATTATTTTAATCATCATGACATACTTAGTAAATATTTACAAGAGGATCCATCCAAATAGAAGTAAAATGGTTAAAGTATCGAATTATCAACTTTTTTCCCCACCGTAACAGTAAAAACCAACCATATCACCAAGCAAAAGTACAGAGAATATATAAATTTTGAGGGATTCAGTTTAACTGATCAGATTCTAAATTTATTTTTCAAAGATTATCAGTTTGAGTCCCACAAATTTTAGAGTCACTGGAAACTTACATAAAGGGCGTTTGATAACGAGGTTGTGTCTACGTTTTAAACAAAACGCAGATACAACCCGTTTGGTAAAGAAAAAAACAATTTACTGTTCATGGGTTCTACAATATTTTTGCGTCCGAAACGCAGGGAAAAGAAAAGCAAGTGAATGTTACTTCCTGCGCACTGTTCATGCTAATTAATCAGCATGAACAGTGTAGCCAGCTCCACTGTTCCGGCCGGACCGGTTCCGGTTCAAAGCTCAAAATGCATTAAACTAGGTCCGACCCAGTAAAATAAAAATTTTTTTTAATTTTTTAATTGTGTTTTATTCAAAAAAAAAAACTAGTGTTTAACTTTATTCAATGACACTACATAAATTATACAGAGATCGCTTGATGACGTAGCATTTGCAGAATTTGATCACAATCCCAATTTTGTTCCTGATTATATCTTACCTAATGTTGTTGCGCGCTTAAGAAACCAAAAAAATTATAGTCCTTGTCGGATGTATTTCATACATGATGGAATTGTAGATAGTTTAATGGAACAATAAAAAATATTTTATATAAAGTATTATTTATTTCATAATGTAATAACAATAGTTAAATCTACAATATTTAAATTAAAAACCATCAATATTAATATATATTTTTTAAAATTATTTTATAACCTCAATTTCAAAAGCATTATTAACCAAACATATTAAACTACTTTTTGCTCAACCTCAATTTCAACCACAGTTTTAACCAAACATATATTTTTTCAAATCAACCTCAACTAAAAATACTTTTTATAAAATAATTTTTTTCAAACCATAACCACAATAGCAATCGCAATATCAAACACACCTAGTTGTTAATTTCAGAACTTTAAAAAATTAGTTGAGATACATATAAACTGTTTTGGATACCCTAATTAAAAACAAAAGGTATAGAGAATATATAGTAGACTACGACTCTAACTAAAGGTTGGGTAATAGGACAAAAGTGTCACATGTTTTGTTGGCCTTCATCACATAAAATTTCATCTATCGTTATCATATAATATTTCCATACATTTCACATTTTGAATGCTAAAGATGTGTTTATTGAGAAGGTAGTAAAACAAATAAGGAAATGATCGATTCCGACTAAATCTCGTCTCGTCTCGTCTCATCTCGTCTCATCTCATCTCATCTCCTTGCATATTAAATTGAAATCACAGAAAAGTAGGATGCGTGTACATATCACGAATTGATATCACTTTAGTACATGGTTAAAGCACGAATTATTTTACCATGTTTATATTTATAATTAGCGGTATCACATTAATTATTTTATAAAACTTATTTAAAAGAAAATAAAGAGGCAATTACTAGAGAAAAATCCTATGCGAATGTATTATTATTATTTTTAATGGAGCATAGATTTTATATTTTATATTTTTTTTATGTTTATATTTTTTTCTAAAAAAAACATGATGAATAATTAATAGGATGTCATTAATTAATTTTTAATTATCATGAAATCTTTTATTATAAAACTTTAAACTCGATAATTTTTATAATGGTTAGAGAGCAACAAGGTGTATCTAATTAGTTACTCGGTGTATGTATTTTGAAGAAAAAACATAAATGTAAGTAAAAAAGATAAATCATAGACGAAAAATATATATTTTAATATAAATTAGGGTTTAAAATCTAAAAAATTAAATTAAACTCGGATAGAAAATTAAATCACAAGCTGCGAGCTAGGGCCAGAGACAGGTAGCGGTTACTTTTGCCTCGAGAGTGAGAATATAAAAGGTCAGCATGTACATGATGCCGTTATCAGGTCTTCAAATTGAGTTGGAAGACGAAGACGATCTTGGGGCCATGTAGGAGAGTTCTTCACGCCGGGGCAAGCGAGTTGACAATGGGGGAAGTGGAAGGGGACCAATCAAGTCGCAAGTGGGGGGAACTCTCTTTTCATTTCACTCACGATGGGCTGTCTTCAAAGGACTCCTTGCGATATTATCTGTTCTGACTTCTGAGTTCAGCCGCTTCAGTCGATGCTTCCTCATTCAAGTATCGCTGGTCCCCCGTCTTCGAATCAGTTTGCACATCAATCCAAGTGATTTGGATATTATCAGTGATTTATTTGAAAAAAATTAATAATATGAAATATGATGTATCGTGGTTTCTTAGGTTTCCTCTCATTGTAATCATAAATAAATAAAGAAAAGAAAATGTTAAACTACAAGCTCAATATTTTGGTAATTTCCATAAAATCAATCAGAGCATAATAATAATGATATAAAAAAAAAAAACAAAAAAATGTACAAACCTCCATTCACTTCTCCATTGATTCAAAGCAACAAAAACATAGAGAGGAAAATTTATGGGTAAGCAATCCACCACTGCACATTTCTACTCCACGACTGCATTCAAGAATCTCTTGCTCTAATTTGACCTAACAAATATACCTAACGGTCTAATACCTAATTTACCCCCCAAACCCATTTTTACACCCACGATTTGCATTAAAAAAGACTATTAATAATAGCAATTCTGATAACTAATTAGCCAGCAGGCATCATCTGTTGGTTAATTAATCACAGCAGGAAATCCATGAATTTGAGCCAAGGATGAAACCCACTTTTAGCAGCCTCCTCTTTAACTTCTTTTGAGCATGACGGAGACGACGTCGTTGTCAATCCTCCACCACGACTACAGCTTGCACCGTCCATCCCCGATTTTTTTGGACACAGAAAGAAGTTTCTTGAACCCAACGCCATTAGTTTCTCATCTCTATCCAGACCTGCCAAGAAAAAACATTTTCAAAGGTTTCCATCAGTCTCCGCCCTACACGTGTCCACCTCTCAAAATTAACAGAGATCAAAGCGTGATTTGTTGATGATTAATCTTACTTTCTAAACTAAACTGCGAGTAATGGAGGTCGAATCTGGAGGAGTCGTTGGCAATGATCGAACGGCGGCCTTCCTTCATGTACTGCTGGATAGCTGCGGCGATTAGTTCGCCGACGGTGGATTCAAGAGACATCAAAACCTGCACCGCACCAACGCTTCCTTGGACAGTCACGTTGAGTAAAACCTTCGTTAACTTCGGCCTCACATCCGGTACCGTAGCAGGCAAATTCTTTCCGGCCAGCAAGTCCGGGAGTGTCTTCGGCCGTCGAATCCTCGCCTCCGGCATTTCCGCCGGTATCTTCCCGTGGAACGACAACGCTTTCTCATTTAACCTATTTTTCCTGTTTCTTTCCAGTTCCTGTCCTCCTCCTCTCCGGTAACCCTTTGTTGGTGTTGGAGGCATAATTGTAAGCGACAGTAAGGGTATTACACGAAAAAATAAAAAAAATACAATAAAAAATCTCTTTCCCTCCAGTTACTCTATTTCACCGGTTACCTCAAACGGCGGTAGCGAAGGAAACGCGGGCGAGGGAAACCGAGAGCAGGAGAGGAGCGTTGGCTCTCAGGTTTCCGGTAGCTGTTTACTATCATAACCTGTAATGTAAGACCGTGAGTAAAAGGAAACCAAGGGGCAATTGAGAAGCGAATTATAGGAGATGGACATTCTGGGCTAAAAGGCCTTGCCAGCGCTTGCCTATTTATAAGGAGAGGACGGTAAGAAACCAGCGCGTATTTTCTTTTCAATTATCTGCTATAACCGGATGCAGAGAGAAAACGGATGGTTTCGGTTTAACTTAATCGATCAACAGTCAGAGAGGAGTGTTATTGACTGCTAATTGCCCCTAGTTAAGGACGTGTGTCGCGTGTGTGGTAATTTTTGAAATTGTTACTGATGCGTGTTAAAGTGCGTGTGGGGATGGTGTATAACTGTTGGTCTTTGCGATTTGTGGTTGACACGTGGATGGTGATCGTGCGGTGGTTTTGTTGCGGATTCTCTGTGGTGGTCTGAGAAAAGGGGTGAGATGCCAGATAGAGAACGGCTGTTGCGTGTGGTCATATGTTTCCCACGTGTGGATATTACTAGTGGTGAGTCAGAGCAAGAGTAGAGTTGGCTACTCAGTTAGGCACTGGCTCATATAAAATGAAGATTTACAATTATTTGGTGATACAATTATTTATTGTAATATATTGAAGTTTATTTTAGTATTTTTAATAAAAACACTTAGCGAACATGTGTAAATAGACAGATATTTAACAATTATTAACAATAAATGGATTTAAGGGTAATATCATTTATTGCTCATTATATTTGAGGTGAAATAGATAAAAACATAAAACTGAAATGACAACACAACAATATATAGGAGCTAGCATGATGTTTTTCTCTCTCCCAAATTATAAATCGACGTCGTCGAGGTAAATACGGTGGAGTGTGACACCAATCTGCACCCCCGAGACACGTGTCAAACATCGAGTGGGTCATATCTGGTCCCGCAACCACGTGGTGGGATTGGGCGACGAGAAATTCCAGCACGCGTATGTTGGAACGTGTAAATAGACTATTGGTTAGAGAACCCCACGTAACCTCCCCGGATTGGATCGATGCTGATTTCATGTAGCTTGTTTTCCTGTCATTAACATCAACTATATGAGATTGTGCATTTTGTCATGGCATCAATTATTATGTTAATTGCGTTGATAATCAGATGGGATTGTTTATTACCTTGTTAAAAGGAAGGCGTCTACGTTTTGTAGTTGACAACTTAGCTGTGAAGGAGGAAAAAAAATGGACCGAAATGAAATGAAAGTTGTGCATTACTTTTTAAAATATTTTTAATTTAAAAATATATTAAAATAATATATTTTATTTTTGAAAATTAATTTTTTATATTAAAACAAAATAAAAAAATTAATTCTAAAAAAAATTAATTTTTTTAAAAATACAATTTCAACCGCGGTCTCAAACTAACCTAGAGTTTGATAAATTTGTGTGTATATTTTATTGGGCAGTAGAAAATTTGTGTTTTTCTTTAATATTATGACATATTCGGACTAGTTTATATGTTATTTAAAAATATTGATGTGGTATATTTAATATATTTTATTAATAATTGCCTAATTATTTAAACCTAAATATCAGAGAATAATATAAATCATATCCTGTGACTTCAACTAAAAGCTTAAACTATTAGGTTGAGATGGTTCTTTGACATGGTATCAGAGTCTTGATAACTAAATGGTCACAAGTTCGAATCTCACCATCCTTATTTATTTTATAAAAATTAAGCACAAGGTAATGTGGGCATGTGCAAGTTCCAAGTCCAAAAAGTTTTCACTTGGGGGTGTTAGAGAATAATATAAATCATATCCTGAGACTTCATCTAAAAGTTTAAACTTGGGTCGAGATGATTCTTTTACACTACAAAACTTGATTATTAGGAGATCTTATTGAGATTAGTAGAAAGTTTGTGTATGTTTGGTGTTTCATGCCAACTTTATTAACCAAATTAAAGTATATCTTGAAGGAATGGAATCTTACTTGTTACTTTTTTTTAATATTAATTATCAAATCATGATACATCATATTTCATATATTTTTTTCTTACAAATAAATCACTGATAATATCCAAATCACGTTTGAAGGGAGCTTTTGTCTTAATTATTTATGAGTGGGATTGCACATGTGAGGTTTTTCAGATTAGGAAAAGAATA
>Ga0307515_10011758_pt1 | contig 16564 bp, 16 predicted proteins | sample 17_EM_MG_FD_194513 | JGI IMG/M metagenome (GOLD analysis project Ga0307515, IMG submission 194513) | Populus trichocarpa ectomycorrhiza microbial communities from riparian zone in the Pacific Northwest, United States - 17_EM | ecosystem: Host-associated > Plants > Roots > Unclassified | place... | reverse complement strand
CTTGAGGTACTTGGCGAACTTGGGCGCGAGCTCTTTGCGGAGCTCCAATGCGGGCCGGCTAAGTGGATTAATAGAAATGAAGGTTGCAAATATTGGATTACATAAAGCCTCAAGTTGCTTGCATGTGAGCCGAAGGGACTTGAGCGGATGGGGTTGTACGAGTCTGGCTTGCCAATCGCGTTGAAGAAGCTCAATAATTTCGAACTGGATCTCAATTGGGAGGTCAAGGAGAAGAGAATTTCTTTGCGTAGTGCTCGGAGATGTGACACCAGTTAGGGTCTCAGGCATCTGCCAAATGGATGGATCTCCAAATTCAAAGTGAGCGATGATAGATCTTACCTGCATTTGGGACTTGTGTTGGGTGTTCATCAAGGATGCTCCATTCGGAAACACGATAGCCATCCCAAGTGCACCGCTCCGAACGATCGCAGTTTTCATGTCGAATTGTGAGCTTGAGTGACGCTCCTTAACCCCACGCGCTCTGGAGAATCGGCCCCATAAAGGAGATGGAATGTGGGGGTACATAGAGACTGGAGCTAAGTGCTGGCGATAAACAGACGCCGGTCATGCCACACGAGTATTAGGGTTCGAACAAGGTGAGTAGCCTCTTTTATGGAGCAGAATACAGAAGGCGTAAATGTAAGGTTGTTTGTACCCTCAATCCAAAGCCTTCGCTGTCGAGTATCAAGTCGGCTCAGAATTCAAGAGTTGCCGCTTACCCTCAGTGATTAATTCACTCGGTTTACAGAACCTGAGGCTAAGTGCCGGTTTCATGATAGGGTCAGGGGGAATATTGGTTCACCTTTGCGTAAGACAGAGTCCCAGTCCCGCACGGACAGGTGATCCGAATTGAAATGCATGCACGGTGGCGGCCTCTCCTCACAATGCTGCTAGCCGTACCTCGAGCTCTGCTGGACAAATACTCGTCCAATATTCGGCATTATCTTGAGCTCCAACTTCGAGGTACCAGTGATAATGGTTAGCGCGCAGATCCTCGAGGGGTCAATATCATATCCCTTAGGGACTCACCTTTTTAGGGTGGGGTGACCGGGAGAGCGGAATGGGTCTTAACTTTTCCAGTAGTTTCGATCGCTGCTGGCCGCGGTCTCGACCGGATTTTAGAGGGGACCGGAAATGAAATAAGAGTGGACACCATCTCAAGTTGAGAATCGGATTACAGAATGTACACTAACTAGTAGCGACCCATAAACGAGGTACATGCGTCGAAATCTGGCAGTGCTACTGAATTGAGAAGACCAATCGGTACATGCGACTCATTCGAACGAAGTGGGAAGTAATTTGAGCGAACTACCAAGTACTATCTAAGAGTGGTAGAGGGTTCGTATCTGCACGGGGAGTGGGCGGAGAGAATAGGGAGAACTTCGGGAAAGGATGGGAGGCGTGCGTATTCGAAACGAGCTGGTTAAAGTCTTCACCGTGTCATGTGGATTGGTGTTCTCCGTTGTGCCGGTGAACAGCCATTTGGCGATCTGACTGCTTTGTTAACCACCTGATGCGAGTAAACGATCGTCTCTCTGTCTCCTGAGCATCCATACGCAAATACGCAGATCGCCACGAGTAGGTTATTACTGGTGCGGATACCTACCTCTTGCGATAGCTCGTATCTCTCCGTACACCCCAAAGGGTTCATTGAATGGAGTCGATTCATCGTATAAATCAGTTTCCTTCCTCTCCCGCCTCTTTCCCATATGTGGTCCATTTAGTAGATAAACAAATATGGTTGTCCCGCTGCGTCTCAGTTGAAACTGCGGTAACCAGTGCTGAAGCCGAGGTCCCCGAAATCCACATCAGCGATACCAACGCTACAGTCCTCATGGTGCGCATGATTGGTGCAGCCACCCCGCATCCCGTCAATCTTCGTGAGACATACATGAACAGCTCGAGGCCGAGGAAGGTATAGGGAAGTATGACCGTCCATTGTAACATTGTGCGACACCTTATAGAGAGAGGCCGGTTATTTCTCAGTTACTCGTGGCAGGGCGCCTGCATGGTTGCGTTGAATCGTTTTGCGCCAAAGTGCCAGACTCCTGTTCCAATGAACATGAAGCACCTAGAAGAATATGAGGGTACAAATGTATTGCTCAAAGTAAACATAGAGTCGAAGTACTCGTCAGATGTAGTGGTCCTCAGCTCGTTGACCACAATATAGGAAGGCAACACAAACATTGAAAACAGGGACCCGCTTTGTGCAGAGCGCCAAGCCCCCCGCTTGACTGTATAAAATCAAGGGTGAAATGATGCTGGTTATCTATGACACGGAGCCCCATAATAAAATGTACTAGCGGGCACGGTGAGGAAGCAAGAGAACTAGAGCACAGAGTGTCCGGGTATGCCAATCGTCAGTGTATATCTCGGATAGGCGACCATGATTCGGCGCAATTCGGAAAGCTTCGTGGGCATCCACGCTCGTTCGCTAAATGCGGCTTTTGTGCCCTGGGCAAGAACCCTCCAGATGATCCCGATAACCGTTCCATGGTGCCATGGTGCATGTATACTCGATGATTCAAGAAAGCACATGTAGAGACATCCTCTTCCTTCAATTCCACAAATCTCCTCGCTGACCCGGCCTTAGTTGAGCGGATAGAGATCCCGTTCAACCTTTGTCAATCCTCTCATGGCACAGCTCCTCTTCAATTCCTCAAAGTCCTTATTATCCCAATCTTTCTCCACGTGCAGTTCCACTGCCTCAGGGAAAGTCGTGCTCCTCCCAAACACCTCGATGCATTGCGGCCGATTGCTCCAGACCATTCTCGTGTACACTTTTTTTGCGCGAATACACCTTAGTGTACTCATTTCCACGTCATTCAACTGGTCAACTCGGACCCAGTGGAGTGGCGGAATCGTCCAAACGGTAGCAGCCAATTCCAGCGAATCTCCAGAGTTCTCCCTACACCCGAATATATAAAATGTGTGGAGGGGGCCAAATACTCCCGCTGCAATGTGTCGCGCGATAGTTGCGGAGTGGATAGCACATTGGTGGATGAAGAGATACTCGAGACGGCCCGAACAGGCCCATTTTTGGGGCTCTGCGAATGCACCTCGAGTTTCTATTGTAAGACACCGACTAATTGAGAGCCGCCGGAGCTGACTTGCTGTATCACGGAGCTTGAGGAAGGTGCTTTCGTGCATTGGTGTCCTACCACTGACTACCAGCACACGCAACCGTTGGGAGTGGCAGTCAATAATACGATTTAGAAGGCGGTGATGGAACGAAAATTGTACGGTGTCGTATGGTGGGCGACGTTGGGGATAGTCGTACTCCCATATACCCACATCCTCCAAAGCACCCAAATTGCCGATTGCGTTGAGCAGTTGGCTATGGGCCCTGGTGTCGGTGCTGCAAAAATTCAGGGTAATTTTCCGTAGGTGGACGGCGCGTTCGAGAATAGTCGTCAAAACGGACTCCATGAATAGCTCCACTTCTCCTCCGTGCTCTGGAATATGACATGCCATCACCTTGAGGTACTTGGCGAACTTGGGCGCGAACTCGTTGCGGAGCTCCAATGCGGACCGGTCTAATAGTCTAATGCAAATAGACTCTGCAAATACTGGATTACATAGAGCTTCGAGTTGTTTGCATGTGAGCCGAAGGGACTTGAGCGCATAGGGTTGTGAGTGCCAATCCCGTTGAAGAAGCTCGATAATGTCGATCTGGATCTCAATCGGAAGGTCAAGGAGAAGAGAAATTTTCTTGGTAGTGCTCGGAGATGTGACATCCGTTAGGTTTTCAGGCATCTGCTAAGCGAATAAGTCTCAAAATTCAAGGAGCAAAGATAGATCATACCTGCATCTGGGACTTGTATTGGGTATTTATCAAGGATGCTCCATTCGGAAACGCGATGGCCATAGCAGATGCACCGCTCCGAACGATCGCAGCCCTCATGTCGACGAACCGTGAGCTTGAGTGACGCTCCACAGGCCCACGCACTCTGGAGAATCGGCCCCACAAAGGAGACGGAATGTGGGGGTACATAGAGGCTGGTGCTAAGTGCTGGTGAGAAACAGACGCCGGTCATTCCACACTGAAGGAAAATGAACCCCCTTCCTCTGTTTGTCTATCTACTTCTACGGTAGGTTTACTTATATAGTAATAATAGCCAAGCCACACATGAAACTAGTGTCAGAATGTGCGGAAATGGGTCTGTAACCCTGCATATGTCCGATACCCAGGAACCATAGGCCGGTAAACCCAAACCGTACCTATTATGACGACAACACTAATATTCCAACACACACGAGTATTGTTCTTGGGTTCGAACAAGGCAAAACACAGAAGGCGCGCGTAAAGGCCAGGTGAGGTTGTTTGTACAAAGCCTTCGCCGTCGAGCATCAAGTCGGCTCAGAAGTTGACTGTAGAGTGGAGACGTGTTGCTACTTGCCCCCAGTGATCAAATCACTCGGTTCACAGAATCCACACATGAGTACAGTGCCGGTTTATGATAACGCTCGGCCGGAGTCAGCGGCAAATGTTATCGGTTCACCTCGGCGGGAAGCAGCAGTCCCAGCCCGGCACGGGTGGGTCATCCGAATTAAATACACGCATGATGGCTCGCAGTACTAACTGGGTTTCCCGAACATCGACATGTACCTCGAGCACTCCGCTGGACGACCGCTCGTCTGACATTTGGCATTATCTTGAGCTCCGACTCCAACGTACCAGTAATAATGGTTAGTGCGCAGATCATCGAGGGGTTCGATATCCCTTAGGGACTCACGACCGTCTCTGCCGGTCGTACTCCTGAGCGTTATGCAGGTTGCTACGATCGAGTAGGCTTCGCAAAGTCATATACCTGCCCAGTATGATAGCTAGCTCGTATCTCTCTGTACCTCTCAAGGGCTTCATTGGATGGATGGAGTCGATTTATCGTATAAAATATTTTCCTTCGGCTCCTGTCTCTTTCCCATACGTGGTCAATTCAGTGGATAGACAAATGTGGTGTGACGCGGGGTCCCAGTTGCGACTGTATGTAGTAAATGGTGCTAGAGCCGAGGTCCTCGAAATCCACGTTAGCGATACTAACACTTCACCTCTCGATCTCACATCGTGCATGATCGGTGCAGCCGTCCCATCAATCTTCGGTGGGTTGTGAGGCATACGTGCAACAGCTCGAGGAAGATATGGGGAAGTACGACCGCCTAATGTATCATTGTATGTCCCCTCATAGAGGAAGACCGATTATTTCTCAGTTACTCGTCGGTAACACTCGATCCGGATCGAAAACGTTTCGATAGTATCGCTATTTCTGCCTTTCTTGCATTGTAGAGCTCGGATAATAACCTTTTTGACGGATATTTTAGAGGCCTGGTGAGTGAACTGGACGTGAGACAGAACGGGTAGAGTGTTACCCATGGCCATATTCTGACTGCAGAACAGCTATCGAGAATACATGCGCATACTACATGGTAGGTATGACAGACGCGAAATAGAAGCCGTAGAGGTGCCTATCAAAAGGCATCGGTCTAGCTGCCAGATACAAAGGGGGAAAGTGTTGGAGAAGGTGACCACCCTAGCGCACGAAGAGCTAGGTGAAGATGAGCTATGAGTGTGCATCCCACCTAGCAGTGCGCTCTGTATACGTAATCAGAAAAGGTCACACGTGTCATACAATAGGCAAACTGTAAGGGCCTGCCAGAAATCAACAGTAAGGGCCAATCGATTATTGAGAACAACTATCGATACTCGACCCGATCCGAGAACGAATTGCCGACGGTGTGGTAATCCGGATCATGGAGCACACGTGTCGAATTGCCGACGGGCGGAATGGCAGGCTGTCAATATTGTCAGGTCCGGCAGTCGGATGTAAGTAACTGAATCGTCGGTCATTCCATTTCTTGTGGTTCAGCTCGTGATTATTGGCTCTTGTGCCCGGCATATATTCGGACATCTGTTTCGGCTCTTTCGCGCCCTGAGGCCCTGAGGAACATGCCAATGAGGACACAGAGTGTCCGATGTCCGGGCGTACCAATTATCAGTGTATCCTCCATATCGAATTCACCTCGGATGCATTCCGGAAAGCTTCGCGGGCATCCACGCACGTGATATTCCTTGTAGAACAGGCCCGGCGAAGCGACCTAGCGATCTACGGATTCGAAGCATGCTTCGTAGCGGGGACTAGAACTCTCCAGGTGACCCTGACCACAGTTCCATAATGCATGTCATAATCAGTAATTCCAAAAAGTACATTAGTTCCTTCCGCGGGTCCCCTCGCTGACCTTATCTTAGTAGAACAGATCGTCGAACGGATTGAGATCGTCGAGCGGATCGAGATCCTGTTCAACCTTTGTCAATCCTCTCATGGCACAGCTTCTCTTCAATTCCTCGAAGTCCTTATCATCCCAATTTTCCTCCACATGCAGTTCCGCTGCCCCAGGGAAAGTCGTGCTCGTCCTAAACGCCCCGATGCATAGCGGCCGACTGCTCCGGACCATTCTCATGTACACTTTTTTTGCGTGAATACTCCTTAGTCTACTTATCTCCAAGTCGTTCAACCGGTCAACATGAAACTGGTTGAGTGGCGGGATCGTCCAAACGGTAGCAGCCGATTCCAGTGCTTCGTCAGAGTACTCCCAACACCCGGTTATATAAAATGTGTTGAGGGGACCAAATACCCCCGTTCCGATGCATGTGTCGCGCGATAGTTGCATAGTGGATATTGCATTCCTCGATGGAGAGGTACTTAAGACGGCCCGCACAAGCCCATCTTTGAGGGTCTGCGAATGCACCTCGAGTTTCTATTGTAAGAAACCGACTAATTGAGAGCCGCCGAAGCTGACTTGCTGTATCACGGAGCTTGAGGAAGGTGCTTTCGTGCATTGGTGTGCGGCAACGGACTTCAAGCACACGCAACCGTTGAGAGTGGTAGTCAAGAATATGATTTAGAAGGCGATGATGGAACGTAGACTGTACGGTGTCGTATGGCGAGGGAAATCGGGGATAATCAAAAGACCATATAGCAACATCCTCCAAAGCACTCGACTTGCTGATTGCATTGAGCAGTTGGCTATGGGCTCTGGTGTCGGTGCTCGCATGACTCAGGATAATTTTCTGTAGGCGGACGGCACGTTCGAGAATATTCGTCAAAACGGACTCCATGAATATCTCCACTTCTCCTTCGTGCTCTGGAATACGAGACATCACCACCTTGAGGTACTTGGCGAACTTGGGCGCGAGCTCGTTGCGCAGCTCCAATGCGGACCGGTCTAATGATGGTCTAATGGAAATGAACTCTGGAAATACTGGATTACATAGAGCTTCGAGATACTTGCTTGTGAGCCGAAGGGACTTGAACGGATGGGGTTGTAGGAACCAATAGCGTTTAAGAAGCCCGATAATTTCGATCTGGATCTCAATCGGGAGGCCAAGGAGAAGAGAAATTTTTTTGGTAGTGCCCGGAGATGTGACATCAGTTAGGTTTTCAGGCATCTGCTAACTGAATCGGTCTCCAAATTCAAGGGGAGCGATGTCAGATCATACCTGTATCTGGGACTTGTGTTGGGTCTTTATCAGGGATGTTCCATTCGGAAACGCGACAATGCTTTTCTTTCCCAGTTCCACTCGTGTACCCTATACACACTATTCTGCCGAGAGAACACACTACAATCTTTTTCGCAAAGCTCCTCCCCGTGTTCTGCACACTTCCACCTCTGGAATGCTACTGGTGGTGCTGGTAATGGAGCGTAGTCTCTTCTCCCGTCCGAAGTAGTAATGTATCCCCTAAGACTGATCGCAGCCCTCATGTCGAACCGTGAGCTTGAGTGACGCTCCACCGATCCACGCGCTCTGGAGAACCGGCCTCATAAAGGAGATGCGTTGTGGGGGTACATAGAGGCTGGTGCTAAGTACTAATGATAAACAGACGCCGGTCATGTCACACGCGTATTATTCGTGGGTTCGACTAAGGTTGGTACCATCTTTATGAGGTAGAATACAGAAGGCACAAAGGTGAGGTCGTTTGTACCCTCAATCCAAAGCCTTCGCCGTCGAATATCAAGTTGGCTCAGAAGTTGGCGCGGCTGTAGAATGACAAAGAGTTGCTACTTGCCCTCAGTGATGAAGTCACTCGGTTCACAGAACCCGAAGCTAAGTGCTCGTTTCTTGATATGATGGGGTCAGGGGAAACATCGGTCTGCCTCTGCGTGAGACAGGAGTCCCAGTCCCGCACGGAGAGTTGATTCAAATTGAAATACGCGCATGGTGGTGGCCTCTCCTCGCAGTACTAGTTGGGCTCCATGAACATGGACGTGAACCTCAAGCACTTCGCTGGATAACTGCTCGTCCATCATTCGACATCATCTTGAGCTCCAGCTCTGAGGCACCAGTGATAATGGTTAGTGCACAAATCTTCGAGGGTCCAATATCGCCTAAGACTCGCGATCGTCTCAGCCAGTTGTACACCTGAGCGTCCATACGCAGATACGCAGGTTGCTACGAGATGGCTGCATTGAATCGTTTCGCGCCAAAGTGCCAAACTCCTGTTCCAATGAACATGAAGCACCTAGAAGAATATGAGCTGAGGGTATGAGGGTACAGGTGTATCTCTCGAAGTAAATGTAGAGTCGAAGTACCTGTCAGATATAGTGGTCCTCAGCTCGTTGACCCACAATGTAGGAATGGAAACAATGAAACCATGGATCCGCTTTGTTCCAGAGTGCCAAGCCCCCGCTGGACTGTAGAGACTCAGGGGTGAAATGATGCCGGTTACCTATGACGCAGAGCCTCGTACGCTCTGTACAGAAAATGCACTAGCGGGCGAGGAGTACGTGGGCGAGGAGGCAAGAGAACTAGAACACAGAGTGTCCGAGTGCGCCAATCATCAGTGTATGTCTCTTACTGACCTCGGAAAGGCGACCAGGATTGGGTGCACTTCGCGGGCATCCATGCTCGTTCTCAAAATGCGGCTTTTGTATATAGCCTGGGCGAAGAACCCTCCAGGGTAACCCTGATCACCGTTCCATGATGTATGTAATACTCAGCGACTCAAAAACGTATATTAGTGCCTTCCGCGGTCTCCTCGCTGACCCTCAGTCGTAGAGCGAATCGAGATCCCGTTTGATCTTTGTCAACCCTCTCACGGCACAGCTTCTCTTCAATTCCTCGAAGTCCTGATCATCCCAATCTTTCTCCACATGCAGCTCCGCTGCCCCAGGGAAAGTCGTGTTCCCCTTGAACGCCCCTAGGCTTAGCGGCCGACTGCTCCAGACCATTCTCATGTACACTTTTTTTGCGTGAATACTCCTTAGTCTACTCATCTCCAAGTCGTTCAACTGGTCAACACGGAGCCTGTTGAGTGGCGGAATTGTCCAACCGGTAACAGCCGATTCCAGCGAATCCCCAGAGTTCTCCCAGCACCCGACTATATAAAATTCGCGGAGGGGGCCAAATACCCCCGCTCCGATTTGCCGCGCGATAGTTGCGGAGTGGATAGTGCATTGTTTGATGAAGAGATACTCGAGACGGCCCGCACAGGCCCATCTTTGGGGGTCTGCGAATGCACCTCGAGCTTCTATTGTAAGACACCGACTAATTAAGAGCCGCCGGAGCTGACTAGCTGTATCACGGAGCTTGAGGAAGGTGCTTTCGTGCATTGGTGTGCTGCCACTGACTAGAAGCACACGCAACCGTAGAGAGTGGTAGTCAAGAATATGATTTAGAAGGCGGTGATAGAACGTAGACTGTACGGTCTCATATCGCTGGGGATATCCCTGATGGTCCACCTCCCGTATCCTCACGTCCTCCAAAGCACTCAGCCTGCTGATTGCGCTGAGCAGTTGTCTATGGGCCCTGGTGTCGGTGCTGGCGTAATGCAGGGAAATTTTCCGTAGGTGGACGGTGCGTTCGAGAATAGTCGTCAAAACGAACTCCATGAATAGCTCCACTTTTCCTTCTTGCCCTGAAATATGACATTCCATCACCTTGAGGTACTTGGCGAACTTGGGCGCGAGCTCTTTGCGGAGCTCCAATGCGCGCCGGCTAAATGGATTAATGGAAATAAACGTTGCAAATACTGGATTACATAAAGCTTCAAGTTGTTTGCATGTGAGCCGAAGGGACTTGAGCGGATGGGTTTGTACGAGTCTGGCTTGCCAATCGCGTTGAAGAAGCTCAATAATTTCGAACTGGATCTCAATTGGGAGGTCAAGCAGAAGAGAATTTTTTTGTGTAGTGCTCGGAGATGTGACACCAGTTAGGGTCTCAGGCATCTGCCAAATGAATGGATCTCCAAATTCAAAGTGAGCGATGATATGATAGATCTTACCTGCATCTGGGACTTGTGTTGGGTGTTCATCAAGGATGCTCCATTCGGAAACACGATAGCCATACCAAGTGCACCACTCCGAACGATCGCAGCTCTCATGTCGAATCGTGAGCTTGAGTGACGCTCCTCAAACCCACGCGCTCTGGAGAATCGGCCCCATAAAGGAGATGGAATGTGGGGGTACATAGAGGCTGGAGCTAGGTGCTGGCGATAAACAGACGCCGGTCATGTCACACGCGAATTATTCGTGGGTCCGAACAAGGTTGGTACTATCTGTTATGTAGTAGAATACAGAAGGGGGTTGTGTGTACCCTCAATCCAAAGCCTAGCATCAAGTACGTCGGCTCAGAAGTCGACTGTAGAATGGCGAAGAGTTGCTACTTGCCATGCCCTCAGTGATAAAATCACTCGGTTCACAGAATCCGCAGCTAAGTGCTGGTTTATGATAGATTCGGGGGGAAATGTTATCGGTTCGCCTCTGGGGAAGCAGGAGTCCCAGCCCCAGGCCACCCAAATTGAAATAGGCGCATGATGGGTGGCCTCTCCTCGCAGATCGACATGTACCTCGAGCACTCCGCTGGACAACCGTTCGTCCAATATTCGGCATCATCTTGAGCTCCGACTCCGAGACACCAGTGATAATGGTTAGTGCGCAGCTAGATCTTCGAGAGGTTCAATATCCCTTAGGGACTCACGATCGTCTCTACCAGCTGTACTCCTGAGCGTCCATTCGCAAATACACAGGTCGCTACGAGTATAGTCGGAAAGTCATTACTGGTGCGGATACCCTATATATTACGATAGCTCATATCTCTTCGTACCTCTCAAGGGGTCTTTGGATAGAGCCTATTCATCGTACAAATCATTTTTCTTCCTATCCTGTCTCTTTTCCATATGTGGTCTATACAAATATGATTATAATGCGGGGTCCCGGTTGCGACTTCGGTAACTAGTGCTAGAGCCGAAGTCCCGAAAATCTACATCAGCGATACCAACGCTACATGCTTCACGGCGCGCATGGTTGGTGCAGCCATCCCGTCCATCTTCGGTAGGTTGTGAGGTATACGCGAAACAGCTCGAGGAAGGTATGGGAAGTATGACCGTCCAATGAAACACTGTGTGACCCCTTATAGAGAAAGGCCGATTATTTCTCAGTTACTCGCGATAGGGCCCCTCGCCTCACAGGTTTGCGTTGAATCGTTTCGCTCCAAAGAGCCAGACCCCTATTCCAATGAAAGTGAAGCGTGAACTCGCACCTAGAAGGATACGAGGTGAGGGTACAGGTGCATTGCTCAAGGTAGATCGACATAGAGTCGATCCGACGTACCTATCGAATGCGGTGGTCCTCACGTTGACCCACGATGCAGGAAGGGCAACAAAAGCGATGAAAGCAAGGATCCACTTTGTTCCAGAGTGCCAAGCTGCGCTGAGAAAAGGGGGGGAACAACCGGCCGTAAATATTATATGTGGGACAAACATCGCGCAGAATATATACAGAGAGACCGAACAAAGTACGTGATAGTGTGATGAGTCATAGCACTCCAACACTAGCCCCCGCTGGACTGTAGACAATCAAGGGTGAAACGATGCTGTAATTGGCGCTTCGTGATCTATGACGCAGAGCCTCGTAATCTCTGTAGAGAAAATACACTAGTGGGCAAGCCAGGAGTACGTGGGCAATGAGGCAAGGGACCTAGAGCTGTGAGTAGAGCTGCACGATGTGTCGGGTTGGATTAATAGGCACACAAACTGCCAAGGAGATGCCCACAGTGGCAAAGAACAAGCCAGTGTGAACATAGAGTGTCCGGGTGTGCCAATCCTCTGTGTATCTCAAGCTCATCCATCTCAGATTCACCTCTGATAGGCGACCATTAATTATTGGACGCATTCCGGAAGCTTCGCAGCCATCCACGCACATGGTACCCCTCCAAGAACGTGGCCGGTAAATTCGACTTTTAGAGCATGCTTTGTGGCCGGGGCTATAACTCCTGGGTGATCCTGATCATCGTTCCATAGTGCATGTCATACTCAATGATTCCAGAAAGCACATTTGGAGAGAACATCTTCCTTCCACGGGTAGCCTCGCTGACCCTTACACCTCCCACCTGGACCACGAGTATAAATCCCGTTTAACCTTTGTCAATCCTCTCATGGCACAGCTTCTCTTCAATTCCTCAAAGTCTCTATCACCCCAATCGTTCTCCACGTGCAGCTCCTCTGCCTCAGGGAAAGTCGTGCTCCTCCTAAACGCCTCGATGCATTGCGGCCGACCGCCCCAGACCATTCTCATGTGCACCCCTTTTGTGCGAATACACATTAGTCTACTCATCTCCAAATCGTTGAACTGGGCAACTTCGACCCAGTTGAGTGGCGGAATCGTCCAAACAGTAGCAGCCGATTCTGGCGGAGTCCCAGAGTTCTCTTTACCCCCGATTATATGGAATACGCGGAGAGGGCCAAATAACCCCGCTCCGATGTGACGCGTGATAGTTGCGGGGTGAATGGCGCATCTCCGGATATAGAGATACTCGAGACGGCCCGCGCAGGCCCACCTTTGAGGGTCTGCGAATGCACCTCTAGTTTCTACTGTAAGACACTGATTAAGTTCAAGCTGCCGAAGCTGACTAGCTGTATCACGGAGCTTGAGGAAGGTGCTTTCATGCATTGGTGTGCTGCCACAGACTTCAAGCACACGCAACCGTTGGGAGTGGTAGTCAAGAATGTGATTTAAAAGGCGATGATGGAACGTAGACTGTACGTTGCCGTATCGCGGGGGATATCGGGGATGGTCCAACTCCCGTATGCTCACTTCCTTCAAAAAACTCAACTTGCTGATTGCGCTGAGTAGTCGGCTATGGGCCCTGGTGTCGGTGCTGCAAGGATACAGGGAAATCTTTTGTAGGTGGACCGCGCGTTCAAGAATAGTCGTCAAAACGAACTCGAACTGTATGAACAGCTCCCTGTCCCCGTTGTGTTCTGAAATAAAACATACCAGCGCCTTGAGGTACTTGGCGAACTTGGAGGCGAGCGCTTTGCGGAGCTCCAATGCGGGCCGGCTAAATGGATCAATGGAGATAAACTCTGCAAATACTGGGTTACATAGAGCTTCAAGTTGTTTGCATGTGGGCCGAAGGCACTTGAGAGGATGGGTTTGTTGCTGACCCACGAGTCTGGTTTGCCAGTCGTGTTGAAGAAGCTCGATAATTTCGATCTGGATCTCAATCGGGAGGTCAAGGAGAAGAGAAAATTTTCTGGAACCACTCGGAGATGTGACATCAGTTAGGGTCTCGATCTCAGGCATCTGCTAAGTGAATGGGTCTCCAAATTCAAGGGGAGCGACGGAGATCTTACCTGCATCTGGGACTTGTGTTGGGTGTTTATCAGGGATGCTCCTTTCGGAAGCGCGAGCGCCATAGCAAATGCACCACTCCGAACGATCGCAACCCTCATGTCGAGCCGTGAGCTTGAGTGACGCTCCACAGGCCCACGCACTCTGGAGAATCGGCTCCATGAAGGAAATGAAATGTCGGGGCGCATAGAGGCTGGAGCTAAGTGCTGGCGACAAACAGGCGCCGGTCATGTCACACGCGTAATATTCGTGGGTTCGAACAAGGTGAGCATTTATGGAGTAGAATACAGAAGGCGTGAATGTGAGGCTGTTTGCACCTAAATCCAAAGGTGCGCCTCAGAAGTTGACTGTAGAATATAATGGAGAAGAGCCGCTACTTGCCCTCAGTGATGAAGTCATTCGGTTCACTGAACCAGAGGCTAAATGCTGGTTCCCTGATACGATCAGGGGCAAATGTTATCGGTCAGCTTCTGCGGGGAACAGGAGTCCCAGTCCCGCACGTACGGGCAGGTCATCCGAATATAATTGAATACGCGCATGATGGCGGGCTCTCCTCGATCGCAGGCATGTACTTCGAGCACTCCGATGGACAACTGCTCGTCCGACATTCGGCATCATCTTGCGCTCCGACTTCCGCGTACCAGTGATAATGGTTAGCGTGCAGATCTTCGAGGGATATATTCAATATCCCTTACGGACTCACGAACGTCTCTGCCAGTCGTACTCCCGAGAGTTCACACGCATATATGCAAGTTGCTACGAGTAGGCTTCTGAAAGTCATTACTGGTGCGCATACCTGCCTAGTACGATAGCTCGTATCTCGTACCTCTCAAGGGGTTCATTGGATGGAGTCGATTCATTGTACAAATCAATTTCCTGTCTCTCCTGATACGTGGTCAATTTAGTGGAGAAGCAAATATGATTGTAACGCGGCGCCCCAGTTGCATCTGCAGTAACTAGTGCTGGAGCCAAAGCCCCGCAAATCCACGTCAGTGATACCAATACTACTCCTCTCCATGATCGGTGCAGCCATCCCATCCATCTTCAGTAGGTTGTGAGGCATACGCGAAACAGCTCGAGGATGATATGCGGACGTATGACCGACCAATGTATCATTGTATGACCACTTATAGAGAAAAGCCGATTATTTCTCAGGAACTCGCGACATGGCGCCGGAATGGTTGCGTTGAACCGTTTCGCGTCAAAGTGAAGACTCCTGTCTCAATGAACGTGCAGCACCTAGAAGGATATGAGCACAGGATATGGGTGTATTGCTCAAGATAAACGTAGAGTCGAAGCACCTGTCGGATGCGGTGGTCCTCAGCTCGTTGTCCCACAATATAGGGAGGCAACACAAACAACGAAAACAAGGATCCTCTCTGTTCCAGAGTGCCAGGCCCCCGCTGGACTGCTGACAATCAAGGGTGAAATTATGCCGTTGACGCTTCGTTTCCTATGACGCGGAGCCTCGCAATCCCTGTACAGAAACTACACTAGCAGGTAAGGAGCACATGGGTGGTGAGACAAGCCGCGGGCTGGATTAACATAAGTGATAAGCATGACTTGCATCGCTCAGAAGTGAAAGCCACTTGCATCTATTCTCTGTAGCGCGCTGATAATTGCATCACGGAATTCTTGATTCGCAGGGGTCGCAGGGTCGCAGGGGTCGCAGTGGCGAATCCAGCGAAGTCACCCAAGTTGTGGTAACTCAAACCACCCGCAAGGATTAAAACGCTTCTTTCTCTACAATGCGTCAATCATGGAAGTCGTGATTTGGAAGGTACCTCAACGAACCTCAGTTGAGCAACGGCCGCACCCAGAGCCCACTCCTTTTCAGGTTTCAGATTACAATCGATGCTGGTTCGACAATCGGTATGTCAGTGAAGGTGTTACCGAACATGTGGATGAAAGGCATGTACACTCCGTGATCGAACCCAGAGGTGTTGTAGCCACGTCCCTCTCGACCACGTTTCTCAGTGACTGGCGAGGAACGCGCAGGAACGCCGTTCTTTCCGAGGCACGTTAGTTACCAAGCTCGCGCAATGGCTTCACTTACTCTGGTCAACGTTTCGACAATCTCTTCCGAGAAAACAGAGTTTCCCTTCGACTTGGATAGAGTACGATAGATCTATGATGTGATGGTAGATAATTACTTGGTGCTTCTACCTCGAGAGGGCCTGTTTCGCGCACCGCAGGAGGGAACCTGTAAAAATCCATGTACAGAGGGTCCTCGTCACCATAGTCGGTCACTGGTTATATGTGAATCGAGCGTGAAAGAGGGCCACTTCAAATACTCACCAAGTGTTTGAACATGGGTCTCCCAGTGCGCGCTGAAGACAGCGATGGCTCGCGGGTTGTATTTCGATAGGAGGGTCTTTCCAAAATCTTGCAGGAATTAAGCAAGTGTACCGTCAGATCCAAACTCGTCCCACGGGCGATCCATTGGACTGGAGCTGGGGCATTGTTCCTTGGGCCAAATCAACATTGGATCTGTGTGGCATACACGTAAAGAAGTAAATTTCATTTTTAAAAAAAAGGCTCAGAAATATTGAAAACGTCCGCCCATGAGTGAAAAAGAACGGCGGAATCTTTTCCGGAGTTGCAGGCAGTTCGTTCAGTACCTTCATCCACTGTGGACGGGTCGTTGGAGCAACGTCGCACATATTTTACGCGAGTTTGAGCGTCGGAGGTACAGCGGCGAGATGAAGGAAGCAGATGGCGGGCAGCGAGTCTCGCGGATGGGGAATGGGGAGAGCGGTACAGGGTATGGACGGTCCTTGGCCGGCCCATCTGCTGAGTCCTCCTTGTAAACAGAACGACTTAACTACCCTATATATCATATTATATTTTCAATTTCGGCTCTATGTACAAAATTTGAGGTAAATCGGCTGAGAAATGCGCCCGCTGTGTTCCTTTCAAATACCACCTGCGGACAGTC
>Ga0307515_10011757_pt1 | contig 16565 bp, 18 predicted proteins | sample 17_EM_MG_FD_194513 | JGI IMG/M metagenome (GOLD analysis project Ga0307515, IMG submission 194513) | Populus trichocarpa ectomycorrhiza microbial communities from riparian zone in the Pacific Northwest, United States - 17_EM | ecosystem: Host-associated > Plants > Roots > Unclassified | place... | reverse complement strand
TTTCCAAAAGATGTTGATATAAGGAGTAGTCGACGCGAGGAGAGGTAGTCGACACGAACGAGTAGTCGACACACAGATGGTAGAAGGTGGAGTAGGCGATACGAGGAGGGATGGTAGACACGGTGTTCGAGGTTGTACGGTACTCGAGTCTTCGGAGGAGCTCGAGGCTTCCAAGTGTAGTCGGCGGGAGGAGTGGCAGTTGATGAGGAGAGGTAGTCGACACACAGCCGACGCAAGAAGGTAGGGGCGTAAAGACAGCCCACGGAAGGTAGAGGACACGCAGTCGACTCAAAACAGAGAGGGGACACGCAGTCAACCCAATGCTCGTGGACGATGTTCGATGCTTTTGGAGGCGGCGGAGTTTCGGAAACGATAAAGGCACTACTATTAGGCGTCGATTCGATCCACTGCAACACAAGGCAGAGGAGAAACGATAAACAAGAAGAGATGTTGGCTCGATCCACTGGAACAGGGGCAGAGGAGAGGCAGTAACAAATACTAATAGTAGGCGTCGATTCCGACAGAACTCGAAGTGGCGGACTCCAAAAGGACATGGTCGATATGCGAGACTTTAACAGCTGGCGGCGCTTCGAAACGATAAAACTCTATAAAACTAATAGATGTCGATTCCCAAAGAACTGAAAGCGCCGGGCTCATAACCTGTTGACAGACAATTCATCTTCTTCTCCATCATCTTCTCGTGTCAACACTATCACGACCTCGGAGTGCATCTCTGAGTTTGCTCGATCACAGCCTCCAAAAGTATCTCCCAACTAGCTTGATTACGGTCTCCAAGATCGCCCAATCATGGCCTCCAAGTGCATCTGCAAGCTCGCGCGATGACGGCCTCGGTGTGCATCTGTAAGTTCACTCAACTGCCATCTTCAGGCGCACCTCGAATTGCTGTCAAGCACCACCTTCGGCCAGCCCAGATTATCGTTTGTATATGGATAGCTATGTAGATACTTAGATACTTAGATACATAGATGAGAATACAAACTGAATACATGAGTTTTAAAAATCGTTGAATGATAAGTAGTAACTACGATTTCCAGGCGCACTAGCAGCGTTCCCAAAGAAGATGTTTATCCCAGACTGCTCTACAACAATTCAAGGTGCTCCCAGGCTTGTCACCGGTGCTCCCAGGGTTGTTGCCAGCGCTCCCAGGTGCTCTTCTGGTTGTCACCAGACCTCTTATGTCGTCGTAGATTTGTCGCCTGCGCTCCTAGGCGATCCCTGGTGCACCTGAAGGCCACTGTATCGGTTCAGTCAACTCTGGGATTTGACCACTCTGGGATTCTGGTCCGACAACTCCCAAACACTCCCAGAGGCTCCCAGTGACAAAAATACATTTTGCTGATGTACAACTCAGCCAACACAGTGGCAGATACACGGCAGCAGATACATAGCAGCGGATATACAGTGGTAGATGAACAGCAGCAGATACAGTAGTGGATATACAACACAGCAGACACTGTGGTAGATACACAGTGGCGGATTGTTGAGATCAATCGAGTACGAATAGAGATATTGAATTGACTATCGTACAAAAGTGATTGTCTAAAGAGCAAAGAGAGAGAAAGACAGGCGAATATATATGGGAAAGGAGAGAGCATACTCGGCGAAGCCGAGTATCACATCCGGAGACCAATGCCGGGCATCACTGCCGGGGCTAGCCCTACTCCTCAGCATGGGGGCAGGCGAGGCTGGTGGGGGCAGGCGAGGCCAATGGGGGCCGTAAGCCACCGGCCTCATGTCCGCAGCGTTAGGCCGAAAGCCACACAAGCCATCGGGCCAAATCCCGTGCCAACACGGATACACAACGGCGGATACACAGCGGCAGATACACAGCGGCAGATACACAGCAGTACCAAAACAAGATACACAGTGGTGGGCACACAACTGAAGTCTAGGTGATATGCCTGATATCGTAACAAGTCCATCATACTCAACATTTTGAATCCTGGGGGTTGCAAAGCCTCCACCAATGCTATTATGCTTTATAGCTTGCACGCTGGTGGACAATGGGAATCGGGATTTTGGTGCTTTCGTCTAGAACTTTCATTGCAAAATATGGAGAGCCAAGGCAGGTGTTAATACCGATATTTGCGATTAAAATTTTGGCAGCATGTATTTAATCATAACAAACTTTGCTACACAGTGCCAGCCATGCCAGTCCACCAACAATTAAATCCCTACTGATATACAGAGCCCTGTATGTATGTAGCCCAAGAATAATTTGCCCTAGTTTTAAGCGTCCAGAATTCTCTGCCCCAAAAATCATAGCCCAGTCCCGCGCAGAGTGTGGACCAGACGGGACGGACTATTGGGAAACCTGACACCCTCTTTGGGCTAACCATTTCGTTCATCGAGTGCCACTTCGACAAGACGTGATACATATATGCTTATGCTATCAACGTCGCCTGGGGCTATATGCGGGTGATATTAAGAACAGCTGCAGGTGCTCTGTTGCGCTGATGGAGATAGTTACAGTATTCCCGACAGGCCCGGCCGGCCCGTACTTAGGCCTGTCGCTTGCAGTTCTGGCCAGACGAGGCTGTTTGATTTTAGAAACTGTGCAGGCCAGGCCGACGGTTTGACAGCCTGGGCTATACCTGTGGGTGACAGGGTGAACTGTAGGCTTTTAATGCTAAGTTAGTACATGAATGATCTAAACTCCCTGAAAGAACCTCGCCAGGATGCACTACAGATTATCAGCTCTCCTAGACATGTCAACTGATCAAGAGGGCTTTCAGGGGAGCGAAACCTACAATCTCTGGCCACAAAAGCGGTCTTGATGATTGTAAAATAGAACCTGTTCGATGCTGGAGATGACAGTAAGCCCTAGCAACGAGAGCGACTAATTTCTGGGTGCAAACTGAGATGTATGGGATGGAGTGTATGTTGATTGGATTGTATCAGGAATCGATGGCAAAGGACGTATAGAGTCATGAAAGCATTGGTCGATGTACTACTAGTTGTTTAATTTCGAACTTTTACCATGGACTACAGTTGCCTATAGACACCGGTAGTCAAACTGTAGGCTATTCAAACTATGGTTTACCCAGGTGCCCACAGTTTTCTCCTGCACAATGCCTGTGGGTGTGGGCGGTTCCTATGGCCTGGCTGGCGATGTGCGGGCCAGCCCAGGCTTACTGTGAAACTGGCCGGCCTGGCCCATTAGGATTAATGGATAGTTATGTTGAGCAATTTGTACATAGATGCGTGCGTATGCTTTCGCGCAACCGGAATTCCTGCTTCTGTATATTCTGTGTATATCAGCGCACACGATGCATCATTTTCAAAATACAACCACCTCCTTGATATATCCTTAGTTGCTCCACATAATTCAATACCAACACTCTATTTATCCCCAACAATTCGTCCATCTCAAGTTATCGAAATCACCGCAATTCTGACTGGGCTGTGGTTTATTGGTTTGTTCTCGAGTGGCATAATAATTTGAAACAAGCTATGAATACCACTGTGGCATGTTGGTTCGTGTCTTGTTTTATAGTGCTCTGTATTCTAGACTTTGTTACAAGTTCTAAGCTACCCTATACTGTCATCTTCCTCGAACATTACATCTATTAAAGAACACAATGTGTGAAATCAACAGCAGCTAGTTCACCATTATGTTGGAAATTGTGCTTATTGGCTCTCAATTTCCGGTCCAAGCAAGCAACTTTGCAAAATCAACCGCAGCATCGATTCGGCCGTTGGCTGTGGATAGGTCATGTTCATAACCAGCCTGTATGGTCATGAACGGGAGAGCATTTGCCGGTGCTTCGAGTGCATCCGCCATTTCCTCATCGGCATCCTTTTCGATTTGTTCGTCGTCCATTTCGTCATCGTCATCGTCATCGTCTGCGTCGTCGTCCTCTTCATCTGTATATTCTGAGGCAGCGTGGTCATTGTTCTCGGCGGAGTGCAGATGTATCGGGGTTGGAGAGTCAGTGTCAACAGCGGGCTTCTGGTTATCAATGTTATTTGGCGGGGACGAAGGAGGAATAGCGTCAGGTGTATGGAATGGTCCTCGTCGGAAGGCGTAGTCTAGGTACTCGGGAGTAAACGAGACGCACTGGAACTGTAACAATTGCTTAGTTGCGGACACCAACAGGCAACTAGCCGCGTTAGTGAACAGAAATCATTGCGGCAGTTTAGAAACACACCATTTATTAATATTGGAGTAGCTGGGATCCAAGGTGCCAGCCCTATCGGCCGTTCAATTCTGCCGGCAATAAGGCCCAGCATCTCTGCAACGTGCTGCGCCAGGATTTTGATCTCTCCCTCTTCACCCACCCCTAATCTTGGTTTACATTCCAGTGCCATCCAACGGCGACATCTGGCTGGCTCTGAATCTTTGCGAATACTTTCGTCCATCCCCCCATCATCTATAGCAACAAAGATGCCTCTGCCGGTATTCACCTTGTAAGAAACCTGTTCACTAGTGAACTCCAATATGTTGCTCAAGTCCAGACGCAGTGTGCTGAGAAATGATACCGCCGTTAACTGTGCAATGATCTCTGGCAGAACGATGTCGGCAGAGTCTTGAGGGGCATAACTAGTGTCTGCACAATCTGAAAAGGGCGACTGTTCCTGGGAGGATGAGAGTCCAAGACCTGAACCAGTTATATACGAGTCAGGAAGAGTGGCTACAGAGCGCTCTGCTCGTGAGTGGCGAGATTCGATATTTGCGGTTGCGGGGCTGTTGGCTGACGCTCATGAGTGTCTACAGGCTCCTCTTTGGGCCGCAGAAGCCGGGCGAGGTTGTCGTAGAAGACAAAGTACGGGCCACATTCAGCAAGAAATGTATCGCCGACCTTTCTGTCCTTATGCACCACATAAAGTTGAGATGGTGACGGGAATTTCTTTAGGAATGCGAAAGACGAGCTGTTCTCAACTGATCGCATAGCAGTTTCTGTATCAATCATATCAAGAAGTGGGAGTACCCGGGACACTTTCCGCAGGACACGGAATGCCTGCAAGTGAATTGCTTGTTGTTTGCTGCCGCTTATCTGCAAGTGGGACGAGTCGGTATCGGACAGGGTTGCCGAGCAGAGAAATCGATCGTTGACGCGACTCGCAGTTGATGGCCACTGTCTTCCGGATGCTATTATCGAATTTGATGCGGCTGGTGGTTGTGGATGTATTGACGGGGCAACTGGATGTGGGATTGTGCCCTCAGCCTTGGAAGTCATTCGTTGTGGCGCCGGCTCAAGCGTGGTGCGCCGCAGTGTGGCTTGTGACAGATCAGATGGATTAGATAAAGATCGCATTACGGCACCAGATGAGCCCAATGACATCTACGCGCCACTCACACACACAAGCAAACCACACTGGTATAAAATCCACCACCAACTTCCTCTACTGCTTTCACTAGCCTACAGTTAGCATCCTTCTGTCAATGTCAACATCCGCTGGTCCAAAATGCGACAGTTCCTCTCCCCAGTCCGCATTCGCATCGGCAACGTTACGCGACACTCTCAAAGTAACCACACGTGAACCACTATTTGTCAGTCCAATCGCATGGACCTCTCGGCATTTCTCCGCTCTCCATATCCAGCTTCGCTTCGACACGCCTCCACCAACTGTTTGTCAGGTACCGAGGCCCTATCTTCTGTTGCAGAGTCGCAGTTTGTGTTTAGGCCTCCCATATACGAATCTGGCCAGATTCAATGCTAATGCGGATCCTTCTGCTTCAGACATTTCCCACAGTTCGACCTGTGGTGTCGCCTGAAAATTTTAGCGAAATGCTGTATCCTTCACCGCAACACCTGATCGATTCATACTTCTCCTGTACCTTCCTCGAAGCTGTACACAGCTGCAGACACCTACGTCGATTTTCCCGCCACTTTGAGGTTACTTTTGATCCTCCGCCACTCTCCTTTCATTTCGCTGGGATATCCTGCCCTCTCAAACCTTCGCAGGTGGCAATACGGTCCCGAAGATCTAGTCCGGGAATACCATTTCTGGCCTACAGTCGACGCCAGGAAGTTTCAATAACACGAGTGGAATGGCACAAGCGTTATGGTAGGGCAGCCCGGCCACAGACAGTACCAGGGGATAAGCCTCTTTTGGAAGAAACTCCATTAAACCAACCTGATCCTTACGAGGTTGCGATGCTGGTAGCGTTAGCACAAAGCCAGAGAGAGACACTAGCGAAGGCGGAAGCCGGTCATCAAAGGGACTCCTATACAGTCCGTTACCTCTCCCTCTCTCTGCATCCACCATGCATGCTAATGTTTCATTCTGCAGACCCACGTCCTAGCGTCCTCTTCCCTCACAGCGCAGCTAGCTTTCTTCTCCGCAAATATTCCGGCTGGGTTTCTTGACTGTCTCGAACATCCTGAACTCCCAGTGACACAGGACCGGTGATTCACTGCTCCCAAATCCCTGTGTTGAGATCAATCGAGTACGAATGGAGATATTGAATTGACTATCGTACAAAAGTGATTGTCTAAAGAGCAAAGAGAGAGAAAGACAGGCAAATATATATGGGAAAGAAGAGGGCATACTCGGCGAAGCCGAGTATCACATCCGGAGACCGATGCCGGGCATCACTGCCGAGGCTAGCCCTACTCCTCGGCATGGGGGCTGGTGGCGGCCCATGGGGGCCGCTGTTGGCACGGGATTTGGCCCGATGGCTTTTGTGGCGTATGGGGGCTTACAGCCCCCGACGACCTAAGGCTGCGGGCATGAGGCCGGTGGCTTGCGGCCCCCATGCCGAGGAGTAGGGCTAGCCCCGGCAGTGGTGCCCGGCATTGGTCTCCGGATGTGATACTCGGCTTCGCCGAGTATGCTCTCTCCTTTCCCATATATTTGCCTGTCTTTTTCTCTCTCTTTACTCTTTAGACAATCACTTTTGTATGATAGTCAATTCAATATCTCTATTCGTACTCGATTGATCTCAACAGCCGCAAGCCACCGGCCTCATGCGCGCAGCGGTAGGCCGAAAGCCACACAAGCCATCGGGCCAAATCCCGTGCCAACACCCTGTGACGTGCTCTGGGGATGAATTCCTCAATGCTCTTCACGGCCTGTTATCCACCGCACTATGGATGGATATACCCATAGCTGGGACGAAACGACTTGCCGGATGTGAGGGTGATAGAACAGTTAATGCGAACCAGCCGAAGAAAGTGAGAAGAAGGCCCAGCGCCAGCACTGTAGAGGTAGCTAAATAGTGGCTACCAGGGTGTTCGTTCACCACTTCTTTGCCTTTCCCGCCACAGATGCAACAATTCTATATGATCTTAACCTGTTTTTGAGACAAATGTTCCGAAACTTTAATTCTTGTTTAGAATCCTATTAACACCCACTGCCCGAATGGTGTGCTCCTCACCGTTAGCGTATCAAACTTGGCCATTGGCTATGGCGGAGTGGGGGCAATAATCGTATCCTCGGTGCTAGATATCTTGTTAACGCCCCACTGTGTTGGAATGGTTTAGGAGGGAGGGCGAAGGAGAAGTAGCAGGGTTGTCCCAATGAATAGCGGTGGACACTGTCGCATGTCTCCAGATTATACCTAAAACATGTTTCTGTTTTCTCGCGACCTGAGACCAATACCCGACGTTGAATATGATGCTAGACTTCCATTTTCGAAGATATTGGATAATTGGATATGCCATGTAATCTTCCTATATAACAATCCTCAGCAGTTATTGTAGTTCCTGGTAGCAATTGTTTCTTAACCATCTGTCCCCGTGAGTTAATCTGTTTGCAGGTCTACTTAGAACTTCCGTAGGACTTCCGGATATGGGCATGTGGCATTCAGTTGAGCTAAAGGTACATAGCTGGCTAAGGGAATTCAGTTCGATATGACCAGATGAGTGCGCGCACACGCGCCCGTTGTTGATAGAGATTGGGAAGCTACATTGCATCTATCTAAGAGGGCCACAAGTCCATATATATGGTTGACCAAGCATGAATGCGTACGTACTCATCTATGTATAGATCCGGCTGAATGTCATCAGTCCGACAGCAATCTCCGGCCATACGAGGGCTAAGTTCTATTTATGCAACATCCGCATGCACACACAGACCATTGAATATATGAGCGCAGAGTCTCCCACGAGAAAGATAGAATCCAAGAAGAACGATCTTCAACACACAAAAGTAACAGGTTATAAGCCTGGCGGTCACTAACCAAATGGAAATGAAATGAGCAAATTACAGGCAGCAGATGTATTGAACGGTGCGATGACATGATCGGAGGTACATTGCGCACAAAAATAATGAGCTGGAAATGATATCCGCTTCACTAGTTGAGATGTTGAGATCAATCGAGTATGAATAGAGATATTGAATTGATTATCATACAAAAGTGATTGTCTAAAGAGCAAAGAGAGAGAAAAACAGGTAAATATATATGGGAAATAAGAGAGCATACTCGGCGAAGCAGAGTATCGTATCCGGAGACTGATGCCGACTATCACTGCCGACCAACTCTTCGGAATGGGGGCTGGTGCCTCATGCCCGCAGCCTTAGGCCATTGGGAGCTGTAAGCCCCCGAACGCCGCACAATCCATCGGGCCAAATCACGTGCCAACATGAGAGAGAGCAGAACCGTCCGCTCATGGTAATATTGCAAAACAACAAACTATTTCATATCCTAAACGCGTATTCACTCCAGCCCATACTCAAGGATGCCTTCCCGATAGCGCTAGTCTCCGGCCCAGGCAATCAATGATCATCCCACCGTGGACAAATGTGCCTCCTTCTATACCCACTCGAGTACCTCTGGCAATCTCGAACAGTTAACGTCCATAACCTCGTTGAGTCGGTTCGCCCAGGTCCGACCTCTCGCGCGATAAAATGGACATTACTGGCTAGTACATTCAGATGCTCATGGGCAGGCACGTCGTGCCACTCTCCCACTGGCGTGCAGATGTCAATCGTCGTTGCAGGTCCGAAATCGATTTATTTACCGCGGTTCTGCTCGTTTCCATGCATGATGATGTTGGGTGGACGAACTTCTCGATTGTTGGTCTAGGATTTGACCCAATGTGATCCGTGGCATTCGGGGGCGTACAACCCCCATCAGCCTAGGGCTTCAGGTGTGAGACCGGTGGCTTGTAGCCCTCGTGCTGAGGAGGTCTAGCCTCGGGAGTGATGCTCAGCATCAGGCTCCGGTTGTGTTATTCGGCTTCACCGAGTATGATCTTTTCGTTGTACATAAGCCAGCCGTTCTCTCTCTTTGTGTCGATAGACATTACAGCTTCTACTTTCTTTCTCTATTGCTCTCAACATCGATGCACCAAAAAGAGCTCTGTATGTAGCCATGCAAGTGCTTCCTGGATATTACTGAATACACGATTGGCCTTCACCGGCATTATGTTTAATCTCCAAGACAACAGTGAACCGTATGGGCATTACGAGAACACATTGTGATATTGTGAGACATAGAATAAGGCCGGGAAGAGTGCAGTAAGGCTGTAGGGAACTCTCTGTTGAGACTGAATGAGTGCGTTGATGGATTTCTTAGTAACAGGTCCAAAGTGCGTGTATATATTCAAACAGGAAAGAAACTTTTAATAAACCCTTTCGTCGACAGTTTGAACCTTCAGAGAGCGGCCACTTTCGCCGACGTTGCGTGCCTCTGGGCTAAACCTTGAGTGTAATGACTATCGTCAACACTCCCCCTTAACCCATGTCTCGAAGGCTGATCTCAGAATAACAACGAAACGCAATTGAAGAAAATATTCTCCTGTAAGCATCATCCCGAACCATGGCAGCGCTGGAGATAGGAGTGGATCGAAAGGCAGATTTAGTACAATTGCAGGAGCCGCCGGGGGAAAAAGGGAGAATCGGAATCAGGCACCCGGCGTATGAAATTAGAAAACGAAAAAGAGTTTGACGGCGGTGGGCAAGGGAAGTAGGCTTGCAACTGACAAACGGACTGACCTAAGCAGGGGCTCGAACGACGATGTCATGGTGACTAATGTAAAACGAAGATGAGAAAGGATGACGAGGATTATCGATGTTTACGATCAAAGAGAGGTACAGATTTGAGCGAGGCGGGCGTGGAAGCTGAACTGGCGCAGAGCCATCCGAACGGGAGGAGGCACAATAATTGCAGGCGACATGAATGCAGACAGCTGCAGGTGGGATCCGTGATGCAAGGAGCAACACGATCCGCCGGTGTGGGAAGAGATCACAGATGAGTACGGGCTAGAGATTGAAAATGTCGACCGGCCAACTCACCACTGGGCGAGAAATGGCGAACAAGGTGAATCGACCATAGCCCTGACCCTGGTCACCCGACAGATCACGCAATGAACCAGACAGGAGTGGAGCCACGGTGCAGGCTCCGTCCATGAGGTGATCGAGTGGGAGTTTAACATCGACAAGCAGGAGGAGGGAGACCATGCGCAAGTCATAGGATGGAATCTGGCCGCCATGTCAAAAGAGGACAAGGAACAAGCAGAGAAACTTTGGAAGGAGCTGGAGACAGACAGAGCCCATCGAGGAGAGGATTGCATGGCAGAAGATCAACACCAAGAGTCCAAACGGTGTCAAGCAACACGGAGCAGAGTTCTTGATGCCAAAGCGAAAAAAATAAGAATCTGCGCTCAATCAAAGAGGTGGTGGAACGGCGAGATCAAGGAGATGAGAAGCGCACTGCGGAGACAAATCCGAAGTTGAAGGAGGTCAGAGGCGGCAGCAGGCGCGAAAGCAGAACTGCAGAAGTCTATTCGACAGTCCAAGAGCCGGATGTGGGATGCCTGATTCCGGAACCCTAGGGTGGGCGCGGTCTGGAGGACAGCAGAGTTCAACAACCCTCAAGCGGGAGCCATCGTGGAAGCGCTGACTGACAGAGAAAGGAAGCAAGCATATATGATTGCCGAAAAGGAGGAAATGCTCAGAGGAGAGTCTTTCCCCCTGAATGACGGGGACCAGTGCAACAAACTACCTCCAGCAGGCCAGGCCCACGAACGCATAACTGAGTAGTCAGTCGAACAAGCTCTATTTTCCCAGTCGGTTAAGATAGCCCAAGACCCAGACAAGGTGTAGTGCAGAGCCATACAGCTACTCTCGAAGTGGAACAGAACGAGGATTGTAGAACTAATGCATGCAAAAGTCCGAATGGGTCGTCACACAGGTGTATGGAAGCGCGCGAGCGGGGTGGTGATTCGCAAACCAGGAAACGAGGATTATACAATGCTGAAATTCTACGGAACAATCTCTCTGCTCTGCTGCGTGTGGAGAGTCGGTGAGAACGTAGTCGCAGAGCTGCAATTCGACGAGGCCGAGAGAAGAGCACTGCTAGGCGACAGCCAGTTTGGTGGCAGAAAGAAAAGGTCGGCCATCGATGCTGCAGCCATCATGGTCGACAGAGCGCATGTCACGTGGGAAGATGACAACTTCACAGGGGTGCTCATGATGGACATCGAGGCAGCTTTCCCATGCGTAGCGAGAGGGAGACTGATCCATGCAATATACGCCAAGCGGATAGATGGAGATCTCATACGATGGACTGAGAGCTTTCTCTCTGACAGGACGGTGGAGATGGTAATTGAAGGCAATGTATTACAGAGCCACCTTCTTGAAGCAGCTATCCCGCAAGGCTCATCCCTATTGCCGATTCTCATTGTGATACATGTGCTGGAATAAGAAAGTGGGTGGCAGAGAGAGTCCAAGCCTAAAGCCTCACCTTCGTAGACGACCTCGGTTGGGTGGCAACCAGGAAGGACGTGATCCCGGTGGTCGAAAAACTTGAAGCCTGCGCAGCAGACAGCATCGAGTGGGCCAGCAGGCGAGATGTCCAGTTCGACACCGCGAAGACGGAGGCACCACTTTTCGAAAGCAGCAAAGGCCACAAGAAGCCCCTCCGGCCGATACTCACACCCAAACCCAATGTGGGAAACGGTTTCGTCCGATTCATCACAGAGGTGACGCGAGGGCTGGCCGTCTGGATGGATGCCCACCTGACGTTCAAAGAGCATCACAACCTTTGCATGAAGAAGGCCCGGTCAGCAGAAGCCCGATTGCGCACACTCACGAGGATGCATGGAATCGTCCCAGAGTCAGTAGGAGCTGCCCAGGTAGCTTGGGTTGAAGCCATTGCGCTGGATGGAAGAGGGCTGTGGCGGAACCAGCAGGAGATCGGCAGACGAGAGGATGTTCAACTCAGGCTCAATCGGCAATCTGGGTCAAGCCTGGGCGCCATCCCCACGACGCCAATGGGAGCACATATGAGAGAGTCAGGGTTCGCACCTGTGCCAGTAGCCCTGGACGCCAGGCAGCAACAATTCACAGCGAGGCTCACAACCCCGTACGAAGGCTCAAAACTACAGATGGTTCTCGACCACCCCTCATCTGGTGCAACAATGGGCAGAGTTATCACAAAGGAGCACAAGCGAGGCCGGGAAGCGGAGACCATGCGCTGGCCTAACCCGTATGAAGTGCCGGAGGTCAAAATGGTCATACTGAGCTAAGACACAGCGGCGAAGAGAGAGGCGATCTGCGGGGCGAGAGAACAGGAGGGCACAGTGGAGGCAGGGGTCTGGATGTGGTAGACGGACTGGTCGCAATCCGACGAAGGCAGAGTAGGACCTGCCACAGTGTGCAAGCACAAAGGCCGCGGGAAAGGCATCCACATCCACCTAGGCACCAGACGAATAGAGGTTTCTGATGCTGGGCTGTGGGCAATCAAACTCGTACTCCGGGAGGCAGTGAAGAAGAGGGACACACGGCAGACACATTGAGTGACGTAGGTAGCTGTCTTCAGCGACTCGCATCCGGCTATTGGATGAACGGTGCACCTGGATCCGAGGCCCGGGCAGCGTCTGGGCAGGTTGATCAGGTGGAGCGTGAGGACTCTTCCCAAAGCCCGCATAGAGACAGAAATCCACTGCGTCTCCGGACACACTGGCCTCCCTGGAAATGATGAAGCAGATAGCCAAGTGAATCTAGTGAGAGAGGGCTGCAGATCAGGCACAGTGGGAGAGCGAGTATACACCTCGGCAGCGAATAGGACAAGACGAAACTCAGAAGCAAGACGGCGGAGAAGGCTAACTGGGTGGCCGACAGATGATGCAAACATTCCGGCTACAGACTACAAGGCAAAGCTGGGAGCAACAGACCCATCCCAATGAATAGTGCGAACTCACTGGCAGCCAAGTTCTACCGACTGAAATCCGGACACGCCAGTGGGAATGTACCTAAACCAGTTCTGAAACCGAGAGGACGACAAATGCGGGTGGTGTGGCGGCGGCGGCAGGACGGTTGCCCAGACGCGGGAGCATCTCATCTGCCACTGCAGCCGATGGCGAGACCACCAGAAGACGCTCTGGAAATGGGTGGGGAAAGCAACGGGATCGAGAGCGGGCAGATGCCGACACGTGCAACTCTCTGAGCTGCTCTCCATGGAGAAGTGCGATAAGGCGGTGATGGACTTCCTGATAGCCGCCGATATCGGGAAGTTCCCACCCAAACGTGCGGAGGAGCAGTAAGAGCCGGCAGGCCCTCCCTGATTTCCTCACATTTCCTTTGTAGTTGATATAGATCATCAGATGCTTTTCCTTCATTTGTCAGAAGGGGACGAAGGGTAGTAGGAGCGGAGCTCCCCCATCTAGCCGGCTAGCCCGGAGGCGGAGGGGAGTAAGGGGCTGTCATACTCTAAATAGAGTGAATACAGTATGATTAAAACAAAACAAAAAAGCATCATCCCGAGCATATCCCTTGTCTGAGTCCAATTTCCGCCGCAAATCCACACAGTTTTACTCTTCCGAGTGGTTTCGTAAGAGCATCCGCCGTGCCAACCACGTGCTTGATCCCAATCTCGCCGTTGGCAATAGTTTCGTGAATGCAGTGATACCGAAGTCGTGAGTTCCGGCTCTGAGACTGTAAATTGCCTGAGTTGAGCGTAGTCACTCAGTTAAGTCCATCATTGAAGATACGCCCAGTTATTCCGGTTCCGCGCCCGATCTCTGAGATGACGTCCTTGAGCCAGTCAGGGTTCCCAACTGTCCGTCCGGACTACAGTCTTTCGGGGCCCGACATCGTCGTCCCGTCAAGGGCATGAGTACGGAAGGACTAGTCTGTCCCGAGCAGAAATCTCCAGGACTAGGGCCCGGTACAGATGACTGTAGTCTTAACCAGGGTCAGATATACTACATCCTGTCAGGAATGAGAGTTCCGGGACACCGTATCACGGAACAAATCTGCAGCCGAGGTGAACTTGTACCGAATCGGGGATTCTAAGCGTCATCAAATCGGATATCAATTTCTGAGTGGGGGCCACTCAATGGACTGTAGGCGTTGAAAGCAAAAGAGAAAGGATGAAGAAGCTCAATTGTCTGTCGATACAAAGAGAAGAAATACTATGAACTTATATACGAAAGAGAGAGAGGGAAAACTCAATGCCGAGTGCCAAAGCCGGAGCCCAATGCCGAGTATCAGTGCCGAACCCTCCTCCTTGCCATGGGGGCAGGCGAGGCTGGTGGGGGAAGGCGAGGCCAATGGGGGCCGTAAGCCACCGGCCTCATGCCCGAGCCCGCCAGCACCGAACACTAGAGAAGCCACCAAGCCAAACTCCTAGTCAACAGTAGGGTCCCGCAGTCCTGTAGTCTTGTTATGGAGCACCCTGGTCCGTCCAGTCTTGAAATCTTGAGCCCAGAAAACTTTAATACGATCTCGGGCAAGGTTTTGGACGGACGGGACAGACTATTAGGATGCCTGGAGCCAGTGGGTTGGAATTTGCCATACGCTGTGGCAATCATCTCGGCATGCATCGTCGATTACGCCACTAAGGTCTGCTCCTTCGATCTCCAGAGGACAAGAATTCTGAGAGCATAAATAATGATTCCCGAGGCCGACTTGCTAGAGTCTGCTTCACCCGCAAGTCGTCATCGACGTAGCATATAACGGATTCGAGTCATGCTGCAGGCTCGGGCCGTAGTTCGTATGTTTGTACTCAGAAGTAGGTGCCCGTCATGGTTCTAAGACAACGTCTGAAAAGTAGAATCATTCACGGACTGACATGTACTCGAGGGTACAGCAAAACAACAGGAATCTCCCGTGAACAGAACCCGCAATGGAAAGAGACCACGGCTAAGTAGATCAAGAAATCAAAGCCCATGAAAAACACCGGTATCGAAAGCTCGAAAGAAAAGTAAGACGTATCCCAAAGACAAAATGAAACCGTTACCCAAAAACATATGCAAAGCGACGTTATTCATGCACCAAAGTCGAAAGAGAAACACTAGAGGCACTGATAGGTTGAGAGTTTCCTAAAGCCTCCGTCTCGTGGTCATGGTTGTCGAACCACCAACAGATGCCGGCAAAAGACCTGATGGCATTGAGGGTACAAGTTTTTCATCCGTTGCCCTGGCTGGGTCTGGCACAATCAGATGAGCCCTGCACTCAACTTGACAAGTAGTCTCAAATGTCGATTGAGCTTCGGCAAAAATCTGCTCGAAGTAGAGATTTTGCTCGTCGGTGAGCTGAATCTTCGAAATATGGTTTTCTGCTCGAAGCAGTGGACCGTCTCTTTCTTCCTCCGCTGGAGAAGATCCGCACACTGGAGGAGCTGCATCTTGCGCTGCTCTATCACATTCATTTCTTTTTGAAGGACTGGTTGACGAAGTAACCCTTTAAAGGTGAGGGTGTGTTCAGCAATATCTGCCAGGGCACCAGGTGGTAGGGCACCATTACCGGCTTTGGCCGCGACTTCGTCACTGATGACGGCCTCGAGTTCCTGGCTGTCAAATTTGGCAATGTAGGTGGAACCAGTGAGAGCACCAAATACTGTCACCTGCCGGCAAGGAGAGTTCTAGTTCTCCAGTTTCGTGATCACTGGCCACTTTCCCGTAGGTTCGAATTATTCGAGTATTGCAGGGGTAAGATCACCATGGCCCATGCTAGAATGTCGTTAGCAGATATTAACAATATGATGTGGCCAGGCTTACTCTTCAGTAAGCGTCGAAATGAAACCTGTCGTGTCTCCCTTAGGGACGGCTGAAAAAAGATGGAGAGTAACCGCCCAATTGATCACGGTCAGCACAGATTCCTTGAATGCCGCTCCTCATCCATTGCTGGTCATGCACAGGTAGTCGCCGTCAGAAACAATGTCGAGAATGGAATACCAGATGTCCCGGACAAGTCCCACATTGTCTTTGAGGAATATTGAATCGAGGTCAGCATTGCTGAGAAGGGAGATTCCAGTTGGATACGTGCACCCCACTTGCTTCAATTGACGGTGTGCTCAATAAATACTTGTGTATCGTGGTGGACGTCAAATATCTCCAATGCAGCTGAAAACTAATCTCGCAATGAACCGATTAAATAATTGTAATGCTAAATATCGAGACATCAGCTTATGTAGTGTTGGCACGGGATTTGGCCCGGTGGCTTTTGTGGCGTTTGGCCTAAGGCTCGGGCATGAGGCCGGTGGCTTACGGCCCCCATTGGCCTCGCCTGCCCCCATGCTGAAGAGTAGGGCTAGCCCCGGCAGTGATGCCCGGCATTGGTCTCCGGATGTGATACTCGGCTTCGCCGAGTATGCTCTCTCCTTTCCCATATATATTCGCCTGTCTTTCTCTCTCTTTGCTCTTTAGACA
>Ga0307515_10011756_pt1 | contig 16565 bp, 13 predicted proteins | sample 17_EM_MG_FD_194513 | JGI IMG/M metagenome (GOLD analysis project Ga0307515, IMG submission 194513) | Populus trichocarpa ectomycorrhiza microbial communities from riparian zone in the Pacific Northwest, United States - 17_EM | ecosystem: Host-associated > Plants > Roots > Unclassified | place... | reverse complement strand
AATCCGGAGTAGTAATAATTTTCCCATAAAAGAAGTAGTTTCCTGTTTCAGTAAGGCTACAATTTGAATGTACCAATAACATGGTTGAGTATGAGCCTGCATAATCAGTCTGAAAGCTGTTTTAGAACTCAAGGTTAAAAGTGTTCAAGGATTCCTTCCTAATCATCTGCCAAGTAAAAAGGAAGTGGCAAACTAAGGATGAGAGGTTTAAGCCATATCAAAACTATCTTTTGGAGTTAGTAAATGAATTTTAAGAGATCAAATTCACCCACATGAGCAGAGATAAGAATCACTTTGCTGATGCCTTGGGACAAGATCCAACCAATAAATATTGAAGTCAGAGACCTCCAAGCTCACTACGACACAATTGAAGAATCACTAGACGGAAAACCGTGGTATAGTGACATCAAGAGGTTTCACCAGCACTAGGAATACCCTTCAGGGGTTTTTAAGACAAATGAGAAGACTTTGAGGAGAATAGTCATGAATTTTTACTTAGATGAGGAAATCTTATATAAAAGGTCATTTGACAGGGCTCTACTTAGGTGTCTGAATGAGAACGAGATTGAGCAAGCCTTGAAGGAGGTCCTTGAGGGGATTTGTGCCACACACGCCAAGGGATATATGATAGCAAAACAAATGCAAAGATCAGGGTATTCTGGTTGACCATGGAGAGAGATTGTGCAGACTATGTTAGAAAGTGTCGTAAGTGTTAGATATATGGTGAGAAGATAAATGCACCTCTAGAATCGCTGTTCAGTATGACCTCGCCTTGGCATTTTGATATGTGGGGTTTTGATATCATAGGGCCAATCAATCCCAAAGCAAACAACGAGCACAGATTCATTGAGAAGGACTTGGTTTGTCGTTATGGTTTACCAGCAAGATTGATAACTGATAACGCTTAGAATTTCAAGGGAAAGTTTATTGTTGAACTCTGTGCCAAATGGAAGATTAAACATCTCAAGTCTTCACCTTACAGACCGAAAAATGAACGGAGCGATCGAGGCAGCTAATAAGAATCTCAAGAAGATAATTTAGAAAATGGTGGTCACTTATAAAGATTGGCATGAGATGCTTACGTACGCGTTTCATGCACACCGCACCACAATCAGAACTTCCACAAATGCAACCCTATGTTCTTTGGTATATGGGATGGAGGCGGTTATGCCTTTAGAAATAGATATTCCATCATTATGAATCCTGAAAGATGCGGCGCTAGATGAATCAGGGTGGGCAAGGTTAAGATTTGAGCAGTTAAACTTAATCGATGAAAAGAGACTAGCAATCATTTGCCACCACCAGTTATATCAAAGTAGAATGACGAAAGCAAACAACAAGAAGCCTAGACCAAGGGTATTTAAGGAAGAAGATCTCACTAACATCAGGAAAAGATCAGAGAAAGTGGGCGTCAAACTATGAGGGACCATATATGGTGAGAAAGGTTTTTTCAGGAGGAGCCTTAATTGTGACAAAAATAGATGCAGAAGATCTACATTGATGCGAACCTCGTTATCACGTGGTCACGCAACCCACAATCAAAATTGAGATCTGATCCCGGAAAGCCGAAATAGGTTCGAAAGGAGTATGCCACGATGAAAACCTGCCCCAAGGCACCAACACTTTTGGAATGAAGTAGAATGATGCCACAAAACCAGTTAATCTTCGATAAGTCAGATTTAGTTCATTCAAGAACTGAAGACTACAAGAATCACTCTCACACGTTAAAACTAAAAAATTCAGAAGTAATATTCATCAATGGCTCCGAAATTTTGGTTAAATAAGTTCAAATAATTCTTGAAGAATTAAACCTAATGGATCTATCCTTGTGGGCTGAACTGACCTAGAAACCCTAAAATGAAAAGCCAATAACCTAATCCAAAAAAGCCTTGGATCCTAGCTCAAAACAAAGTTTTAATTAAGCCCAAACATGAAAAAAATAATAAAAATAATTAATGTCATTAAATAGCACTAACCCTCGTTTCCTTGTGTAGCTAGGATGAATAAAGAATCCTTATAAGAGAAGGATTCTAGAACAATAATGAATCGTTGCCACTCTTAGAAATTATGTTTCAGCTTATTAAAGATTCTTGTGGAACTAGAAAATTCCCAAAACAAGCTACCAAATCCTTTTAGAAAAAGGATCCTTGCCAAATAGGAAGTCCACAGCTCAAAAGAAAGTAAATAACAAAATTCATACAGCCGATTATGATATTGTAAAGATATACTATGCCTGATGTATTATTCCCATCAATCAATAAAATCAAAATTTGGCCACGATTTCTTTAGTATGTTTCCCTTTTTCTTTTAAAAAAAAATGTTCATGATCTCATATTTTCATGAAAACCTTTTGGAAATCAAGGTTTTAGTACAAAAAAAGAAATCAAATTCAAGTTCTGAAAATTCAAATGATCTCTTAGAAATGTGGCTGCACTCCTAAAAAAAAAAACTAAAAAGTAACCCAAACACCATGAGTTTTAGCTGAATGAATAATGAGAAACTATTTTGCATATTTGCATAAAAGAAAGCAAAGACTACTGATTGTGAATACACGCGTTTGAAATGAGAAAAGACCATCTTTAATAATCCTTTCATAACACTAAAAAAAAATCCCTTACACCCCTTTTGAGCCTCATGCAATTTTCTTAAAGTATAATCGTGGTTAGGATCACATCCCATCCTAGGGGCAAGTGCAAGAAACACAAAAAATCCCTAATGATTAAAGGTGCTCAAACAAAGGATGTTAGCAAACCACAAAAAATAACTAATATGATGATTGATACGATTCGCACAACAAAAAAACAATAAGAATCGGATTCTGACATAAAATGCTCAATTGTCCAATTTCACGGCAATAGTCAAAATTCTCTCCTAACATGTTGTCAATTAGAGTTCAGGAAGACATTTCAATACTGGTCAACAAAAGTTGTATGAATTTTGTTATTTACTTTCTTTTGACTTGCGGACTTCTTATTTGGCTAGGATTCTTTTCATACAAGGATGTGGAGCTAGTTTTGAGAATTTCCTAATCTTGCAAGGATATTAAACGCGCAACAACATAGTTTACTAGGTCACCATACTTGGTCTTTCTTTCTTCCAGCTGCCCATCTTTTTCTCTCAATTGTTGGTTCAGAGAGGCCTTTATCTGCATCTTTCAGGAGCTGGTCTTCCAAGAATTCTTGATGGCTTTTGTTGTTGCCGAGCTCAATCCTTTGGTCTTCCCCATTGCTAACATTTTTTCGTTTGGGTTTAATAGCAATGGGTGGCCTATCTTCCACCTGGCTGATGCAAACCTCTTGATCACGTTGATGCGTACCTCGTGATCTCGTGGTTACGCAACCCACACGCAAAAACACCAATTCTTGGATATAAGAAACGGAAAACCCCCACCCAATGAATATTGATTCGCGAACGAGAAGTATAAGGACGTACGTCATGAAGCCAATTGTTCTTTGATAAGTCATTTTCAGTTCTTTAGAGAACCATGGAAGAGGGATTATCCCACCATGACACACACACAAAGTGCGGCAAACAAGAAGTTTTATTAATCTGAATTGTCTAACTCTAGATTTAAATAAACCCTAATGGACCCCTCTTAGGTGGACTTATATGAGGCCCACTTACAATAGACCCAAATAGGTAATAATAACTCAAAGACTAAGAAGAAAATAATAAAAATCCAAAAATTACTATCCCTAAATATGCTAGAATCAGATTTGTCACTGTTAAGAAGTCCTAAATAAACTAGGAAGTCATCACTAAAGATATAATTAATTCTGAAGTCTTCTTTCCATATTGTAGTTAGGATGAATAAAGAATCCTTATAAGAAAAGGATTCTGAAATATTTATGAATCCTTACCATACTTAAAAAATCTATTGCAGCCCATTAACGATCTTTGTAGAACTAGGAGATTTCCAAAACAAGTTGTCACATACTTTTAGGAAAAGAATTCTAGTCAAATAGGAAGTCTAAAAGTCAAAAGTAAATAACAAAATTCGTACAACCTCTATTTACTAGTATTTTGATGCTTTCTTGAGTTCCGATTGACCTGATATTTTAACCCAAGGTAGAAAAACATGTCAGGAGACGCCACATAAAATTTTAGGTCCATCCAACGGTCGGATTGAGAATTATGATTGTTATCGTAAAACTGTATAGTTGCACATTTTACATCAAAATCCGAATTTGACCTTGCCTGGATCGTATCACATGTGGTCAAGCAACCCCCAACAAAGATTATACCTCCCTAAGAAAGCCAAGAATCTGGTTTGCGAAGTGTGACACAATGAAAGGCTGTCCCAAGACACCAACAATATTGAAATTGAAACGATTGACGCCACAAGGTCTTATACTTTTATAAGTCAAATTTGATCTTTGTCCCAGCAAAGATAACGTGTTGCATGCAAAACACGTTTATTTCATAAATTCATCATGTTCTACTTTTCAACATACAAAAAACTCATATAATGTTTCAAATAACCCACTTACAAAATTGACCCAAATAAATAATAATAGACCAAAGACTAAGAAGAAAATAATAAAAATAATAAAAATCCAAAATTAATATCCTAGATATGCTAGAGCGAGATTTGCCACCCATAATAAGTTCCAAATAGACTAGAAAATCTAATCTGAATGTGGAATTGATTCTAAAGTCCTTTTGCCTTGTTGTGCTCAGTTTTCTTGTTTTACATGGGTAATTAATAAAGAAAATCTCCTTCTTTTATACCTGTCAATTTAGTTTCCTTCCTAGACTAAGATAATCATTAATTAATCTTTCCTAGTTTAGGAAATCATATATGGCAGCCCCCCTAGAATCCTTGGCTAACTAGGAAACTTCCTCCTTTGTTGATAAAATTCTCCTAAGTAATAGGTAAAATAATGAACAAAATTTCCTTGAATTTTAGGAGAATAGTTTGTTGATTTAAGTCCTTGTAGTATTAGAAAATCAATCCCAAATAAATCTAATCTGATCCTCACATCTTAATTTGCCCATGCCAACTTTGAAACCCATGTGGCCCAAACCCATATTCATTAATAGGGCCCAAACCAAACCCAAAATATACTCCAAATAAACTTTCTATGCTGCACAAAAATATCTCATGCATAACCTATCCTGACGTGGCCGAATTACCCACCAAAAGAATTAGTGATGCGAAACCTCATGATCACATGGTCACGCAACCCACAATCCAGATTGAGATCTGATCCCGGAAAGCTGAAATAGGTCTGATAGGAGTGTGACACAATGAAAACCTGCACCAAGTCACCAACACTATTGGAATGATGCCACGAAGCCAGTTAATCTTTTATAAGTTAGATTCAGTTCATTCAAGAACTGAAGAATGTAAGAATCACTCTCACACGTTAAAACTAAAATATTCAGAAGTAATATTCATCAATCACTGCTGAAATTTTTGGTACATGTGTTTAAATAGTTCTTAAAAATTAACCCTAATGTATCTACCCTAGTGGGCTGAACTTACCCATATACAAAACTAACCTAAAAACCCTAAATTGAAAAGCCTATAGCCTGATCCAATCAAGCCTTAGATCCTAACTAAAAAACAAGTATTAATTAAGCCCAAACATGAAAGAAAGTAGTAAAAATAACTAATCTGTAATTAAATACCACTAGCCTTTTGTTTCTTGTGCAGCTAGGATGAATAAAGAATTCTTATAAGAAAAGGATTCTGGAACATTAATGAATCGTTGCCACTCTTGAAAATTATGTTTCAGATCATTAAAGATTCTTGTTGAACAAGGAAATTCCCAAAACAAGCTGTCACATCCTTTTTGAAATATGATCCTTGCCAAATAGGAAGTCCACAGGTTAAAAGGAAATAAATAATAAAATTCATTCAACTTGTATCGCAAGTCCCTATATCGCAAGTCCTTTTAAACTCTGATTCACCTAAAAAGTTACCCCAATATAAACAAATACCTTTGGAATCTTCTGGTAAAGTTGCAGCTCGATCCAACGGTTGGATTTGGAGTTATGCTCAATAGAGTAAACCTGGACGGTAGAAAATTTTACGCCAAAATCTGAATCTAACCTTGCTTAGGTCGTACCACAAGGCTGAACTATATCAATTGGGCTGGACCCATCATCCATAAGAACCTTGATCTGACCGAATGCATCCCTATGTAAAGACTTATCATGAAAAACCCAAGGCTGAACGATATACTGAATCATATCCACAACCAATCTCAAACGCAACCGAATGCTTACTATTAGGAATCCAAGGCTGAACCTGAATCATATAATTCCCTCTCTCTTCAAGAAGATTCGCCCTCGAATCTTGAATAGGATTAGTAGTGATTTCATTAGCCTCTTGTTTAAGCCTTCAAAATTCTCTTATTGGTAACGCCTTTCTCCAACAACACTGTATCGAAGTAGTGACTTATAAGAATTTCAAATAAGCACGTCATACTAACCACTTGCGCATATACTTTTGAGTAATAACCACAGCAACCCTCCTTCGTCTTTCATTCTTTTAGCGTTGTACCTCCTTTTCCCATGAAGCTTGAAGATCATAGAATAATCTTCTACTTATAAACTTCTCGTTCTAAAACGCCCAAACCATGGCCTAGTTTTTTGCATCCTTGAGCTAGAATCCTCCTTCGTTCCCTCTCCCTTACTGAATACATGACACAAATAGAAAAATAAAAAAAAACAAGAAGAAAAAGATGAAGACACAATAATAATAGAGTTTACGACAGAAATAACATTGATTTAGACTCGAAATTGCAAATCTAACTTTTATTTGGACCAGAATTAATCAAAAACAAACAGATGTGAAAGTGATGAAAATGACTCAAACAACAACCAATTATCTCAAATATGATGATAATATACTGTTAGGAACGAAATCAACAGAAACAAAACAAGTTTTGAAAGCTAACGCAAAACATACCCGTTACGGCAAGACAAAACCCGATTCTGGAACTTAAAGAAATGTATATCTAAATAACCTCAAATTTAATATAATTTTCGATAGGATCCCCAGTAAACAGAATATAAATTTTGAGTTGATTCTGAATTTAGAACCTAGGCCCAACAATGTCCACATGACGTGAAACTTGATATTTAGCGCGATTTCACACTATATACCAGAATATCAATTTTGAGTTAATTATAATAAGTTTTGATATGCTGCTGCGAAACATATGTATTAAAGACTTGGCTTATCCCAAATAACGTTTTTTGATTACTTCCTCTCTTCTTCTTTTCTACTCTAATTAGAACACAAAAAACCATATAATAATAAGAATAAACACAAGAAAAAAAACAAATACTGACCTGAAACAAAAAGAAGACGAGGAGAAACTGACACGAAACAAATAGTTAATGAAAACTAAAAGGATATAACCTGATTTTGGAGCCTAGCTCGGATACCAACTAATACAAACCTTTTGATCACGCGATCAAGCAGCCCCTAACGAAGATGATACTTCCCCAAGAAAGTCGAGAATCAGGTTTGCGAAGTGTGACACAATGAAAACCTGTTCGAAGGCACCCACATTATTGGAATTGAAATGAATGATGCCACAAGGTTAGTTATACCTTGATAAGTCAGATTTGATCTTTGTCCCATCAAAGATAACGTGTTGCACCACGCAAAACACATGTTTATTTCATAAATTCACCATGTTCTGCTTTTCAGCATACATAAAACTTATATAATGTTTTAAATAACCCTAATGGATCCCATATGTGGGTTGATTTGAGCCAACTTACAAAATTGACCCAAATAGGTAATAATAAACTAAATGTTTTGTTCTTTCATCCCTTGGAGCTTCTTAGATAAACCACCATTCCTCCACATTGAGTAATTAGGGATAACTAAGGACTCCTTTTGATGCTTCTCCTTGTAGACTAAAACAGGTCGCCCCCTATCACTTCTGATGGTGTCTAACTTGGCAAAAAAATTAGCCCTTTTAAATAGATCGGTATATTATGCCAACCCTTATGTTCTTGGCACGTACTGTACTCCTCCAAACTATCTAGCTACCAATGGGGGAGAGTAGCTAATATAAACAATCAAGCCAATTAGTGGAACCCATGCTTTGTCACCATAACTCATAAGATGAGTCGAGCTGCTTACCCTTGGATCTTTCCATATGAAATTACTATGAAGAAGTGCTTGGTACTTCTTTACCCATGCCTTTTCATCCAGGTTATTATGCTCTTCATAACCAACCCAGGAGGCATGATGAACCACCAGAAATTGTTAAAGACTTCTCTTGATGTCTCCAAGTGGCTGACTATCCACATGAATAATAGAGGAATATAACACAACATTGCTCATTTACCGTGCAACCTATACTGGTTTAGAGATAGGAAAGTTTCAGCCAAGATAGCTGAAGTGGGGTTATTCTTTGCCTGTTCATACTCAATGAAGGCGTTAGCAGCGTTAATGCTGATAATCCCAGCGACTTCTAAGCAGAACAGAACTAGCCCAAAAATGGTGAAAGCAACTATTTAATACCTTTCTTCGCCCAGCTTTCCTTTTTCTTTATTTGTCTTCAGTTTATTCTCAATCATCTTCCACTTAAACCCTCCATTAGACATCCTGTATTGATCAACTTGGTTTAGATGCAGTAGTTTTGCAACCGTTGCAATTGTACTATCAATTCTTTGTCTGAAATATATTTTATGAGGGTCATTTGGGGAATTCAAGATCTGGGCATACTCTTCAATGGTAGGGGTTATATCAACATCTCTAAAGGTAAAACATCTGCAGTTTAGATCCTAGAAGTGCATCGAAGATTTGACTACTGAAATCTAAATTGGGATCCTTATCAAATAAGCAATTCTCTCATACTTTTTCTCAAACATATTCTTATCTAAGTACCCTAGAATTAGCATTAGCTTTTTTATGTTGTCTATAGAGCAATTGGTATTTTGATTATATGTATTAATTCCTCAACCTTAGTTCTTGGGCAATCCCCTTCAACTAGTTGTATCATCTTAGATCTTTCCTTGTATTCCAAAAAGGTCACAGAAGTCATGGTCTTAGCTTAGAAATCATGCAGAGCTCAGGATTTTAATCAGGTTTACGTTGATGCCAAATGAATTATTAAATAGTTTGTACTCTAAAGGCAGGTTCAAGGTCATTATATGAGGGGTAGACTTTTCTGCCTGGTCTCAAAAAGATCTATGAGTTGCCTAGTGACTACCTTACGTGAAGGCGATATGGGAGCTTACAAGGAATGATTAGGGCACGGTGTGACCGTCATTACCGAGAAAACACTCAGCTCATAGTTGGATGTTTCACAAATCTAAACCTTGACTAAAAGTCATGAGGCAGACCGCTACTCCTCACCTAACCTAAAAATGAGTTTATTCATAAAATTAATCCATACATGATGTATTTATGCATGAACATGAAGTAAAAATGCTAAAGTCGTAAAAAATACGTGCTAAAATTAAATTAAATAGACCAACAAAAGTACACAGACAAACAAGCAAACAAGCAAACAAGCAAAGCTTAGTTTGACCAGACAAGGTGGTCCCTAGTGGAGTCATCATACTATCGCAGGGGCTACGTCGGGACTTGAGCGTTTTGAAATGAAAGCCTCCTGAGAGGTATGTTGTTGGAAGGGAAAAGGTTTTGAGTTTAATCATAAAATTATTATTAATGTTCAAGAATTACCACCTGATATTATGATTACTAGGAAACCTATGGTCTGCGAGACTCCGAGAAAGGTATTGATGCATTACTCTAGTACACCATACCTAAGATAAGTTGCATTGTTGTTTGATTGTTTTTCTAGGTCGAGTTTCTATCTGTTGGTCTTCTTCTAAGGTCTAAGGCAGATCTCCCTTCGTGAGAGAATCTTTATTTCATTAGGTTTAATCCTAATCATTCTAAAATTCAAATTTTAGCATTGTATTTATTTTACACTTTGTATCTTTAATATCTGAGGGTGTACTATATTATGTATCTTTACACCCTCAAATATTAAAGTCTACATCCAAACCCTAATATAAAAATGAATAAAATGATTGGTAAAGAGTTTTTGATGTTTTGGACAAATCTTAACGGATAATCATAAACTGGTTATAATATCCATTTTTTTGCTTTTTTAAAACATGAGAAAGATGCAATTCTTTTGTTTTTGAAAATATGCTTAGAAAACTCTTTAGGATCTGCCCTTATACATGAAAACAAAATATTTTTTTTAAAGGGGAAATTAATTTAAAAGTTTTGTTATTTTTTTAAAATTTTTTAAATTTTTTTAGGAAATATTTCGAAGAAAACCAAGTATTTTGATATTGGATCTGTATCTTAGAGTGTAAAAAAATATAGCCTAATATTAAACAAAATTGGTAAAAAAACAAGCGAAAAAATCAGAAATATTTTGAAATGATCTTTGGAATTTTTTTTATATTTTTTAATAATATGACATCATCATCATGTAAATGTATTGGGCTGGGCCAGCCTAGATATACGGGTTGAGACCATCCTGGATGGGTCGGTGATGTAAAGGTGTGGGATCGATATCGCCCAAAAAGGGGTTGGGCCGATGTTAGCCCAACATATCTGGTCTCCTTTTTTTTGTTTTTTTTGCTGGGTTGGCTGGGCCCAACCATCCGGGCCGGACTGAAACAGGTCCAGCCCATGGTCCGCATGATTGCTGGCCTGACCCAACAACCATGTTAATTATTTTTGTTGTTGCATGCAGTACGAATTCTGCATGCAACAACTATAGAAAGGATTAAGAAGAATAAAGGAGAAGAGAGTGGAAGGCTACCTGGGCTAGAGAGGAGTTGTTGGTTTGGGAAGTCGATGTGAAGCTGGTGGCAGTGTCCGTGGAGGAGTCAGTACTACTGATGCGAACCTCGTGATCACGTGGTCACGCAACCCACACGCAAAGACACCAATTCCTGGAAAACCAAGTAAATCAGGTTTGATATGAGTGTGACACAAAGATAACTTGTACCTAGGCACGAGCACTATTGGAAACGGAGACCCCCACCCAATGAATATTGATTCGCGAACGAGAAGTATAAGGATGACGTCACGAAAACAGTTGTTCTTCGATAAGTCGTTTTCAGTTCTTTAGAGAACCAAGGAAGGGAGATTATCCCACTAACACACACTAAGTGCAGCAAAGAAGTTTATTGATCTGAAAATTGCGTAACCTTACATGTTTGGTTATGCCGTTATTTATACTGACTTTAGACTTAAAGAAACCCTAATGGACTCCCCTTAGGCGGACTTATATGAAGCCCACTTACAATTGACCTAAATAAGTAATAATAACCCAAAAACTAAGAAGAAAATAATACAAATCTGAAAATTACCATCCCAAATATGCTAGAATCAGATTTGTCACCATTAAGAAGTCCCAAATAGACTAGAAAATCTGATTTGAAGGTAGAATTTATTCTGAACTTTTCTTTCCTTTTTGTAGCTAGGAATCCTTGTAAGAAAAGGATTCTGAAATAATTATGAATCCTTGCCACTTGGAAACTATGTTGCAGCCCATTAAAGATCTTTGTAGAATTAGTAGATTTCCAAAATAAGCTGCCACATTCTTTTAGGAAAAGAATCCTAGCCAAATAAGAAGTCCACAAGTCAAAAGGAAGTAAATAACAAAATTCGTACAGCCTCTGTTGACCCGTGTTTCGATGCCTTCCTGAATTCCGATTGACCTGAAATTTTAAAGAAAGGTAGGAAAACATGTCAGGAGACTCCACGTAAACTTTCAGCTCGATCCAACAGTCAGATTGAGAATTATGACTATTTCCGTAAAACTGGATAGTTGCACATTTTACGTCAAAATCTGAATTTGACCTTTCCTGAATCGTATCAACTACTGTTGCTGCTACCGGTGCTGAAGAAAGAAGAAACCAAAATTAAAGGAAGAGAGAAGTAGTCAGTGGAGATGAAGCTGCGTGGTGGCGCTGATGGAGGGATTGAAGGATGGCGTTGATTGTGAGAGGAAGAAAGAAGTTGGCAAAGGAAGAAGGGGAAGTTGGTAGAGAAGAGAGAGATGCTGGCAGTGGGTCCTCCTGATGTGAGGTGGTCTGCTGGTGGTTATGCTAGTGACTTGTGGTGGAGTTAGTTGTGGACAAGCTGGTGGTGATGACGTTTGGTGGCTGGAATGGCGGAGGGAGAGCGAGAGATAAATGGGGAAAAAAAACTTGGGGGAGAAAGGTAGTTCTTTTCAATTTTTGCACCCCATTTTCTTCCGCTTCAGGCTATGAAATTCACCTCTATTTATATAGGGGGTGGAAGAGGGACACTTTGTCTCTTGCGGTGCCAAATCTTAATCTTTGGTTTCACCCGAAAAGATCCTAACCGTTGACTTAAAGTTGCCATCATGGGCTATCATATTTGTTCTGGTAATTGGTTGGTTGGGTTGGCTACTTTGGGGCAGTAGCCTCGATCATCCATTGTGGATCCCACTGGCGTGTAGTAAGGTGTTAGGTTATCATTTTCATGTAACTTTTGTTCAATTTTGTGGAGAGATAAAGTATAAAGTGCCTCAGGAAGGAGGCAACTCGTGCAGCCTCTCTATAGAAGAAGATGGACAGTAAACCCCAAAACATCATCGTTTTGGTCTTTTTTTCATTTTAGTCCTTCAATTTCTAATTTCTCTCAATTACACCTTAGATTGGCTTCAAACTTTCAATTTTGCCCCAACAAACTTGATAGGAGTGTGACACAAAAATGTACTTAGGAACCAGCACTATTGCAAACGGAAAACCCCCACCAACGAATATTGATTCGCGAACGAGAAGTATAAGGATGACGCCACGAAGCCAGTTGTTCTTCGAGAAGTCGTTTTCAACTCTTTAGAGAACCAAGGAAAGGAGATTATCTCACCAACTCACACACACAAAGTGCGGCAAACAAGAAGTTTTATTATTCTGAATATTGCGTAACCTTACATATTTGGTTATGCTTTTATTTATACTGACTCTAGACTTAAAGAAACCTTAATGGACCCTCCTTAGGTGGACTTATATGAAACCCACTTACAATTGACCCAAATAAGTAATAATAACGCAAAAAATAAGAAGAAAATAATAAAAATTCTAAAATTATCATCCTAAATATGCTAGAATTAAATTTGTCATCCTTATGAAGTCCCAAATAAATTAGGAGAAATCTAATTTGAAAAATTTGTCTTCCTGCCCCCTTTGATGTGCTTGATTAGCTTGGATTTCCTTGTTTAACATGGACAGATAAGAAAATAAATTTCCTCCTTTGTTGCTGATTTAATTACTTTCCATCCTAAGTTAGGAAAAACATTAAATAATCCTCCCCTCTTTAAGAATAAGATCTGGCCAACTTCCTTACTTAATTAGGAGAACAAATTGCTGACTTTCTATCCTTGTAGCATTAGGAAAAAAAAAGCCTAACAAGGCTGGTATGGGGCCGGACACATCAGCCCTTTGTTCCACATGAATTGGGCTCTTTTTGGACCTGAAGTAGATGAATTAAAGGTTGTCCTTCATGCTCCTTAAATGTCTCAAGCTCCTCTAGGTCCATCTTGCTCCATATGCTCTGAACAAGCCTATTCAATGCTTCTTTAAGCTTCTTTGCCCTAGCTCTTGTAATTGGTCCAATTGGCACCTCAAATGGGTCGTTGGCATAATTATGCTTGGTGTTGGGCTGATCCTCATCAGAATATCTCCAATTTAACCCCTAAGTGGCCATTAAACTTTCGAATCCATTTAATTTCACCCTTTATTTCAACTAATTGGGTCCCTAAAGCTCAAAGCCTTTTCCAAAATGGTCTCTAGTTGCAAATTTCTTCAATTTTGCCCTTAATTAACCCCAACTTTGAATTTTTTGCAATTTTAATAAATTGACTTGGTAAAAGTTAAATTTGGTCTCCTAAAATTTTAATCTTCTTAATTATACTAAAATTAGGCTTCCAAACTTAATTTTTCACCAAATAAACCCTTAAGAAGATCAATTTGACTCATTTAAAGTATAATCAAGTCCTTGCACCTAATTAAATCCTTTAGTTGTACTTAAATTAATTATTAAACATTAAATTGGCCCATGATTAAATTAAAGTGGCCTATTAAAAATCTAATTATGTTCTTAGGCTTAATTTTTATACAGATTCATCCAATAATTATATAACTTGACCTTGAATTTGTTTTGTCTCTCTAGTTTTGGGTAAAATTGAGTGTAATTGGGCTTCCAATTCCATCTAAAATTGCAACTCAATTTTTTCTACATTTGAAATCCTATAAGTTTGCTTTTTCTAAAATATCAGTTTTTATTTTATTTTTTGATTTTTATTTTGGAAAGAAAAAGGTGAATTTGGAAAATAACCCAGAAATGGGTTATGACACCGTCGATGAAACCTTTGCAAAAGCTTTTATAATGAGGCCGGACGAAAGGGAAGTGTACTAGAGTTGGAAAATGGAGCCTGCTCCTATTGTGTTCAAAAAATAATTGTCTCTGTCTGATCATGCCTACTGAAGTATTTTGGTTTTGTCTTGCTTCAACCTATTTTAGTCTTATCAGCAATTTAGCTCATAATGCCACAAGACTTTTTCTGTTAAATGAACCTTTCTTGTGTTCATAATGTGCCTTCATTTTTTTTTTCATGCAAATAACACAAATACACGAGTAAACCCTTTACTTACAAAACCACTACACAAAGAATTCTTTGGTATGTTCTCCTTTTCCCCAAAAACCATGCATGATCTCATGTTTTCTCGAGGTTTCGGGAAAAATCAAAGTTTTAGTACAAAACCAGAAATCAAATTGGTGTTTGTTCCAACAAACAAGTTCTGGATATTGAAGTGATCTTCTAGAAAGGTGACCATACACCTTGAAAAACTGGAAGAACAACCTAAACAGCATGAGATACCTTCAAAGTTGTGTTTTAGTTAAATGAATAATAAAAAACCATTTCACATGATCACATAAAAGAAAGTAAAGCTTACCGATCCTAAATGCATGCGTTTGAAATGAGGAAATGTCATCTTTGATAATCCTTTCACAAGGCTAAAAAAATCCTTCACAATCATCCTTTTGAGCCTAATGTGTTTTTCTTGAAAAATAACCCTAACTAGGATTATACACCCATATTGAGAGGCAAGTGCGAGAAACACAAAATTATCCTCAGTGATTAAAGGTGCCCAAACAAAACTAGAGGGCATGAAAGAATCCAAAGAGTCTAGAAGGTTTGAGCATACCATAAAATAGCTAATATGACGATAATGCTCAAAACTGAATAAAGAAAAACAAAAAAAGAACCTAAGTTCGACTTTGGGAGGGGCATGATGGATGATAATGCCCTTCTTTTCTTGTGTAACTAGGATGAATAATGAATCCTTAGAAGAATCAGATTCTGAAGCATTAATGAATCCTTGCCACACTTGGAGATTATATTGCAGCTCATTAAAGATCTTTGTGGAACTAGGAAATTCCCGAAACAAGCTCCCACATCCTTGTAGGAAAAGGATCTTTGCCAAATAGCAAGTCCACAAGTAAAAAAGAAAGTAAGTCATAAAATTTGTAGAGCCTTTGGTTACCAGTATTGCGGTGCCTTCCCGAACTTTGATTGACCTGACATTTTAACCCAATGCAGGACAACATGTCTGGAGAGTCAATGTAAAAGTTTAGCTCGATCCAACAATCGGATTGAGAATTATGATTGTTGTCGTAAACCTGTTGCGCATTTTACACCAAAATCCGAATCTGACCTTACTTGGGTCGTATCACAAGGCTGAACCGTATCAGACTTACTAGTAACCTTAATACTAGGTGGCGACTCCTGAACCTTGTAATCATAATTTTTTTTATTATACACAAAATTCTTTTTTTTTAACATACACACTCTCAAGAGGCAGACCCGCCTTCTCTTGACTCCCCCACTTGTGCCCCTAACACCAGGGATGGTAAACTTCAATGAATCTTGATACATGAGCTAGATGACCAGATTCATATTGTACTTGGATTATCAGAATGACATTACAGTAGTTTGATCACGATCTTTGGGAGCATTATCGGAGGACATCAACGGGGTCGAGTTTTTCCAATCCCAGGAGAGTTAATGGGGACATCAGACCCAAGACATAGTTCACACGTTCGTATGATCTATCACGACAGAGGATAGCCCAACCCTTGTGTTACTAGATTGGAAGATTGGGCTTATCCAAGCCCAGATTATTAGATTTTATTTATTTTTATTATTAGACTTTAATTTATGTTATTTTATTAGACTTTTATTAGTTAGTGGATTTTAAGCCCAAATTGATTATGATTAGAATTTTATTATTTATATGTGATTTTCTTGACATTACGAGGAGTTTTTGATGATTAAATAAAAATAATAGACTTTTTCCTTCCTGAATTATCTTTTCTTCCTAGCTATTCCTTTCTTTGTTTGAGGTCATCTCAGGTGCTTCATGAAAAATACCCTTACCCTTGTCTTCTCTAGGTATCTGGAAAATAGTAGAATTAGGTTTATGGGGTTGGGCACCCAATATAGAGTTATTATTACTAGGTTGGGACTTAGAAATGATACTACAATGTCTTGACATCTCATCCACTAGCTCTTTATGACCAACTCATA
>Ga0307515_10011755_pt1 | contig 16566 bp, 1 predicted proteins | sample 17_EM_MG_FD_194513 | JGI IMG/M metagenome (GOLD analysis project Ga0307515, IMG submission 194513) | Populus trichocarpa ectomycorrhiza microbial communities from riparian zone in the Pacific Northwest, United States - 17_EM | ecosystem: Host-associated > Plants > Roots > Unclassified | place... | reverse complement strand
TCTTCTTAAGGACCTTATACGGTCCCGCTATCTAATAGTCTAGCTTATAGCTAGGCCGTTCCGTCTTTTAGTTCTTTGTTGTAACCTAGACTATATCGCCTACGGTAAAGTCAGGTTTACGCCTATACTTATTTGCCTGCTGTTTTATTAATTTCTAGGCCTTTTCTAGATTTATACGGGCTACCGTCTAGGCTTTTTTTAAGCGCTTGGCGTACTGCTGGGCTTCCTTATAAGACAGTTTCTTGCGTATAGTTCGTGGTTCTTCTAGTCTATTCTAGTTAAAGCTTATTTAGGGTAAATACCCTATTTCTAGTTGGATAGGTGTAAATCCCGTAGAGTTATAGGGTAGGGTCGCCTGGGTGTAGTCTATTAGGGGTAGCAGTTCGCCCTAGTTATTTTAGAAGTAGTTAATAAAAGGCCAAAGTCTCTAATCTAAATATTAATTTATAATCTCTGTCTGGCCGTTTGTTTGGGGGTAGTATATTATAAAGAGCTTTAACCTAATACCTAGGATTCGGGTAAACTTATTCTAGAAGGCCGATATAAATTACGGGCCGTAATCGGATATAATAGTATTTGGTGGTCCGTAAATATAATAGACGTAGTGGATATATAGTTAGGCCGCCTTCTTGGCATCAATATTCTTATAATAGGGAATTAAGAACGGGCGCTTACTAAAGTGGTTAACTAAAATTATAACCATATTATATCTGTCGCGGTCTATAGGTAGCTTATAGAAGTCTATAGAGATATGCTGCTAGGGGCGGTTGGGTATTAGGAGAGGTTTTAATAGTCCTGGGGTCTTATCTTATGGAATTATAGATCTATAGCAGCTGTCGCAGTTCCGTACATAACGGTTGATATCTATAACTATTTTAGGCTAGTAGTAGCGGTTACTAATAATCTTACGGGTCTTATTTTTTCTAGGATAGGCCGTAGAGACCTAGGTATAAGCTTCGGTAATAAGCCGGGTCTATAAGTTTTATTCCTTAGCTACTACTAGCCGTTCCTAGTGCTTAAGTAGTCCGTTTTTAAGGGACTATAGGCTAACAACATTCTTTGCCTTTTTACGGTATTCCTGTAGAGAGGGGGTCGTTTAGTTGGCCTATAGTAGTTTATTAATAAGGTTAAGTTCGGAGGAGTTAATAGGATATATCTCGGCGCTTAAGGAGTTTGTGCTTAGTTCTGCCTATATCTAGGGGTTAAGGTGTTCTAGTTGTAGTAGCGTCTAGGTTTATAGTAAGATCTTTATAGCTGTCTAGTTATCTAGGTCTTGCTTATGCCTTATAAGAGCGTTTACACGGTTTATAGCGCCTAGTTTATATATAATTAAGAAGTTAAACTAAGATAGGGTATTCGCCTAGCGTGTCTGCCAGGCCGTTAGGGCCTTAGTTGTTATAAAGTATTCTAGGGCCTTATGATCTAAAACTACCTTAATCGGCTTAGGGGTCCCCTCTAGCTGTATATACCAGTGCTAAAAGCTAGAGATAATAGCCAGCATTTCTTTGTTATGGATGTGGTAATTTAGCTTAGCATTTATTATAGTCTTCAAATAATATGCAATAGGGTACTACTCTCCGTCTAGTTACTTCTGGGAAAAAACACTAGCTATTGCGCTGTCTGAGGTATTAGTTTCTAGCATTAAGGGCCGTTCTGGGTTAAAATGGGTAAGTAGGGGAGCCGATACCAGCCGTTTCTTAAGCTTATTAAAGGCCTGCCTATATATAGCGTTAAAGTAAAAGGGCTGGTCTTTTCTAGTAAGACGGTTAAGAGGCTAGGTAATCCTGCTATAGTTCTTAATAAAGCGTTAGTAGAAGTTACAAAACCCTAAAAAGGATTGTGCCCCCTTTATAGTCCGTGGGGGTGCCCACTAGTTAATTACGGCCGTCTTTTCTAGGTCAGTTTTAATTCCGTCCGTACTAATAATAAAACCTAGGTACTTTATACGCTTAATACTAAACTCTAACTTCTTAATATTAACTTGGAGGCTAGCCTCGCGGAGCTATTATAGGACTTTATAGACGTGCTCCTTATATTCTAGCTCGTTCTTAGAGTAAATTATAATATTATCTAAATAGGCCGTATAGAAATCGTTAAGGTAGTTAAAGAGTATATTGTTTATGTACTGCTAGTACGTAGCTAATCCGTTAGTTAGTCTAAAAGGGAGTACTTTATATTTATACGTTCCGTAACAGGTCCGAAATATAGTAAGATCTTTAGACCTAGGGTCTATCCTAATTCGGTGGAAGGCCTGGCGGATATTAAGCTTTGTAAAGACTTTAGCTCTACTTATTTGGGCTAGAGTTTTATTAAGTAGGGGCAGCGGATAGCGGTCCTTGCGGGTTATATTATTTAGCTTATAGTAGTTGATATAGAAGCGGAGTCCTCTATTTAGCTTTTTAATAAAGAGAATGGGTAAGGCAAAAGGGGCTTAGCTAGGCTTAATAAAGCCCTTATTTAGGTTATTAATAAAATACTACTTTGTAGCCTATAATTTAGTAATAGACTACTTATAGAGGGGGCTAAAGCTAAGGGTGTTTTCTTTGCCCTGTTTAATCTTAATCTTGTGGTTATATAGTCAGTAAGGTGGAAGTATATTAGACGCTACTTTAGAGAATATATTCTTAAATTTCTGGTGTCAATAGGGCAGCTTTTATTCTACTAGTTCCTTATCTATAAGCTCGCTTTCTTATCTACTAAGCTTACTTCCCTTTTCCTTAATTATTTAATTAATTTCGTATAAGCTTGTTATAAAGGCGACGGTATTAGGCTAAACTAAGTTTTAGTAGAATCCTACGGCACTAATATAGCAGATATTAACTGGTGGGAGGTCCGCTGGTTTCCTTACAGCCGTTTTCTGGACCGTATTTTGCGGTCTAGGGTTTATAATCTTTCTTAGCTCCTATTCTATCTTCTATAGGTTATCCCTCCAATCTATTAGTTTAGTGTAACGTCTAACATCCCTTGCTGTTCTTTATAGCTATATAGGGCCTAAGCTCTCTATAGGGGGCTTTTCTGGGTCACTACTAACTTCCTAGGTCTTTAATGCGGGTAGCGTGATATGGGTAGTCTGGGGGTGATGTAGTATACAGATCCATTGCGAATTAAGCTATATATCTTTCTTAAAGGCCTAGTCCCTACGTATAGCATCGGCCTAGTAAATAGTATTAATCTGGGGCCGTATAAGGTTTTCTATTATAATGCTAATTTTTTTTATAAAGGAAGGGGTTGGGGGTAGGGTTTCAGGCCAGATAAGCCGTCTACTCCATATATTAAGCTATAAGCCTAAATAGGCTAGCTATTTTCGCCCTAAGATTATATTATAGCTACCTAGGTCCGTAATAAGGAAGGGGGCGTTATACTACCTTCATCCATTAACACGGAGGTAAATCCGCAAGATAGTTATAATGGGTAGTTCTATCCGCCCGTTATACCCGCAGATAGGAATTAGTTTAGGTAGTTCTTTAATAGGTGTATTTAGAAAGTTAGCCAGCTTTATAGTACACTAGGTGTCTATTAAGGCAAAGGCATTTACTCTAGAGTTAGCTAAAGCAGAGGTTAAAACTTAGTATCTATTGCGGAATAAAGTATAAGGGATAGTGCAGCTTCTTCTACTAACTAGCCGACCTAGATTAATATCTAATATATTAATCCCTTTTAACCCTAGAGAGGAGTCTTCCTCTAGAGTTCCTCTTTTTCCAACTCTATGCTATCCTCCTAGATTAACAGAACCTCATCCGCTTTTGCGTTTATCAGATAATCCTTTATATAGTAGCCTTTCTAACCGCAAGAGAAGTAAGCTCCTTAATTACTAAGGGCCTATATATAGGGGTTACTATACGTAGGCTAAGCATTCGCTAGACCCGTGGCAAGGCTAGCCGCACAGCTAGCTGCTAAATTGGCGGCGGGCTGTATAGGTAGTGCTGTAGGGGTTGCCAATTGTGCTAGGGCATTGCGGACCGTTCTTATATTGCCTGTGGTCTAATTTAAAGGGTTTCTAGCTTTATACCGTTTGGCGCGTGCCTTAATTCGGCAAAGGCCTTAGTTAATAGCTAAGCACTAGTCCGTAAGTTCCTTTAGCGTCTATATAGTAGCAAAAACTAGTAGTATAGCTCGCTGCAAGTCTAGGGTAAGCTTATTAAATAGGTCTGGCATTAGATCTTTCTGGGGAATTTAAGCCTAGCCGGCTAGGTGTAGAAAGCGGGTCTAAAAGGCCAAGAAGGTCTCCGTTATTTTTATATTTAGGCTTTTATAATTAAATCGGGCGTTTTATACTTTAAAGGGGTCCTTATAGATAAAAGATAGGTATACAATTATCTCTTCTCTAGAGAGGAAGGGATCTGCTGAGTCCTATGTGTATTAAGGACGTAGGTGCGTTTATACGTCCCTACCGGTACGGCCGAAGACGTAGGCCATTTTAGCCTAAGTAGTAGGGAAGTGGTCCGCATTAACTTTAAGCTTATCCTGTAATTAAAGCTTCTAATTATTAAATATAGGGTTAGTTCCGTTTATAAGCAACAGGGGGTCCGTAACCTTCGCGGACCGTAACAATACTAATGCTATATGTTGGGCTAGGGCCTTAAGGACTATAGCAAGTCTCTAAGTGTCTAATAACTCTTCGCTAGGTATAAGGGGTTCTCTAGCTTTAAGCAGCTCTTAAAGTCGTTCAATTTTGGCATTAGCTACTATAAACTCCACCTAGGAGTTTAAGTCAGTTGCTGTTTTACTATTGGAGGTATTTAAGGGTCCTACGGCTGCTTTGCCGGCCGCTGTAGTTCTTAGTATAGTAATATGGTTATTGGGGTAACTTCTAGTAGAATTCTTATAGGGGTTCTAGTCTGTGCGTGTTCTATAGATCTTATTATTCTTTTCTGGTCTTCTGGTTCTAATGATAGTCTTTAGGTCTGCTTCTGTATTTTATTCTTATTTGTGGTCCGTAGATATTTTTTAAGTTCCTTCTTAGGAAGAAGAGTAGACGAGCTTTAGATAATATTAACGACTTAGTTAATTAAGGCACGAGCACGGTAAGAGGGACGCGTAAGCCTGTATAATTAGTAGTCTATAAACGAGGATCTAAAGCTAGAGAAAGGAAAGGAGAAGAAGAGTAGCGCCGGTCGAAGTAGGGTTCTTTTATGCGGTCCTCTAGTTACGTGACCGCGAAGTTCTGCCAAGTTCTGCTAACTAAGTTCTGCCAAGTTCTGCCAACTAAGTTCTACTAAGTTCTGTTAGTGCCGTAACACCAAACGCGTAAGCACGCGGTTGGTATAACAGGTGCTATAATTATACACTAGCGGTACTTAAAAAATGGAACCACTTATATATAGCCTCTGTAATTGCTTTAGTAGAATCGTAAAATATAAAAGAAATACATAAGAAATCTATAGGAGATCCCTCCCGAGGTGTCTTCTGGGCTGCCTTCTAAACAGTACTCTAAGTAGGCTGTAAGTCCTGCTTACGGTCCGTAAAGTAAACCATACAACCTTTTAACGGGCCGTAAATGAACCATAATGCTCCATTAGTCTCGTTCCACCCATTTTATAACCTTTAGATTAAGCTTATTTATATTAATTAGGGTTTTAAGGGCTTAATACGGCTTTGCCTTAGTTATGGTGTCTACTAAGTTGCTTTTACCGCTAATCCATTTAACCTCTATAATTTTACGTTGTTCGTAGGCCTAATATAAGCATATTAGGTCGACTATAAGCCTCTTTTCTTATGTTGTACCTAGTTTAACTAGGCAGTTATAGAGGGACTTTAAATTAGTGTATAAAACTAGGGGTAACTGCTTTAGTTATAGAATCTTCTGGACCATTAATTTAATTGCGGCTGCTATATTAAATCCATAAGCTAGTGCATATAGTTTAGAAGCTAGTACACTACGGGTTACTTATTTGCACTTAATTAAAGACTAGTATAGTATATTTGCGTCCTAATTACGGTCCGTAAGTACAATTATAAAGCTAATTTGTGATAATAGGTCTTTATTATTGGCAAAGGAGGCATCTATAAATGCTAGTAGGCTAAGGGAGTTTAGGTCTAGTGGTATAAAAGTAAGTCCCCTTACTGCATTGTCAATTTGCCACTAAATGCGCTTATTAAGCTGCTTAATATTTTCCTCTTATAGGTCTATTACCTAGGCTGCAAAGGATAAATTATAGGTAGATTTAGGTTAACAGACTATAGCAATATAGGCGCCTCTTACACGCTGTGCAGCGTATTAGTCCTTTGTATTTACGGTCTTATAGGTCTCTCCGCGGGAACTAGTAAGGTCCGTAGGCTTTACTATAACAGGCTTTAGGTTTTAAGCTTGGCGTTATTAAGTTAGCTTAATTAGGTTGCCCTTTTGTGTAATTAAGCCTCTATTAAACTTAATTAGAGTCTACTTAGTTAACTGCTCTTATAGCTTTGCTAAGAACTTTACCTTTTATAGTTTAGTTTCTTTAGCGTCCGTAAAGGTCTAGTCTGCTAGGAATAGGGTATTATTTATTTAGAGTTCAATAATACTAAGGCCGTTTAATGGGCTATATAGGAGGTAGGGGTCATAGGTCGACTATTCCATTTTAAGTTTACTAATATAGTGCTAGTGGTATATTTTAAACTAATGGTTTCTAGCTTCTTGTACTCCGTAAAGAGGTTTTACAACCTATAAAATTATTCCTAATTGCAGATTAAGCTTAAGGGGTAGTTGTATATAGATGTCTCTACTTAGGTAGGTGTTAGACTATATATATACTTGCGAGATATCCCATAAGTAGAGGGCTATGGGTTTAGTTTGCTGTAGTCTAGGCGTAAGTATAAGTATAATTCATTGACTGACTCGTTAAATTATAGGCGATTGCGTAAGGACTAAGTTCTTTCCCTTATTATTATAAGCTTATACAACAAGCCTTAATTTTTTAAAGGCTTTATTAGTACTAGGGTGCTTAATCTTATTAATAAAGCGTAAGTTAAATATACAGACGCCTTGCGGAACGTCTCTATCCGTTATAACCGCAAAGACGCCCTTTTTAAGTAGTCTGTTAATCTCTTTGCGTTATAAGTCTATAAAAAGAAATTCCTGTACTAGAACTAATATATCCATAGGCGGAGATTGCCTTACGGATGTGCCTGCGGAGGTTAGGTAATTCTTTATTATAGGGTTTTTAGTTACAGGGTGCTTTCGGGGGCATCCTTAACTACGTTTTATAGTAGATTTAGCGGGTTTAGTAGGTATACGGGGGACTTCTATAATAGGTATAGGTGCTTTTAGTTTATCTAAAGGCAGGGGTATTTCTAGTTTGTCTAGTTTAACGTTATAGGTGTTTTAAACCAAAAATAGGGTTTTATGGACGTGCTTCTAAAGCTAGTTAGTCCACTAGGAAGTTATACGCAATATATCTTATCTTCTACAGCTAGTAAACGGTAAGGTCCAGTTTAATTGCCGCTTTTACGCTATATAAGGACTTCCGAATTAAGTGGGAGGTTATAAACTAAGGTTATATCTAGTCCGTTATAGTAGTGCAAAGCGCTATTAATAGCTTATTTGGCCCGTAATTTGACTATTTCGGCTATTGCCTTCTGTATTACAGCTGCTCGTTCCGTAATAGACAAGGTAGGAGGGTTTAGGTTGTCTATCCTTAGGTAGGCTCCGTAAACTAAGAGGGTAGGTACTAGTCCATTAAGGCTAGCGGTGTTATTAACGGCTTTTACGGCTATCTGTAAAGCCAGTTCCTTTTAAATATCCTTATACTCGTCTATAATAATTTAATAGGCTCTCCGTAAAGCTAAGTAAGCTCGCTTAATAAGCCTAACGGACTAATACGCCTTAACTAGAACGGCTTTTATTAAAATAGCTATGGCCGTAGCATACTATTGGAATTCCTTACTGATAAAGTTTCTACTAGTGTTGTAGGTGATATACTTAGGAGGTCTAAGGTATATATTAATCCAGTAGGTCCGTAAAATATCCTAAGTATATTTTACGGATATATTTTACAACTAACAGGCGGCTTAATAGTGGGTTGCCTTGTCAATTATATATAATACTAGGCTGCCGTTAATGTACATAATGTCTACGTATACTAAGTAGTTAAAATTAAGATCTTTATAAAGAGTAAACTTAAATTAGCCTAGGGAACGTCCGTATTTCTAGCAAAAGGAGCAGTATTTAGTTAGGTGGTTAATTACCTTCCTATTAACGTCGTTATGTCTAGAGCGTTTAAGGACTCTATACAGCTTTTCGGCTAATAGGTAGCCGAAACGGCGGTGTAGGCGGTGGATTTCCGTACTAGTGAGGTAGTACGGGTTATAGTTAAAAGATTCCTAAATATAGGTTTGTAAAGTCTCTCCCTATATAAGGAACGGGTGTCCAAATCGTCGTATAATTAGTAGGGTAATATGCTTATTTTCTAGGGCAGTTATAGGGCTAATCAAGGTATCCGTAATATTGTTATAGTAAACCTATAACCTATCTATATCCGTAAGGCAAAGTAAGAAAGGGGTGTCTGCTTTTACTATATAGAAGTTAACTAGGCTAATTAGGGTCTTAACTATAACTAATCTAATTAATATAGTTAAGCTAATGCCGAATTAGACGTTTACGGCCCTAGTTTACATAGTATTAATATCCGTATTATTATTTACAGTAGTCCTATATGCAAGGTATTATCTATAACCTATAGTAGACTTCTTAAAGGCACCTATATCAATTATAACGCCATAGAATTCTTTAGGGGTATAGCGTTCTGTGGTAATATATGCAAATAGGTCCTGTTTACGGTCTATAACGTCCGTAATAGGTTTAATAGGTATACTTACGGGCTGGTTTTTGGGTGTAATTAAGTGTATAAAGGAGCAGTCGGCTAATACGGTCGTAATATTAAAGGCTTAGCTATCCGTAAAAGGTCTAAAAGTGGTTAGGAACGTCTCTAAGGTCTTCTATTCCTAAGTGTCTAAGTTAAAGTTAATTATAAGGGCTTCTATTAACTTATTAGGAGGCTCCTCTTCTTCCTCTCCTTTATATTCTAAAATAAACTAGTTAATTTGGCTATTAAATCTCTTCTTAGACTTATTACGTTCTTCCTAGGTATACCTTATAAACCAATATCTTCCTTACTGTATACGAAGCACTTCTAGCTAGTTTATCTACGGGGGTATATTTTTATATAGGGGTTACTACGGGGTTACGGGTAGGACTTAGTCGGTATAAGTGCTGCTAGTAGTAGCGGCGGTCCATAAAGTAGACGTCTAAGTCTGTTTACGGATATTAAATATCCATAATAAAGGCTTAAGTGCTGCCTGGTAGGTTTAAGACTTCATATATTACAATAGAGGAGCGTAGATTATTAATAAGGCTAGCTAAGGTATCTGTAGGCTTGTAGTAGGCGTACTTATAGGGCTCTACTTCCTAATAGGCCGTAATAAGTTTATTATACAGGAAGTTGTCTGTTTAAAGCTTAGCGTTAAGGCCGTGCTATAGGTGCCAGAGGTCTTTAATAAGAATTTATAGGCACTCTATAGTCGATTTTTCAGTATTCTTATTAATTACAGTCTATAGCTTAGTCGCATTCCATTAGGTAAGGATATTACGCTTATATTCCGGTCCTTTAAAGTAGTTATAGGTAGCTTTGTATAGCTTATTAAAGGGAACACCAAGAGGGTTACTCTTAAGGTTGGTGTAGTAGTAGTCGAGTGCTAGGCCGCGTAGTATAGTAGAGTAGGCTTAGCTAAACTCTTATTTAGGAATATCAGCCTTCTAGCAAAGGTCCATAAAGATAGTTAGTTTAAAGTTAAAATTGTCGTTTTTACCGCTATACTTAGATTTGTCGGTATAGAGCTTAACTAGGTTAGCTAGTTCCTTACCATAGGTCTTTACTTAAATAGGTTATGGATCTATAACTTAAGTAACGGAAGGGGTTTGGTCTGTATTTTAGTTTACAGGGGTATTATAGTCTATAATTTAGGTTACAGTGGTATTATAGTCCGTAACTTAAGTATTAGGTATACTTTAGCCAGTAAAATTAATTCTAATACTACTTAGGTTTATAGAACAAATTTGGTTAAATAGGTTAGCTATAAGGCTAAAGATTCTGTTAAGTTTAAAGGAGGTAAAGAGGTTGCTAGTTTTAATATAATCTAAGATCTACTCTTTAGTCTATTCCATTTAGTCCTCCTTATATAGTATGTTATATAGAGACTATACAACAGTAACTTATTTATCCCTTTTAACCTATACGCCTTAGTGATATAAAAGGGTTCGTAGGTTATGGATGGTAGTAGGGTTATAAGCCTTAAAAATAGCTTCCGTAAAGTCCGCAAAGTCTTCCTTATATTACTCCTATAAGTCGTTATTTATAAGCTTAAAATATCCGTATTTAAGGATTTTATATTTAATATAGTTGTTAACGTCAGTTATAGACGTAAGGTCGACTCCTTAGCTCCATTTCTCTTAACCTTTATTAATCTGCTTGCTTGTGTCTACTATACTGTGTAGTATAGTACGTAGCGGGTGGAAAAGGTCTTGTAGTAGTCCGTAAAGGCGGTTAATAGGTCCGTAACGGTTTGTAGGAGGGTAGGGGGTTTCCGTAAGGTCTTATAACGGTCCGTAAAGGTAATTAGCAGGTCCGTAGTAGTTTGTAAGAGGGTAAGGGGTTCTGTAAGGTCTTATAACAGTTTATAAAGGTAATTAGTAGGTCCGTAGTGGTTTATAGGAGGGTAAAAGGTTCCGTAAAGGTCTGTATTCGCGTCTATAACTTTTAGTAAACTGTATTAAGACTTAAATAAGTATATAAAGTTAGAGATAAGTCCGTAATCCCTAACTTCTAACCTTCTAGCAGGTCGTATTAGGAGTCTAAACGGGTAGTCGCTGTCGTATATCGCTTGGGGGAGGTGTTAAGTAATTACTAATTTTTACGCGCTTACTAATCAGTGTTTATACCAGCTTAATAGTATAAGTAAGTCATATCCTAGGGCACGAAATACGTATAGTATCGTATGCTCTTTAGGATAGTGGTAACTGTCTCTTATATTAAAGCAGACTACGTAGTCTATATACTAATACGACCTCCCCCCTAATTAGTTAGTACTTCAGGAGTGCACTAGATGTGTAAGCGGGTGGTTAGTGCACCGAACGCGTAAACACGTACTTGGTGTACCGAACGTATAAGCACGCGGTTGGTATAACAGGTGCTGTAATTATACAGTATCCTTTCTAACTATAAGAAAAGTAAGCTCCTTAATTACTAAGGGCCTATATATAGGGGTTGCTATATATAGGCTAAGTATTCGCTAGATCTATAGTAGGACTGGCCGTATAGCTAGCTACTAAATTAGCGGTAGGTTATACAGGTAGTGCTATAGGGGTTGCTAATCGTACTAGGGCATTATAGGCCATTCTTATATTGCTTATAATCTAATTTAAAGGGTTTCTAGCTTTATACTATTTGGCGTATACTTTAATTTAGCGGAGGCCTTAGTTAATAGCTAAGCACTAGTCCGTAAGTTCCTTTAGCGTCTATACTATAGTAAAAACTAGTAATATAGCTTGTTACAGGTCTAGGGTAAGCTTATTAAATAGGTCTAGCATTAAATCTTTCTAGGGAATTTAAGCCTAGCTAGCTAGGTGTAAAAAGTAGGTCTAAAAAGCTAAGAAGGTCTCTATTATTTTTATATTTAACGTCTTAGCCACCCATAGACCTGCGGAGGATAGGCCGGATAGGCCTCTTGGATAATAGACCTATTAGCTAATAGTATCCAGAGACTATCCAGATAGTCTCCGGATAGTCTTAGCAAAAACCCCTAATATACTTACACTTGTAATGCACCCCCCAATATTAAATAAATAATTTTTCTATTAGTATAGATTTATAGGGCTTATGAAGCGCTTTAAAATGGTACCACTTTTATCTAAATATCCTAAGGATAAGTAATATTATATAGATATAAGGCTTAGGGGGAGCCCCGCACGGAGCTCCACCAAAGCTCAGCAAAAGCTCCGCTCAAAGCTCTGCGGAGGCTCCGCATAAAGCTCTGCACAAAGCTCTATACGAAGCTCTGCACGAAGCTTTTATATAGAGCCTCCGTAGTAGAGCCGTCGTATGCAGAACTGTTGTACGCAGAGCCGTTATACAGAGCCTCCGTATATAGAGCTTTGTGCAGAGCTTCGTATAGAGCCTCCGTAGAGCTTCGTGCAGAGCTTTATACAGAGCTTCGTGCAGAGCCTTAGCAAATACCTTTAGCTTTCCTACTAATTAGATATCTTCTTTCTACCTTTTTATTTATATTTCTCTTTATATAAAATACTATAAAATAAAATAAAAATAGGAAAAAAGAGAGGAGACTTAGCAGTTTAAATTTAGTAACTTTTTTCTATTCCTTATTATCCCCCAGTTCCACAATCCGATCCTCACCCTCTAATACTCCCGCTGCCGCCACTATAGGCTAAGAATTTATATCGTACGACGAACATCGAGCTCTATAATCCCGCTACTTGCAATTTCTATAGCACCCACCACAGAACCCTGGGAGACTCTGACATTTAGTAAAGGGGCAAGGGCCTACTAGACGACGTAGAGTCGCCGTATAAGCCTTGTAAGGCTAGTATTAATTAGCCCTCTGCCTCATACAAGTAATATAGGTTACTTATAGTTATATTTAGAGACCCACGGCTCTAAATTAGAATTGTATTTATATATAAGGGCCTCCCTATCCATACCTACCTCTCTAATACACCCCTAACCCAAGCCTCTATATCAATCGCCGGTAAAGCTTCTACCCTCTCCTACTTATCCTAAGAGTAGTTAGTTATATAAGTATGTTATACAGAGAGGAGAGTTTACTTATAGTATAGCAATATTACCGGAGAATTTATTATATAGTAGGATGAGAAGTATACCAGACAATTATATTTCCCGATTCTTAATAAAGGACGACGTTAGTGGGATTTAAACTTATAATCTATTAAGTTTAAAGTTAGTATATATTTACCTATGCTACCTACACGCCTTTAGTAGTTACCTTTTACCTAAAATTATTTTATTTATATACCCCTCTACCCCCCTTTAGTGTTATATAACATACCCCTTATATACTTTCCCTTATACGACTATAAGAGAATACTTAAAATCTTATAAGCTGCCCAGTCCTTCGCGCATTCTAATACCTTAAGTATTTATAAAGTAGTACTTATACGATCCCATAGAACGCGACGTTAAGAACCTAAAAATACTCTCTCTAGCTTATCGCTTATTCCAGGTATTAAGAGAACTTTAATTATAAGCTATAAGAGTCGTGGAAATCTTATATACTAAAGAGGCTAGTTCTACTATTAAATAGCTATTATATAGCTATCGAGCGGAATTAGATTCTTATTAATATAGTTATTAAACTTATCTAGACTCTGCGGATAAGTATATTTTAAATAATACTAAAGACGAGCCTTATAAAAGGTAGAGAGGTTTTCTTTAGACTCTAAAGGCGACTTTTAAGTTTTCTTAGTTGCGTACAACATAGTTAAACCTAAAAGTATTGCTTTCTCGCGGAATCTCTCCCAGAGCTTTCATACGCTAAAAAGCTTCTTTTCTCCTTTAATGGTAATACAATCGTTCTAATCTTTTAAAAAAGCTATACAATACTCCGGGTTAAGAACTCGTGTCGCTAGATAGTAGGGAGAATTATCTAGCTTCTTAACGTACTTTATAAGCTTTTCCTTAACACATTAGAGTTAAGGAGTTATAAACTTATCCTTAGCCGTAGTAGCTATTACCTATAGGTGTTACGGACGCTTTAAGTACGATGTTACGACTACTTAGAGAAGAGTTGGAAGAAGCTAGTTGGTTAATAAGAGTACGGTCTAAAATAGAGCCGGTAGAACTATGTAATAAGGAATAGTAAGCGAGTTATATAATATTATACGTAGTGTACGCAGTATATAAGAGGAACGTATGTATAACACGTATAACACGTATATTACGTATAAGAAGGATTTTATAGGAGTACGGTTGTGTATTTAAGGACCCTTAGTCCCTACCTAGATAGTTCCTTCCTTATAGTAATTCTTAGAATACAATTAAAGTTAATCTATTAGGCAACCACTCCACCAGTTATTATTATTATTGACTTTAATTTATATTACTTATATACCTAGCCCATTAACGAGCCCATTATAGTACTTACTATAAGGTTCCGTTATATAATTACTACCTAATTACGGTATTAAATATAGAAAGTCGAATAATATGCCACTAAAAGCAGCCACTATAACGCTATTAACGGCGGCAACTACTTTAAGGTTAGGAGGTGACACTAATATAGTGGATACTAATTTATAACAACCTGTAACGATTAGATAACTATAAGAGATAGTTAACTAGTTAATAGAAAATAATGCGATACTTAAATAAAGGATTAACGGGATAGGGGCAGCGAAGATTAAGTTACCTTTAATTAAGAGATTCTTAGGAGAGAGATTAAAACTTAAAGGATTTCTTATGTAAATGCACTTTAAAGTTACGCAAGAAGGAGTAAAACTGCTAATACCTATTGTTTGTACCAACTTAATGGTACAATTGAGTTGTATCTAGGGGCACGAAATACGTATAGTATCGTATGCTCATTTAGATGGTGGTGACTGTCGATTCTATTAAGGTAGACTACGTAGTCTATATACTGACGCACCTCCCCCCTAATTAGTTAGTACTTCAGGGGTGCACCAGACGCGTAAGTAGGTGGTTAGTGCACTGAACGCGTAAGTGCGTACTCGGCGTACCGAACGCGTAAGCACGCGGTTAGTACGACAGGTGCTGTAATTATACACTAGCGGTACTTGGAAAATAAAACCACTTATATATAGCCTCCGTAATTGCCTTAATAGAACTATAAAACACATAAAAAAATACATAGAAAATCCCTCCTAAGGTGCCTTCTAGGTTGCCTTCCAAATGGTGCTCCAATCTGGCTGTAAGTCCTGCTTACGGTCCGTAAAATAAACTATACAGCCTTTTAACGGGCCGTAAATGTACCGTACGGCCTTCCGACGGGCCGTAACTAAACTATAAATGCTCTATTAGTCTTACTATACCCATTCTATAACCTTTAGGTTAAGCTTATTCGTGTTAATTAGGGTTTTAAGAGCTTAACATAGCTTTACCTTAGTCATAGCGTCTACTAGATTGTCTCCACTGCTGATCCATTTAACCTCCGTAATCTCGCGTCGTTCGTAGGCCTAATATAAGCACATTAGGTTAACCATAAACCTCTTCTCCTGTGTCGTGCCTAGTTTAACTAGGCAGTTATAAAAAGACTTTAAATCGGTGCATAAAACTAGGGGTAGCTACTCTAATTATAGGATCTTCTAGATCGTTAATTTAATTACGGCTGCTATATTAAAGCCATGGGCTAGTGTATATAGTTTAGAAGCTAGTATACTGCGGGTTACTCGCTTGCATTTAATTAAAGACTAATATAGTATATTTGCGTCTTAATTACGGTCTGTAAGTATAATTATAAAGCCGATTTGCGATAACAGGTCCTTATTATTGGCGAAGGAGGCGTCCGTAAATACCATTATGCTAATAGAATTTAGGTCTAGTGGTACAAAAGTAAGTCCTCTTATCGCATTATTAATCTGCCATTAAATGCGCTTATTAAGCTGCTTAATATTTTCTTCTTATAGATCTACTGCCTAGGCCGTAAAGGATAAGTCGTAGGTAGATTTGGGTTAGCAGACTGTAGCAATATAGGCGCCTTTTACACGCTATGCAGCGTATTAGTCCTTTATATTTATGGTCTTATAGGTCTCTCCGCGGGAACTAGTGAGGTCCGTAGGCTTTACTATAATAAGCTTTAGGTTTTAAGCTTGGCGTTTCTAGGTTAGCTAGATTAAGTTACCCTTTTATATAATTAAGCCTCCGTTAAACTTAATTGGAGTCTACTTAGTTAACTGCTTTTGCGGCTTTGCTAGGAACTTAGCTTCTTATAGTTTAGTCTCTTTAGCGTCCGCAAATGTCCGGTCTACTAAAAAGAGGGTATTATCTATTTGGAGTCCAATAATACTAAGGCCGTTTAATAGGGTGTATAGGAGGCAAGGGTTATAGGTTAACTGCTCTATCTTAAGTTTACGGACGTAGTACTAGTAGTATATCTTAAACCAATGGTTTCTAGCTTCTAGCACTCCGTAGAGTAGTTTTATAACCTATAAAATTATTCCTAGTTATAAATTAAGCTCTAGCGGTAGTCGTATAAAAATGTCCCTACTTAGGTAGGTATTGGATTATACGTAGGCTTATAAGATATCCCGTAGGTAAAGAGCTACGGGTTTACTTTGCTATAGGCCGGGCGTAAGTATAAGTATAATCCGTTGGCTAACTTATTGGATTATAGGCGATTACGTAAGGACTAAGTCCTTTCCCTAGTTGTTATAAGCTTATATAATAAGCCTTAACTTTTTAAAGGCTTTATTAGTACTAGGGTGCTTAATTTTATTAATAAAGCGCGAGTTAAATATACGGACGCCTTGCGGAACGTCTCTCTCTATTATAACCGCAAAGACGCCCTTTTTAAGTAGTCCGTTAATCTCTTTACGTTATAAGT
>Ga0307515_10011754_pt1 | contig 16566 bp, 12 predicted proteins | sample 17_EM_MG_FD_194513 | JGI IMG/M metagenome (GOLD analysis project Ga0307515, IMG submission 194513) | Populus trichocarpa ectomycorrhiza microbial communities from riparian zone in the Pacific Northwest, United States - 17_EM | ecosystem: Host-associated > Plants > Roots > Unclassified | place... | reverse complement strand
AAACCCCAGGTGCCCAGTTTTAAAAAGTATTTTGTAATATCCAGCAAAGAATAAGCCGGTGGTTGTTTTGTTAATTGCTCTTCCATGGATATTTCTCCTCGCTGTGCATATTTTGCCTGAATACAGTATTTACCTTTTTAACTATTGCTTTACCTGCACAGTTGTACCCTCTTTCAATTCCTCATTGGCCTGCGCCACCAGCTGGTCGCCGGGTTTCAAATCGCCGGCTATCTCGGTTTTTTCCTTGCCGGTAAAACCGGTTTTTACATCTACCCATTGGGTTTTCCCGTTTACCACCCTGATCACAAACTTACGTTCCTGGGTAGATACCACTGCTTTAAACGGCACCAGGAAACCTTCTTTGGGACGGCTAACCGGCAATACAATTTGGGCGAACATGCCGGGTTTAAGTAAACCGTTAGTATTTGGGAAGGTAAGCTCCCAGGTTTCACTCCGCGTTTGCGGGTCAATGGCATCTGATTTTCGTGCCAGTTTGGCTTTAAACACCTGGCCCGGATTAGCCGATACCGTAAAACTTGCTTCATTATCTTTTAGCGTGGTGGAATTATATGCCTCGGGCACGGCCACATCAACCCTTAAAGAGGAGTTATCCTCTACACGAAACAGCAGCGTTTTACCGGTATTATCTACAAAATCTCCTTTAAATATGTTCCTGGCTGTAACCACACCGTTAAAAGGCGACCGGATCACCAGGTAATCCTCCATCGTTTTATTGGCCTCGGTAGCCGAACGGGAAGCCTGGTATACAGCACTATCCGTCCGCATTTGGTTGCGCGCAATTTCCAGCTCGTTATCAGCCACAGCGCCGGGCGTTTGCGCTGCTTTTAGTAACCTTAAATAAGTTGATTTACTGGATTCATATTTAGACTTGGTGCCCATGCTGTTACTTTGGCTTTGCGCCTGTGCAGCTTTTAATTCAGGAGCATCAAGGATGCATAAAACCTGGCCTTTAGTAACTTTTGAGCCGATATCAACTTTTACTTCCTTTACATAGCCCGGTGTGCGGGCATAAATATTGGCGCGATCGAAAGGAATAATTTCCCCGGTGAGGTTCAGTTTGTTCGCAATGGGCTCTGGTTTCAGCGTTAACAATTTAACCACAGGCTTCTCTGGCGGGCCTTGCGGCGTTGCTTTTTCAACCTGGTTACCCCCGCAAGCCGACAGCAAGCAAGCCGGGATTAAGAAAATATATTTTATAACTTTCATGATTGATTTTCGGTTAGGGATTGATATTTGCTTTGCGGATCATCCGGATCTAAAGAGATAACAGGCACAGGCCGGTTACCTATGGAGAACTGGTATATTAAAGGTAAAACGATGAGGCTGGAGACCATGGAGAAAATGAGGCCGCCTATAACAGCTGTACCCAAAGGCGATGTCTGGTCGCCCCCCTCGCCTAAGCCTAATGCCATCGGCACCATCCCGGCAATCATTGCCAGGCTGGTCATCAGGATAGGTCTTATCCGGTCTTTAATTCCCTGCAAATAGGGATCTTCCTGTTTTTCGCTTCTATATTTTTCTGCCTGGGTCACAAACAGGATGGCGTTGGCCACAGCCACACCCACGGCCATGATACAGCCCATATAGGATTGTATGTTCAGTGTTTTGCCACAGATCCATAGCAACAGCAGGCTACCGGCTAAAATGCCTGGAATAACCGAGATGATCACCAGCGATAACCTGAACGACTGGAAGTTTACGGCTAATAACAGAAAAATTACCACAATAGCCAGCAAAATACCATTCTGCAACTCCTGGAAAGTTTGTAAAAAAACTTCGGCCTGGCCCGGCTGTTGTATTTTCATGCCATCGGGTAGTTTTCCGGTTTCATTGATGATCTTATCAATATCGTTAATGGCCGAACCCAGCGCTTTACCTTGCAAATTGGCGGTAATGGTAATAAAGCGTTTTTGATTTAAGCGGTCAAGCTCGCCTTCGGTATTGCCCATTTTCCAGGTTGCTACATCGCGCATATAAACCTGTTTGCCGTTATTGGAGCTCAATAAAATATTATCCACCTGCGCGGGATCGTTCATTACCTGCTCAGGTATTTGCACCTGTACCTGGTAAGCTGTTCCGGCTGTTTTATCTACCCAATAATTGGGCTGCGTAAAACGGCTGGATGAAGTTGCCGCAGCCAGCGATTTCCCGGCATCTTCCACGGTTAAGCCCAGTTGGCCCAGCTTTACCCGGTCAAATTCAATTTTCATGGCCGGATAACCCTGCGGGGCGCTATAAGCCACATCGCGCAGGTACTGCAGGGTTTTCAAACGTTCAACAATCTTTTTCCCAAACTGGCGGTCCTGTGCCAGGCTTTTACCTAAAACCTGTACCTGTATAGGTGTGCCAGTTCCCTGGCTCATCACCTGGCCCACCAAATCGGCAGGCTCAAAAGAAATATGCGCTCCGGGCATTTGCGTACTTACCGCCTGGCGTACCTTTTCCCTGAAATCATCCAGTTTAATGCCCGAGCCTGATATAAATTTAACCTTTAGCAGAGCTTCTTCGGGCCCGCTGGTCCACAGGTGAATAACGCTCACCGGGTAACTTGAACCCACCAAACCAACATAGGCGGACGATATCGCGATTTTATTGCCACCAGACAGGCTATCAACCAGGTGCAGCAATTGTTTTGTATTTGCCTCCGTCCGTTCAATACGTGTTCCTTCGGGCAACCTTAGCCTTACCTGGAACTGCCCGGCATCAACTTTAGGAAATAATTCTTTACCAACTGTAAAAAAAAGCAAAGCCACCAGGCCAAATGAAAGGGCCAGGTAAACGGGTATCAGGATGTTTCTGCCCGGCGAAAGCCGGTTAATCAGCCTTCCATGTCGTTCTTTAAAACGGGCCATGCGCTTGCCTTCTTTTGCGGTTTCGGCCGGCTGGTCTTTAAACAACCAATTGGCAACAACCGGCACAAATGATTGTGACAACAGGAACGAGGCTATCATGGCAAAACCAACAGCCAGCGAAAGCGGCAGGAACATGGCTTTAGGAATACCCGACATAAAGAAAGCCGGGAAGAATACCGCCAGGATACAAAGGAGGATTAACAATTTAGGCAAAGCAATTTCTTTACAGGCTTCTAAAATGGCTCGTCCCTTCAGTTCGCCTTTTTCCTGGTGATGGTGGATGTTTTCTATTGTTACGGTGGCTTCATCTACCAAAATACCTATGGCCAGTGCCAGGCCGCCAAGGGTCATGATATTGATGGATTGCCCAAAAAGTTTGAGGCAGATAACTGCCGACAGCAAGGCCAGCGGGATAGTTAAAACCACGATGAGCGAACCGCGCCAGTCGCGCAGGAATAGCAATACCATGAGGCCGGTAAGCAAAGCGCCTAAAATGCCTTCCGTCATTAGGCTTTTTAATGAATTGATAACATAGCCCGATTGATCAAACTCATAACTTACTTTAATATCCGGTGGTATGGCGGCCTGCATATCCGGCAACGCAGCTTTCACTTTTTGTACTACATCCCAGGTTGAGGCATCGGCCCTTTTGGTAACGGGGATATAAACCGAACGTTTGCCATTAATTAATGCATAACCTGCTGTAATATCGGCTCCATTATCCACCTGTGCCAGGTCATGTACATAAACGGCCGGGCCGCTGCCAGTTTTTACCGGGATATTGCCCAGGTCCTGTATATTATCCACCACCGTATTTTGAGGGGCAATGAGCATCTGATCGCCCACGCGCAGATTACCCGCCGGCAGGATGGTGTTCCCTTTGGCAATTGCTGTTACTAGTTCTTCGGGGCTGACACCATAGCTCCTTAGTTTATTGGGATCGGCCTTGATGAGCACAGAACGCTGGTTACCGCCAAACGGCGGCGGGGCCGAAACACCTGGCAGGGTGGAGAACATGGGCCGTACTTTAAATAGGGCCAGATCTGATACCTCGCCCAATGACCTGGTGGGGCTGCTGAAAACCAGCTGGCCAACCGCCACGCTGCCCCCGTCAAAGCGGGTTACAAATGGCGATACAGTACCCGGTGGCATGAATGCCCGCGCCCGGTTTACCATTGATACAACTTCGCCGGTGGCCTGCCCCATATCGGTGCCCTCGTAAAAATTCAATTTTAATAAAGTAACACCCTGGATGGTTTTGCTTTCTACAGATTTAATGCCGGTTACATACAAAAAGTGGTACTCATAGTAGGAGGTTACAAACCCTTCTATCTGTTCGGCAGATAGCCCGCCGTAAGTTTGCGCCACGTAAATGGTGGGGGTACCCAGCTTCGGGAAAATATCTACCGGCATGGTACGTATAGATACCACCGCGAAAAAAACGATGGCAATAACGGCTACAACAATGGTGACCGGTTTTCTTAATGAGGCGTATAAAAACTGGATGATGTTCATTTGCCGTATTGATTTAAAAACAGGTTCAGGTTGCCACTGTAGGCCGCTTCATTTAATAATGCCCGCCATGCACTGTAATAAGCGATGCTGACTGTAGCTGCAGACTGAAATAATAATTGCTGTGCCTGTATCACATCATAATAATTAATAAGGCCCGATTTATATCTCGATTGAATACCCTTGTAGGTATACTCGGCCGAGTGTAATTGCTGCGGGGCAAGCTGTGCCGATTGCAGCGCCCTTTGAAAGTTGGATGCGGCAATTTCTTTTTGCGTATTAAGGTGCAATTCCGTTTGCAAAAGTTGCTCACGGCTTGATGCGGTAATGAGTTCCTGTTGTTTCCATAGGGGCTTCTGCCTGAAAACTTCCAATATCGGGAAAGCAATTTGTGCCCCCACGCCATAATTATAACGCTGAAAACGCCAGCCGTCGCCGGAGTTTACCGAACCATCGGCACCAATGCCCGATCCCCGGCCATAACCGGTGCTCCACAGGGTTAATTTGGGCAGGATACTTCGCTTTAATGATATTAACGCCAGTTCATTAGCATTTACGTTGGCCTGTCCCAATTGCACTTCGGGGTGGCTGGTTGTTATGGTATCAATTAAAGCAATTACGGGGAGATTTTTAAAAAGCGAAGTATCAACCACCAGGCCGGCCGGTAAATGACCACCTACCAGTTCTTTAAGGGCTATCAATGTTGAATCCTGTTGTCTTTCAAAAGCGATTAATTGCATTTGGGCCCGGGTGTACTCCGATTGAAAGGATGAAGAATCGGTTCCAGGCCGCAAACCGCTTATCACCAGGGTTTGGGCCTGTTTTAAATTAAAAGCTGCTTTATCAATATTGGACCGGTAAACTTTAATCAGATCGCTAACCAGCAAATAATTTAACCAAGCGCCAATCACATTTACCTGGTGCTGAAACAGGGTTAAGTTCTCGTCTGCCTGCCCGTATTTCAATCTGCCTTTAGCCAGGTCAACCTCGGCACCACGCTGGCCAAAAGTAATGGGTTCCCATTGCAGGTTAAGCGCGGCTGCGCTGCCCGGCACACCGCTATAATCGTTGCCCTTGCTTGGCGGCCCGCTGATGGGTGTAATAAACTGCGGATAAACCATGCCGGTAATATTGTTGGCGGTTGCATAATCTACCTGGTACGATGCATTAAGCGACGGAATAATACCATTCTGCTTATACTTTACAGCGTATTGCAAGGCCTGGGTTTGCAATTTTTTTGCTTTTATCAAAGGATAATTAGCCGTTGCAGTATGCAGCAGGGAATCAAGATAGGGCTTACTTTGCTGCCCCAAAGTTTGCCTGGGAAGTAAAAAACAAAAAAGCACACCTGCAAGCATGCTGATTTTTGGAAAGGCGGATAAATCGGGATATTTCATAGCTGGAAAACCAGTGCTGTATATGTAGGCGCAATACTATGGCAATTTACTACTTTAAAATAGAACAGATTTTACTGAATAGAATCTGCTTTACTTTTTTACCAGGTTTTTTTTGTATTCAGACGCCCTCATCCCCATTTGTTTTTTGAAGATCCGGTTAAAATGGCTTTGGTCCGAAAATCCGGTGAGGTACGCAATCTCTGTTAAAGCGTAATCGGTGGTTTCCATCAGGTTTATTGACTTTTCGATACGCATTTTACGGATATAGTCGCCGAATGATAAATTTTCGAAGTACCTGGAAAACTCCCGCGACAGGTAGGCCGGATTAATCTTCAGTTCTTCTGATACCTGTTGCAAGCTTAGGCTCATATTGGTATCAATTTGGTCCTGGATCATCTCCTTGATCTCTTTTGCCCACGCGGGTGCTTTTTTTGAGCCTTGCTGTTTTAAGTATTTATTAAAAACTTCCAGCAAAAGGAATTCTACCGGCTCCTGGATATGTTTTTGCTCGTACAGGTATTTGGCCCAGGTGTATAAACCATCGTAAACTTTTATACCCAGCTCCAGCAATTCGTGGTCGTCCGGAATGTTTTTTGATAATCCTAAAAAGATTGCCGACAAACCCGCTGCCTGGGGGGCAAAATCATGCCTATCCGTATCGGCACCGCGAACAATGGCGGCTATGCGGTCGAGCGCGATATCCTTAAGCTGATGTTTTTTTATAAAATAATCAAAGCTACACTGGTCGTCGTAATGGGTATATTCCACACCCGGAAGATCAAAAGGAATGGCATTTAAGACCGCAGCCTGCGAAATCACCTGGTCTACCGGTACATAAATAATTTCGGCATCGGGATCAATAAAGCGTTTGATGAGCCAGGGACAGGCTATGCGGTCAATCTTCGGATGTTCGCGGGTTATCCATTTCATTTCGTCACCAAAGTTAGAAATCTAATCCTTTTTATAGCAACGAATTCCCTGGCGGCTATCCGGGTATAATCGTAACAAATTTGTTCAAATCAACAGAAACGGAAAAGAAAGCAGTTAACGTTTATTCAGAAATCTTTATAGTAAAAGTACCGCCGATGTTCGATCAATTGTTGACTTAATGTCAGCTACCTCACGATCAGTCCAATGGCAACGAAAAAAAGAAAGTAGAGCCCTTGCCGCTTTCACTCTCTACCCATATTTTACCGTTGTGCCTTTTAATAATTTCGGCACTTAAGTATAAGCCGATACCGAAACCCGAAACGTGACGCAAGTGTTTGTTTTCAACCCGGTAATACCTGTCAAATATCCGGTGAATATCTGGTGGTTTAATACCAATGCCTTCGTCTTTTATACTTACAACCACCGTTTTGCCGTCAATTTTACAATCAACATCAATCAGTTTGCCCTTTGGCGAATACTTAACTGCGTTACTGATGAGGTTGGAAATCACTGAACTTATTTTATCCCGGTCGGCATTTACAGCTATGTCATCACATCCCGTCAAACTAAAGCTGTGACTATTAACAGTGAGCCTTATTTCGTCCAGATTTTCCTGCAGCAATTGACCGAGGCCGAAAGACTCTTTTTCAACGAATAACTGCCCCGACTCCAGCCGCGAAATATTTAGAAAACCGTTAATCATACTGGTCATTTTCCTAACCTGCCTATTAGCGTTTTCCATCGCCCCGGATAAAAACTCATCCTGGTTATGCCTTAGCTTGCTTGTGCCCACCTGTATAATGGCGCTAAGCGAGGTGAGCGGCGTTTTAAGTTCGTGGCTAACCATCCCGATAAAATCATTCTTACGCTGCTCTTCCTGCTTTTTTTCGGTGATATCCCTTGCTATTTTAGATAAACCAATAATATTACCGTTTGTATCCCTAATAGGCGAAATTGTTAAAGAAATATCAAGCAGGCCTCCGTTTTTGTTGAGCCGTATAGTTTCAAAATGTTCTACACGCTCGCCTTTTTTTAACCTGGCCAGTATACGGGGTTCCTCATCCTGGCGGTCGGGAGGGATAATTTTATAAATCGTTTGCCCTATCATTTCATCTGATGTATAGCCAAACATTCGTTCGGCTGCCACGTTCCAGCTGGTTATCACGCCTTCCGGCGTTTTGCTAATGATGGCATCGTCAGAAGATTGAACAATTGCTGCCAGTTTCGCGCTTTTTTCTTCGGCTTGTTTAATATCTGTAATGTCGAGTGTAATGATCAGGCCCGCATCTACTTCGTCCATTTCATTTTTTAACGGCACAAAATGAACAATATAAAACTCGCTGGTACCAGTTTTCCATTCAATCGAAAACTGCTCCCCGGCGATAACTCTTTCATATAGAGGCCTGGAAACTTCGTAGCTTCCGGGCGATACTTCTGCGGGGTGCCTGCCTTCATACCCCTCGCGGTTAAAGCCCATTTTTTCCATAATATCCCCCTCTATCGTCACATACCTGTGGCTCCTGTCAATCACCATTATTAATGATCCGGGAATATTCAGCGCGATGGAGCGGAACAATTTCTCGCTTCGCTGCAGGCTGGCCTGGGTTTCAACCAACGCATCATTGGTGGCCGCCAGTTCTTCATTGGCCGCGGCCAGCTCTTCGTTGGCGGCGGCAAAGTCTTCATTGGTAACAGCCAGTTCTTCATTAAGGCCTTGGGTATTATATTCCAGCAACCATACCGCCAGCCTAACAACACCGCCTTCCTTGTTCTTTATGGGCGAATAAACAAAACTAACTGTTGCCGTTTCTTTTCCATCTCCATTAACCCGCCTGATTTCCCGTTCCCGGGTACTGAACGGGCGGCCCTCATGAACAACTTGTATCAGAACCGTTTCCTCATTATCAAATCTTTCTAACGGAAATATCTCCCGGTAGCGCATTCCTAAAACTTCATGTTCCAACTTCCCGGTCAGTTTCAAAAAATGGGTATTAACCGTTTCAACCAACAGGCTTGCGGCATTTACTATGCAAATACCCACCGGCGCATTCTGCACTACGTAGGTCAAATTGTACTCGTCGATAATTTGCATAGTGTGAACGCATTTGCTGCGAAGGTAAAGATAGCTGAATATCAGTTAGTATCTCCTTTAAAAGTTACTTATCCGTTGACGAATAGTTGCACAAGGATAACTCATTGCATTTGGAAATATAACTGCGCAACTTAATTACGGTAATTGTGATTTTTCCTAAATTTTGGCATTTCACCAGCAGCCTTAGGGGATGGCTGCAAATTGCAATATATGTCACCTCCATTTTTACTCAACCAGCGACAACATAAAAACAAACAGTCCTAAAAGCTTATTAATTTTACTGGGCAGGTAACCAAATTTTTTTTTGAATGCCGTAGTAAAATGATGAGCGTTTTTATACCCTACCTCAAAAGCAACCTCCCTTACCGGTTTCCCGTTTTTTAAAAGACGTTTCGCTTTATCCATCCGCAAATCATATAAATAGCCAAAAACCGTTGTCCCAACAACTTCCTTAAATCCTTTTTTTAGTTTAAAATCATTGAGGCCTACTTTATGCGCCAGTTCGATAAGCGAACAGGGGTTTAGCAGATTTCCTTCCACTATGGTTTTGGCCTGGTTAATGCGCTCCAGGTCATGCATTTTCAAAAACGAGCTAGCCGGCTGGCTGGCTAAAGCCGCTATTTGTTCCAATTCAAGGAAAAGTAATTCCAATGCCTTCGCTTCAAAATAAATATGATGGTTCCCCCTTCTATCAATATTAAGCATTATATCCCGGATAGCCTGGCTCATTTGCAGCGTGGTTGGCCTGCTTGCTTGTAATAACTCCAACTGCCCGGGGTCCAATACTCCCGGCATGCTCTTTTTTAAACTATCGCCCAGGAAACAAACAACGAAGAGCAACAAGTTACCTTGAAGGGTTGCCTTAACTTTTAGATACCCGGGCGACAAAAGGCAACAATGTTCTGCTTCACAAAATGTAAGGTGCGCTAAACCCGGTTGAGATTGTCCTGATAAAGTAAAGGCTATCATCAGGCATTGGGTGTTAATCTCCACAGTAACGGGGCATGGTTTATTGCCATCGAAATCGATCACAAAGAAGCGGATATTGGGTAACTCTGTAGTTATTATACTTACGCACCCCCAGTTCCCGGTTTGATTAAATACAACTTTATCAGTTAAAAGAGCATTGAAATGGTAAACATAATCATCCGATAAGGCAGCAGTAATCCTGATCATTATTAATCCGTATAGCGTTTATTAAAATCCCGCTGGCGTTATCATGCACCCGAGAAATCATTCAAATTTGCATCATTATTTTTAATTAGTCTAAATAAATGCAAATAAAATATATCCTTTACGTTTTAGTTATGCCAATTACATTAAATATAGCTTATGCACAAAGGCCAGATACATTAAAAAAGGATACAGCAAATATTAAGCAGCTTAAAGAAGTAGTGATTACCGGCACCCGCACCCAAAAAAGCCTGCAACAGGTACCCATCCCAATTACCCGCATTACAGCTGATGAGATAAAAAAGAAAGGCCTGGTACGGCTGAACGAGATTTTGGCCGAGCAAACCGGGATGACCATTTTAGATGACCCGCATGGGCAAGGCATACAAATTCAGGGCTTTGACCCAGCCTATACCATGATTTTGATAGACGGGCTACCCTTAATTGGCCGCAATACAGGTATCCTGGAGCTTTCCAGAATCACCATTAATAATATTGACCGGATTGAAATTGTAAAAGGCCCAACATCTTCCCTGTACGGCAGTGAAGCGATGGCCGGGGTTGTAAATATCATTACTGCCGACCCGGTAAAGGGAATATCGGGTGGGACGGCGGCCCGGTACGGCACCAATAATACCGCAGATGTTAGCTTAAATTCGGCCTATAAAAATAACAGGTTCTATATTTCGGGCTTCGCCAACCGTTATAGCAGCGGCGGTTATACATTACAGCCTTCATCGGGTCTGCCTACAGTTTCGCCATTCGCGGGCTATACGCTTAATGGCAAATCATCTTATAAAATAGATGACAAAACAACCATTAACCTTTCGGTAAGATATTATACCAATGATCAGGATAGCAGGTACCTTGTTGATAACCGCTATGCGGGCGGAACGGGTACCGAAAAAGATTTTAACATAGCACCGGTAATCACCCATCGCTTTACCGGTAAGCTACTATCTACCTTACAATTTTACCGCTCAACCTATAAAACCAAATCGGATGTAAGGTATGAGGATGACGGGTCTATATATGACCAAACCTATTTTAACCAGGCCTTTAACCGTGCCGAATTACAAAATGATTATGCGTTAAAGGATAACCTGAAATTAACCGCCGGTGCGGGTGGCCAGTATGAAACGGTTGAGGCTACACGCTACACCAAACTACAATCGTTCACATCCGGGTATGGCTACTTCCAGGCCGACTGGCTACCGGTAAAAAAGCTGGATATTATTGCCGGAGGCAGGTATGATGTGCACAGCGTTTATAAATCGCAGTTAAGCCCAAAACTGGCGGCAAGCTATTCGCTTAGTCCAAAATTTACGGTGTTAGGGTCGGTTGGTAAAGGTTATAAGGCCCCCGACTTTCGCCAGCTTTATTTAAACTTTACCAATGCCGAAGTTGGTTACAGTGTTTTTGGTTACGAAGAAGCAGGCGCAGGTATACAGCGCTTACAGCAGGCCGGCCAAATTGAAACCATATTGATAGATCCTGCTACACTGAAAAGGTTAAATGCCGAAAGTTCCACCGCTTTTAACTTGGGTTACCGGTACAAACCCACAGCAAAACTCTATTGGACAGCCAACCTATTCCGCAACAATATTATCAACCTGATAGAAACAGCAGCTATAGCCATAAAAACCAATGGCCAATCTGTTTTCTCTTACTTCAACCTAAATAAAGTGTACACGCAGGGTGCTGAAACCGACCTGAGCTACCAGGTATTCAAGTCGCTGCAGGTGGCAGGTGGTTTTCAATACCTGGAAGCATATGACCAGGAGGTTTTGGATCAGATAGCCGCGGGCAAGGTTTTTACCAAGGACCCCGAAACCAATCTTACCAGGATTATTAAAAGAAGCGACTATGGAGGGTTGCTCGGCCGGTCAAAATACACGTACAATATTCGTGTAAACTACCAGGAAAATAAAACTGGTATCAATGCCTCCATAAGGGCAATCTATCGCGGCAGATACGGCTATAAGGACACCGATGGAAACGGCATTGTAAACCGCGATGACGAGTACACCAAAGGATATGTGCTGGTTAACGCATCGCTATCCAAACCTTTACTAAAAGATGCCATCAGGGTACAGCTTACGGCCCAAAACCTGCTGAATTATAAAGACAGCCAGGTTATACTTAACCTGCCGGGCAGGCTTATCTACGCCGGGATAGCCTATAATTTCATTAAAAAATAACACACAAATTAAATAACTATTCAAACAATAAAACACATGAACAAATTTGCAACTTTATCATTGGCATTAAGCAGCGCTATCATTTTACTGGTATCATCATGCAGTAAAAACAGCGATGACGTTACTCCTGTAGTAAGTAAACTCAGCACAAAAACAGTTACCGATCTTGACGGCTCAACAACTAACGTTTATTACAGCCTTTCAACCGGTGCTCAAATTACCGGTGCCGATACGGCCACTACCAAATGGGATATCAAATTTAAGGGGACAAGCATATTTATAAACGGCGGTACATCAGGCACCGGAACTACCCAGGCCCAAATAGTAAGCAGCACTTTTGAAACTTTGGCTACCGCGCCAACGGCAGGTTATAAAACAGATGCAACGGGGGCACCAGCTATATCGGGATGGTACACTTATACAGCCACCACCGAGCCGCAGCATGCCATTCTTACCGTGCCAGGGAAGATCATTGTGATTAAAACATCGGCGGGTAACTATGCCAAGGTTGAAATCATAAGCTATTATAAGGGCAACCCAAACACAACAACTGCCGAATTTGCCAACCTGGCCACCAGGCCAGCATCGCGCTATTATACCTTCCGCTTTGCTTACCAGGGCGATGGTACAACCAGCTTACAATAGCTCCTGAACAGGTTATTAAGTCTGAAGTCCAGCTTTGTGATTTTTGACTTAAAACCCGATATTTTCGACTATGGGCTATCCATCGCCCCGCTGTTGATACAACATTGATTACAAAAGAAACAAATAAGAGCACTTCAAATTATCATGAAAAAACAAATATGTTTGACACTTGGCCTGCTGGTTATAACTACAGCGGCCCTACATGCGCAATCAAAAACAGACCAGGACCGCGCGGCCATCCGTTCGCTCGGCGGCTTCTATAAAGTAACATTCGACTATGCAGAAACTTTTGCGCCCGATACCGCTTACAAAAACCATCCTAAATATCATGCCTCTGGTTATGAGTGGGCTGTGGTTGAGGAAGAATCGCCCAAAAAAATCGTGATCCAGCATATACTGGTTATCGGTGATACCTCTGTAATCAAGCATTGGCGGGAGGATTGGATTTATGAAGAAAACAACCTGGTAACGTTTGACAAGGACAATACCTGGAAAAAGGTGGGCTTAAAACCAGCCGAAGTAAAAGGCCGCTGGGTACAAAAAGTATTCCAGGTTGATGACAGTCCCCGCTATGAAAGCATAGGCACATGGGTACATGTTGATGGCAGGCACGAGTGGCATAGCGAATGTGATGCCCCCCTGCCCCGGCGGGAGTTTACCAAACGCAGCGATTATAATGTACTCAGGAGAGGAAACAGGATTTACCTGACAGCTAAGGGCTGGATGTTTGAACAGGATAACCAAAAAATTATACGTTCGGCCACAGAAGATAAATTACTGGTACGCGAAAAGGGCTACGAAGAATTTACCAAAGCAGATGAAAGTAAATTTAATTACGCCAAAGGCTGGTGGAAAACCCGGAAGTCTTACTGGACATCTGTAAGGCAGGTTTGGGACGATGTTTATACGCAACACGCCCAGGTAAAGCTAAAAGGAAAAACCGATGGAAAGCTGCTATACGAAAGGCTTTTTGACCTGGCCGATCGGTCTGCAAAAGAAAAATGGGATACTGCCAAACATAAAACAGAAATCAGTAAAGTGATTGAAATTTATTTAGCGGCTAATTAGCAAATAAAGTCCTGCACTTGCCGCCAATTCTCACGGGAAAAGCGGTAAGGCAGGCACTAATTTGTCAAACCCGGCGCATCAGGGACCTTTAATGTTAAGTCACTACGCGCCGGGTTACTTTAGCTTTCATCCCTCATCTCACCCAGGGAACATTCAGGCAGGAACTTTATCCCACCATTTTAACGGGAATTTTATTTCATCTACCGAACTTGCAACCATATCCGGCTTAAATGCATAATGCGCAAGCCTGTCTTTAGTAGATATCCCCGACAAAACCAGGATGGTTTTATAACCCATTTGCACGCCTCCCTGTATATCGGTTTCCATGGTATCGCCTATCACAGTGGTTTCGGCTGTTTCCAACCCCAGGAATTTACGGGCCGATCGCATCATTACCGGGCTTGGTTTGCCGGTAACAAAAGCCTTGCGGCCTGTGGCCTCTTCAATCATTGCCGTAGTTGCAGCAATGCCTAAATTGTTCCATCCGGGTTTTTTAGGGGAGGGATCGCGGTTTGTGGTGATAAATTTGGCGCCCGCCAAAATCATATCTACCGCGCGTTGAACCATTTCCAGCGTAAAATTGCGGCCTTCGCCCAAAACAACAAACTCCGGATCGGTATTTACCAGCGTAATGCCATTTTCATGCAGGCTGGTTAGTAAACCACCCTCGCCTAAAACATAGGCAGTGCCATTGGGGCTCTGATCGCCCAAAAACTTTCCGGTAGCCATAGCACTGGTATAAACATGCTTGTCCTGAACCTCAATACCCAAACCTTTCAATTTACGCACAACTTCCAGGCTTGTTCGCTGGCTGTTGTTGGTCATAAATGCAAAAGGTATATCGCTGTCAATTAAATATTTGATAAATTTATCCGCCCCGTATATCAGTTCCTCGCCGCTATAGATAACACCATCCATATCGATTAAAAGTCCTTGTTTCATAGTATATTTTTTAAATTATAAGTTGTAAGAAGACTCCCTTCTATATATTCAAATATACTATATTAATAACAAAATTGATTTTTCATTAAAAATATCATAATAATTTTATTTATTTATTAATAATTTATTAATACACATAAGCTTTAGAAAAGCATTCCAACATATATTGGGCCTTCAATTTCTGAAAAATTTGTGATATAGGTTAATTGCATGCCAGGCTTGTTTTTCTGGCTTAATAATTACATTTTATTCTTCCAGGCGAAACATGATGTCGGTACGTAAAACATACTTTATACCATTAATCACCGGCTTGCCTTCGTGTTCTAAATTATGTAAGAAAACGAGCGCTAACCCTTTTTTGGGTTGAATAACCTGGTTGCCGAAATTCGTCTCACCTCCCTCATAATTCTCATTTAAATAAATCATAAAGGTATAGTAGCTTGCCTCGCCATCACTTCTGATGTAACTTTGATCTCTGTGGCGCTTAAATTCCTGACCGGGCTGGTACTTATAAAATCTGAAAAGTTCATTTAATCCAACGGCTTTGCTATACCCAATTTGGTTAGGCGCAAATGACTTTAGTTGTTGCCAAAGTATGCCGGCAAGCTCATGGTCTTTATAAATAACCCTATTGTTATTACGAACCGCCGTAACAACTTTTTGTCCGCTCCCTGTTTCAATGGTTGCGGGCTCGTACCCAATGGCCTCAGTTTTAAAAATAAAGTCGTCACAGGCTTCCGGAGTCCAAAAATCCTCAATTATGAAAATATCACTTGTCAGAACACGGAGTTGCATCATGTGTAGGTTTAATTTCAGCTTACCCTTTAAGGTTTATGGCAGCCTCTTCGATATTCAAATATAGCATAAAAGTTTATGGGAACTTTACCTTTTAGCCCCAGCCTGCTGTGCAGCATCGAAGGGTGGGATCGGACTTAGAGTTGTTCCTGAGGTGGAACAGAGAAAACGAACATTGCGGATGGATAAAGTGAATCAGGTATTGTTTGCAGCCCGAAATTGAGCTCCATCTCCAGCATAAATCATAATAATTTAACAAATGTTTGAGCTATCGCATCTTGCATGTCTGTTTTCACATTATACTGACTGGAATATTTAGGCCAGGATTTTAAAATATCCTCTACCTGCCTGATGATCTCATCGGCTTTTTTGATATTCATTAACAAGAATTAACAACAATTATTCGATACTAATTAATAATGATCACTTATTCCATCATTAAATTATATTTATTCAGTTAATGATGACTTTTATCAGCATGAGAAGAATAATTTCCGACTGCTGCATTTTAGCTACGCTACAAAAGCATCCGCTTTCTGAAACTCCCCGGCGGCAGGCTGCCGCCCACCCGAGGAACGCCCCCTGCTTTCTTACTGATCCGATTTTTGGCGAAAACAGGGGCCGATATAGCATATATGGCTTGTTAAAACCAATTACTTTTCTCCCAAACACCTGTAATTAATTGTTTAAAAGTGCATTTTTTGTTTAAAAAACGTACTTTTAAACAAAAAAAGAGCCTCTTTTTCAAGAGGCTCTTACTTCAAAAAATGAAAGCAAACCGTGGTATTTTGTTTGCTATGTGATCCCGCTGGGATTCGAACCCAGGACCCCAACATTAAAAGTGTTATGCTCTACCAGCTGAGCTACGGAATCATTACTTTTTCAACTTTTTCGGTACTGCTACCGTTTCGGTTCAAAGCGATTCATTATGGTTTTAA
>Ga0307515_10011753_pt1 | contig 16566 bp, 18 predicted proteins | sample 17_EM_MG_FD_194513 | JGI IMG/M metagenome (GOLD analysis project Ga0307515, IMG submission 194513) | Populus trichocarpa ectomycorrhiza microbial communities from riparian zone in the Pacific Northwest, United States - 17_EM | ecosystem: Host-associated > Plants > Roots > Unclassified | place... | reverse complement strand
CCCGCCTCGCGACCGAGCAGCTCGCGCGCTACGGCATCCCGAGCGACGACTGGGCGCGCTGGCACGCCGCGCTCGTCAAGGACCCGAGCGCGTTGCCGGGCCGCATCGACGAGGTCCGCGTGACCGGCGTGGAGCGCGTCAACCCCGAGGTCATCACCGCGCGCATGCGGACGAAGGCCGGGCATGAATTCGACCCGCGCGTAGCCGACGACGACATCAAGCGCATCTACGCGCGCGGCGACTTCGAGCGTGTCAGCTATTCGATCGCCGATGACCCCGCCAAGGGCCGCGTGCTCACCGCTGACGTGGTCGAGAAATCATGGGGTCCGAACTACCTGCGCTTCGGGCTCGGGCTGTCGTCGGACCTGAGCGGCGATTCGTTCTTCACGCTCGTCGCCACGCACCGCTGGGCCTGGCTCAACAGCCTGGGCGGCGAGTGGCGCAACGACATGCAGATCGGCCACGCCGACCGCCTCACGAGCGAGTTCTACCAGCCGCTGACGCCGGCGCAGCGCGTCTTCGTCGCGCTGCGCGCCGAGACCGCGCGCGACCCGTTCGATGTCTACGACGACAACGGCAACCGAACCGCGCGCTACCGCCGCAGCACCTACGGTTTCGGCCTGGACCTGGGCACGCCGATCGGCACCAGTGGCGAGGTCCGCCTGGGCTGGAGCCGCGGCCGCCTGAAGCTGCTCAACGACACCAGCTCGCTGCCAGCCGCGCTGATCGTGCCGCCGATCGAGATGGGCGGCGCGCAGGCGCGGCTGCGGCTGGACACGCTGGACAACCTGCGCTTCCCGCGCTCCGGCTACGCCGCCGACGTGCAGCTCTATGCCTCGCGCGCGCGCTTCGGCGCGACCGACAACTACACCAAGGCCTCGGGCAACGTCGACATGGCGGTCGCGCGCGGCGCGCATTCGCTGCAGCTCGGGCTGCGCGGAGCCAGGAGCCTGGCCGGCGGCGAGTTGCCGACCTACGAGCTGTTCAGCCTGGGCGGCTTCTTGCAGATGTCGGGCTACCGCACCGGCGAGCTGGTCGGGCAGGAGATGACCTTCGGCCGCCTGATCTACAACTACCGCGTCAGCGCGCCGGGCGTGCTCGACGGCGCCTACATCGGCGTCTCGTACGAGGCCGGCCGCATCGGCGATTCGGTGACCGGCGCGAACCGCACCGCGCTGCGCCACGGGAGCGCGCTGTACTTCGCGTTCGACTCGCCGATCGGGCCGGTCTACCTCGCGTACGGGCGCGGCGACGACGGGCGGCAGTCGGTGTATTTCTTCGTCGGCCAGCCTTGATTCAGATTTGATTCAGATGGCGATCAACCCCAGCGCATGGCTTGATGTCGGCAACCTCGTCGGCGTGGTCGCGTGCGCGATGACCGCGGCGCTGATCGCGGGCAAGCGCAGGCTCGACTGGGTCGGTGTCGCGGTGCTGGGCAGCACCACCGCGCTCGGCGGCGGCTCGGCGCGCGATGTGCTGCTCGGGCACTACCCGCTGTCGTGGGTCGCGCAGCCGCGGCTGCTGCTGCTGGCGACCGCCGCCGCGTTGTCGACGATCGCGCTCGCGCGCGTGGTGCGCCGGCTGCCGATCACGTTTCTGGTGCTCGATGCGATCGGGCTGGTCGTGTTCACGGTGATCGGCTGCTCGGTGGCGCAGGCGCAGGGCCACGGCGTGATCATTGCGATGGTCAGCGGTGTGATCAGCGGCTGCGTCGGCGGCGTGCTGCGCGACGTGCTGATCGGCGAGGTGCCGTTGCTGCTGCGGCGCGAGGTCTATGCGACGGTGTCCCTGCTGACCGGCGGGCTGTACGTGGGCGGCCTCGCGCTGGGCCTAGCCCACGATCTCGTGATGCTGGTCGCGATGGCTGCCGGCCTGGTGTTCCGGATCGTCGCCGTGCATCGGCAGTGGAACGTGCCGACCTTCGACGTGCGCGATGACGATCAGCGCGACCGGGTCAGGTAGCGCTTGCGCCAGAAGAACCAGCTCAAGCCCAGGCCGAGCGCCAGCATCACGCTGAAGATGATCCAGAAGCCGCGCGCGCTGTGGATCAGCGGCAGGCCTTCGAAGTTCATGCCGAAGAAGCCGGTCACCAGGTTCAGCGGCAGGAAGATCGCGGTCAGCACGGTCAGCGTGCGCATGATCTCGTTGGTGCGGTGGCTCTGCGCCGAGAAGTGCATCTGCACCGCGTTCTCGGCCATCGATTCAAGCCGCCGCACGTGCGTGAGCACGCGCTCGATGTGCTCCTGCACGTCGCGCGAGCGCACCCGCAGCAGCTCGCGCTCGCGCAGCGCCGCGGGGTCGGTCGCGGCGGGCAGTTCTTCTTGCGCGTCTATCCATTCGGTGATCGCGGCGCGCTGGTCTTCGCAGGTGTCTTCGAGCAGGTGCAGGTTGTTGCGCGAGTCGAGCAGCGATTGCCAGCTGGCGTAGCCGCCGTTCGCACCGAACAGATCCTTTTGCAGCTGGTCGATCTGCCTGGTCAGCAGGCGCCGCAGGTCCAGATAGCTGTCGACGATGAAGTTGACCATGCGCAGCGCCAGGTCGGCCGGGCTGGGCGGCACGCGGTTGCCGGCGCGCGCTTCGCTGCCAGCACTTTGTTGCTGCTGCAGGCGCGTCGCGAAGTACTCGCGCACCAGGCAATCGGCCGGGTGGACCGTGAGCAGCACGCGATCGAACACCGCGAAGCCGACCGGGCTGGTGTCGATCTGCGGCATGGTTGCCGTCGCCGCATCGCCGCCGCTGGCCACGAGGCGGCGGAACACCAGCAGGTCGTACCACGAGGTGTAGTCGAAGTTCGAGCGCAGCTGGTTGTTCAGCAGGTCGGAGACATGCAGATCGACGAGTTGGCTGCCGGTCCAGCGTTGCAGCGCGGTCTGCACGGCGGCGTTCTGCGATTCGAACTCGGCACGCGCGATCCCGACCCAGAGGTAGCCGGCACCGGGTGCCGTATCGGGCAGAGCGGGCAGCTCGGTGAACTGGTCGCCTTGGACGTGGAAGACGCGCATCGGCTCAGGTTGCCTTCAACAGGCGTGCGGCCGCTAGCGCGAAGTAGGTCAGCACGCCATCGGCCCCGGCGCGCTTGAATGCGAGCAGGCTTTCCATCATCACCGCGTCGTGCGCGAGCCAGCCGTTTTGTGCCGCGGCCTTCAGCATCGCGTACTCGCCGCTGACCTGGTAGGCGAAGGTCGGCACGCGGAACTCGTCCTTCACGCGCCGCACGATGTCGAGGTACGGCATGCCGGGCTTGACCATCACCATGTCCGCGCCTTCGGCCAGGTCGAGCGCGACTTCGCGCAGCGCTTCGTCGCTGTTGCCGGGGTCCATCTGGTAGACCTTCTTGTCGGCCTTGCCGAGGTTGCCGGCCGAGCCGACCGCGTCGCGGAACGGGCCGTAGAAGGCGCTCGCGTACTTGGCGCTGTAGGCCATGATGCGGGTGTGGATCAGGCGCTTGGCTTCGAGCGCGGCGCGGATCGCGCCGATGCGGCCGTCCATCATGTCGCTGGGGGCGACGATGTCGACACCGGCTTGCGCCTGCGTCAAGGCCTGCTGCGTCAGTACCGCGACGGTCTCGTCGTTGAGGATGTAGCCGGTCGCGTCGAGCAGGCCGTCCTGGCCGTGGCTGGTGAAGGGGTCGAGCGCCACGTCGGTCATCAGGCCGAGGCCGGGGAAGCGGTCTTTCAACGCGCGCACGACGGTCGGGACCAGGCCGTCGGGGTTGAGCGCCTCGCGCCCGTCCTCGGTCTTCAGCGAGGGCTCGATGACCGGGAACAGTGCCATCACCGGGATGCCCAGCCGCACGCATTCATCGGCGACCGGCAGCAACCGGTCCAGCGTCAGGCGTTGCACGCCGGGCATCGAGGCCACGTCCTGGCTGACGCCTTGCCCGGCGAGCACGAACACCGGCAGGATCAGGTCGGACGCCTGCAGCGTGTGCTCGCGCACCAACGCGCGGGTGAAGGCATCGCGGCGCAGGCGGCGCGGGCGGCTGGCAGGGAAAGGCGGGGGCGTTTGCATGGGGTGCGAGTTTGCTTGCAGTGGCAGTCGACGCCGGCGGCATCGCGCGCGAACTTTGCAAGACTTTGCCCACAACCGGCGTCATCGTGCTGTCACACGGCTGTGGCAAAACGCACAGCTTCTGCTAAAGTAGGGATTGAATGATAGCCGCAAGGCTGTCATTCCCTGCTTTTCCTCCCTGAGCAGGTGCCCGACCGTGATGACAGCGTGAAGGCATTTCAAGCCCCGGCCCAGTCGCCGGGGCTTTTTCTTTGGCCCGCCCGTGTCGCGGCCTGGATTTTCGCCCCACCCATAATGCCGCGATGCTCTGGATCAAAGCCCTCCACATCGTCTTCGTCGCGAGCTGGTTCGCCGGCCTGTTCTATCTGCCGCGGCTGTTCGTCAACCTCGCCGCGGTGCCGGCCGACAGCCACGCCGAGCGTGAGCGGCTGTTGATGATGGCGCGCAAGCTCTACCGCTTCAGCAGCCTGCTGATGATCCCGGCGCTGGGCTTCGGGTTGTGGCTGTGGTTGGGTTACGGTGTCACTGGCGCGTGGCTGCATGCCAAGCTGTTTCTGGTCGTCCTGGCGGTCGGCTACCACCACGCGTGCCGGTCGCTGCTGCGCAAGTTCGAGCAGTTCAGCAACCAGCGCAGCGAGCGCTGGTTCCGCGTTTTCAACGAGTCGGCCGTGCTGCTGTTCGCCGCCATCGTCGTGTTGGTGGTCGTGAAGCCCTTCTAACGCTATTCCGGACCCGGTCATGGCCCGCCACCGCAGTTCCGCCGCACCGCTGGCATGGCTGTACGCGGCGCTGATCGTCTACGCGAGCCTGTATCCGTTCACCGGCTGGCGCACACCGGGGGTGTCGCCGCTGGCGTTTCTAAGCTTGCCGTGGCCGCACTGGTGGACTTGGTTCGACCTCGTCACCAACCTCGTCGGCTACATCCCGCTCGGTGCGCTGGTGTTTGGCGCGCTGGTGCGCAGTGAGGTGCGCATCCGACCCTCGATGCTGCTGGCGTGTGCGGCTGGCGCAGGGCTGTCGCTGACGATGGAGTTCTTTCAGAACTTTCTGCCACAGCGCGTCGCGTCGAACGTCGACCTCGGCGTGAATGTGCTGGGCACGTTCACGGGTGCGGCGCTGGGGTGGGTGGTGCACGTGCGCGGCGGGGTCGAGCGCTGGCAGGTGGCGCGCGATCGTTGGTTCATCTCGCGCAGTGCCGGTGGTATCGCGCTGCTGCTGCTGTGGCCGGTGGGGCTGCTGTTCCCGCTGCCGGTGCCGCTCGCGCAGGGCCAGGTGCTGGCGCGCGTGCAGGAGGTGCTGGCGCAGTGGGTCGAGGGCACATCGATCGCAGCGTGGGTCGAGGGCTGGGCCGATGCCGACCTGGAGCGCACCGCGCTCTCGCCTGGCGGCGAATTCGCGCTGATCGCGCTCGGCCTGCTTGCGCCTTGCATGATCGCGTTCTCGGTCGCGCGGCCGGGCTGGCGCCGGCTGGTGCTGGTGCTGGGCGCGACGGCGCTCGGCTGTCTGGCGACGACGCTGTCGACGGCGCTCAACTTCAACCCGCAGCACCTGCTGGCGTGGAGCACGCCGCAAGCGCTCGCCGCGCTCGCATTCGGCGCGGTGCTGGCGAGCCTCATCAGCGTGGTGCCGGGCCGTGCGGCGGCGGGCATCGGGCTGATGGTGCTGACGGCGCTCGTCACGGTCGTCGCACAAGCGCCGGCCGACCCGTATTTCGCGCAGAGCCTGCAACTCTGGGAGCAGGGCCGGTTCATCCGGTTCCACGGCGCGGCGCGCTGGGTCGGATGGCTGTGGCCTTACGCAGCCATCGTCTACCTGCTGGCGCGGCTGGGGGCCAAGGACGAGCCACCTAAAATGCCCGCATGAGTTACTACAAGCGCCACATCTTCTTTTGCCTGAACTCGCGTGAGAACGGCGAGAACGCCTGCTCGTTGCATGGCGCGCAAGCCGGCTTCGACCGCTGCAAGTCGCGCGTCAAGGGCGAAGGCCTCGCCGGCCCCGGCGGCGTGCGCGTCAACAAGTCCGGCTGCCTGGACCGCTGCGCTGGCGGGCCGGTCGCGGTGGTCTACCCCGAGGCGGTCTGGTACACCTTCGTCGACCAGAACGACATCGACGAGATCGTCGATTCGCATCTGAAAAACGGCCAGGTCGTCGAGCGCCTGGTGTTGCCGCCGACGATTGGCCGCTGATGAATTCGAGCACCGCTCGCCAGATGGTCGCCGGCCCCGGTGGCGCGATCGAGTGCGCGATCGACGCGCCCGCGGGCACGTCGCGCGGCACGGTCGTGGTCTGCCACCCGCACCCGCAGCACGGCGGCACGATGGACAACAAGGTCGTGCAGACGCTGGCGCGCGCGGTCGTCGCGCTCGGCTGGCGCAGCGTGCGCTTCAACTTTCGCGGCATCGGCGCGTCGCAGGGCGCGTGGGACGACGGCGTCGGCGAGATCGACGATGCGCTCGCAGTGATCGCGGCGTTTGCGGCCGATGGATCGCCGTTCATGCTCGCGGGCTTTTCGTTCGGCGCCTACGTGGCCGCGCAGGCCGCAACGCGTCTGGCCGACGGCGCTAAACCGCAGCGCATGGTGCTCGTCGGCCCGTCGACCGAGCGCCAGCAAATGGCCAACGTGCCGGCCGACACCGTCGTGATCCACGGCGAGACCGACGATGTCGTGCCGCTCTCCGCCACACTCGCCTGGGCCCGGCCGCAATCGTTGCCGATCATCGTGCTGCCCGGCGTCGGGCACTTCTTTCACGGCCAGCTCGGCCTGCTCAAAAACGTCGTCGTGCAGGAACTGACGCCGCGCATGCCACTCTGACCTCGCCGCCAGTGCGGCCGCACCTATTTCTCTCATCGGATATTTCATGAATCGCTTGTTCGCTCTTGTTCTGTCGTTGACCTTGATGGCCGGCGCTTCTGCCCAACCGCTGGTGCCGCCCGAAGTCGTCGCCAAGCATTTCCTCGTGCTCGACCTGACGAGCAACCAGACGCTCGCCGAGCGCGAGGCCGACGCGCCGGCCGACCCGGCGTCGCTGACCAAGCTGATGAGCCTGTACGTCGTCTTCACCGCGATCCATGACAAGAAGCTCGCGCTCGATCAGAAGCTGCCGGTTTCCAAGCGCGCGTGGGACGAGCGCAAGGCCGGCGGTTCGCTGATGTTCATCGACACGACGATGACGCCGACCGTCGAGGAGCTGCTCAAGGGCGAGATCGTGCAGTCGGGCAACGACGCAGCTGTGGTGCTCGCCGAAGCGGTCGGCGGCACGATCGAGCAGTTCGTCGGCATGATGAACCGGCAGGCGCAGGCTTTCGGCTTGAAGAACACGACGTTCAAGAACGTCACGGGCTTGAGCGAGGCTGGCCACCGAAGCTCCGCGCGCGATCTGGCGGTGATCGCCACGCACATCATTCGCGACTACCCCGAGTTCTTCGCCTACTACTCGATCAAGGAATACAAGTACAACAACATCAACCAGCCGAACCGCAACCTGCTGCTGCGCCGCGACCCCTCGGTCGATGGCCTGAAGACCGGCTTCACCGATGCGGCGGGCTATTGCCTGATCGCGACCGCGCAGCGCGAATTCCCGAACCTCGGGGCGGACGGCAAGGGCCCGGGCAAGCGCCGCATCTTGACCGTGGTGCTCAACACCACCTCGATGGAAGCGCGTGCAAGCGAGAGCCAGAAGCTGCTGAACTGGGGCTTCCAGGCCTTCGACACGATCCGCCTGTTCGACGACACCAAGCCGATCGCGACCTCGCAGGTCTGGAAGGGCAAGTCGAACGAGGCCAAGCTGGGCGCTGCCGGCGGCCTGTTCGTCAGCGTGCCCAAGGGCGAGGGCGGCAAGCTGCAGACCAAGATCGAGCGCACCGACCCGCTCATTGCGCCGCTCGCCAAGGGCCAGCGCGTCGGCACGATCAAGGTCACGACCGTCTCGGGCGCGCCGGTGGTCGACGTGCCGCTGGTGGTGCTCGAGACGATCGAGCAGGCCGGCATCTTCGGCCGCACCTGGGATGCGATCAGACTCTGGATCAAGTAAGCTGGTCCGAACAGAACGCTTCGGAGTTTTCACATGCAAACCCTGCCCGATACGCTGTGCTACCTGAACGGTGAGTACGGCCCGCTGCGCGACGCCAAGGTCTCGGTGCTCGACCGCGGCTTCATCTTCGGCGACGGCATCTACGAGGTCGTGCCGGCCTATGGCGGCAAGCTGTTCCGCTTCGACGAGCATCTGGCGCGGCTCGACCGCAGCCTCGCGAAATTGCGCATCCGCAACCCGCACACGCGCGAGCAGTGGCTGGAGCGCTGCCGCAAGCTGCTCGCGGCGCTGGTGGAGCGCGACCTGGGCCCCGATCAGCTGGTCTACATCCAGATCACGCGCGGCGTCGCACTGCGCGACCACGTGATGCCGGCCGACGTGGAGCCGACCGTGTTCATGATGTGCAACGCGATGAAGCCGGCGACACCAGAGCAACGCCATGCCGGCGTGGCCTGCGTCACGGCGCGCGACTTCCGCTGGGAGCGCGGCGACATCAAGAGCATCTCGCTGCTCGGCAACGTGTTGGCGCGGCAGATGTCGGCCGACCACAACGCCGCGGAGACCATCATGTTCCGCAATGGCTTCCTGACCGAAGCCGCCGCGAGCAACGTGTGGGTCGTGCACGAAGGCGCGCTGCTCGGGCCGCCGAAGAGCGAACACGTGCTCGAGGGCATCCGCTACGAGCTGATCCGCGAGCTCTGCGAAGAAGTGGGCATCGCCTACAACCTGCGGCCGATCGCCGAGGCCGATGTCTCCTCGGCCGACGAGCTGCTGCTGAGCTCGGCCACCAAAGAGGTGCTGCCGGTGACCTCGCTCGACGGCGACCCCGTCGGCCATGGCGCGCTGCGCGGCAAACCCGGGCCGGTCTATGCGAAGCTGTTCGAGGCCTACCAGCGCGCCAAGACCACGCAGTCGATCTGAGAGCGATGCGATGCAAGAGATCCCGCCCGAGCAGTCGCTGATCGAGTACCCGTCGAGCTTCCCGATCAAGGTGATGGGGCTGAACGTCGATGGCTTCGTGCACGCGATCACGCTGATCGCCGAGACCTTCGACCCGGCGTTCGACGCCACCACCGTCGAACTGCGCCCGAGCAAGGGCGACAAGTACCTCGGGGTGACGATCACCGTCACCGCCACCAGCCGCGAGCAGCTCGACGAGCTCTACCGCACGCTGAGCACGCACCCGATGGTGAAGATGGTGTTGTGACGGCGGCCGTTCACCGCCTCGGGCGCGTCGCCTACGAGCCCACGTTGGCCGCGATGCGCGCCTTCACCGAAGCGCGCACGCCTGCGACACCGGACGAGCTGTGGGTCTGCGAGCACCCGCCCGTCTACACCCAAGGCCTGGCCGGCAAGCCCGAGCACGTGATCGACGCCCGCGGCATCGCTATCGTGCCGACGAACCGCGGCGGCCAGGTCACGTACCACGGGCCGGGGCAGGTCGTCGTGTACCCGCTGATCGATCTGCGGCGCCTGAACATCTACGTCAAGGAATACGTCTTCCGGTTGGAGCAGGCGCTGATCAAGACGCTGGCGCATGTCGGCGTCACCGGCCACCGCGTCGCGGGCGCGCCTGGCATCTACGTGAAGCTGAGCGATCCGTTCGGTCACGCGGCGCTGACCGGCCCGCGCATCGACCCGTTCGAGGGGCTGGGCAAGATCGCCGCGTTGGGCATCAAGGTCAGCCGCCATTGCACTTACCACGGCGTGGCGCTGAACGTGGCGATGGACTTGCAACCCTTCGATGGCATCAACCCTTGCGGGTACAAAGGGCTGCGAACGGTGGACCTTTCTACAATCGGGGTTCAAGCGAGTTGGGGCGAGGTGGCCGAAGTGCTGGCCGCCGAGCTCGCGAATTGCCTGAGCCCCTGACCGATCGAGCCCCCTCATGACCACCTACGACGCCACCGCGAAGCAGAAGTCGCAGGCCAAGACCTCGCGCATCCCGATCAAGATCGTGCCGGCCGAAACGCTGAAGAAGCCCGACTGGATCCGCGTCAAGGCCGGCTCGCCGAGCACGCGCTTCTACGAGATCAAGCAGATCCTGCGCGAGCACAAGCTGCACACGGTCTGTGAAGAAGCCTCCTGCCCGAACATCGGCGAGTGCTTCGGCAAGGGCACGGCCACGTTCATGATCATGGGCGACAAGTGCACGCGGCGCTGCCCGTTCTGCGATGTCGGCCACGGCCGGCCCGACCCGCTGGACGTGGACGAGCCGCTGAACCTGGCAAAGACGATCGCGGCGCTGAAGCTGCGCTATGTCGTGATCACCAGCGTCGACCGCGACGATCTGCGCGACGGCGGTGCCGGCCACTTCGTCGAGTGCATCCAGAAGACGCGCGAGCTCTCGCCGAACACGCAGATCGAGATCCTGACGCCCGACTTCCGTGGCCGCATGGACCGCGCGCTCGAGATCCTGAAGGCCGCGCCACCCGACGTGATGAACCACAACCTCGAGACCGCGCCGCGCCTGTACAAAGAGGCCCGGCCCGGCTCCGACTATGCCTATTCGCTGAACCTGCTGAAGCGCTTCAAGGAATTCGCGCCGCAAGTGCCGACCAAGAGCGGGCTGATGGTTGGCCTGGGCGAGACCGACGACGAGATCCTGCAGGTGATGCGCGACATGCGCGCGCACGACATCACCATGCTGACGATCGGCCAGTACCTCGCGCCCAGCGGCCACCACCTGCCGGTGAAGCGCTACGTGCACCCGGACACCTTCAAGAGGTTCGAGCGCGAGGCCGAGGCGATGGGCTTCACGCACGCCGCGGTCGGTGCGATGGTGCGCTCGAGTTACCACGCCGACAAGCAAGCCGAGGCCGCGGGCCTGGCACCGACCGCCGCTTGACCGAGACGCGGGCGGCGCGCATGTCCGCCTTCACGACCCCGTTCGCCGAGGCTGCGCTTCAGTGCGGCAACTGCCGCGAACCGATGCAGCGGGTCACGCTGCCCAGCCATTACGGGATGCCGGTCGAGCTCGACCTGTGCGCCGGCTGCCACCTGGTCTGGTTCGATACGACCGAGGGCGCGCGCCTGAGTGGCCGTTCGCTGCTGACCTTGATCGGCCAGATGGCGCAGATGCAGAGCCGGCCGCACGAAGTGCTGCGCGGCGAGCTGCGGTGCCCGCGCTGCAGCCGCGGCGTGAGCCTGGTGCACAACCAGACGCGCTGGGGGCAGTCGCTGCAACTCGCCTGTCTGGCGAATCGCCATGGCGCCTACCAGTCGTTCGCCGAATTCCTCCAAGAAAAAGGGCTGCTGCGGCCGATGACGCTGGCCGATCGCAACCAGCTGCTCGCGAGTGCCGGCCGCATCGACTGCGTCAACTGCGGCGCCGACATCGGGCTGCACGACGAGCACTGCCCGTACTGTCGATCGGTGCCGAATGTGCTCGACGTGGCGCGGCTCGCGCACGCCCTCGACCCGGAGGGCGCACTCGCGCCGCAGCCCGTGCACCAGGCCCAAAAGGAGCAGGCGGCGATGCAGTGCGGCGCGTGCGGGGCCGCGCTGCCGCCGGGGCAGCGCCTGAGCTGCGCGCATTGCGGCGCGACGCTCGCGGTGAGCCGGCTCGCCGAGGCGCATGCACGGGTCGATGAACTCGCGGCAGCGCTGAGCGCGCACGCCGCCCAGCCGGCGCCGGAGGTCGTGAAGCGCCGGCTGGACGCGCTGCGGGCCGATATACCGCGGCGTCGCGAATGGGTGGCCGACATGCAGACCGATGCGCGTCAGGGCAGTCGCATCAACGAAGAGTTCGACTGGGCATCGCTGTTCAGCTCGGGCACGAACCCGGTGCGTGCGGTCTTCGTCGCGCTCGCGATTTGGTTTGCCTGGTACTTCTGGCGCCGCTGAGCGGCGACGCGTCAGGACTCGGCCAGCAGCTTCTCGACCAGCGCATCCAGCGCCACGAAATCCAGCTCGCCGACGAAGCGCTTGACGATCTCGCCGCGCTTGTTGATCAACACGCTCGTGGGCGTGAACCGGACTTGGTCAAAGCTCTTCGCAAATGCGCCGGTGTTGTCGATCACCACGCCGAACGGCAGCTTGCGGCTTTGCGCAAAGTCGATCACGTAGGCCGGCGGGTCGTAGCTCATCGCGACCGCGAGCGTTTCGTAACCCTGCGCCTTGAACTTCTCGTGCGTCGCGGCGATCTTCGGCATCTCGTGCACGCAGGGCGCGCAATCGGTGGCCCAGAAGTTCACCAGCACGACCTTGCCGCGCAGGCGGTCGGTGCTGGAGACGCTGCCGTCGAGCAAGGTGTAGCCGACGTTCGGGGCCGTCTGGCGGGCACCCAACATCTGGTACGCCAGCCAGGCGCCGATGCCGAGGGCCAGAGCGACAATGCCGGCAACAGCCAATGGGCGGATCTTCAAGAGGAGTCTTTCATGCAGCGCCGAAAGTTTACGTCAGGGCTTGTCGGGCTTGGGAGCCTGTGGGTGCTCAACGCCCGCTCAGCCGCCATCACCGAAAGCGACGCGGCGCTCGGCGTGCGCGCCGCGCTGGAGCGCGGCGCGGTGGCCGCAGTCGGGCTGCTGGGCCGCAACGGCGGCTTTCTCGACAACCCCAAGGTGCGCATCGAGTTGCCGGGCTATCTGAACGAGGCCGCGAAGGTGCTGAAGTTCACCGGCCAGCAGCGCCGCGTCGATGAGCTCGTCACCGCGATGAACCGTGCGGCCGAGGCGGCCGTGCCGGAGGCGAAGGCGCTGCTGGTGAATGCGGTGAAGTCGATGAGCGTCGAAGACGGCCGCCAGATCCTCACCGGCGGCGACAACTCGGCGACGCAGTTCTTCGCCGGCAAGACGCGCGCGCCGCTGGCCATCAAGTTCCTGCCGATCGTGACCCGGGCCACCGAGAAGGTTTCGCTCGCGGGCAAATACAACAAGGTCGCCGGCCAGGCCGCATCGCTCGGCCTCGTCAACAAGGACGAGGCGAACATCCAGAGCTACATCACCGGCAAGGCGCTGGACGGCCTGTACCTGATGATCGGCGAAGAGGAGCGCAAGATCCGCGCGGACCCGATCGGCACCGGCAGTGCGATCCTGAAGAAGGTCTTCGGGTCGCTCCGATAGAGAGAGCGGGCCGAGCGCCGGGCCGCCCCAAGCCGGCCCGCACCCCCGCGGGGGGTGGCTGCGGTACCCCGCAGCCGGGGGCGCCATTCACATTGATTTCGACAGTTCGAACAGCAGTGCCGACGCCAGCGAGCTCGCGAGCACCTCGCGCCCGACGCGCGCGGTCGGCGCGCCGCCGAAGCCCGACATCTCGAAGGCCGCGCCTTCCTCGATGATCTCGATGAAAACGAAGTCGGGCACCTCGGCCAGGATCTCGTCGCGGAAGTTCTCGAAGCGCGCGCCGGCCTGGATCGACTCGATGACCACGGCGTGCGGCAGGCCTTCGCGGCAGAACGCGGTGGCCTCGTCGACCGAGTTCACGAAGTCGACGATCAGGCTCATGTTGCGCAGCGCGTCGCGGATCAGCACCCGCATCTCGCGTCGCGCCGAGATCACCAGCACATGGCTGCCGGCGAGCGGCTGCGAGTTGCTCGACGGCGCGAAACCGTCGTTGATGTCCACTGCGCTCACGCCGTCGATCTCGGTGCTCGCGGTGCTCGGGAACTCGAGCGTCAGCGTCGTCACGTGCGGCGCATCCTTGCGCTCGACGAGCAGGCCCATGGTCCAGGCGGTTTGCTCCAGCAAGCGCCAGTGAAGCGAATCGAGGCCGCGCGGTGCCTCGGCGTGGGCGCCATCTGCGAGCTCGTCCACCGGCCGGTGCACAAAGCGGCAGGTCAGGCGCGCATGCGCGGGCCAGGTCTTGATGTCGATCGCGAAATCGATCTGCGACTGGGCATTGACGAGGGCCCAGTCGATCGTCGTGTTGAGCAGGCTGAACAGCAGCGAGGCATCGACGATCACGTTGGCCGATGCCAGCGACGGCTTGACATGGATGCCGCGTGCTTGGGTTTCGCGGGCGCGGTGGGCGAGCGTGCCATTGAGCACATCGGCGAGCTGCAGCCGCTCGTGCGTCTGGCGCACGCGGCCGGAGGCCAAGCGCGTCAGCTGCTGGCCGATCATGCCGATCTGGCGCGCAGCCTCGACCTCTTCGCGCAGCGCGCGCAGGCTCTGCTTGTCGATGCGGCCGGTGCTCGTGAGGCTGTTGATGCGCTCCAGGGCCGCCGTCAACGGCGCGGCGATCTCTGCGCCCATCTCGGACACCATCGCATGCCAGCGCTCGTGCTCGCTGCGGGGGCCGTTGGGGGGCTCGTCGCGCCCGGCCGCTTGCGCGACCGGCGTGCGGCCGACCTCAGACATGTCCATGTTCGCTTTCCTTGTCATTGCCGCTGTGGCCTGCGATGGGCCGGAGAGCCGCGGCGGCCAAGGTCAGGCATCGATGCGAGGAGTTTCCGCGGCCGGCTGGACGCGCGCCAGAGTCGGCGCGCGCATTTCATCGGAACGGGGGTGTGCGGATTTCACAGTCCGTGACATTTACGGCGATTGGGCGCGGCACAGCAGCGTGCCGGCCACACTCGCCGGCATTTCACACCGCGCGCGCCTGGCGCAGTGCGGCGAGCCCGGTCGCGTCGATGCCGAACTCGCGCAGCACCTCGGCGGTGTGCTCGCCCAGCAGCGGCGGCGCGCGTCGGTATTGCACCGGTGTCGCCGAGAACTTCATCGGGCTCGCGACCAGGGTCACCTCGCCGGCGAGCGGATGCGGCAGGCGCGTGGTCATCTCGCGGGCCTGCACCTGCGGGTCAGCGAACACATCGGCGAGGTCGTTGATCGGGCCGCTCGGCACTTTTGCGGCTTCGAGGCTGGCGAGCCAGTCGTTGCGGGTGCGTGCCTTCATCAGCGCCGCGAGCATCGGCACCAGCGTGGCGCGGTGTCGCACGCGTTCGGCGTTGCGGGCAAAGCGCGGGTCCCGCGCGATGTGCGGGGCGCCGGCCACCTCGCAGAACTTGGCGAACTGGCTGTCGTTGCCGACCGCCAGGATCATGTGGCCGTCGGCGACCTCGAACACCTGGTAGGGCACGATGTTCTGGTGCGCGTTGCCCATGCGCTGCGGCGCAATGCCCGTCGTCAGGTAGTTGGCGCCGAGGTTGGCGAGCATCGCGACCTGGGTGTCGAGCAGCGCCATGTCGATGGCCTGGCCCTGGCCCGTGAGGTCGCGGTGCCGCAACGCCGCGAGGATGGCGGTGCAGGCGTACATGCCGGTGAACAGATCGGCCACCGCCACGCCGACCTTCTGTGGCCCGCCGCCGCTGGCGTCGTCGGCGATCTCGCTGCGCGACGGGCCGGTCACGCTCATCAGCCCGCCCATGCCCTGGACGGCATAGTCGTAGCCGGCGCGCTCGCGGTACGGGCCGGTCTGGCCGAAGCCGGTGATCGAGCAATACACCAGGCGCGGGTTCAGCGCGTGCAGGCTGGCGAAATCGAGGCCGTAGCGGGCCATGTCGCCGACCTTGTAGTTCTCGACGAAGACATCGCTTTGCAGCGCGATCTTGCGGATCAGCGCCTGGCCTTCCGCGACGGCGATATCGACCGTGATCGAGCGCTTGTTGCGGTTGGTGCCGAGGTAGTAGGCGGCCTCGTGCGTGTCCGCGCCGGCGCTGTCCTTCAGGAATGGCGGGCCCCAGCCGCGCGTGTCGTCGCCGCCGCTGCTGGTGGCACTCGGCGGGCGTTCGACCTTGATCACGTCGGCGCCGAGGTCGGCCAGTGTCTGCGTGCACCAGGGGCCGGCGAGCACGCGCGACAGGTCGAGTACGCGCACGCCGCTGAGGGCTGGGGTCGGTGAGGTCATCGTCATGCCGAAGATTGTGGAGCAGGGTCGGGATAATGCAGCAATGAGCAGATCGCCGAGCCGGATCGCAATGCTGGCGCTTGCCACAAGCGCCGCCGCCTGCTCGCCTGCGCTCGACTGGCGCGAGTTCGTGCCCGAAGGCAGCGAGCTCGGCGTGAGCTTTCCGTGTCGCCCGGACCGTCATGCGCGGTCGGTGACGATGGCCGGCGCGAAGCTGCAGATGGAAATGCTGGTGTGCAGCGCCGCAGGGGCGACCTGGGCCGTCAGCTTCTTCGATGTCGCCGACCCGGCGCGGGTCTCGGCCACGCTGACAGAGTGGCGTGCCACCGCAGTCGCCAACGTGCAGGCTGTGGCGCCGCAGGCGACGCCGATCCAGATCAAAGGCATGACGCCGAACGAGCAGGCCGTGCGCGTGGTTGTCGTCGGCAAGCTGCCCGATGGCGCGGCGGTGCAGGAGCATGCGGTGTTCTTCGTGCGCGGCTTGCGCGTGTACTCGGCCACCGTGATCGGGGCAAAGCCCTCGCCGCAGGCGGTCGAGGTGTTCTTCGGCGGGCTGAAATTCCCGGCGTGAGCAGCGCGAACGAATTCGCCGCGGCTGTCGGCGTGCGAGGGTGGCTTTGCGTTGTTAGAGGATGCTGCAGACTGCCCGATGTGTGGTTTTTGTGTCGCGCCGAGGGCGCTGCCGCCACTGATAAGCCCCAGCCGGCCCGAACTGCCCATAATTTGCCGCCATGCCCGG
>Ga0307515_10011752_pt1 | contig 16569 bp, 11 predicted proteins | sample 17_EM_MG_FD_194513 | JGI IMG/M metagenome (GOLD analysis project Ga0307515, IMG submission 194513) | Populus trichocarpa ectomycorrhiza microbial communities from riparian zone in the Pacific Northwest, United States - 17_EM | ecosystem: Host-associated > Plants > Roots > Unclassified | place... | reverse complement strand
GCTGCCGGCCGGAACCGCGCAACTGATCCCCTGCAGCACGCGGCGCTTGCCGCGCTCGACCACGAGATCCCGTACGTCGATGGCGCTGACCTCGATGGCGCTGGTCATCATGCCTCCAAAAGAATTCATCATGTGTTGAGTTCAACGCTAGATGAATTCTGCGGGCGGGGCAATCGAGAAGCGCGAAGCTGGCACGCGGGCATGACAAAAGCCGCGATCCCCTCGGGGGAATCGCGGCTTCTGTGCGGTGTTGCGGCGGCTTACAGGGTGAGGATCCGATCCAGGAACTCGCGGTAGCCGCGCATCGCCATGCGCATGCTCTCGGTATCCGGCGTGCCCTTGCCCCGCAGCGGGTCCAACTCGTCGCGCTCGGCCAGCATGGACTCGGTCAACTCGTGCACGGCCTCGGTGAGCAGGTCGTGGGCCCGGGTCAGCGCGGTCACCGGGTCGTCGACGAACTGCGCCTTGATCTCATGCCACTCGGCCCGGAACTGCTCGCTGGCCGCCTCCTCCCAGAAGGTGATCGGGCTCTCATGCAGGTCGCCCGGGCGCAGCGGGTTCTCGGCGTCGGGCGCCGCGGCGCGGGCTGCCCGGCGCCCGCCGGGCTCCGCGCTGACGTCGTCCAGGCTGGTGGAGCGGCGCGGCGCCGGCACCCTGGTGTCGGCCGGGTCGTCGTCGCGGCTGCGCCGCCCGACGCTGGGCGCGGCGGCCGGGACCACGGCGCTGCCGGATGCGGCCGGTAGCGGGCTGGGCGTCGCCCACCCGGTCGGCTCCAGACGGGTCGGCACGGCGGTCTCCAGGGGGATGGCATGGGGCCGGATCACCGGCGGCTGCTCGACGTCGGCCTGCCCGGACCGGGCCAGGCTCGACCCGGGCTGACCGGACCAGGGCTGGCCGGACATGGGTTGACCGGACATGGGCTGACCGGACATGGGCTGGCCAGACATGGGCTGGCCGGACATCGGCTGGCCGGACATGGGCTGGCCGGACATCGGCTGGCCGGAAACGGGCCGACCGGACATGGGGTGGTCGGATGCGGGCCGACCGGACATGGGCTGGCCCGACATGGGCTGGCCCGACATGGGCTGGCCCGACATGGGCTGGCCCGACATCGGCTGGCCCGACATCGGCTGGCCCGACATCGGCTGGCCCGACATCGGTCGGCCCGACATGGGCTGGCCGGACATGGGCTGGCCGGACGTCGGCTGGCCGGACACCGGCTGCGCGCTTACCGGACGGCCTGTCATCGGGATCGGAACCTGCGCGGACCCCGCCGCGGGCTGGCCGCTGACCGGCCGGACGCCCGCCGGCGGCTGCGGGGCGGGCGTAAAGAGGTCGGGTCCGGCGGGCAGGTCGATCGGCGCCAACGGGTGCGGGGCCTGCGCCACCGGCCGCTGGGCGACCGGGGGCTGAGCAATGGGGGGCTGGTTTGCCGAGGGCTGGGCGACCGGGGGCTGGGCGACCGGGGTTTGCCCGGTCGGCGGCTGGGCGTTTCCGCCGTTCACCGTGGCGGAGCCGTGCGCCTGCGGCAGGAACTGCCCCGGCGAGAACGGGGCGTCCTCGCCGGACGGGGCGAACGGCGAACGCGACCCGGGCACTGGGCCGCTACCCACCGGGCCATTACCCACCGGGCCGCTGCCGACCGGCGCGCCACCATGCCGGGGAACGGCCTCGCCGTTGCGGTGCCCGTTCGTCTCCGGCGGGAAGCCGCCCTGGTTGCCCCACCGGGAGCCGTTGGCGCCGCCGAGCAGCGCGTCCGCCGGGCGCCGCGAACCGAGGGCCACCATCTGGGTGTCGCTGGTCAGCGACGGATGCGGCCGGGCCGGCGCGAACGGGCCCGATGCGGGCTCGTCGGCCGGATGCTGCTCGTCCTGCGGCTGGGACTGTCGATCGCTCACCTGCGGGTGCTCCCCGGTCGGGCCGGCCACGCCGGCTAGCTGGTCGGACGCGTGCGCCGCGGCGGCGCCGTCGGCACCCTCGGGCGCGTCCAGGTCCTCTTCGGACTGCCGCTGGGCCGGCGCGGGCATCCCGTGCACCGGCCAGAAGCGGGCCAGGCCGCGCGACTGCCGGGTGTTGTCGGGGTCGGACGTCGGCTCCATCGGTGTAAGACTCCCGTCGCGGTGGCGGCGCGCTCCGCTCCGGGGGAGACCGGGCGGAGGGCGGGCGTCGCACCCGGGGCAGGCGCGGCGCTTGACGACGGTACCGTCCTCGGCGTCCCGGTCACACCCCCAGTGCGGGTCCGTGACCGGATCGTGGGCTATCGGCACGGCCCCGTGGACGCGAGGGGCGGATGCGAGAGAATCTGGCACTGTGCCCGCAACTGACCTTGTGAACGGACCTGCCCGGCCCTCCGCGCTGGACCCGGCCATCGCCGCGCGCCTGCGGCGCAACCCCGACGGCCTGGTGGCCGCGATCGTGCGCGAGCACGACACGGGCGACGTGCTGATGATGGCGTGGATGGACGACGAGGCGCTGCACCGCACGCTGACCACCGGCCGCGCCACGTACTGGTCGCGCAGCCGGCAGGAATATTGGGTGAAGGGCGCGACCTCGGGCCACCACCAATATGTGAGGTCGGTCTCGCTCGACTGCGACGGCGACGCCTTACTGGTCACGGTCGACCAGATCGGTGCGGCCTGCCACACGGGTACTCACACTTGCTTCAGCGCCGAGCTGCCCGTCACCGTCACTGGGGAGCAGGCATGAGCGACTGCACCGGAGCGCAGCGTAGGGCCAGGAGAGCATGCCAGGGAGGCACAGCATGAGCGACTGCACCGGAGCGCAGCGTAGGGCCAGGAGAGCATGCCAGGGAGGCACAGCATGACCAGCGGGGTCGTCGCGCCCGGCGAGGAGGGCTTCGTCGCCCAGGCCGCCCGCCGCCGGGTCGTGCCCGTGACTCGGCGGCTGCTGGCCGACGGCGAGACGCCGGTCGGCGTTTATCGCAAGCTCGCCGGCGGCCCGGGCACCTTCCTGCTCGAATCCGCCGAGCAGGGTGCCGGCTCCGCCGCCTGGTCGCGCTATTCGTTCATCGGCGTGCGCAGTGCCGCCACGCTCGTCGAGCGCGATGGCCAGGCCGCCTGGCTGGGCCACCCGCCTGCGGGCGTGCCCCTGGACGGGGATCCGGTGGTCGCCCTGCGGGAGACGGTCGCGGCCCTGGCCGCACCCGAGGAGCCCGGTACGGGCGACGACCTGCCGCCGCTGACCGGTGGCATGGTCGGCTACCTCAGCTACGACCTGGTGCGCCGCTTCGAGCGGCTGCCGGCGACCGCGGCCGACGACGTGCCCCTGCCCGAGTTGGGCATGATGCTGGCCACCGACCTGGTCGTGCTCGATCACTACGACGGCTCGGCGATCCTGGTCGCGAACGCGGTCCTGCCCGACGGCGCCGACGAGGCCGCGGCCCGGGCGGCGTATCACCAGGCGGTCGGCCGGCTCGACGCGATGACGACCGCGCTGTCCCGGCCCACCCCGCCGATGATCTCCACTGTCGACCGGGTGCCGGCCGGCGCCGTGGTCAGCCGCACCGCGCCGGGCGACTACCAGAAGGCGGTCGAGACGGCCAAGGAGGCGATCCGGGCCGGCGAGTGCTTCCAGATCGTCGTCGCGCAACGCTTCGAGAAGGCCACCGACGCCGACCCGCTGGATGTGTACAGGGTGCTGCGGGCGACCAACCCGAGCCCGTACATGTACCTGCTGCGCTTCGACGATTTCGACATCGTCGGCTCGTCGCCCGAGGCGCACCTCAAGGTCAGCGCCGAGCAGGGCGGGGTACGCCGGGCCCTGCTGCACCCGATCGCCGGCACCCGCTGGCGCGGCGCCACGCCCGAGCAGGACAACGCGCTGGCCGCCGAGTTGCTGGCCGACCCGAAGGAACGCGCCGAGCACGTGATGCTGGTCGACCTGGGCCGCAACGACCTGGGCCGGGTGTGCCGGGCCGGCACGGTCGAGGTGCCGGACTTCGCCCGCATCGAGCGTTACAGCCACGTCATGCACATCGTCTCCACTGTGGTCGGCGAGTTGCGCGCCGACCAGACGGCGTTCGATGCGCTCGCCGCGACGTTCCCGGCCGGGACGCTGTCCGGCGCGCCCAAGGTCCGGGCGATGGAGATCATCGAGGGGCTGGAGCCGACCCGCCGCGGCCTGTACGGCGGCACGGTCGGCTACTTCGGCTTCGCGGGCGACATGGACATGGCGATCGCGATCCGCACGGCGCTCCTGCACGGCGGCACGGCCTACGTGGGTGCCGGCGCGGGCATCGTGGCCGACTCCGACCCGGCCGCCGAGGAGCAGGAGACCCGGAACAAGGCCGCCGCCGTGCTCGCGGCGATCGCCGCCGCCGAGACGCTGCGCGCGGCTCGCTGATGACCGCGGGCCGTCGCCTGGCGTACGCGGTGCTGTGCTGCGCCGCGGGCGCCGGCCTGGCGCTCTACGGCATCACCCGAACGTGGGCGGTGCGGGTGACCGCCCGGCCCGGCCTGTCCGACCTGCGCGAGACCGGCACCGGCGCGGATCTTGAACCGTGGGTGATCGGCCTGGCGCTGGTGGCCCTCGCCGGGGCGGGCGCCCTGCTGGCCACTCGCGGCGTGGCCCGGCGGGTGCTCGGCGGCCTGCTCATGGCCGCCGGCGCCGGGGTGGCGGCCGGCGCGATCGTGGGCCGGGTGGGGCTGGCGGTCGGAACGGCCGGCGTGGGCGCCACGATCTGGCCGGTGGCCTGCGTGGTTGGCGGGCTATTGATCCTGCTCGGCGGCCTGTCGGCGGCGCGTTACGGCCATGAGTGGCCGGGGATGGGCGCCCGCTACGAGCGCCGCGCCGCCGCGCCGGGACCGGCTGTTGACGCCGTGGATCAGCGGGTGGACACCAGGGCGGCCTGGGACGCGCTCGACCGCGGCGACGACCCGACGGCGCGCTGATTCTTGCCGGCGCCTACCTTGCCGGGGCCGCCCTTGCCCGCGCTGGGCTGGCGAGTGCCGGCCTTGCCGGTGTTGCGCTGGCGGCTGCCCGCCTTGCCGACGCCGGCGGTGCTGGCCTTGCCGCCGGTGCTGGGCTGGCCGGAGTTGCTGGGCTGGCCGGAGTTGGTCTGGCCGGTGCTGGTCTGGCCGGAGTTGCGCCGGCGGGGCTCCCGCGTGGCCAGCGCCGCGACCATCGCGTCCAGATCCGCGCGGGCCTGGGCCCGGGCGCGGTCGGCGCAGATCGCCGCCCACGCGTTGCCCTGGGCCGTGCGCACATTCGCGTCGCCGACCACCCGGCGCTCGACGCCGGCCACGACCTCGGCCGCGTACGAGACGACGGCCCGGGAGACGGCGACGAAACCAACCTCTGCAGTGGCCATGGTCAACTCCAGGTGAACTCGTCCGAGGGCCGGCGTTTGTGCACGCCGCCGATCAGTTTGCCCGAGTCACATGATGCCGGAGTCATATTTCCGACGGGTGACACCACCATCAACGCTAAGTAGGGCTAGCCGATCATCCAGGGGGTCCCAGCTAGTCGCGCGAGGCGCAGGAGGAGGATGTGACAGAGGAGACATGCGCCGCCCGGCAGCGCATTATGCCGCAGCCCACCTCGTGAGGCTCGCCATACCCCGGGCGGTCCGAGCGGTCGGCGGCCACCTAGCATCGGGCCGAGGACACCCGGAGAGGGGAGTCATTAGGTGACATCCGATCAGGCGGCAGCGGGCGGCGGCGGACCAGCGGAGCGTGGCGCGGGACCGCAGAACGTGCTTGAAGAGATCCTGGCCGGGGTGCGCGAGGACGTCGCGGCCCGGCAGGAGCAACTCTCGCTGGAGCGAGTGCGTGAGTTAGCCGCGGCAGCCCCGCCGGCGATCGACGCGTACGCGGCCCTGCGCAAGCCCGGCGTGGCGGTGATCGCGGAGGTCAAGCGGTCGTCGCCGTCGAAGGGCGCCCTGGCCGACATCCCGGACCCGGCGGAGCTGGCGGGCGAGTATGCGGCGGGCGGCGCGCGCTGCATCAGCGTGCTCACCGAGGGCCGCTGGTTCGGTGGCTCGCTGGCGGACCTGGCCGCGGTGCGGGCCGCGGTCGGCGTGCCGGTGCTGCGCAAGGACTTCGTCGTCTCCAGCTATCAGGTGCATGAGGCCCGGGCCCACGGTGCCGACCTCGTGCTGCTCATTGTGGCGGCGCTGGAGCAGAACGTCCTGGTCGGCCTGCTGGAGCGGATCGAGTCGCTCGGCATGACGGCGCTCGTCGAGGTACACAACGAGGAAGAGGCCGACCGGGCACTGGACGCCGGGGCCCAGGTCATCGGCGTCAACGCGCGCGACCTGCGTACCCTCGAGGTGGACCGGTCCGTCTTCGAGCGGATCGCGCCCGGCCTGCCCAACAAGGTTGTCAAGATCGCCGAGTCGGGCGTGCGGGGACCGCACGACCTGATCCGGTACGCGTCGGCGGGCGCCGACGCCGTCCTGGTCGGCGAGGGACTCGTCACCAAGAAGAGCCCCCGCGACGCCGTTGCCGAGTTGGTGAACGCCGGTAACCACCCGGCGACCCCGCGGCCGGTCCGGTGAGTGCGCCGACCCTGCCCGATCTCGCCGGTCACTTCGGCCGGTACGGCGGGCGCTTCGTCCCCGAGGCGCTGGTGCGGGCGCTCGACGAGTTGGATGCGGCGTACCGGTCGGCGAAGGTCGACCCGGTTTTCCAGGAGCGGTTCACCGGGCTGCTGCGCGACTACGCGGCCACCCCGTCGCTGCTCTACCGGGCGGAGCGGCTCTCGGCCGCGCTCGGCGCCGAGGTCCTGCTCAAGCGCGAGGACCTGAACCACACCGGCGCGCACAAGGTGCGCAACGTGCTGGGCCAGGCGCTGCTCGCCAAGCGGATGGGCAAGCCGCGGGTGATCGCCGAGACGGGCGCCGGCCAGCACGGTGTCGCCAGCGCCACGGCGGCCGCGCTGCTCGATCTGGAATGCGTCGTCTACATGGGCGAGCTGGACACCGAGCGGCAGGCGCTGAACGTGGCCCGGATGCGCATGCTCGGCGCCACGGTCGTACCGGTGTCGACGGGCTCGCGCACCCTCAAGGACGCGCTCAACGAGGCCCTGCGCGACTGGGTCTCCAGCGTCGACACCACCCACTACCTGCTGGGCACGGCCGCCGGGCCGCACCCGTTCCCGGAGATCGTGCGCGACTTCGTCGGCGGCATCGGCATCGAGGCCCGGGCCCAGTGCCTGGCGCAGCTCGGCCGGCTGCCGGACGCGGTGGCGGCGTGCGTGGGCGGCGGCTCGAACGCGATCGGCATCTTCCACGCCTTCGTCCCCGACGAGTCCGTGCGGCTGTACGGCTTCGAGGCCGGCGGCGACGGCGTCGAGACCGGCCGGCACGCCGCGTCGATCACCGGCGGCTCCGCGGGCGTGCTGCACGGCGCCCGCACCTACGTGCTGCAGGACGAGGACGGGCAGACCGTCGAGTCGCACTCGATCTCGGCCGGCCTGGACTACCCGGGCGTCGGCCCGGAGCACGCCTGGCTGCACGACACGGGCCGGGCCGTCTACGAGCCGGTCACGGACGCCGAGGCGATGGCGGCCTTCCAGCTGCTCTGCCGCACCGAGGGCATCATCCCGGCGATCGAGAGCGCGCACGCCCTGGCGGGCGCGGCCCGGATCGTCCCGAAGCTCACCGAGGAGCTCGGCCGCACCCCGACGATCGTGGTGAACCTGTCCGGGCGCGGCGACAAGGACGTGCACACCGCCGGGGCCTACTTCGGCATTCTCGACCAGGTCGAGACCCTCGTCCCGGGAGAGAACGCATGACCGACTGCACCGAGCGACGCCCAGCGGGCGTTGCCGACGGCCGAGACCGCGAGGGCCAGGAGGGCATGCGAAAGGTGGGCTCGGCGAGCATCGCGGAGACGTTCGGCAAAGCTAAAGCGGCGGGGCGGGCCGTGCTTGTCGGCTGCATGCCGGCCGGCTTCCCGACCGTCGACGACAGCATCGCGTCCATGGTCGCGATGGCCGAGTCCGGCTGCGACGTGATCGAGGTCGAGCTGCCGTACTCGGACCCGGTGATGGACGGGCCGGTGATCCAGAAGGCCAGCGACATCGCCCTGGCCGGCGGCGTGCGGACCCGGGACACGCTGCGGATCATCGAGGCGGTCGCGAGCGCGGGCGCCACGGTCGTGCTGATGACGTACTGGAACCCGATCGAGCGGTACGGCGTCGACGCGTTCGCCCGTGATCTCGCCGCGGCCGGCGCCACCGGCATGATCACCCCGGATCTGATCCCCGACGAGGCCGCCGAGTGGATCGCCGCCGCGGACAGGTACGCGATCGACCGCACCTTCCTGGTCTCGCCGTCGTCGACCGACGCGCGGCTGGCGATGACCGTCGGCCAGTGCCGTGGCTTCGTCTACGCGACCGCGCTGATGGGTGTCACCGGCGCCCGCAAGCAGGTCTCCTCGCAGGCCCCCGAGTTGGTCGCCCGGATCCGGGCGGTGGACCCGGAGCTGCCCGTCGGCGTCGGCCTGGGCGTCGGCAACGGCGCGCAGGCGGCCGAGGTGGCCGCGTTCGCCGACGGCGTCATCGTCGGCAGCGCGCTGATCCGCTGCGTGCTGGACGCCCCCGACCGGGCCACCGGCCTCGATCGGCTGCGGAAACTCAGTGCAGAGTTGGCAGAAGGCGTACGAGCAACCAAGCCCTCTTGATTGCCCTGTCGGGGATCGGCGGTAGTGTGCGCCCGTGACCCTCGCCGCTATCCCCAGCCCCACGACCTCGGTGTGGCATGTCCTCGGACTGCCGATCCGGGCGTACGCGCTCTGCATCGTCCTGGGCATCGTCGCCGCCGTCCTCATCATGGAGTTCCGGCTGCGCCGGCGCGGCGTCGCGCCGTGGGCGTCGCTCGACATGGCGGTGTGGGCGGTGCCGTTCGGCATCATCGGCGCCCGGATCTACCACGTCATCACGTCGCCGGGGGAGTATTTCGGCTCCGGCGGTGACCCGATCAAGATCTTCCAGATCTGGGAGGGCGGCCTCGGCATCTGGGGCGCGGTCGCCGGCGGCGCGGTGGGCGCCTGGCTCGCGGCCCGCCAGCTCGGGCTGCCGCTGAGCGTCTTCGCCGACTCCCTCGCGCCGGGCCTGCCGGTGGCCCAGGCGATCGGCCGGTTCGGCAACTGGTTCAACAACGAGCTGTACGGCAGCGTCACCACCCTGCCGTGGGGCCTGCGCGTACACGACATGGACAGGTCGAACCCGGGCCATGCCACGGTCATTGACGGCAAGGCGGTGACGCTGCCCGACCTCTACCACCCGACGTTCCTCTACGAGGCCGTCTGGGATGTCGGCGTCGCGGGCCTGGTCTACCTGCTGGACCGCAAGTTCAAGTTCGGCCGCGGGCGGGCGTTCGCGATCTACGTGATGGCGTACACGGCGGGCCGTTCCTGGATCGAGATGCTGCGCATCGACGATGCCAACCACTTCTTCGGCATCCGCCTCAACGTCTTCGTCTCGATCATCGTGTTCCTCGGCGCGCTGGCCTACTTCCTGCTGGTCAAGGGCCCCCGCGAGTACGTGGTGCCGATCGACGCGCCCGACGTCGCGCCGGAGCCCGCGGCCGAGAGCGACATCTCGCAGGTCGACGTCGGCGCCACCAGGACGGCCGCCGCCGCGCCGAAGGCCTACCAGGTGGTCAGCGAGGAACGCTTCCAGGAGTACGAGCGCACCGGCGTGCTGCCGCCCGCGACCGCCGCCGAGCCCGCCGCGACTGACGAGCCGACGACCGACGAGCCGACGACTGACGAGCCGACGACTGGCAAGCCGACGACTGGCAAGCCGACGACTGGCAAGCCCGCGAACGACGAGCCCGCGGACAAGGACGACGACAAGTCATCCGCCTCCGCCTCCGCCGACGAACACTGATCGCCCGACCGCGGCGGGAGGTGGCGGCGTGCGCACGGCCGTGGTGGTGGGAGCGGGCATCGCGGGGCTGGCCGCCGCCGGGGCGCTGGCCCGCGACGGCTGGCAGGTGACCCTGCTCGAACGCGGCGAGCGGGTGGCCGCGTCCCCGACCGCGCTCGTGCTCTGGCCCAACGGGCGGCGCGCCCTGGAGGCCATCGACCCGCAGGGCGGCTGGTCGGCCATCGCGTCGCCGCTGCCCGACGGCGGCGTACGCCGGCCCGACGGCCAGTGGCTGGCGGCGCCCCGGGCCCGTCCCGGCGCCGGCCCCGCACCCGCGGTCGTGCACCTGGAAGATCTGTACGACGCCCTGGTGGCCGGGCTCGGCGACCGGGTCGACATCCGGACCGGCGTGGCGATCACCACCGTCCGGACCGGCGGCACGCAGCGGCCGTCCGTGGGTGACGGCCGCACGCTCTTCGAGGCCGACCTGCTGGTTGCCGCGGACGGCATCGACAGCCCGGTGCGCCGCGCCCTGGCGCCGGAGGCCGTGGCGGTCGGCTCCGGCTTCGCCGCATGGCAGGCGGTGATCCCGGGCTACCGAGTGCCGGAATTGCCCGCCGACCAGGCGGCCGGCGGCGAGACCCTGGGCGCCGGCTATCGCTTCGTCTCCATGCCGCTCGGCGAGCGCGCGGCCGGCCGCGGCGGCGTCTACTGGGTGGCCACCGCCGCGGGCGCGCCCCGGCCGGAGTCGCCCGCGACCCAACTGGCGCTGCTGCGGCGCTGGTTCGCGAGCTGGCACGCCCCGGTCGGCGCGCTGCTGGCCGCGACCCAGCCCGACGATCTGGTACCGCAGGAGGTACGGGAGTTGCGGCCGCTGCCCCGCGCGTACGGCTTCCGCGCCGGCTCGGGCGGCGTGGTGCTGCTCGGCGACGCGGCCCATGCCATGCCGCACCACCTGGGGCAGGGCGCCTGCCTGGCCTTCGAGGACGTGGCCACGCTGCGGTCGCTGGTCGCCGACGCCCAGCCGGGTGCGGAACTGGACGCGGCGGTGGAGGCGTACGACCGGGCCCGGCGGCCCCGCACGGCCAGCGTGGTCCGGCAGACCCGCCGCATGTCGGCGGTGGTGCAGGCGCGCGGCCGGCTCGCCCTGCGGGCCCGCAACGCGGCGCTGGGGTCGCTGCGCCCGCGCATCCTGGGTCATGCCCGCGGCCTGGCCGCCGACTGGCAGCCCCCGGACTGAGGCTTTACAGGGAGACAGCCGCCGGCTGGCCGATGCAGGCGGTGCCGAGGCGGCGGAAGCCCACCCTGGAGTAGAGGCGGGCCACGTCGTCGTCCCCGGCCGACAGGAAGACCAGGTCGTCGCCCGCCAGCAAGGAGTGCCGGGCCAGGCTCGCGGTGAGCTGCGAGGCGTACCCGCGCCGGCGCGCCGAGGGCAGCGTCGCCACCCCCGCGACCTCGGCGACCGCGTCGACGCGCTGCACGGATCCGCAGGTCAGGATGCCCTCGGCGGGCGACTCGACGACCGCGCTGTGGAACCGGCCGGACTCGTGGCGGCGTACCTGTTCGGCGAGGACCGCGTCGGTCGGCGCGGGCATCGCGTCGCGCTCGGCCGGGCCGGCGACCTCCACGACCAGGGAACCGGCCTGCACGGTGGTGGCGTTGGCCGGCGTGCCGAAGCCCAACTGCCCGACCGCGCGGCTCGCGGTGATGTCGGCGGCGAAGGTGGGCGAGGCCGGGTCGAGGAAGCGGATCGTGGCGTCGCGCAGCGGCAGGTCGGGCACGAGCGCGGCGCTCTCCAGCACCATCAGGGGCGCGAGCAGCACGTCCAGGCCGCCGGAGCGGGCCACGGCGAGCAGGTCGGGGGTGGTCTCGTGCACCCATTCGAAAGCCTCGGGCACGCCAAGGTCTCGTTGCCGCTGCCGGACGGCAGTAATATCAGCGGCGGACGGGGTTTCGGCGCCGTCCAGGCGGGGACGAGCGTAATACGGCCAACCCCCGCCTTCATTGACGAAGAGTACGAACCCACCGATGTCCTCCGCGACAGTGGCGTCGCGGGGCACGGCATCGTAGAAGCGTTCCAGCCGAGTGAAGACGTCGGTATCCTCTAGCGCCACCGCGCGAGACTACCCGTTCACCCGGCCGCATCTCTCGCCCGCAGCAGCGACAAACCCGGCAGCCACCCTCCGGAAGCCGTCTGCAGGCAACCCCGATCCCCCCACCCCGGTACGGCAAAGTGTGATCCTTCCGCACCTGGCGGAGATCGGCGACGGCTAACGTAGACTCTAGAGACTTTTGCAGGGCCGACGTCGTCCCGACCTTGAACGGAAACACCAGTGACGATCGGAGGCCCGGTGGCTCTTCCGCACCCCCAAGGGTTGTATGACCCCACTCAAGAACGCGACGCCTGCGGCGTCGCGTTCGTCGCCGACCTGTACGGCCGGCGCTCCCATGACGTGGTGGCCAAGGGCTTGTCGGCGCTGATCAGGCTCGACCACCGAGGCGCCCGCGGCGCCGAGCACAACACGGGTGACGGCGCCGGCATCATGATCCAGGTGCCGGACGCGTTCCTGCGTGCCGTGGCGGGCTTCGAGCTGCCGGCGGCCGGCTCCTACGCGACCGGCCTGGTCTTCCTGCCCAACGACGAGGCCGAGGCGGCCCGCGCGATCGCGGTCTTCGAGAAGTACACCCTGGTCGAGGGCGGCGACATCCTCGGCTGGCGGGACGTGCCGGTGAACCCGTCCGGGCTCGGCGAGACCGCCGCGGCGGCCCGCCCGCAGATCCGGCAGGTCTTCCTCGCCGCGCACCGGCTCACCGGCGGCAAGGCCGGCCCGGCCGGCGAGCCGCTGTCGGGGCTTGAGCTGGAGCGGGTCGCGTTCTGCATCCGCAAGCAGGCCGAGCGGGAGAGCTCGCAGCGCGGCGTCGCGGCGTACTTCCCGTCGCTGTCCGCGCGCACCATCACCTACAAGGGCATGCTGACGCCGGACCAACTGCCGGAGTTCTTCCCGGACCTGGCCGACCCGCGGGTGGACAGCGCGATCGCCCTGGTGCACTCGCGCTTCTCGACCAACACGTTCCCGTCCTGGCCGCTGGCACACCCGTACAGGTTTATCGCGCACAACGGCGAGATCAACACCATCCGCGGCAACAAGAACTGGATGGCCGCCCGCGAGGCGCTGCTCGCCTCGCCGAACGTGCCCGGCAACATCAAGCGGCTCTTCCCGATCTGCACGCCGGAGGCGTCCGACTCGGCGAACTTCGACGCGGTCCTCGAGTTGCTGCACCTGTCCGGGCGCAGCCTGCCGCACGCCGTGCTGATGATGATCCCGGAGGCCTGGGAGAACGACCCGGGGATGGACCCGGCGCGGCGCGCCTTCTACCGCTTCCACTCCAGCCTGATGGAGCCGTGGGACGGCCCGGCCAGCGTCGCGTTCACCGACGGCAGCCTGATCGGCGCGGTGCTGGACCGCAACGGCCTGCGCCCCGGCCGCTGGTGGCACACCGACGACGGCCTGGTCGTGCTGGGCAGCGAGGCGGGCGTGCTCGACCTCGACCCGGCGAGCGTGATCGCCAAGGGCCGGCTGCAGCCCGGCCGGATGTTCCTGGTCGACACCGAGGCCGGCCGGATCGTGCACGACGACGAGATCAAGGCCGAGTTGGCCGCCGCCGAGCCGTACGACGAGTGGCTGCACGCCGGCCTGATCGACCTGCGGGACCTGCCGCCGCGCGAGCACGTCATCTACACCCACGACTCGGTCATGCGCCGCCAGCAGGTCTTCGGCTACACCGAGGAGGAGCTGAAGATCCTGGTCGCGCCGATGGCGCGGACCGGCGCCGAGCCGTTGGGGTCGATGGGCACGGACACGCCGATCTCGCCGCTGTCCACCCGGCCGCGGCTGCTGTTCGACTACTTCCACCAGCTGTTCGCCCAGGTCACCAACCCGCCGCTGGACGCCATCCGGGAGGAGCTGGTGACCAGCCTGTCGATGACCATCGGGCCGGAGGGCAACCTGCTCGCCCCGGGGCCGGCCAGCTGCCGGCAGATCGTGCTGCCGTACCCGGTCCTGGACAACGACGAGTTGGCCAAGCTGCTCTCCATCGACGAGGACGGCGACCTGCCCGGCTTCAAGGCGGTGCGGGTCTCGGGCCTTTACCCGCTGCGCGACGGCGGGGCCGGCATCAAGGCGCGGCTGACCCAGATCTGCCGGCACGTGTCGGAGGCGATCGAGGACGGGGTGCGCATCCTCGTGCTGTCCGACCGCGACTCCAACGCCGACCTGGCGCCGATCCCGTCGCTGCTGCTCACCGCCGCCGTGCACCAGCATCTGGTGCGCGAGCAGACCCGCACGCAGGTCGCGCTGGTCGTGGAGAGCGGCGACTGCCGGGAGGTGCATCACGCGGCCGTGCTGATCGGGTACGGCGCCGCGGCGGTCAACCCGTACCTCGCCTTCGAGAGCGTCGACGATCTCATCGCCACCGGCCCGCTCGCGGGCATCGAGTCGAAGAAGGCGGTCCGCAACTACGTCAAGGCGCTCGGCAAGGGCGTCCTGAAGATCATGTCCAAGATGGGCATCTCCACCGTGTCGTCGTACTGCGGCGCCCAGGTGTTCGAGGCGGTCGGCCTCGACAACCGGCTGCTGCAGCGCTACTTCGCCGGCACGTCCGGGCGGATCGGCGGCTCCGGCCTGGCCGAGATCCACGCCGAGGTCGCGGTCCGGCACGCGAAGGCCTACCCGAGCAACCCGGCCGAGCGCAGCCACCGCCGCCTGGAGGTGGGCGGCGAATACCAGTGGCGCCGCGAGGGCGAGGTCCACCTGTTCAACCCGGAGACCGTCTTCCTGCTGCAGCACGCCACCCGCAGCAAGCAGTACGACGTCTTCAAGCAGTACACCGCGAAGGTCGACGGCCTGGCCTCGGCGGCCGGTTCGCTGCGCGGCCTGTTCCGCTTCCGGGACCGCGAGTCGATCCCGATCGAGGAGGTCGAGTCGGCCGCCGAGATCGTCAAGCGGTTCGCCACCGGCGCGATGAGCTACGGCTCCATCTCGGCGGAGTCGCACGAGACCCTGGCGATCGCGATGAACCGCCTCGGCGGCAAGTCCAACACGGGCGAGGGCGGCGAGGACGTCGAGCGCCTCTACGACCCGCAGCGCCGCTCGGCGGTGAAGCAGATCGCCTCCGGCCGCTTCGGCGTGACCAGCGAATACCTGGTCAACGCCGACGACCTGCAGATCAAGATGGCGCAGGGTGCGAAGCCGGGCGAGGGCGGCCAGCTGCCCGGCAACAAGGTGTGGCCGTGGATCGCGAAGACCCGGCACGCCACCCCGGGCGTCGGGCTGATCTCGCCGCCGCCGCACCACGACATCTACTCGATCGAGGACCTGGCGCAGCTCGTCCACGACCTCAAGAACGTCAACCCGGCTGCCCGGGTCCACGTAAAACTTGTCAGTGAAGTCGGCGTCGGCACCGTCGCCGCCGGCGTGGCCAAGCTCAAGGCCGACGTGATCTTGATTTCGGGTCACGACGGCGGCACCGGCGCGTCGCCACTGAATTCACTCAAGCACGCCGGCTCCCCGTGGGAGCTAGGCCTGGCGGAAGCCCAGCAGACGCTGCTGCTGAACAAGCTGCGCGACCGGGTCACCGTGCAGGTCGACGGCCAGCTCAAGACCGGCCGCGACGTGATCATCGCGGCGCTGCTCGGCGCCGAGGAGTTCGGCTTCGCGACCGCGCCGCTGATCGTCTCGGGCTGCATCATGATGCGGGTCTGCCACCTGGATACCTGCCCGGTCGGCATCGCCACGCAGAACCCGGTGCTGCGCGAGCGCTTCACCGGCAAGCCCGAGTTCGTGGAGAATTTCTTCCTGTTCCTCGCCGAGGAGGTCCGCGGCTACCTCGCCGAGCTGGGCTTCCGCAGCATCGACGAGGCCATCGGGCACGCCGAGATCCTCGACGTCGAGCCGGCGGTCACCCACTGGAAGGCCAAGGGCCTGGACCTGGCGCCGGTGCTGTTCGTGCCGGAGCTGCCCGCGGGTGCCGCCCGCCGCGGCGTCGTCGCCCAGGACCACGGCCTGGAGAAGGCCCTCGACAACGAGCTCATCGCGCTGGCCGCCCCGGCGCTGGCCGAGGGCACCCAGGTCCGCGCCGAGGTCACGGTCCGTAACGATCACCGCAGCGTCGGCGCCATGCTCGGCGGCGAGGTGACTCGCCGCTACGGCGGCAACGGCCTGCCCGACGACACCATCGCGTTCACCCTGCGCGGCACCGGCGGCCAGTCGTTCGGCGCGTTCCTGCCGCGCGGCGTCACCCTGCGGCTGATCGGCGACACCAACGACTACGTGGCCAAGGGACTCTCCGGCGGCCGGGTGATCGTGCGGCCGGCGGAGAACGCGCGGTTCGTCGCGGAGGAGAACATCATCGCCGGCAACACCATCCTGTACGGGGCCACCGGCGGTGAGGTGTTCCTGCGCGGCCGGGCCGGCGAGCGGTTCGCGGTGCGCAACTCCGGCGCCGCGGCGGTCGTCGAGGGCGTCGGCGACCACGGCTGCGAGTACATGACCGGCGGCACCGTTGTCGTGCTCGGCACCGTCGGGCGCAACTTCGCCGCCGGCATGAGCGGCGGCGTGGCGTTCGTGCACAACCTCGCGGCGGGCCGGGTCAACCCGGAGTTGGTCGACCTGACCCCGCTCAACGCCGACGAGCAGGAGTCGCTGCACACCCTGGTGCGCAAGCACTTCGCCGAGA
>Ga0307515_10011751_pt1 | contig 16569 bp, 15 predicted proteins | sample 17_EM_MG_FD_194513 | JGI IMG/M metagenome (GOLD analysis project Ga0307515, IMG submission 194513) | Populus trichocarpa ectomycorrhiza microbial communities from riparian zone in the Pacific Northwest, United States - 17_EM | ecosystem: Host-associated > Plants > Roots > Unclassified | place... | reverse complement strand
TGAAAGGTCCGGGCCAAGTGCGGTCTATTGTTAGATAGGCCGCGACGGGCCGTTGAGCGGCGCCCTTTTGCCGGGCGCCGCAAACCCTGTGATCAGGAAGAGTGGTAGGCGGCTTCGCCGTGGGTCGAAAGGTCGAGACCTTCGCGCTCGGCTTCGACGGACACACGCAGGCCGATGACGACGTCGACGATCTTGTAGAGGATCGCCGAGCCGATGCCCGACCACAGCAGCGTGGTCAGCACGCCCTTGGCCTGGGCCAGGACCTGGGTTGCCGTGCCGGCATAGGAGGCTGCGAAATCGGCCGTCGAATAGTCGACGATGCCCGCACCGCCGAGAGCCGGGTTGACGAGGATACCCGTGCCGAGAGCACCGATGATGCCGCCGACGCAGTGGACGCCGAAGACGTCGAGGCTGTCGTCGTAGTTGAACTTGTTCTTCACGACGTCGACGAAGAAGTAGCAGACCGGCGAGACGATGAGGCCGAGAACGATCGAACCCATCGGGCCGGCAAAGCCTGCTGCCGGGGTGATGGCGACGAGACCGGCAACGGCGCCGGAAGCACCACCGAGCATGGAAGCCTTGCCGCGGGTGAGGCTTTCAACGACGCACCAGGACACAGCGGCGGCAGCCGTTGCGACGAAGGTGTTGATGAAGGCAAGCGAGGCGTAGGCATTGGCTTCGAGGTTGGAGCCGGCATTGAAGCCGAACCAGCCGACCCAGAGCAGCGAGGCGCCGACCATGGTCAGCGTCATCGAATGCGGAGCCATGATTTCCTTCTTATAGCCCGTGCGCTTGCCGAGCATGATGGCGCCGACGAGGCCCGCGATACCGGCATTGATGTGAACGACCGTGCCGCCGGCAAAGTCGATTGCGCCGTAGGAGAAGATCAGGCCGGCAGGCGAGGTGTAGGAGCTCGGACCGCCCCAGAACCAGACCATGTGCGCCATCGGGAAGTAGATGAAGGTGACCCAGAGCACGACGAAGAGCATGACGGCCGAGAACTTGATGCGCTCGGCGAATGCGCCGACGATGAGGCCGGGCGTGATGCAGGCAAACGTCATCTGGAACACGATGAAGGTGTACTCAGGAATGGCGACGCCCTTCGAGAAGGTTTCGGCGAGCGACGAGGTGTTGACGCCGGCGAGGAAGGCCTTGGAGAAGCCGCCGACGAAGCTGTTCAGCGAGCCGCCGTCGGTGAAGGCGAGCGAATAGCCGTAGGTCACCCAGATCAGCGCCACGACGGCGGTGATCATGAAGACCTGCATCAGCACGGAAAGCATGTTCTTGGCGCGCACGAGACCGCCGTAGAAAAGCGCAAGGCCGGGGATGGTCATCAGAAGGACGAGCGCCGAGGAGACGAGCATCCAGGTATTGTCACCCTTGTCCATGGTAAAGGCAGGAGCAGCGGCGGCAGCGGCTGGCGCAGTCTCCTGCGCGAAGGCGACAGCCGGCGCCAGAAGGGCAGCCGTTGCTGCGCAAACCTGCGCAAAGGTGGAGGAAAACTTCGAAATTGACATTGGAAAAAGCTCCTTGATCTGCCGTTCTTTACAGCGCTTCTGAATCGGTTTCGCCCGTACGGATGCGCACGGCATGGTCGATCGAATAGACGAAGATCTTGCCGTCGCCGATCTGGCCGGTCTTGGCCGATGCCGCAATCGCTTCAACCGCCTTGTCGACGATTTCGGATGCGACAGCGATTTCGATCTTGAGCTTCGGCAGGAAGCTGACCGCATATTCGGTACCGCGATAGATTTCGGTATGTCCCTTCTGGCGCCCGTAGCCCTTCACTTCGGTCACAGTCAGACCCTGAATACCGATCGCCGTGAGAGCTTCGCGGACCTCATCGAGCTTGAACGGCTTGATAATGGCCATCACAATTTTCATCTGGTTTCCCATCCTTCGTTATCCTCGGCGCGGAGCCGACTCTCCTTGCCGCTGACGTTCCTGAACAGCGACCGGCGATACACATTCAAGGGACGTGCCAGATTCGAGGCAGCTCGTAAGTTATTGAAAAGTAAAGATTATAATAAAGGATGTCAATAAACAGGCAAATGATGGGCCAATAAGCGCACAAATAATGCGCAAATTTATAAAGATGCACATTATTTATTCATTTGCCTTTTTCCGAATCAGACCCTCCTGCGCAACTGACGCGATCAGGACACCGGATCGCGTAAACAGGCTACCCCGGGTTAATCCTCTAGCCCCCGAAGCCGACGGACTATCCTGCGTATAGAGCAGCCAATCGTCGAGTTTGCAGGGCCTGTGGAACCACATGGAGTGATCGAGGCTTGCCACCTGCAGGCTCTGGTCGAAGATGGACGTGCCGTGGGCATAGAGCGATGTATCGAGCAGCGTCATGTCGGAGAGATAGGCAAGCACCGCCGCCTGATAGAGCCGGTCGTCGGGAACCGGGCCGGTGGCCCGCACCCAGACGTCCTGCTTCGGATCGAGCTTCTTGTCGGAAAAATAATGTGTCAGCGAGACGGGGCGGATCTCGATCGGCCGCTCGCGCTGCCAGTATCTGCGGATCGCTTCCGGCGCATGCGCCAGATACTGCTCCTTGATCTGCTGCTCGCCAAGCAGCGCCTCCGGCATCGAAACCTCGGGCATCGCGATCTGGTGGTCGAAGCCCGGCTCCTCCACCTGGAAGGAAGCCGATAAGGCAAAGATCGCCCTGCCGTGCTGGATCGCGACGACGCGCCTTGTATTGAAGCTCGATCCATCGCGGATGCGCTCCGCCTGGTAGATGATCGGCACCGAGGGATCGCCGGGGCGCATGAAATAGGCATGCAGCGAATGCACGAAACGCTCGCCCTCGATGGTGCGCTGCGCCGCCATCAGCGCCTGGCCGATCACCTGGCCGCCGAAGACACGCTGCCAGCCGGCCTGAGGGCTGCGGCCCCGGAAGATATCGACCTCGATCGGCTCCAGGTCGAGCGTCGAAAGCAGCGTCTCCATCGCCGAAGGCCCTGATGTCTCGCGCGTCATTTTGTATGCCTCCCGGCGGTAGGAAGTGAAGTTGCGATGATCTATATAGATCACATCTGAGGCACAGGGTACGGGAGCGGCACGATGCTGGACATGCTGGTTGTGGGCGGAGGTTATGTCGGCCTTTCCGCTGCCGTCGCGGTCAAACAGGCTGCACCGCATCTTGATGTCGCGGTCGTCGAGGCGGCCCCCGAACATGTCTGGAAGAAGGACACGCGCGCCTCCGCCATCATCGCCGCGGCGGCGAAGATGCTCGAGGTCTTCGGCATCTGGAACGAGATCGAACCCGAAGCCCAGCCGATCACCAAGATGATCGTCACCGATTCGAAGACCTCCGATCCGGTGCGCCCGGTTTTTCTGACCTTCGACGGCGAAGTGACCGAAGGCCGGCCCTTCGCCCATATGATCCCCAATGTCGCGATGGTCGCAGCACTGCGCGGCGCCTGTGAACGGCTCGGCATCGACATCCGCCATGGCTTAAGCGCCACGGAGCTGAAGACCCACGACACCCATGTCACCGTCACGCTCTCGGACGGCAGCACGCTGGAGACCCGCCTGCTGGTTGCCTGCGACGGCGTGCGCTCGAAGCTGCGCGACCTCGCCGGCATCAAGACCGTCACCTGGGACTACGGCCAGTCCGGCATCGTCGCAACGGTCGAGCACGAGCGGCCGCATGACGGCTGCGCCGAGGAACATTTCCTGCCGGCCGGCCCCTTCGCCATCCTGCCGCTGAAGAACAACCGCTCCTCGCTGGTCTGGACCGAGCGGACGCCGGACGCCAACCGGCTGGTCGCCGCCGACGATCTGGTCTTCGAGGAAGAGCTCGAACGCCGCTTCGGCCACAAGCTTGGGAGCCTGAAGGTCATCGGCGACAAGCGCGCCTTCCCGCTCGGGCTGACGCTCGCCCGCTCTTTCGTCGCACCGCGCTTCGCGCTTGCCGGCGATGCCGCCCACGGCATTCACCCGATTTCGGGACAGGGTCTCAATCTCGGCTTCAAGGATGTGGCGGCCCTTGCCGAAACCGTGGTGGAGGCCGATCGCCTCGGCCTCGATATCGGCTCGATCAACATCCTCGAGCGCTACCAGACCTGGCGCCGCTTCGACACCTTCCGCATGGGGGTGACGACCGACGTATTGAACCGGCTCTTTTCCAACGATGCAACGCCGATCCGCATCGCCCGCGACGTCGGCCTCGGCATCGTCGACCGGCTGCCGCGCCTCAAATCCTTCTTCATCGGCCAGGCGGCCGGAACGACGGCAAAGGACAATCCGCGCCTGCTTGCGGGAGAGACGCTCTAAAGAGGCGTTAGTCGTCGAGGCCGCGGGCCTCGGACACCAGCATGATCGGAATGCCGTCGCGGATCGGATAGGCAAGCCGCGCCTTTTCCGAAACGAGTTCATTATGCTCGCGATCATAGGAGAGCCGGCCCTTGGAGAGCGGGCAGACCAGGAGATCGAGCAGTTTCGGATCGACGCGGCTGAGTTTTTCGTCCATGGCGCGAGCCTACTGCAAAACCGTGTCGGAGTCACCGAAGACGCGCGCCAGCACGATTTCGGTGATGGCGATCAGCGTCTCGGCCCGCGTCTTCAGGTCAGGCGCCTCGAGCAGCGCCTGCTTTTCCGCCGGCCCGAAGGGCGACATCATCGCCAGCGAATTGACCAGCGTCAGATTGCTTGCTCGCTCGACGCTCTCCCAGTCGGCTTCCAGCTTGTTGGCGTCGAGATAGGCCTTGAAGGCGGTGAGAAGTGCCGCGCGATCGACCGCCCCCTCCTCGTTCTCGGCCGAGAGATCGGCGATGAAGGGAGCGATGCGGAAAGTGCGGAAGGGGTGGCTGGTCGCTTTCTCCTCCAGCAGCCGGAAACGGCAGACGCCGGTCAGCGACACGATATAGCGCCCGTCGCCGGTCTCGGCGAAAGAGGTGATACGGCCAAGGCAGCCGACAGCGGCAAGGTTGGGTTCGCTGCCCTTGTCCTCATGTTCGCCAAGCGCCGGCTGCACCATGCCGATCAGCCGGTTTCCGGTCAGGGCTGCATCCAGCATCGCCAGATAGCGTGGCTCGAAAATGTTGAGGGGAAGCTGCCCGGCCGGCAGCAGCAGCGCACCGGTCAGGGGGAAGACGGAGATTGCATCAGGCAGATCGCCCGGCTTCAGGTATCTGGCATTCCCGACTTGCATGAAACCGTCCCGCATTCTTGTAACGGGCGTGCCCGCCCTGACCCAGAATGTGGTGCCCTTGCCTGAAAACGCAAGGGCAAATGCTCGAAACTTAGCGCATAACCCCGAAAACCGGACTCGGTTTTCGCAAAGGATTGGGCGTGGATTCAAAGCGATAGAGCGTCCTCAGCGTGTCCTGCCGGACGCGCTGTTCTACGAGAACAGCATCGCCGAAAGCTTGCGGCGGGCAGCAACCGTCGCCGGATCCTTGAAACCCCAGACTTCGAAGAACTGCAGCAGCTGGCGGCGGGCGCCGTCATCATCGAAGGCGCGGTCCTTGCGCATGATCAGAAGCAGATGATCGGCCGCCTCGTCGCGCCGGCCTTCGACATTGAGGATCTTGGCGAGCTTGATCCGTGCCTCATGATCATCGGGGTTCACAGCCAGTTCGCGCTCGAGCGCGACGGGATCGCCGAGCTTGCGGGCCTCTTCGATCTGGTCGAGCTTCTTCAGCACCGCCTGGATGCCGGCGTCCTTGGCCAGCTCTTCCGGCAGCTCCGTCAGCAGCTCGCGCGCCCGCTCATGCTGGTTTGCGGCGATCATGCATTCGGTCATTCCGGCAAGCGCCTTGGCATTTTCGGGATCGGCCTGCATCACGGCGCCGTAAAGCTGGGCAGCCTCGTCGATATTGCCGGCTGCGAGCAGGTCCGCCGCTTCCTTGAGCACAGCCTCGATCTCGGCCGCCTGATCGGCGCCGGGAGGTCCGGCGATACGGTCGATGAACTGGAGGATCTGGCTTTCCGGCACCGCGCCCATGAAGCCGTCGGCCGGGCGGCCGTTGACGAAGGCGATGACGGCGGGGATCGACTGAATGCCGAGCTGGCCGGCGATCGAGGGATGGTCGTCGATATTCATCTTGACCAGCCGGACGCGGCCGTTGCCTTCGTTGACCACCTTTTCCAGCACCGGCGTCAACTGCTTGCACGGCCCGCACCAGGGCGCCCAGAAATCGACCAGCACCGGCTGGTTGCGCGACTCCTCGATGACGTCCTTGCCGAAATTCGCGGTGGTCGTGTCCTTGATATAGCTGCCGGCCACAGCCTGAGCTTCCGGTGCTGCGCCGAAGCTTGCCGTCGCCGACATCTGATTTCCGAAGGAACCGTTATAGGGGTTGTTGCTGCCGCTCATAGATATCTCCCGCCGCGCCGATCCTGCCGGCGTCTTTGCTAAAGCATGTCGCGCAAAAGTGTGTCGCGGTTTTGCGATAAAGACATGCACAAAACCAAAGGCTAAAGCGCGGCAAGCGAATCCAAAAGACCGCGACGCGCTTTAGCGCTAAAATCGTATGTCAGGACGTCACTTTCAAGACAAGCGGCTTATGTCCCGTCGCTTCCATGAATCGGATCAGATCGCCGCTCGCAATCGACGTCGTCGCGTCGTTGGACAGCGGATGGCAGTTGACGATCTCATGCGTCATCAGGTCAGCATCGAGTACAAAGGTGACATTCTGGCCGGTATCGTTGATCGCCCCTAAGGCCGTCACCGCGCCTGGAATGACGCCGAGATACTCCATCAGCTTCTCCGGCCTGCCGAAGGAAACCCGGCCGGACCCGCCGATGGCATTATGCACCTGCTTGAGATCGACGGCAGCATTTTCCTCCACGGTCAGCAGAAAATACCTGTCCTTCTTGTCTTTGACGAACAGATTCTTGGTGTGGCCACCGGGGATCTCCTCGCGCAGGGAAACCGATTCCGCCACGGTGAAAACCGGCGCATGGTCGACTGTCTTGTGGGCGATGCCGAGCCCGTCGAGAAAGGCAACCAGGTCTTCTCTTGTCTTGGCGGGATTTTCGGACATCGGGCAATCCATTGGATAGGAAGGAAAAAAGTCGAGGCGTCCTGATTAAGTCCGTCCACATCGTTTGGCAATCTTTGCGACCGACGCTTTGCCCCGCATTTGCGGCCTTTCCGCCGGGCACCCAAAAGCCTTCGAATTTTTCTTCGCCTCTCCGTCATTTCCCTGTTGCATTTGAAAACCCGTTAGGCCATATAGCGCCGGTCGCCGCAAGGCGCCGCCCACGGTCCAACAACTACCCCGGACCGATGCGGATTGAGCGGGTGTAGCTCAGGGGTAGAGCACAACCTTGCCAAGGTTGGGGTCGAGGGTTCGAATCCCTTCGCCCGCTCCAGTTTCTCCCGATCTAGTACGAAGACAAAGATAACTTCTTCGTCCATTGATTTTACTCCAAGCCCATCGCCGTTCGTGCCTCGCGCATGTTGATCGAGGCGCACCTCGCTCGATCCGTGATTCTGAAGAAAAATCAAAGAGACGACGGTATTTTACTGTTTGAAGCAGTGTTCGCGGTGCCATTGCAGGAAATGCGCATGCGGTCGTTCAAATGCTCGCCGGGGCGCAATCGCGCGACCGGTCTTGTTGATGAAGCCCCGCACAGCATCGGGATCATTGACCTGTCGTGAGATCAGAATCTCAAGGTTATCCGTCAGGCCGATCAATCCGCGATCGAACATCCAATGTGCCGTGCCCGACAGAGCAATCCCATTGCTGGCGATATCGGGACCGTTTGCCTCGACCGGTCGGATATGCGCCGCATCGACCTCTGCCCGCCCTCCACCGTTGATCAACTTGAGTCCGGTAATTGCGCAGCGCTTGTCATAGGCACGCAAAACGACTTGGCGGAATACGCGGTCCCGCACGATCCGGGATGAGATGTAGCTCACCCGGTCGCGACGTTGTTCAAACTGGAAGGGCGCTTGCTCGTCTTCAAAACCAGAAGGCGATGCGTTCGCATCGATGCGCGGTAACAGTGGTTCGCTGTCATCGAGACCCAATGCAATAATGCGGCTGAAATCATCGGGTGAGACCGGGCGAACCGCCGACTGCGCGCGGCCGGAAATCCGCCCTTGCGCGTTCAGCACACCGCGCTCGACAACACCCTCGGCTCCGCTGAAGGGAACAGGGTTGACGAAGTCGAGATAACTTCCAGGCTCGATCAGTGCCAGATACATGCCCGGCGTAGCAGGATCAGGAATGATCTGCTGAACCTTCGCTACGGCAAAATACCCTCGAGTCTCGGCGACCTTTCGAGGCTCGTAGTAAATAATCCAGTCACCGACGCAGCCTTGGACACGCTGGAGATACTGGCTAGGAAACTGATATCGCTCAGCCGGGCTGTCGTCATAGATCGAATCTGAGCGGTGGATGAAGACCCCGAATCCCATGATCGTCGTATAGCATATCCGTTTTGGCTGCATAGGGCGCCGACCCACTCGCCCATGGACCTAGATTAAGTTTGTAATTTATTTCGGTTGATTGGTTCGTTTGTAAACTTATTGTCGAGGCAAAAGTGGGCGCGTATTGGGATCGGGAACCTTCATGTTCAGCTTATCACAGCACGAGTTCCGTCGGGCGACATCGATCCGCAATCGCCGCGCTGCCGCCGGCATCGTCGCCCATAGCATCCTGATTGCTCCCAACATTTGAGGTTCCCATGCGCATCGCCGTCGGTGGCATTCATATCGAGTGCAGCACATACAATCCCGTCCTGAACGAGGAGAAGGATTTTCGCGTCGTGCGTGGGGAGGCCCTGCTGGCGTCTCCCTATTTCGCCTTCCTTAGGGATTACGATGCCGAATTCCTGCCGACGATCCATGCGCGCGCCATTGCCGGCGGCCCGGTTTCGCGCGCCACCTACGAGGCCTTCAAGGGCGAATTCCTCGACCGGTTGAAGCCGATGCTGCCGCTTGACGGTCTCTACCTCGCCATGCATGGCGCCATGTATGTCGAGGGCATGGAGGATGCCGAAGGCGACTGGATCGTTGCGGCGCGCGCGCTGGTCGGCGAGGATTGCACGGTTTCGGCAAGCTACGACCTGCATGGCAACGTCACGCAGCGCATCATCAATGCGCTCGATATGTATTCCACCTATCGCACGGCGCCGCATATCGATGTCGAGGAGACGATGCGCCGCTCCGTCGCCATGCTGGTGAAAAGCCTTGAGACCGGCGTGAAACCGACCCTACTCTGGGCGCCGATCCCCGTCGTGCTGCCCGGTGAGCGCACCAGCACCGTCGATGAGCCGGCTAAGGGCCTCTATGCCATGCTGCCTGATATCGATGCAATCGAAGGCGTTTGGGATGCATCGCTGATGGTCGGTTACGTCTGGGCCGACGAACCGCGCGCCACGGCCGCCGCCATCATGACCGGCACCGACCGCGCCGCGCTGGAGCGCGAGGCCAAACGTCTCGCCAGGGCTTATTGGGATGCGCGGAAAGATTTCGTCTTCGGCTGCGAGACCGGCTCGATCGAGGAATGCGTCGCGAAGGCAATCACAAGCCAGACCACCCCTGTCGTGCTCGCCGAATCCGGTGACAACCCAACAGGCGGCGGCGTCGGGGACCGGGCCGACGTGCTAGCGGAACTGATCGCCAGGGGTGCCGCCGGCGTCGTCTTCGCCGGCATCGCCGACAAGGCGGCGACCGAGGCTTGTTATGCCGCGGGCGTCGGCGCCACGCTGGACCTCAGCGTCGGCGCCTCACTCGACACCAAGGGCAGCAAGCCGGTTCATGGCCGCTTCACCGTCAAATTCCTGCACGAAACATCCGATCCCGCCGACCGACAGGCGGTGGTTGCGATTGGCGGTATCGATCTCGTGCTCTCCGCCAAGCGCCGGCCATATCACAACATCGCCGATTTCACCCGGCTCGACCTCGACCCGCACAAGGCTGGGATTATCGTCGTCAAATCAGGCTATCTCTCGCCGGAACTGGCGCCGATCGCCAATCCGAACCTGATGGCGCTGTCGACGGGCGTCGTCGACCAGTTCGTCGAGCGCCTGCCGCGGCTGCGCAAGCAGCATCCGACCTACCCCTTCGACAAGGATTTTGCCTTCGAGCCGCAGGTCTTCCTCTCCGCCCGTTCGGCGCAGGCCTGAGCCTTACCTGAACCAATTGCGCTTTTCCGGATGATATTCTCGATCGCGGCGGCACCCTGCCGTCGCGATCAATCGTTTCCGTATCGCGTCAACAGCGGGGATTTGAGCAAAAAACGTGCAGATTTCGATTTGCACAAAAAAGCGCTTGACGGTCGGTCCGATTTGGTTTGCATTGAACCAATAGCAAATTGGTACGGACCATTTAAACGAATGGCGATGGATGAAACGCAGGGCAATTCGAATTATGCGCTGGAGAAGCTGAGGGCTCTCCTGCGGTCCGACAGTCTCGACGCCGACGGCAAGCTGCCGACCGAGCGCACCCTTTCGGAAATCCTCGGCGTCGGCCGCCGTGCCGTCCGCCGCGCCCTCGAAGTGCTGGAGGCCGAGGGCCGTATCTGGCGCCGTCAGGGCTCCGGCACCTATGCCGGCCCGCGCCCCGACGGCTGGAGCGATCATGTCGGTTCGATCGTTGCCGGCACCGATCTCATGGAAGTCATGGAAGTGCGCCTGCGCATCGAGCCGCAGCTCGCCCAGCTTGCCGCCATGCGCGCCAAGGCTGCCGATATCGAACGCATGTATGATCTGGTGAAGAAGATCTACGAAAGCACCGATGCCGACGGGCGCGAACTCTGGGACGGAGCGTTGCACCGCCAGATCGCCCAATGCGCCGGCAACGGTTTCTTCCTCACCATCTTCGATGTCATCAATCGGGTGCGCCAGGACGAAGCCTGGCAGACGATCCGCGAGCGCGCCCGCAGCGCCAGCCGGACACGGCCTGTCACCTTCGGCCAGCACACGGCGATCGTCGATGCGATCGCCGCCCGCGATCCTGCCAAGGCCGGCGAGGCGATGCGCCAGCATTTGCTGACGCTGCAGGAAAGCCTCATCCGCATCACCTCGCTCGATCACAGCGAAACGGAGGTCGACAAGACCTTCGCCTGAGCAGGGAGGTGAGCAGGAAAAAAGGCGGGCCATAACCGCCGGAATGGAAGCAAAAACCAAACAAAATAGAACAGAGGAGAATGGAATGAAGATCGTCAAATTGCTGACCACCGCCGTTGCCGGCGCGCTGTTTGCGCTTCCCGCCTTCGCCGTCGACCTGAAGATCGGCCTGCAGGACGATGCCGACGTGCTCGATCCCGCGCAGTCGCGCACCTTCGTCGGCCGCATCGTCTATACCGCGATGTGCGACAAACTTGTCGACGTCTCACCGGACCTGAAGATCGTGCCGCAGCTTGCCACCGAATGGAGCTGGTCCGCCGACGGCAAGGCGCTCAGCATGAAGCTCCGCCAGGGCGTCAAGTTCCATGACGAGACCCCCTTCAATGCCGAAGCCGTCGTCGCCACCATCGAGCGCAACATCACCCTGCCGGAATCACGCCGCAAGAGCGAACTCACCTCGGTCGCAAAGGTCGAGGCGACAAGCGAATACGAGGTCAAGTTCACTCTCAAGGCGCCTGACGTCACCCTTCTTGCCCAGCTTTCCGACCGCGCCGGCATGATCGTCTCACCGAAGGCTGCCAAGGAACTCGGCGCCAAGTTCGGCGATCACCCGGTCTGCGCCGGTCCGTTCAAGTTCGTCGAGCGCGTCCAGCAGGACCGCATCGTGCTCGAAAAGTTCCAGGACTATTGGAACAAGGACAAGATCTTCATCGACAAGCTCACCTATCTGCCGATCCCGGATACGACGGTGCGCCTCGCCAACCTGCGTTCCGGCGATCTCGACATGATCGAGCGCCTGGCCGCGACCGATGCGGAGGCGGTGAAGTCCGATTCGAGCCTCGTCTACGCCGATGCCGTCGGCACCGGCTACATGGCGCTCTACACCAATATCGGCAATGGTGCGCGCGCCGACAATCCTTTCGGCAAGGACAAGCGCCTGCGCCAGGCTTTCTCGCTGGCGATCGACCGCGATGCCGTCAACCAGATCGTCTATGAAGGCACGGCCGTTTCCGGCAACCAGCCCTTCCCGCCGAGCAGCCCGTGGTTCGACAAGGATATTCCCGTCCCCGCCCGCGATCTCGACAAGGCCAAGGCGCTGATCAAGGAAGCCGGCTTCGACCGCGTGCCGATCGAGCTGCAGATCCCGAACAATCCTGTTGCCATGCAGATGATGCAGATCATCCAGTCGATGGTTGGCGAAGCCGGCTTCGACGTCAGCCTGAAATCGACGGAGTTCGCCACGCTGCTCAGCGAACAGACCGCTGGCAACTATCAGCTCAGCCGCTCGGACTGGTCCGGCCGTGTCGATCCCGATGGCAACATCCATCAGTTCATCACCTGCAAGGGCGGCATCAACGACACGAAATACTGCAACGCCGAGGTGGACAAGCTGCTGAACGAAGCCCGCGCCTCGACCGACGATGCCGTGCGCAAACAGAAGTATGATGCGGCCGCCGTCATCCTGAACGACGACCTGCCGATCATCTATCTCGGCCATCAGGCCTGGATCTGGGCGCTGCACAAGAACATCACCGGCTTCGTTCCCTCACCGGATGGCATGATCCGCCTCGTCGGCGTCAAGAAAGCCGGCTGATGATAAGCCAAACATGCGGCGGAACCCCTCCGCCGCCTGATTCTAAAGCGCGTCGCAATCTTTCAGATTCGCTTCACGCGCTTTAGCTTTTTGTTTTACGCATGTCGTTATCGCAAAACCGCGGCACACTTTTGCGCGACATGCTTTAGTCGTGTCAGGATCGCCCATGTACACCTACATCGCCAAACGGCTCTTGGTCGCCATACCGACGCTTTTGATCATCTCGGTGTTCGTCTTCTCGCTGCAGAAGCTGCTGCCCGGCGATCCGATCCTTGCCATGGCCGGCGAAGAACGCGACCCGCAGGTTCTCGAATTCCTGCGCGAGAAGTACCGGCTGAACGATCCGGTGCCTTATCAATATGTCCGCTGGCTGGGTTCTGCACTTCAGGGCGATCTCGGCATCTCGCTGCGCACCAATCAGCCGGTTCTGCATCTCGTCGGCGAAAAGCTGCCGGTCACCATCCAGCTCGCCATCATGTCGATGATCTTTGCCTTTGCGATCGGCGTGCCGATGGGCATCCTGGCGGCCGTCAAGAAGAACACGATGATCGACTATCTCGCCAACATCATCGCGCTGACCGGCCTGTCGATCCCGAATTTCTGGCTCGGCATCATGCTGATCCTCCTGGTCTCGGTCAATCTCGGCTGGTTGCCGGCGTCAGGCTACGAACCCTTCTTCAGCAATCCGCTACGCTCGCTGGAAACCATGCTGATGCCTTCCTTCGTGCTCGGCAATGCGCTGGCGGCGACCCTGATGCGGCATACGCGCTCTGCCATGCTGAGTGTGCTCAGCACTGATTACATCCGCACCGCCCGCGCCAAGGGGCTTGCTGAAAGCTCGGTCGTGCTCGAACACGGCTTCCGCAATGCCATGCTTCCGATCGTGACGCTGACTGCCCTGCTCTTCGGTGAACTTCTTGCCGGCGCCGTGCTGACCGAGCAGATCTTCACCATTCCGGGTTTCGGAAAGCTCATCGTCGATGCCGTCTTCAACCGCGACTATGCCGTCGTCCAGGGCGTAGTGATCTGCACCGCAATCGGCTTCATCCTGATGAACCTGGTGGCCGATATTCTCTACGTCCTGCTCAACCCGCGCATGAGGGCCGCCCTATGACCGCGATCGGACAGACCGGCATTCCCTTGGCGATCGACCGCACGCCGAGCCGCGCCTGGCGCAAGCTGAAAGCCAACAGGGGTGCCCTCGTCGGCCTTGCGATCATCGCCTTTTTCGCCATCCTCGCAATCGCAGCCCCCCTCCTCCCGATCCCCGATCCGAACGCCACAAGCTGGTCGGCGATCCGCAAGGCGCCGTCCGCCGCCCATTGGCTCGGCACCGACGACATCGGCCGCGACATTCTTTCCCGCATGATCTGGGGTGCGCAGGCCTCGCTGATAGCAGGCGTCTTCTCGGTGGCGATCGCCGTGGTCATCGGCGTGCCCTTCGGCTTGATCTCCGGATATTTCGGCGGCTGGATCGACATGGTGATCTCGCGCATCACCGAAGCCTTTCTTGCCATGCCTTTCCTCATCACAGCGATCGCGCTCGCCGCCTTTCTCGGCCCGAGCCTGACCAATGCGATGATCGCGATCGGCCTTTCGGCCATGCCGGTCTTCGTGCGGCTGACCCGCGGCCAGGTGCTTTCGGTCAAGACCGAGGAATATGTCGAGGGCGCCCGCTCGATCGGGCTCCGGTCCTTCAGCATCATCACCCGCTACATCCTGCCGAACGTCTTCGCACCGATCCTCGTGCAGGCGACGCTGACGATAGCGACCGCGATCATCGCCGAGGCGAGCCTCTCCTTCCTCGGCCTCGGCCAGCAGCCGCCGGCGCCGAGCTGGGGTTCGATGCTGAACGTCGCCAAGAATTTCCTCTCCCAGGCGCCATGGATGGCGATGTGGCCAGGTGCCGCAATCTTTCTCGTCGTCATAGGTTTCAATCTTTTAGGCGACGGCCTGCGCGATGCGCTCGATCCGCGCGAAGCATGATTTCTCGAAAGGACATTTGACATGACCGCCTTCACGACCCGTCCGGAAATCCTCGGCACCTTCGGCGTCGTCACCTCCACGCACTGGATTGCCTCGGCCGTCGGCATGAGCATTCTCGAAAAGGGCGGCAATGCCTTCGATGCAGCAGTGGCGGCGGGCTTCGTGCTGCAGATCGTCGAGCCGCATCTCTGCGGCCCGGGCGGCGACCTGCCGGCGGTGATCTATTCGAAGAAGAAGGACAAGGTCGAGGTCATCTGCGCGCAAGGCCCCGCCCCCGCCGGCGCAACGATCGAACATTACACGGCGGAAGGCCTGAGTCTGATCCCCGGCGACGGCCTGCTTGCGACCGTCATTCCCGGGTCCTTCGACGGCTGGATGCTGATGCTGCGCGACTACGGTTCGATGAGCGTACGCGACGTGCTGGAACCGGCGATCTATTACGCCGAGCACGGCCATCCGATGCTGCCGCGCGTCTCCGCCACCATCAAGGGACTCGCAGCCTTCTTCGAGAAGGAATGGCCGACCTCCTACGAGACCTGGCTGCCTGGCGGCAGCGTGCCCGAAGCGCATGCGAATTTCAGGAATCCGGTGCTTGCCGAAACCTGGAAGCGCGTCATCGCCGAAGCCGAGGCGAAGAGCGGCCGGGAAGCGCAGGTGGAAGCGGCCCGCGACGCCTTCTACCGCGGCTTCGTCGCCGAGAAGATCGACGATTATCTGAAGACCGCCGAGATCATGGATGCGAGCGGCAACCGCCACAAGGGCGTGCTGACCGCAAACGACATGGCGAACTGGTCGGCGACGATCGAGGAGCCGCTGACCTATGATTATCACGGCTGGACCATCGCCAAGATCGGTCCCTGGGGCCAGGGTCCGGTCTTCCTGCAGACGCTGTCGATCCTCAAGGGCTTCGATCTCGCCGCGATGAAACCGGATGGTGCCGATTTCGTCCATACCGTCGTCGAGGCGATGAAACTCGCCTTCGCCGACCGCGAGGTCTATTACGGCGATCCGAATTTTTCCGAGATCCCCATCACCCATCTGCTGTCTGAGACCTATGCCGCCGAGCGCCGCAAGCTTATCGGCACCGACGCCTCGTTTGATCTTCGCCCCGGCATCGTTCCGGGCTTCGAAGCGCAGCATGATCTGACGATGGAGATGCTCGGCGCCGCGAAGACCGGCGCCGTCTATGAACCGACCATGGCGCATCTTTCCGAAAAGCGCGGCGACACGGTGCATATCGACGTGATCGATCGCGAGGGCAACATGGTCTCGGTCACGCCATCAGGCGGTTGGCTGCAATCCTCGCCCACCGTGCCCGGCCTCGGCTTCTGCCTCAATTCCCGCGCCCAGATGTTCTGGCTAAAACCCGGCCTGCCGACATCGCTTGCGCCGGGCAAACGGCCGCGCACGACGTTGACGCCTTCGCTCGGCCTCTATGAGGGCCGCCCGACGCTCGCCTTCGGCACGCCAGGCGGCGATCAGCAGGAGCAATGGCAGCTCTCCTTCTTCCTGCGCTACGCGCACCACAAGCTCAACCTGCAGGCGGCGATCGACCAGCCGCTGTTTCACACCTCGCATTTTCCGAGCTCCTTCTATCCACGTACCCGTGAGCCCGGCAGCCTGATGGCCGAAGCGAATTTCAGCACTGACGTGCTCAATGACCTCAGCCGCAGGGGCCACAAGCTGACGGTCGCCGATGTCTGGACGATCGGCCGGCTGACCGCTGCACGGCGCGATGCCGACGGGCTGATGCGCGCCGCAGCCACCCCACGCCTGATGCAGGCCTATGCGATCGGGAGATAACCATGACCTGGTCCATCGTCGCCCGTGACCCCTTGACCGGCCATCTCGGCATCGCCGTCGCCACCCGCTTCTTCGCCGTCGGCGCCCTCGTGCCGCACATTCGCGGCGGCATCGGCGCCGTCGCCACCCAGGCCTTCGCCAGCCCG
>Ga0307515_10011750_pt1 | contig 16569 bp, 15 predicted proteins | sample 17_EM_MG_FD_194513 | JGI IMG/M metagenome (GOLD analysis project Ga0307515, IMG submission 194513) | Populus trichocarpa ectomycorrhiza microbial communities from riparian zone in the Pacific Northwest, United States - 17_EM | ecosystem: Host-associated > Plants > Roots > Unclassified | place... | reverse complement strand
GGCCCGCGGACGGCTCCGGCAGCCTCGGCGTAATGCCGTATCTTCGCGGCGATTTCGGGTACGACATCGGTCCTACGACCGTCTCGTCCCGTCGGCCGACGGAAAAATCGGGTGGAAACCCGGAGGCCGGCCGGGTGCCGACCAGCGATACTGGACGCCGGGGCGGCGTCAGGGCCCGGCATCGCCGAGACGACGAACACCGATCGGGAGATGGCCGGATGGACAGAAACTTCCGGATGAGGGACACCGGCCGAGCGGCGGCCTCTGCCTGGTGGCAGAAGCGCGCGGTCGCGGATCGGCTCACCGTCGACGAGCCCAAGCACGTCGGACCGTGGCGGCTCGGCTGGCAGGACCGCGGATGGCGGGCCCACGCCGGTATGTTCGTGGTGACCGTCGGCGCGGTGCTCGGCCTGTGGCAGGCCACGCGCAATCCCCATCCGCTGCCACGCGACTACGGCGCCGACTACTGGTGGCCACTGTGGTTCGGGCTGGTGTGGGGGGTGCTGGTGCTCGCGCACTTCCTGGTCGCCGCGCGGCTGGTGGACCTGCCGCGCAGCGCGGCCTGGCCGGTTCCCCGGGCCGATTCAACCAACCGCACCGGGTCCAGCAGCCACCCGGCCAAGACAGCCACGGTGTTGCCCCTCGAGCGCCTCACCCCGCGGGAACGCGAAGTCCTGGTCCTGCTCACCGAGGGGTACGCCAACAAGGACATCGCCGGGCTGCTGTTCATCAGCGAACGCACCGCCCGTACCCACGTCAGCAACATCCTCCGCAAGCTGGGCCTGACTTCACGGACTCAGGCAGCGCTCGCGGCGAGCCGGGCCGGCGTGAACGGACGCGCCGGAGCTTGAGGGTCGAGTGCGGCTTGCCGGGCCGGATCAGGCTCGGAGTGGCTGATCCGGTACGGGGTCCGTGGTCGGTGCGGGCTCTTGCGACAGGAGACTTTCGAGCCAGCCCGCGATGAGTTCGATCGCCTCCGGTGGTGTCGGCAGTACCGGGCCGATGGCGTTCTCCCGCTGCCACAGCTCGAACCGTGGCCGCTCCTGCGGTTCCACCACGGTGTGCCCCTCGTCGCGCAGCGCCTCGACGTGCCGGCGGATGACGTTCTTCGTCCACATGCTCTCGTTCATGCTCGGGAAGAACATCGCCGGCCGGTCGCTGGCCAGCAGCGCCGTCTGGGCGGGCGTGCCGGCCAGTCCGAGTGCCGCGGCGGCGAGCATGTTGGCCGTTGCCGGAAGCACCACGATGCCGAGTGAGCGCTTGGCGAACTCGGTCGGGTTGAGGCCGGGGTCCGTGCTCGTGTAGAACTCGTCCGCGTACCAGGCGACCACCTGGGGCTGCAGGAACCGCTCGGCGTTATGGGTCAGCAGCACCCGCAGCGGTAGCTCGATCTCCTGCCGCAGCCAGGCGAAGTACGCCGGCATCCCGAGCGCTGCGCTCGATCCGCAGACGATCACCGAAAGTGCGTCATCTCGCATGCCCATGAGCTTGCCGGGGCGCTGACGCCGGCGGTATGGGGGCCGGCACCCAAGTTGCCCCGCCGGCAGCGGGCAAAGAATGGGGGTTCCACACCCATGACGCCGTAGATAGCGGGCTGACAGCTTTTCGGCATGCCGGCCGCACCTGAACCCCGGCGCGAGGAGGTGAAGGCCATGAAGAAGATCACGATCCGCAAGGCGGGTTCCATCAAGCTCACCACGTCCGCGGCGTTGTACTGCTCGGACCCCTGCTGCTGAGCTGCGAGGCCGCCCCCTCGCAACCGGCGCGGGGGCGGCTAACGCGGCCCATCCGCCCGTCGTGCTGGAGGCGTCATGTCAACCACCCGCCTGCAATTCCACCCGCTCACCTACGTGGAAGAGCGGGACGGCATCGCCGTCGGCCGCGCCGACATCGAGTCGTATGCCCTGCTGCCGGCCGACGGTGTGGCATTGCTGAAGCAGCTCGCCGGCGGAATGCCGGTGCCGGAGGCGACCAACTGGTACCAGAGCACCTTCGGCGAGCCGGTGGACATGGATGATTTCGTGGCCGCGCTACACGATCTCGGCTTCGTCCGGGACGACGGGGAGCCGCCGGCCGAGCCACCGAAGGTTCGCGGTCGCGCGTTGGGCCGGGCGGCCTTCTCGCCGGCCGCCTGGGTGGTTTACGGTGCTGTCGCGGTGGCGGCGGTGCTCGCCATGGCGCTGCGGCCCGAGCTGCGGCCGCGTGCCAGCAACGTCTTCTTCGTTCCGTCGCTGATCATGGTCCAGCTGGTGCTGGCCCTGTTCCAGCCACCGGTCACCCTCTTTCACGAGTGGTATCACCTGCTTGCCGCCCGCAGGCTCGGTCTGCCGTCCCGGTTGACCATCGGGCGGCGCTACTACTACGTCGTGGTGGAAACTCACCTGAACGCGCTGCTGGGCGTGCCGCGGCGGCAGCGGTACCTGCCGATGCTCGCCGGGATGCTGGCCGACCTGCTGCTGTTCGGTGTGCTGGTGCTGGTCGCCGCGGCCGATCCGTACGCCGGGCTGTCCCTGGTCGGGCGCCTCGCCCTGGCCGTGGCCTACATCATCATGTTCCGGGTGGCCTGGCAGTTCTACATATTCCTGCGCACCGACCTGTATTACGTGCTTACCACGGCATTGGGCTGCACCAACCTGCACGAGGTGACCAGGGCCTACCTACGGGACAGGTTCGGCTGGCTGCCGTGGGTACGCGAGTCGGACTGGGCGAGCGGGGATTGGTCGCCGCGGGACCGAAAGGTGGCTCCCTGGTTCGCGCTGATCACCCTCGGCGGCGTCGGTTTCCTCGCGGTCACCATCGTGCTGTGGACGGCACCGCTGGTCGTGGCGTTCGGCAGCCGCATCGCGGCGGCGATGTCGACCAGCGTGACCGGCGCCGGCTTCTGGGACTCGATCGGATCGCTGCTGCTAGTCGGCTTCGAGCTCGTCGTGATGCCGGTAATCGCGGGCCGCGTCGGCCGGCGCAGGGCACAAACCGGCTCTGACCAAGTGCCGAGCGCTGTTCCCACCACCACCAGTTAAGGAGCATTGGCATGACCGCACATGTGTGGCGGGTCGGGTCGCCGTCGGACGGCGGCGATCGGCAGGCCGATTTCGAGGTCGACTGCCATCGGGGGTTGCGCGGTCCCTACACCGGGCTGGGCAGCCTGCTGCGGCTGGTTGTGCCGGGGGCACACCAGCACCGGCCGGATCTGGTGCGGCAGCACGTGACCGAGATCCTCTCGGCCGCGCCGGAGCTGCGCGGGGAGATCGACGCCGCGCCGGAGACACTCACCTCACTGGCGGTGCCGGAGGAGCGGACCCGGATCTACCCGGCGAACCGCACCAGGCGGCTGGCCCACGGCGCGGTGGAGTTTCTCAACGGGTACGCGACGCTGGCCGGTCCCCGCCCGCTCGGGCTCACCTTCCGCCGCGTGGACCAGGCCGACCCGACCGACCAGGAGTTCCTCGCGTTCCTGTTGCGCCGGGCAGACGCCGATCGGATCAAGGTCGTTGTCGCCACGAGCGGCCCGGATCTGAGCGAGGAACTGCTGGCCGCGCTGCGCAGGTACGCCCGCCAGACCGTTGCCGAGCCCGGGTCAGCCCGCTCGGGCGACCGGGACCAGGCCGAACTGCTGCGGGCGTACATCGATGCCGACGGAACGTCCGACGATCCGGCGGAGGCGGCGGCCTACCGCCGGGCCGAACCCGCGACCCGGGTCGCCTTGCACGACCAACGCGCCGCGCGGCTGGCAGCGATGAACGAATGGAGCTTGCACCTGGGCGCCATCCCTTACCACCTGGAGCATGGCAGCGATCCCGCCGGAGCCGGTGTGGAGGAGTTTCACGAGGCCGCCCGCTACTGCGGCGCGATGGGCTACTACCACGCTGTGATCGACTACGGCACGCGTGGCTGCGCCATCATCGACCCGGACACGCAGATGAGATCCTTCTGGCGGCTGAGCACCAGGTTGAGTTCGGCGAAGGCCGTGCTCGGCGACACCGTCGCGGCCGAGCCGACCTACATCGACCTGCGCAGCCGCTACTCGCTGCCGGACTTGCACCTGTCCACCGGGTACGCGCTGGCGATGTTGTACACCCGGTTCCATCCGCCGGAGCTGAAAGACCACGGCTTGGCCCGCTCGTACATCAACAACTCGCTGGCCATCGCCTCGCTGTTGCCCGACCCGGAGAAACGCGCCTTCCACACCGTCTTCCAGAACAACGGTCTCGCCCTGGTCGAGATGCACCTGGGCCGGCTGGACGAGGCGCTGCGCCTGGTCAGCGAGGGGATCGAGCGGCTCGACCGGGAACTACCCGGCGACAAGCACCGGCTGCACCGTTCGGTGCTCGTGCACAACCGGGGCCGGCTGTACGTCGCCCTGGGCCGGCTGGACGAGGCGCTCGCCGACCTCAGCAAGGTGATCGAGCTCGACCCGAACTACTCCGACTACTACTTCGACCGGGCCGACACACGGCGGCGACTGGGCGACCTGACCGGTGCGATAGCCGACTGCGACATCGCGATCAGCCTGTCGCCGCCCTTTTTCGAGCTGTACTACAACCGGGCCGACATCAAGGCGGAACTGGGCGACCCAGCCGGCGCCATCGCCGACTTCGCCTACGTTGTCGAGCTTGAACCCGACCAGCTGGACGCTCGGGTCAACCTGGTCAGCCTGCTGCTGGACGGCGGCGACACCGATCGGGCCCAGCCGTACCTTGACGAGGGCCTGTTCCGGCATCCCGGCGACGCGCGTCTGCTGCACCTGCACGGGCAGCTCGCGCTGGAACTCGGTGACGAGGACGCCGCCCGGCGGGACTTCGACCAGGCGCTGCTAGTTCAGCCCGACCTGGTCGCGGCCCTGGCCAGCCGCGCGGGCCTGGCCTTCGACGGCGGCGACCACGCGGCGGCGATCGCCGATCTGACCGCCGCCATCGCGCTGTCCGCCGACGACCCCGATCTGTTGTACAACCGGGGGTTCGTCCAGGAGGCGGCCGGTCAGTGGAGCGGGGCCGTCGAGGACTTCACCCGGGCGCTGGCCCTGCCCGGTGCCGACCGCGCCGAGTTGTTGAGCCGGCGGGGGCGCTGCTACGCCGAGCTGGGCGACTCCGCGGCCAGCCGCGCGGATCGAGAGGCCGGCGCGGCCCCGCGCGATCAGCTCGACCTGACCGGTGTCCGATGATCAGGACGGACCTGGCGGCGACGGCCACCCCTGCGGCCGTACGCGGCTTCATGCGGAAGTGGGCCACCGGCGTGGCGGTGGTCACCAGCTGCTCGGCGGGAACGCCGGTCGGCTGTACGGTGAACGCCTTCACCTCGGTGTCGCTGTGCCCGCCGCTGCTGCTGGTCTCGCTGGCGCAGCGCAGTCACACCTTGGCCGCGGCCACGGCGTGGGGTGCCTTCGGTGTCAACCTGCTCACCTGGCGGCAGCGCCACCTCGCCGAGCAGTTCGCCGGCGCGGCAAGTGACCGGTTCTGCGGGGTGGAGCATCGGCTCTGGCGCGGCGTGCCAGTGCTTGACGGGGCCCTCGGGGTGGCTGTGTGCACAGTGGAGCAGATCATCCCGGTGGCCGACCATGCCCTGCTGCTGGGCTCTCCACAGTGGTGTGACGATCGCGCGGAGGCGGCCCAACTCGACGGTCACGACGCCGCACCCGCGGTCTTCTTCGGCGGCGGTTACCGCAGAGCCGATCCCTAACTCTCCGAGGCCCCGCACGGGTATCCGTCCAACGCCGCCCGGTTCGCCGCGCCGGTCTTGACCACCAGGCTCGCCACGTGCTTCTCCACGGTACGGTGCGAGATGAACAGGGCAGCCGCGATGCTGCGATTGTCCCGCCGGCCCGCCAAGAGCTGGAGCACCTCGTACTCGCGCTCCGTCACGCCGAGCAGGCGCAGCGACGGCGGCACCCGATCGGGGGCCCTCCGGTGCGGGATCACCACGCCGATCTGTCGCAACAAGGCGCGGCAGGCGCCGGCTACCGCCGGCACCTGGGCGTGATGGAAGTGCTCCGCGGCCCGGCGTAGCCAGGTGACCGGATCACCCCAGTGGTCGGCGTGCGCCGCCTCGGCAACCAGGCGCAGACCCAGGTGCAGGGCCATGGGATAGGGCTGGGCAAGGTCTTGTGCGGCCGCCACCGTGGCGGCCGCCTCCGCGGAGCGGCCGAGCCGTCCCAGCCGGACGGCCCGCGCCAGCAGCGTGAACTGGTGGTTCCAGCGCAGGTGGCTGGCCGCCGTGGCGCCGACGTCGCGGCCGTATGGCCGGTCCGTGCCCCCGGGCAGCACGTCCAGCAGCAGCGCCAGGCCATGCTGGCCGACCAGCGGGTAGGGCGCGGACCGCTCGGCGTCCTGGCGTACCGCCTCGGCCAGCTCCTGGCGGGCCAGGTCGCGGTCCTCCTCCAGCAGCGCGCACACGGCGCCGGCCAGCCCGAGTGCGAGGGACGACAGCGGCGAGCGCCGGCCGCCCTGGCGCCGGAAACCGGCCATCGCCCGGCTCAGCTCAGCGCGCCGGCCCTGGTGCGCGGCGCAAACCGAACGGGTCATCCACTGGTGTCGGACGTTGTCGGCCAGCCCCAGGCGTTCCGCCTCGGCGGTGCACTCGGCGGCGATCCGCTCGGCCGCCGGGAAGTCCCCGCGCAGTACGTGATCCAGCGCCAACCGGGCGTCCACCGCGTGCCGGACCACGATGGCCCCCGCCCGTAGGGACTGTTCGCGAACGCGCAGGAGCGTGGCGGTCTCCCCGCCAGCCAGCCATTCGTCCTCGCCGAGCAGAAGCGACGCGTGCATCCGCCATTGCGGCAGGTGGTGCTCGTCGGCCAGGGTCCGCACCCGGGCGAAGCACGCGGTCGCTTCGTCCGAACCCCGCTGCCGGGCGAGCACGCCGCGAATCCGCCAAGCCGCGCACGCGACGGCCGGCAACCCCGCCCGGTCGGCCTTCTCCGCGGCCTGGGTGGCGAGCTGTTCGGCTGACTCCGGCGAGTGCGCCAGCAGATGGGCCGCGACCGCGTCGACCTGCGCGGTGTCCCGATCCGGTGCCCGCGGCCCCAGCGCGGCCAGCGCGGCATTCACCTGGACCAGCCCATCGGCCTGCCGCCCGCCGACGACCGCCAGCCAGGCGAGCCGGGTGTGCAGTGTGGCGAGCAGCTTCGCGGGCGCCCCCGACCGGCCTAGTTCGTCCAGCCGATCGGCGAATTGCAGCCCCCGCTCGACCTGGCCGTTGACGGCCAGCGCGGCCAGCAGGTCGGACAACACGTCGCCGCGTGACGACCCGTCGGCCGAGGCGTCCAGCAGTTCCCACGCCTGCCCCAGCAGTCCGGTGGCCGGCTCGGCCAGTCCGGCGGCCAGCGTCCTGCGGCCCGCGTTGGCGAACAACCGGGCCGCGCCCGGCCGGTCACCGGCCGAGAGAGTGAGCGCGGCGGCGAACTCGCACCAGTGCCCCGGCAGCCCTGGATGTAGTTCCCCTGCCGCCGTGGCGGCCTGCCGGGCCAGCCCGGCCCGATCCGCGGCGGTGAGCTGGCTGAGCAGCGCCGACAAGGTCATCCGATCGCGGAACCCGTACCAGTCGGAGGACGGCCCGCCGGCGGTGATCAAACCCGCGGCCACCGCGAGCCGAAGGTGGCCCAATGTGTCCGACTCGCTGATGCCCAGCGTCCGCTGGAGCACCGACAGCGGAAACCGCTCGCCGATCGCCGCCGCCGTGGACAGCAGCCGGTACCCGGCAGGTCCGAGCCGTGCGGCGCGCTGGGCGACCCGCCGCCCCACGGTGACGGGGATTTCGGCGGGTACCTCGGCCACCAGCCGGTACCCGCCGGCGTCGCTGGCCAGCCGGCCGCTGTCGACCATGGCGCGCAGCAGTTCCCGGGCCACGAACGGGTTGCCGGCGCTGTCTCGGGACAGCTCGTCCAGCACCTCCTCCGGCACGCCGGCCGGGTCGGTACGCAGATCGGCCGCGACGAGCCGGCGGACCTCTTCCCGGTCGAGCCGGCTCAGCCTCAGCAGGATGGAGCTGTGCCGGTGAGCCAGGGCGTGCGCCAAGTCGGATACCGCGCCCGGATCTTGGCAAGCAGTGACCAGCAGTACCGTCCCCTGCTCCGCGATGTTGTCGGCCAGGTACTCCACTATGGCCAGCGTCTGCGCGTCGGCGTCGTTGAGGTCTTCGAGGACGAGCAGGCAGCGACGCGTGGTACCGGCGACGGAGAGCAGCCGCAGGACCGCCTCGGCCAGCAACACCGGCGACGGCGTCGCCGAGGCGGGATCGCCCGATCCGTACTCGGGGATCAACCAGCTCAGCATCGCCCGATAGGGTCCGAGGCTTTGCTCGGTCGGGCCGCGGCCGTCGCGGAACGTCGCGGCCAACGCCTCGACCAGCGGCCGCAGGGGCATCGTCGGGCAGACCCGGCTGGCCCGCCCGCACAGCACCCGCATGCCTGCGGCGTGCCCCATCTCGGCGGCTGCCAGGACCAGCCGGGACTTCCCGATGCCGTCCTCGCCGATCAGAAAAACCGCCCGCCCCCGACCCTGGCGGGCTTCGCGCATCGCCTCCGCCAGCACGCCGAGCTCCAGCTCACGGCCGACCAACGCGGGTAGGCCGGCAGCGCAGGCCGCAGACATATACGCCCCCTGGGCTCTGTTGCGTGTGCGCCTCGTTCACAAGGCACTCCTAGGAAAGGCGTGCCATCCCGTTCCGCACGCACGACAATTCGGATAAAAGCCTTGAAGAGAACAATATGAATGGGAGGTGTACCCGAGTGAGATCCAGATCTGCCAAGATGGCCTCCGTCAGTGCCAACCGGAAAAGTTTGATCGACTCGACAGGCAACGTTTCGAGCCTCAGCCGCGTCTTGTCTTGTACGGCCATGGTTGGCGCCGACCGGGTCCCCCACCCTTGATTGAGAGCCATGATTCAGCGACGTAAGATGATCATCGGCGCACTGGGCATGGCCGCAGCTGCCGCGGCCGCCGGGTGCTCCGCCCGCCGCACGGCCAGCCCCGCCACCAGCGGCTGGATCGAGCCGGCCGCCAAAACCGAACAGCCGCTCCGGCTGAGCGTGACGCCGGCGAGCGGGGCCACCGGGGTGTCACCGGTGAAGCCGATCGTCGTCACCGCCGAGAACGGGACGCTGCAGTCGGTCGTCGTCACCGCCGGCAAGGCGAAGGTCAGCGGCTCCATGCAGGCCAACGGCACCTGGCGCTCAACCGACGATCTTGGCTATGCCAAGACCTACAAGGTGGTCGCGACGACCACCGACAGTTTGGGCGCCAAGAGCGAGCACACCTCCACCTTCAGCACGCTGAAGCCGACCAGCCTCGCGAAGGTCACATTCCAGGCCAATGCGATGAACTCGCTCAAGACCGGCCATACGTATGGCGCGGGACAGCCGGTGATCATCGCGTTCAGCCGCGCCGTCAACAAGGCCGCGGCGGAGAAGGCCATCGAGATCACGACCACGCCCGCCGTCAAGGGCAAGTTCTACTGGGCGAGCGACCGGACCGTGCACTGGCGGCCGGCGAAGTACTGGACCGGCGGCACGAAGATCAAGGTGAGCGTCAACGCGTTCGGCGTCAAACTCGGCAAGCAGGTGTACGGCGAGAAGAACGCGTCCGCCCACTTCCAGATCGGACGTCAGCTGATCGCGATCAGCGACTACCGGAAGCACCTGACGAAGGTCTACATCAACGGCAAACTCGTCCGCACGATGAAGACCAGCCTCGGTAAAGGCGGCACCGTCACGGGCACGAACGGCGAGAACATCAGCTACTGGACGACCGGCGGTCCCCACGTCGTGTTGTCCAAGGAGCGGGTGCACAGCATGAGCTCGGAGAGCTACGGCATCACCGACCCGAAAGACCCGAACTATTACGGGGCCGAGGACATCGAGTACTGCACCCGGATCACCTACTCGGGCGAGTTCCTGCACGCCGCCCCGTGGAATCATTCGCTGGGCCGGGCGAACCTGTCGCACGGCTGCGCCAACCTCAGCGTGGCCGACGCCAAGTGGGTCTACGACAACTTCCTGATCGGCGACGTCGTCGACGTCAGGAACAGTCCGCGAAAGCTCGCCATCTGGAACGGGCTCGGCGACTGGACGGTACCCTTCGCCAAATACGGCCGCTGACTGACGTTGTAACATGCCTGGGATCCGCGCGCAGCAAGCGGCGATCATGCTGGCCGGACTGGTGCGATTTCCCGGAGGCCGCCGATGACCGACCAGCCCGAGTTCGTCGTGCCGACCGTGGACATCTCCGCATACGTCGGCGGCGGTGATGACGCCGCGCGGGCCCGGGTTGCCCGGCAAGTCGACGAAGCCTGCCGTTCTGTCGGCTTTATGCAGATTCAAGGGCATGGCATTCCGTACGCCGTGACCGGTGGTCTTGCCGCGGCGATGGATGCCTTCTTCGCTCTGCCGCTGGCGGACAAGAGCGCCTACCGGTGCCCGCCCGAGATCAACCGCGGATACACGCCGCCGAAGGCCGAGTCGCTGAGCCTGAGCCTGGGCGTCACGTCGTCGACGCGGATGAACGATTTCTTCGAGGCGTTCAACGTCGGCGTTCCCGCGCGTACGTATCCAGATCTCGAGCTGCCGGTCACCGACTATGCCGAGAACGTCTGGCCGGCGCAGGCCCCTGACTTCGCCGATCAGGTAGGCCGGTACTTCACCGAGGCCGGCCGGGTAGCGCACACCCTCACCCGGATCTTCGCCGACGCCCTGGGCCTGGCACCCGGATTCTTCGACGCCTTCACCGATCACTCCCTCGACGTGCTGCGCATGAACAACTACGCCCTGCCGAAGGGCACCGACGCCACCGACGGCGAGCTGATCGGGATGAGCGAGCACACCGACTACGGGATCGTCACGGTGCTGTGGGCCGACCGGGTGGCCGGATTGCAGGTCCTGTCCGCCGACGGGCAGTGGCACGACGTCTGCCCCGACGAGGGCGCGCTGCTGGTCAACCTCGGCGACCTGACGGCCCGGTGGACCAATGAGCGCTGGCTGTCGACCCTGCACCGGGTAAAACCGCCCGTGGTGAACGGAACAGTGCTGCGGCGCCGGTCGGCGGCCTACTTCCACGACGGCAACATCGACGCCGTCATCGCCACGTTGCCGACGTGTCTGGCGGCGGGGGAGACGGCGAAGTACTCACCGATCACCGTGGCCGAGCACATCCAGGCGAAACTGGCCGGCTCCCGCGCGGGGCAGGTGAACAACTCCGCCGGCCGCGAGACCGCCCGGCTCATCGCCGCGCAGACCGGCTGAACAGCATCAGCGCTCTGTCTGCGCCGCGATACGGTTCTTCATGGTCAACGTGGCGAACCCCTGGCTCATCGGCCCGGCCCCGGCGAAAAGGCTTCCCCGGCAGCAGCTGGAGGAGCGCATCCTCAACCTGCTGTCCTCGCAGAACATGTGCGTGCTGGCTACCACCGGTGCGGATGGTGCGCTCGCCACCCCGGTGCGGTACTACCACCGTGATCTGGCGGTGTTCTTCACCTGCCAGTCAGGCACTCCGAAGCTGCGCAACATCGAACAGGACCCGCGGGTATCTATCGGCCTGTTCGCCCCACTAGTAGGGCAGGCGTCCTCCCGCGGAGCGCAGCTGTTCGGCCTCGCTGAGGTGTTGCTGCCCGGCATGGACGGATACGCCGACGGAATGGCGATCTACCGCTGGCAGTCCGATGCGGTCGAGCGTGGCCGCCCGCTGGACCAGGAACCCGGCGGCCCCCTGGTGCGGGTAATCGCGGATCGCGTTGTTTACACCGAGCACTGGCTACGCCGCGACGGCTTCTCACCCCGGCAGTTCTGGTCCCGCCCGGCCGACGCCGGTTCCGCGAGCCCGCGGGACCACCAACGCTGACGGTGACCCGGGTCATATTCGGGAATCTGTGCAACCCGCACCGCGATCGCCGGCGTCTTGGCACCGTGACGAGAGGGGGTGATCGGTGAGAGCGGACGAGGATGAGGACTTCCGGCAGTTCGTGGCCGCCGAGATGGACTCTCTGCGGCGGCTGGCGTACCTGACGTGCGGCAACTGGCAGGCGGCCGACGACGCGGTGTCGACGGGGCTGGCCAAGCTCTACCTGTCCTGGCACAAGGTGAGTGCTCCGCACTGGTACGCCCGCCGCGTCGTGGTCAACGCGGCCGTCGACGAGGTGCGCCGGCCGTGGCGCCGGGAGCATCTCGCCCTGCCGGAGGTCCTCGACCGCAGCATCCCCGACCCGGCCGCGGAGGTGGCCGAGCGCGACCGGATCCAGCAGGCCCTGCTGAAGATTCCGCCCGGCCAGCGCAAGGTCCTGCTGCTGCGCTTCTACGAGGATCTCAGCGTCGAGGACACCGCCGCGATCCTGGGCAAGAGCACCGGAACGATCAAGAGTCAGACCGCACGCGGGTTGGCCGCGCTGCACCGGGTCCTCGGCGACGCACCGTGGGGGGAGAGTGAGTACAGTGGACGATTTGCATCGGTTGTTCGCCGCGGCTAGGCCGGACCTGCCGCCGGCGGCGATCACCATCGACGACATCACCGCGAAGGCCCGCGGGATCCGGCGCCGTCAGAAGGTCGTCACCGCGGTGTCGGCCACGGCGTTCGCGGTCATCGCCGGTGCCGGCGCGGTCGTGTTGCCGCACCAGCTCGGGCGGCCGGCCATCCCCGCGGCCCCGTCGAGCACCCCGTCCCGGATCCCCGTGCGGTTCGACATGCCGAACGGATACCGCGCGGTTTCGATCGAACGACCGTCCGGCGGACCGGACGTGTTCACCGCCGAGTTCGTCTCCGCTACCGGCGACACGATCGAAATCACCGAGTCGGCCGGGACCGCGGCCGAGGAATGCCGGCCGGTCGCGACCGCCTTCCGCTGCACGGTCAAGGCAGGCCCGCATCCGTTCCACGTGGTGGTCACCGACTCCCATCCGGACGCCGGCGGGCTGCGAGCGACCGTCATCGCCAAGAACATGACTTTCGCCGACCCGGCCGACCCGGCCACCTGGTTTCCGCTCTGAGGATTTCCCGGAATCCGAGCAACCCCCGGCTCGGGCGCCAGCGTCTATTGACCGCGAATGACGAAGGACGCGTTCGCGGTATCCCTTGGAGGGCAAATGCGCAAGTCAGCTCTGACGATCGGGCTCGGGGGCGTCGCCATCGCGGTCGCGGTCGGCGCGGGCATCGCCAACGCGAACACCACCACCCCGCCCCGCACCACGACGGCCGCGCCGGCGGCCGCGAACGTCGCCGCGAACGAGACGGTGCTCGAATCGACCCAGAAGCAGCGCCGCGCCAACGAGCAGATGGACGGTAAGTCCAACGTCGTGTCCAGCTGGGGGCCGGCCCAGTTCGAGGCGTCCTCGGTCGCGATGCGCGCGGTTTTCGACAAGTACGGCCAGACCAGCATGGTCAGCGCCAAGCGCAAGGGTTCCAGCGACGTCTACACGATTGTCCTCAAGGCGAAGAACGGCAAGACGGTCACCGTCACGGTCGACTACATGGCATTCAAGGCCCTCTCGATCAGCTGACCGACCGGGCCGGGCCGGTCCCCGACCGGCCCGGCCCGGCTTTATGAGGCGTCGGCGTCGCGCCGGGCCAGCACCGCGTCGAGGGAGGCGTATTCGGCCTCCTCGACCGCGGAGTACGCGAAGTCGATAGCGAACTCGGCGTAGTCCTCGGCGTCCTGCGCGTTGCGTTCGGCGACCTTGGCGTCGTGGCGGGCCTTGCGGGCGTCGATGCGCGTACGGGCGCGGGTCAGATGCTCGTTCCACGAACGCTGGATGTCGTCGGCCCAGGCGTCGGCCTGGTCGGTTGCCGCGGCGGACTCGGTGCGGAGCTTGTCGACGGTGTTCTGGGTGTTCTGACGGGCCACCGCAACATCTTGTTCGACGCGGTCGCGGGCCTGCGTCCCGGCTGCGGTGACGCGGTCCTCAGCCTCCTTGGCTCGCTTCGACAGTCGCAACAGGTCGTCCGACAGTGCCATGACAGCCTCCTTGGGAGGTCGGTGCCGGCCGGGCCGGCTCGAGTGGATACGGCCAAAACGTAGGCGGCGCCGCGCCGCACCGGCATCCTGGATTTCCCCAGTCCGCGCGACTACGGAAATCGGTGATTCGGGCCGGGCGCCACGGTCCATAGCGTCGTCCCTGGCACTCGCGGTGGACATCGAAATGGTCGACTGGAATCGTGGTGGGCGATGGCGAACGACGAACGCGAGGCCGACGCCGCCGACCAGGAGGCCGGGGCCTCGCCGCCGATGGCCGAGCGGATTCCACCCGGCCTGATCCTCAAGTGGGCGGCCGCGGGCACGGTCGGCGTGCTCCTCGTGCTCCTTGCCGCGTACGGGCTCTACGTGGTGCGCGGCGTGCTGGTGCTGGTCCTCGTCGGGCTGTTCGTCGCGATCAGCCTGGAGCCGGCGGTGCGCTGGCTGGTCACGAGAGGCTTACGCCGTACGTATGCCGTGGCGATTGTCGTGCTTGTTGCCCTTGCTTTGTTTGCTGCCTTTGCCTGGTCTGTCGTGCCGCCGATCGTCGAGCAGGGCGGCACGCTCGTGGCCGACCTGCCGGGATATCTGCGACGGCTCTCGACGGACTCCCGGGCGGTGCGGGAGATCACCGACCGGTACAACCTCACCGACCGGCTGACCTCCCTGGCGGCCGGAATCCCCGGCAAACTGGCCGGCGGCGCGGTGGGCTTCGTCCAGCAGTTCCTCGGCGCGCTCGCCTCTACGCTCACGGTGCTCGTGCTGGCCATCTACTTCATGGCCGCCATGCCCCGGCTGCGACGCGGCGTGGCAAGCCTGTTCCCGCCCCGGCGACGCCCGCGGGTCACCGAGATCGTCGACGTGGTCGTCGACAAGGTCGGCGCGTACATGATCGGAAACCTGATCATCTCGCTGTTCGCCGGCGTCGCGACCTTCGCCTGCCTGGAACTGGTCGGGGTCCCGTTCGCGCTGCCGCTCGCCGTGACCGTGGCGGTGACCGACCTCATTCCGATGATCGGTGCCACCCTCGGCGCGGTGATCTGCGTGGCGGTCTCGGCGTTCGCCGCCGGCATCTGGCCGCAGGCCGTGGTCGTGCTGCTGTTCTTCGTCGCCTACCAGCAGCTGGAGAACTACCTGATCGCCCCGCGCGTGCTGCGCAACACCGTCGACATGTCCGCGGTGGCGGTCCTGCTGGTCGCCCTGATCGGCGGCACCATCCTGGGCCTGGCCGGCGCGATCATGGCGATCCCGCTCGCCGCGACGGTGAAGGTCGTGCTCACGCCGACCGTCGCGGCCCTGCGCGAGCCCGGTCCGGATGCTGGATGATCATTGCCGATCTTCAGACCAGTAGCGCGCCGCCGTCCACGGTGACGATCGTGCCGGTGGTGAACGGCTGGCTGATCAGGTACAGGTAGGCGGCGGCGACGTCCGCCACCTCCCCGACCCGGCCCAGTGGCACGGTCGCCGCCGTCTGGGCGTAGAACTCCTCGACGCCTTCCCCGTCGCCCCACAGCGGTGAGCGGGTGACGCCGGGCTTGACCGCGTTGACCCGGATCGGCGCGAGCTCGACGGCGAGCGCCTTGGTGAGCGACTCGACCGCCCCGCAGATGCTCGATGCGACCGACCAGCCCGGCGTGGGGCGATCGCCCGCCGTGCCGGTGGTGAGCGTGATCGAACCGCCGGGCCGCAGCCGCGGCAACGCGGCGCGCACCGCGGCGAGCGCGCCGAAGTAGCGCAGTCCGAAGAATTCCCGCGCACGATCGAGGTCGAAGGACGCCACCGGCATCAGCGAGAGCGGCTCACCGGCGGTGTAGACCAGGTGGTCGAAGTCGCCGATCTGGTCGAAGAGCGTGGCCGGCAGGTCGTCGAGGGCGGCGGCCAGGCCGGTGACGCCGAGGCGGTCGGCGGCGTCGCGGACGCGCTGCGCGTTGCGGGAGACCACGACGACCTCGGCGCCGCGCTCCACGGCCGCCGCCGCGGTCGCGTATCCGATGCCGGAAGTACCGCCGAGGATGACTACCCGCTGTTTCGCAATGTTCATGACAGCAACGGTGCGCCCGGCGGGTCGGTCACGTCCAAGACCTGTCCGGGCGCCTGTAATACCCTGAGGGCATCGACGTCGACCTGCGCAAACTGCGCTACTTCGTGGCGGTGGCCCGGCATCTGCATTTCGGGCGGGCCGCCGCCGAGCTGCACGTCGCCCAGCCGGTGCTGTCCCGGCAGATCCGGGCGCTGGAGACGGAACTGCACGCGCAGTTGTTCCGGCGGGACCGGCGGGCCACGGAGCTGACCGACGCCGGCCGGCAGTTGCTCGTCGATGCCGAGCCGCTGCTGGCCGCGGCGGGCGCGCTGCACCGCCGGGTTGCCCGCGCGGCCCGGGGCACGGACCGGTTCGTGGTCGCGTTCATGCCCGGCCTGATCGTCACCGACGCGGTGCGACGATTGCGGGAACGGCACCCCGGGCTGGTCGTGGAGGTGCTGCGGACCACCTGGAACGACCAGGTCGAGGTGCTGCACGACGGTCGGGCCGACGTGAGCTATCTGCGTCTGCCGGCCGATCAGCGCGGGCTTACCGTACGGCCGCTGACCACCGAGCCGCGGGTCGTCGTGCTGCCCGCCGGACACCGGCTGGCCGGCAAGGAT
>Ga0307515_10011749_pt1 | contig 16569 bp, 13 predicted proteins | sample 17_EM_MG_FD_194513 | JGI IMG/M metagenome (GOLD analysis project Ga0307515, IMG submission 194513) | Populus trichocarpa ectomycorrhiza microbial communities from riparian zone in the Pacific Northwest, United States - 17_EM | ecosystem: Host-associated > Plants > Roots > Unclassified | place... | reverse complement strand
AGTTGCAACGCAGCGTCGCGAGGCACCAGCTTGAGCGCGTGATTCATGCCGTTGACGATGACCAGCTCGGCATCCGGCTTCGCGCGCTTCAGCGCCTCGGCCTCGGCGGTGCCGACCTGCAGGTCGGTGTCGCCCTGGATGATCTGCGCGGGCACCGAGAGCTTGGCGAACTCCGCTTCCGGCACGTACCGGAACCACGAGATCAGATACGGCTGCACGGCTTCGCGGTAGAGCGACTTCAATTCGGCGGACACCGCGCCGACCGTCTGCCCCTGTTCCAGCGACAACAGAATCGCGTCGCTGCGTTCGGCCAGCTCTGCATTCAAGCGGCCCTTCAGCTGCTGGCGCAGCACCGCAGAGGCGCCGCGCGCCGGCCCGGCGATCGACACAAAAGCGCGCGCGCCCGCCTGCCGTGTCGCAAGCATCCCGATCAACGAGCCCTCGCTGTGCCCGAGCACCGCAACAGTCGAGAAGCGGCCATCTGTCTTGAGCATGCGTATCCACGCCGCGGCGTCCTGCACATAGGTCTCGAAGCGCAGCTCGGCTTCGTCGGGGCCAGCCGCAGCGCTCGCCGCAATGCCGCGTTTGTCATAGCGAACCGACGCCAACCCGGCCTTCGCCAAGGCCTCGGCCAGCAGCTTCAAGCTGTCGCTGTTGAGCTTGAGCGCGCGGCTGTTGCCATCGCGGTCCGTCGGGCCGGAGCCGGCGATGATCAACACCACGGGCACCTTCCCTCCGTCGGCCGGCAGCGCCAACGAGCCGTTGATCTTCCCGGTGCCGGTGTCCAGTGAAATGGCCTGCTCGGTGCGGCCGACATCAGCGGCATGGGCGTGGGCAGCCCACATCAACAGCAAAGCGATCAGGAAGGTTCGCATGGACTCGGGCTCGAGAGATCAGATGATCTCGAAGTAGCGCTTCAGTTCCCAGTCGGTCACGCCGTCCAGCCACTGCCGCCACTCCCATTCGCGGGTCGCAGCGAAGTGGTCGACGAAGTCGTCGCCGAACCAGTCGCGCGCGATCGTCGACTGCCTGAAATTGCGCGTGGTCTCGATCAGCGTGCGCGGCGCGCGCGGAATGTCCTCGGCGCCCTGGTTCGTCCCGGTGATCGGCGGCGCCGTCAGCTTCAGGCCCTTCTCGACGCCGTGCAGCCCGGCCGCGATCACCGCGGCCATCGCGAGGTACGGATTCACGTCGGCGCCCGGGCAGCGTGTCTCGAGGCGCGTCGCCTTCGGGCTGCCGGCGATGACGCGGAAGCTTGCGGTGCGGTTGTCGATGCCCCAGGTCGGCTTGACCGGCGCCCAGAAGCCGTCGACGAGGCGCTTGTAGCTGTTGATCGTCGGCCAGAACATCGGCGCCATCTCCATCAGGCACGCGACCTGACCGGCGAGGTAGCTCTCGAACAGCTTGCTCATCTTGCGCGGCGACTTCGCATCGAAGAACAGGTTGTTCTTGCCGTCCGACAGGCTCTGGTGGATGTGCCCCGAGCAACCCGGGTACTGCTGGCTCCACTTCGCCATGAAGCTGGGCATCACGCCGAAGCGCGCGCCGATCTCCTTCGCGCCGGTCTTGAACAGGATCGCGCGGTCGGCCTGCTCGAGCGCCTCGCTGAACGCGATCGCAACCTCGTAGACACCCGGACCGGTCTCGGTGTGCAGGCCTTCGATCGGGATGCCGAACAGCGGCATCTCGTCCATCAGCGCCTTGAAGAACTCTCTTTTGTGGTTCATGCGCAGCAGCGAGTAGCCGAACATGCCGGGCGTGATCGGCTCGGGGCCGACACCCTTCTTCGCGGCCCAGCTCTGCGGCGTCTCGCTGAAGTTGAACCACTCGAACTCCATCCCGGCCATCGTCGTCACGCCGAGCTTCTGGGCTCGCGTAAGCACGCGCTTGAGCGTCTGGCGCGGGCAGATCGGTGACGGCGTTCCGTCCGCCTTGACGAACTCGCCGAGGAACATCGGCACACCGTCGTCCCAGGGCACGTGGCGATGTGTGTTCAGGTCGAGGCGCGCGAGCGCGTCCGGGAAGCCGTGCTGCCAGCCGGTCAGCGTGGTGTTGTCGTAGCAGTTGTCGTTCGCGTCCCAGCCGAACACCACGTCGCAGAAGCCGAAGCCACCGTTCGGGTGCGGCTGCGCGGCGCCAAGGAATTTATCGATGTGCAGGTACTTGCCGCGCAGGATGCCGTCGATGTCGCTGACCGCGACCTTGACCTTGCCGGTGCCCGACTTGCGCACCGCGGCGAGCGCCGGATGTTCCTTCTGTGCCATGCCAGTCTCCGTGATTGTTGTTGTCTTCCCGGAAGTCTAGTGGGCGATGCCGAGCTCGCGCATCGCATCCGCCACCGCATTCACCGCCTGCTGCATCTCGTTGCGGCCGATCGCGCCGATGCAGCCGACGCGGAAAGTCTCGACCTGCGTCAGCTTACCGGGATACAGGATGAAACCGCGCCGCTTCGCCGCTTCGTAGAACGGCCGGAACTCGTAGGCCGGGTGTGCGGGCGCATGGAAGGTCACGATGATCGGCGCCTGCAGCGCGGGCGCGAGGAAGGGTCGGAAGCCCAGCGCGGACATCCCGTCGATCAGGGTGCGGCAGTTGTCGGTGTAGCGCGCCAGCCGCGCACTCTGGCCGCCTTCTTCATCGAACTGGTGCAGCGCTTCGGCCAGCGCGGCCACCACGTGCGTCGGCGGCGTGAAGCGCCACTGGCCGGTCTTCTCCATGTACGCGTGCTGGTCGAACAGGTCCATTGCGAGCGAATGCGAGTTGCCTTCGCACGCGGCGAGCACCGCCTTGCGCAGCAACACGAAGCCCATGCCGGGCACGCCTTCGAGGCACTTTCCGCTGGCCGCGACCAGCGCGTCGAACTGAACCTCGCGCGCGTCGATGGGCAGCGCGGCGAACGAGCTCATCGCGTCGATGATCAGGCCCTTGCCATGGCGCGCGCAGACCTCGCTGATGGCCTGCAGCGGGTTCAGCACGCCGGTGCCGGTCTCGCAGTGGATGAAGCCGACGTGCGTGATGCTGGTGTCTTCGCGCAGCTTCGCCTCGAGCGCCTGCGCCGACACGGCCTGGTCTTCGGCGTGTTCGACGATCGTCGTGCGCCGGCCCATCAGCGTGGCGAGCTTGCCCAGGCGCTTGCAGTAGGCGCCGTTGTCGAGCACCAGGAGGTGGCCGTCGCGCGGCACGACGGTCGCGACCGCGGCCTCGACCGAGAAGGTGCCGCTGCCCTGCAAGGGCACGACGGTGTGCGAGCCTTCGCCGTGCACGATCGCGAGCAGCTGGCGCCGCAGCTCGGCGGTCACGGCAATGAAGTCGGTGTCCCACGAACCCCAGTCGCGCAGCATCGCGAGCTTGGTGCGCAAGCTGGTGGTCAGCGGGCCGGGGGTCAGCAGGATGGCGTCGCGGTCCATGGGTGTCTGTCTCCGGTGTTTCTGGCCCGATCTTGTCATCGTGTCGCGGTGTTGCGCCAGGCCTGGGTGCGCCGGTTCACCCACCAGCCCAGCGCGATGAACAGCAGCGTCACGATGGTCGACCCGGCGGTGATCAGCACGGCGCAGGCTGCCGCAGCACCCGCCTCGCCGGCTTCGTCGAGGTTCAGGATCGCGATCGCCGCGACCTTGGTGCTCGGCGAGTACAGGAACACGACCGCCGAGATCGTCGTCATCGCGTTGATGAAGAAGTAGCGCGCGATGTCGAGGAGCGTCGGCGTGCAGATCGGCAAGGTGACGCGCCAGAAGGTCTTGAAGAACGGCACCTTCAGCGAGGCCGAGACCGATTCGAACTCGGCGTCGAGCGCCTTCAGCGCGGTCACCGCGGTCAGGTGGCCGGTGGTGTAGAAGTGCACGATGGTGCACAGCACCAGCAGCGGCAAGGTCTGGTACAGCCCGCTCAACGGGTTGCCGGGCAGATTGAAGAAGAAGATGTAGCCCAGCCCGAGCACCAGACCGGGCACCGCCATCGGCAGCATCGCGAGCAGGCGCACGACCGGGCGCAGCGCGTCGAGGCCGCGCGTCTTCTCGAGCATGTAGGCGCCGGTGAACACGATGATCGTGCCGAAGAACGCGGTGCCGGCGGCGAGCTTGAGGCTGTTGACGATGGCATCGAAGACCTCGGCGTCGACCAGGCCCATCGTGTAGTGCTTCAAGGTCAGCGACAAGTCGTAGGGCCAGAAGCTCGCGAAGGATGCGAACACCGCCATGCCGAGCATGGCCAGCATCAGCGCGCTGACGGCCGCTGTGTAGCCGGTCATCAACGCGTCGAAGCCGCGTGCCGGCGACGGCCGGTACGGCACGGCGCGGGCCGACAACATCGAGGTCTGCTTGCGGCTGATCAGCCAGTCGACGGCAAAGGTCAGCACCGCCGGCGCGAGCAGCAGCAGCCCGACGACGGCGCCGCGTTGAAAGTCCTGCTGGCCGATCACGAGCTTGAACACATCGGTCGCGAGCATGTTGAAGTTGCCGCCGATGACCTTGGGGATGCCGAAGTCCGTCATCACCAGCGTGAACGCGACCAGCGCCGCCGAGATCAGCCCGTACTTCGCGCCCGGCAAGGTGATCGTGAAGAACTTGCGCCGCGTGCTGGTGCCGAACGCGGCGGCCGCTTCGTACAGGCGCGCGTCGGCGAGCGAGAGCGCGGTGATCAGGATCATCAGCGCGTGCGGGAACACCGCGAAGCACTCGGCCACGACGATGCCCGGTGCGCCGTAGATGGTCTCGAAACCGAGCGCGTGAATGAAGCCGCGCGCGATCCCCTGGTTGCCGAACCAGTAGATCAGCGACAGCGCCGACAGCAGCGATGGCGCGAGCAGCGGCACGAGCGCGATCGTGCGGAACAGCCCCTTGAACGGCATGCAGCTGCGCGACAGCGCGTACGCAAAGCCGAAGGCCAGCGGCAGCGTGACCAGCGTGACCATCAGCGACACCCAGACGCTGTGCCACAACGAGCTCAGCAGCGACGGCGAGGCGAGGTAGCTGGTGAAGTTGGCCAGGCCAACGAACGCGCCCTCACCGTTCTGCAGCGACTTGACGAGGATGCTCGCCAGCGGCAGCGCCAGGAACACGACCAGCGCGAGCACCACCAGCAGCAGCGCGGCATGCGCGATGCGGTCGGTCCAGTGCGCGCGCTGGCGCAGGGCGGAGGCTGCTGGCAGATGCAGGACGGCGGACATGAGCGGGCGCGTCGAGCCGCGTTTCAAAACACGCGAAGGCGGTCGCTGCGCAAGGCCATTTCTAGCCGGGCACCAACCCGAACGCCGAGGTCGTGCATCTGGTTCAGCGAGAACGAGACCAGCAAGGGCTGCCCGTCGAGCTCGTCGATGCGCATCTGCGCGAGGCAGGAGCCACCGAGGAATTCGACGTTGCTCACCTCGCCCCAGACGCGGTTCGCAATGCCGTCGAGCGCGCCCTCGGCGACGCGGTCCTCCGGTCGCAGGTAGAGGTGCACCGAGGCTCCCGCCACGTGCTCGTCGCAGTGGGCCGCACCCTGCAGCTCGAGCCGGCCGACGCGGAAGCGCCCCTGGCCGAGCGCACGCGCCGGGAGCACGTTGACCTTGCCGATGAACTCGGCGACGAACGGCGTCGCCGGCCGCTCATAGACATCTTGCGGCGTACCGACCTGCTCGATCGCGCCGTGGTTCATCACGACGATGCGGTCGGCGATCGACATCGCCTCTTCCTGGTCGTGCGTGACCATGATCGTCGTCACACCCAGCTTGCGCTGCAGCGAGCGAATCTCGGCACGCAGGTGCACGCGCACGATCGCGTCGAGCGCCGACAGCGGCTCGTCGAGCAGCAGCAGGCCCGGCTTGGTCGCGAGCGCCCGCGCCAGCGCGATGCGCTGCTGCTGGCCGCCCGACAGCTGCGCCGGGTACTTGACGCCACTGCCCGGCAGGCCGACGAGCTTGAGCAGCTCCTCGACGCGCGCCGCGATCTCGGCGCGCGGCTGCTTGCGGTTCACCAGGCCATAGGCGACGTTGTCGGCGACGGTCAGGTTGGGGAACAGCGCATACGACTGGAACACGATGCCGTAGTCGCGCTGCGCCGGCGGCAGCACCGAGATGTCGCGCTCGCTCTGACGGATGCTGCCGGCGGTCTGGGTCTCGAGCCCCGCGATGATGCGCAACAAGGTCGTCTTGCCGCAGCCCGAGGGCCCGAGGAAGCAGACGAACTCGCCCTTCTCTATCGACAGATCAATGTCGCGCAGCGCCTGGAAAGAGCCGAAAGTCTTGCGGATGCCTTGCAGTTGGAGATAGGCCATATCAGTTGCTCCACTGCGCGTCGCACGACCCGCAGCGCGTTAAACACCCGAGCATCGTGAGCGACCGCTGGCGGCCCGTTGCTGACCTTGAACGGCTGCTTAAGAGGGATCGCAAAGAACGCCAAGGAGCGCAAAGGACGCCAAGAAAACTTAGGCTCTTCCTTTGCGATCTTTGCGCTCCTTGGCGTTCTTTGCGGTCGAAAAAAGCCAGCCAAGGGCACCCCCGGTCGCAGAAGGCACCCAACGTCCGCAACGGGCCGTAAGTGGACTGGCGCTCTCGCACCGATTGCGCGTTGCCAGCACCGAGCGCCGCACGCAGCGCACAGGAACCACTGACATGCTCAAGGTCGACGGCGTCAACCAGTACTACGGCGGCTCGCACATCCTGCGCAACGTCGGCTTCGAGGCCAAGCTCGGCGAGGTCACCGTGATCCTCGGCCGCAACGGCGTCGGCAAGACCACGCTGCTGAAGAGCCTGATGGGCGTGGTGCCGGTGAAGACCGGGACGATCCAGCTCGACGGCACGGCGATCACCAAAGACACGCCTTACGAGCGCGTGCGCAAGGGCGTTGGCTATGTGCCGCAGGGGCGCGAGATCTTCGGCCGCCTCACGGTGCAAGAGAACCTGCGCATGGGCCTGGCCTACAAGAGCGGCAGCACGCCGATCCCGGCCGAGCTGTTCGAGCTGTTCCCGGTGCTCAAGCAGATGATCAACCGGCGTGGCGGCGACCTGTCCGGCGGTCAGCAGCAACAGCTCGCGATCGCGCGCGCGCTCGCCGCGGGGCCGAAGCTGCTGATCCTCGACGAGCCGACCGAAGGCATCCAGCCCAGCATCATCAAGGACATCGGCCGCGTGATCCGCATGCTCGCCGACCGCGGCACGATGGCGATCGTGCTGGTCGAGCAGTTCTATGACTTCGCCGCCGAGCTCGCCGACCAGTACCTCGTGATGGAGCGCGGCGAGATCATCCGGCGCGGTCGCGGTGCCGACATGGAAGCCGACGGCGTGCGGCGCTTGATGTCGATCTGATCGACCCTTCTGGATCGGCCCGCTACTTGCACAGGCCGAGGATTCGCTCCTGCTGGCTGCAGGTCTTCAGCGGCGCGGCCGCGCGCTTGCCGACGCTGCAGTTCTGCAGCTCGCGCGCCATCGGCGGGTAGTAGGCCCAGCCGCGCCCGAGCTCCGGCAAGGTCAGATCGACTTCGCGCCATTTCGGATGGCCGGACGTCTGCAGGATCTCGAAGTTCTGGCACAAGGAGCGTGCGAACAGACGCAGCCGGGAAACCGTCGAACCGAGAGCGTATTCGTAGGTGACGAGGTAGGCCTTCACCGCGAGGCCGGGGATGTCTTCCGTCAACAGATTCGGATAGCTCGTGGCCCGCACCGTGACCGCGAAGTAGGTCTTCAGCGCGGCGGCGCTCTCGGGCTTGCTCGCGTCGAACTTCAATAGCTTGAGCAGTTGCCGCGCCTCCGGTTTCATGTCGGCGAGCAGCTTCGCGGGTTGACCTGCGACCACGACGACCACATCGAGCGTCTTGTCGACGGTCAGCTTGACGAGCGCCTCTTCGTTGCTCAGGTAGCTCGTATTAGCCTCGGCGATGGGGGCGGCGAACATCTGCCGGTACAGCGTCGTCGCCGACATCGCCGTGCCGCTGAGCAACGGGCCGATGTTGATCTTCGCGCCCCTGATCTCATGGATGAACTCGAGCGGTGAATCGGCGCGCGCGATGAAGTAGATCTCTTCGTTGTACAGCGGCATGATCACGCGCAGCGGCCGAATCAGGATGCCCGCCTCGGCGTTGCCGCCCTTGTCCTGGTCCAGAAAGGCCTGATAGACGTCGGACTGGACCATCGCGAACTTCACGCCGGGTTCGTGCCGCAATCGCTGCACGTTCTCCGCCGACCCGGCCGACGACAGCACCTCGAGCTCGATGCCCGCAGCGGGGGCCACGAACTTTGCGATGTCGCGGCCGATCTGGATGTATGTCCCGCGTTCCGACGCCGTCACGATCTTGTACGGAACCTGTGCCGACGAAGGCGCTGCGATGAAGCTGCACGCTGCGACGACCACCCACATGCCGATCCGTTTCCAGGCCATCGTCATTCACTCCTTCGGTTGAGCGTTTGCCGCCTGGCAAAGCCCGAGCGCCGCGACCGTCGCCGTGCAGGCACCGGGTCGCGCGGGTGTGGGTGGTGGCCGGGCGGTGTCGGGCCCATCGCGAATCGGCGCTGGGAGCGTGGCGGCTGCATTCCGCGCGTGCCGCGTGCCACGTGAGCTGCCGCCGCGCGTTGCGGTCAATGCCGCGACGACGGGCGGCGGCTGCGGCGCTGCTCTGGTCGGGGCGGCGGGCTGCGCTGTGGGCTGGAGGGGTTCGATGCGGGCAGGCGCTGCGGCTTCGGTCCGAACGGGCTCGGGCGTTTGTTCGATGCGCGGTGGGTCGGCCATGCGGGCCGTGACAGGCTCGGCGTCAACCGGTGGTTCGGCGATGGCGGCGGCGTGGCGTGGGACCGGTGCCGCCTCCAGCGCGATGAAGGGCGGCTGGCGCTGCATCAGGTAGGCGCCGGTTCCCGAGACCGCTGCGAACACGATGATCGCCGAGACGCCAACCAGGCGCCGCGGTACCTGGCGCCTGCGCTGCGAGAACGCGGCGAGCCGTTCATCGACCGCGACCGTCGAGACTGGCGCGCTGAACGGCGCATCGGCATGCCCTGGCGCGCGCACGGTATCGAGCATCGTCGGCAGGTCGGCGAGCGCGGTGTCGCTGCCGGTGCCAGGCGGCTTGCCGAGGGGCAGGCCCGCCGGCAGCTCGGCCTCGCAACGCCAGCACAGGGACGCCGATCGCCCGTTCAACGCGGCGCAGCGCAGACACCGCAGCAGGTGCGGCGTGTCGGCCGGTTGTTCGAGCTCTGAGTTGTACCAAAGGCCACCGCTCGGGCAGCCGAACGCGGGGAAGACAGCGCGCGTCTCCGCCTCAGCCGGCCCGGCTCTGGAGAGCAAACTCATGGCAGAGAACTCATGCTGCCCAGCCCGCTTTGACGGAACGTCATGTGCTCGCGTCAAAAACTGCGCGAGACCACTGGCGTCGAGACTACTCCTGCGGTCGGAGCTTGGTCAACGCGGCTAGCGCTGATGTTCCGGGTTACTCCTCCCCCTGAAACGAAGGTCGGGCGGTGCATCGACCCGCTGGCGGGTTGACGCCAGCGGCGTGGCGTTACGGCCCGTTGTCGATCATCGGGTCGACACTCAGGGGAGTGCCGCCGCCGACCGGCCACACGGTCGCGGTGTATTTGAAGCTGCCAGCCTTGCTGTTGCAGTTGAACAGCGTGGCCGTCGTGTCGTTCGGGGGCAGCGCTTTCGATGGTCTTGGGAACTCCCGGCCGGGGTTGTCTACGACCACGGCGGTGCCGTCGTTCGGAAAGACATAGCCGGCGGTCTTCAACACGAACTTCAGTTCGATATCGCGGCCGAGGGCCGGCAATGGGTCCGGGCTGCAGACGACGTTGTTGCTGGCATCGACGGTGACGGTCACTTGATTGGGTTTGCTGGATTCTTCCATTGGGTGTTTTCTGTGGCTCATGGGGTGACTGGCCTTGCCCCCGCTGCGGCGGCCAGTCGTTGGCGGAGATCGGCATATGCGGGGTGCCGATAAGGGGAAGCTTCGATGCGTTGGGCGAGTGAGCGCGCTTCGTCGGTGGCGCCCAGCCGCAACCGGGCGTGCGCGAGCAGCGCCATCGCCGGCAGCTCGCCGCCGGCCGCGGCCGACTGCAGCCGTTCAGCCGCCGTTTGCCAGTGGACGCCCGCCGCGGCGGGCTGCGCGTCGCGCGCCAGCAGGTCGCCCAGCGCCAGCTCGACGGCCGATGCGATGTGGGTCTGCTCCGCGTCCAAGGGCTTGCCGCTGGACTCGGCGCTTTTCACACTCGACAGAAAGACCTCGAGGTCGCGGCGCTGCGGGGCTTGCGGTTCGGCGAGGGCCAGTTTGTGCAACAGCAGGCTCCCCGCCAACGCGATGTTCCATTTGTTCCGCGTGTCGTCGGTCGAGAGCAGCCGTGCCGTGTCGGCCGCCGCGCGTTCGATGTTGGCACCGGCGGCACGGCGCTCGCCCAGCGCGATCTCGATCTCGGCAAGGCTGACGCGCGCGAAGGTCAGGTGCGCCAGCCACTTGGTGTCGGTGCCGTCTACAGCGACCAGCGCCTCGATCTGCGCGAGCGCATCGTGGGCCGATTGCTTGGCCTGGGTGTAGTGGCCAAGCGCCAACTGGAGCCGGCCCAACTCGTGGCTGCCGTTGGCGAGCAATTGGTGCACATCGCGGTCCGCGTCGGCGCCCGGTATCTTGCGCAGCACGCCGATCTTGGTCTGCTGCGCATCGATCGCGCCATCGAACTCACCCAGCGCCTCGCGGGCCTTCGCGATCCAGCCCCAGGTCCGGGCCAGATCCACACTGAGTTCCGGCCTGACGCTGACGATTTCAGTCCAGGCATCGCGCGTCTCGATGAACGATTTCAAGGCCTGCGCCGACCGCGCGCTTTCGAGATAGACAACGCCGAGATTCAGACCGGAGTAAGCCGTCTCGATGCGCCAATCCATGTTGTTCGGATCCAGCCGCGTCAGCTGCTGGGCAAGTGCCTGGTACTGACGAAACGACGCTTCGGCATCGGACAATTTCCCGCGCTGCCGCGCGATGTACCCGACCCAATACACGCTCTGCGCATGGTCGAAGATGCGCTGCCCGTCGCGCGGGTAGCGCGCCATCAGCTCACCCGTGCTGTCGGCCGCACGCTGGAACACGCGCAGCGCCTCGTCGAGGCTGCCGCGCCGTTCGGCGATCTCGCCGATCAGGTGCAGTGCGCGCGCGCGCCGGCCGAGCGAGTCGGCGTCGAGCCGGCCGATGTCTTGCGCGGCGTAGTAGTCCAGCGCCTTGGTGCCGACGGCGTCGAGCACGTCGAGCCGGCCCACCGGCTGCAGCTTCTTGCGCAGGTCACCGAGCATGAATTCGACCAGGCCCTCGGCCTGCACGCGCTGGCGCTGGGCCTCGTTCGCCTCCCACAGCGCGACGCCGATGCCGACGCTCAGCGCGGTCGCGACGATCGCACCGGCCGCGACACCGATGCGGTGGCGCCTGACGAACTTGGCGACCCGATAGCTCACCGCGTCGGGCCGCGCGGTGACCGGTTCGTCGTTCAGGTAGCGCCGCAGGTCGTCGGCGAGCAGTGCGGCGTTGGCGTAGCGCTCGGCGGGTGACTTCTTCAGCGCCCGCACGACGATGTTGTCGAGGTCGCCGCGCAGCGCGCGCGACAGCCGGAGCTTGGCCGCAGCCGACCCGACCGCGCCGTGGCGCAGCACCGCGTCCGACAAGCGCTTCGGTTCGGTCTCGATCACCGCGCGCATCTGGTCCAGCGGTGCGGTGGTGCCGCCCGCGGTCGGGTGCGCGCCGCCCAGCAGCCGGTACAGCAACACGCCGAGCGCGTAGACGTCGGTCGCAGTGGTGACGTCGCCACCCTGCAGTTGCTCTGGCGCGGCGTACTGCAGCGTGAACGCGCGACCCGCCGCCTGCGTGATCTCGGTGGCGGCGGCCGGCACGGTGGCATCGTCGAGCAGCTTGGCGATGCCGAAGTCCAGCAGCTTGACTTCGCCGGCGGCCGTGACGAGGATGTTCGACGGTTTCAGGTCGCGGTGCAGGATCAGCCGGTTGTGGGCGTGCGCCACCGCGGCCAGCACGTCGAGGAACAGGCGCACGCGGGCCGCGAGATCGAGCCCGTGCTCTTCGCAGTGGCGGTCGATCGGCATGCCGTCGATGTACTCGAGCACGAGGTAGGGCTGCGCACCGTTGCGCGCGACGCCGGCGTCGAGCAGGCGCGCGATGTGGGGGTGCGCCAGCCGCGCCAGGATGCTGCCTTCGCGCGCAAAGCGCTCCGGGCCGCCGCGCGCGGTCAGGCCGGCGTTGAGGAACTTGATCGCGACAAAGCCTTCGAAGCGGCCGTCGGTGCGGCGCGCCAGCCAGACGCTGCCCATGCCGCCCTGGCCGAGCTCGCGCTCGACCGTGTAGGCGCCGACGGTCTGACCGGCCATGCTGGTCTCGCGCAGCAGGGCCGGGCGTTCGAGAAAGGCGTCGCGGTCCATGTCGGCGATGCGCCCGAGCATGGCCTCGAGGTCATCGGCCAGTGCGGTGTCTGCATCGCGCAATGCGGACAGCCGCCGGCCACGTGCCGCGTCGTCGCTGTCCAGGATCTCGTCGAGGAGCGGGCTCAAGCGGAGCCATCGCTCCTTGTCTACCGCGCGCATCCTGGCGGCGTCGCGTCGGTTGGGTGCTGGCGCAGCTGACGCATGGTGGTTTCTCGCAGTTTGACGACCGGCGTGGTCGTCCCGTTTCTCGTCCCACTTGCTAGAACGAATTTTTGGACCGAAACCCGACACGCGCCGGCCGCCGCCATCAACGCAGTGCCATCGACAGGAACAGGCGCGCCTTCTGCCAGTCGCGTTGCACGGTGCGCTCGGTCACGCCGAGGCACTCGGCGATCTCGAGCTCCGACAGGCCGCCGAAGTAGCGCATCTCGACGACGCTCGCGAGCCGCTCGTCGACGCTGGACAGCTCCTCCAGCGCCTCGTGGACGCGCAGGATCTCGTCGTCTTCGACGGCGGCCGAGTCGCCGATCTCGGTGTTGAGCGTCACGTGCAGCGCGCCGCCGCCGCGTCGATCGGCTTGCCGGGCCCGTGCGATGTCGATCACGGTCGCGCGCATCGCCTTGGCTGCATAGGCGAGGAAGTGCTGGCGGTCCGCGAAGTCGGGCTTGCCCGCTTGCTGGATGCGCAGATACGACTCGTGCACCAACGCCGTCGTGTCGAGCAGTGTCAGCTCGCCCGAGCGCCGCAGACGGCTGCGCGCCAGACGGTGCAGCTCGCCATACAGCAAGGAGACCACCTGGTCGGCCGCCTTGCCGTCGCCGGCGTTGGCTGCCTGCAGAAGCGTCGTGATCTCGGTCATGGGGGATCTTGGTCCGGTGGGCGGCGCACCCGCCTCAGGTTCGATTGTCGGGTTTCGCGCGCGCATTCCGTATTCCGAGGTGGAGGGATGAAACGCACGGCCGCAACGGGCGGGGGCAGTCCATCCACAGACCACGACATCCATTCATTGGACGACACGCCATGCCCGATCACGCCTTCCAAGTCAGCGCGTCAACTGTAGCGCCTCGAGTCGGTGCCGAGGCAAGCGCCGTGCCCGCAGCAGAGCTGCCGAACCGTGCACTACTTGGCCCGATCGTCGATCGGCAGCTGGCGGTGTGCCGCAGAAACGGCACGTCGCTGGTCGTGCTCTCGATCGGCTTCGACGGCTTCGAGTCGGTGGCGCAGCGATGCGGGTCTGCCGTCGAAGCCCAGGTGCTGCACGCGGCGTGGAACCGGCTGAAGAATCACCTGCGTGGGTCGGACCTGGTCGTGCGTGTCGGCCCCCGCGAATTCGGCGTCGTTCTCATCAATGCGGGCGGGCTGGCGGCGGCGATCGTCGACGCGAGGCTGTCCGACACGCTGTCCCGGCCCTACGGCATCGGCGCGCACGAGATCGCGATACGGGCGTGCATCGGTGTCGCGATCTATCCGTTCGCCGGCATCACCGGCGACGCACTGGTGGCCGCGGCCGCTCAGAACGCGATCGCGATGCGGTAGCTCTTGAACGCCAGCACTGCCGACTTCAGCTTGATCTGCTGCACCACCAGATCGGGTGCGAGCTGGTCCCCTTCGTGCAGCACCTGCCCGTTGATGATCACGAGCCGGTCCGCGGCCTTGGGCGAATACATCGAGCCGCCGACCGACAGCGTGGGGGGCAGCTGGCGGCGGATGTCGTCGGGCAGCTCGTTGAGGGCATAGACCCGCTCGTCGGTCTTGGCGGTGGGCGCTGTCGCCGATGCCTTGGCCGACACGGCCGGCGGCGCAGATGCCGCGCGCGCCTTGCGCACCGGCGGCGGCGCGGGCGGCACCGGCGTCGCGACCGCGGGCGCCAGCGTTGACGCTGCCGGCGCGATCGGCGCCGCAGCCGCTGCCACGGCGGCCGACGCCGGCGCCACCGGCCGCGCCGCCAGCTCGCTCGCCGGGCCGCGGGCGAGCAGCAGGTACAGCACCACCGCGACGACGATCGCGAGCAACACGCCGAGTCCGACCACCACCAGCCACAGGCGCGACCTCGCCGGTACGCCGCCGGGCCGGGCACCGGCGAACGCCGGCTGCGCATGAATGCCTGGCACGCTGCCGCGCTCGCGTTCGGCTTCGGCTTTGCGCAGGGCGTCGAGAATGTAGGACATCGAAGCCTCTTCGGTTCAGCGGCTGGTGGCGAGGTGCGGCTCATCGACGCCGCTGGCGCGATTGAGCTGCATGAAGGTGGTCGGGCCGGCGAGGCCATCGGGCTTGAGCCCCTGCGCAAGCTGGAACGCCGAGACGCGAGCCTTCCAGGCGGCCTCGTCGGTCGCGATCGGCACGTGCTCGCCGCGCAGCTTCGCGAGCTGCTCGGCGAGCCAGCCGGCGACCGGGCCGGCGCCGGCATCGACGAGCTTGCCCGCATAGCCGGGCGGCGCGCGCCAGAAGGTTGCGAAGTCGCCGCGCCAGAGCGTCGCGAGCGACACCAGCGAGACCGTCTGCGAAACGCCGGCCATGCGCAGCGTCGCGGTGTCGCTGGTCAGGCCGGTGAGCAACGCGTACACCGGCCGGTCGCTGTCGTCGCGCAGCATCAGGATGCCGGGCCGATCGAGCTGGCGGATCAGCGCGAGGCTGCTGCTCGGCGCGCGAAAGCATTGCACTTGCGCGCGCGCCGCGGCGATGCATGGGTCGCCCTCGTCGAGCGCGAGCTTCCATTCGGGTGCGAGCTCACGCCATGCGTCCTTCTCGTTGCGGACGAGGGCCTTGAAGCGCGTCGGCAGTTCGGCGGCGGTCAGGAACGATGCGCCGCTGGCCGGCGCTGACGCACCCGATGCGCTCGTCGCCGCCGCCCGTGTTGCGGCCGACGCCGCGCCCGTTGTCGCTGGCGCCGATGCTGCACCCGGCAGCTTCGCTGTCGCTGCCGCAGGCGCGCGCTGCAGGCCGATGACGATCGTCGCGACGACGCCGATCAACACCGCGGCGGCGACCCCGCTCAAGGCCATCCATGCTGGGCGGTCGAGCCGCATTCCGGTGGAGCGGGGCTTGGCGCGTGGGCCGAAGACCTCGGCCGCCGCCTTGTCGACGATGGCGCGATCGGCCACGCCTTTGCCGCTGGCATACGCGCCGAGCAGCGCGCGGTCGCACAGCAGGTTGATGCGCCGCGGCACGCCGCGCGAGAGCTGGTGGATGCGCGCGAGCGCCTTCGCGTCGAAGGGCATCGCGGTCGTCATGCCGGACACGCTGAGCCGGTGGCGGATGTAGGCCTCGGTCTCGGCCTCGGTCAGCGCGCCCAGGTGGTAGCGCGCGATCACGCGTTGCGCGAGCTGCTCGAGCTCGGGGCGGGCCAGCATGTCGCGCAGCTCGGGCTGGCCGATCAGGACGATCTGCAAGAGCTTGCGCTCGTTCGTCTCGAGGTTCGTCAGCAGGCGCAGCTGCTCCAGCACCTCGCTTGAGAGCATCTGCGCCTCGTCGATGATCAGCACGTTGTTCTGGCCAACCGCGTGGGTCTTGAGCAGGAACTCGTTGAGCGGGTCGAGGTAGGCCTTGACCGTGGCGCGCGTCTCGCCGCTACCGAGTGCAGGGTGTGGGATGCCGAACTCCTCGCACACCGAGTTCAGCAGCTCCAGAACCGTGAGCTTGGGGTTGAAGATGTAGGCGACGTTGGTGCGCCGCGGGATCTGCTCCAGGAAGCAGCGGCACACGGTCGTCTTGCCGGCGCCGATCTCGCCGCTGAGCAGCACGAAGCCGCCACCGCCGTTCACACCGTAAAGCAGATGCGCCAGCGCCTCGCGGTGGCGCTCGCTCATGAAGAGGTAGCGCGGGTCCGGCGCGATCGAGAACGGCTCCTGCTTCAGCCCGAAGAATGACGCGTACATGTCAGCCCCCCGCCCAACGGGTACGTTGGGCGACCCCCAGGGGCCACAGGGGGCCTCTTCGTGGCCCTTGGGGTGCGGGCCGGCTTGGGGCCGCCCGGCGCTCGGCCCGCCGTGTCGATCGCGGTTTCATGGGGCCCGAGAATACAGCGTGGCGCCGGGCACAATCTGCCGCACCCTCGCTTCGGAGCGCCGCCGCCCATGATCACCGTCCATCACCTGAACAACTCGCGCTCGCAGCGCGTGCTGTGGCTGCTCGAAGAACTCGGTCTGCCGTACGAGATCAAGAAGTACCAGCGCAACCCGCAGACCATGCTCGCGCCGCC
>Ga0307515_10011748_pt1 | contig 16569 bp, 7 predicted proteins | sample 17_EM_MG_FD_194513 | JGI IMG/M metagenome (GOLD analysis project Ga0307515, IMG submission 194513) | Populus trichocarpa ectomycorrhiza microbial communities from riparian zone in the Pacific Northwest, United States - 17_EM | ecosystem: Host-associated > Plants > Roots > Unclassified | place... | reverse complement strand
AAGTTTTACACCTTTACCTAGTAAGAGTATACTATTTAGGTTGTTCACTCTACGTTATAGATCGGGTTAAATTTTTCCTAACATAAAAAAAAATACCTAGATGATGATGATATGTTCTAAGGAGTAACAGAAATCTAGGACCCTAATCATTGATTCGAATGAGTTAAATAAGCTTCATTAATTTAATAATATGATTACAAATGCAAGCCAATAACAATAAAAAAATAAAAAATGACAATGACTAATAAAAAAGCAAACGCTTGCCAATATTATGAAAAGATACCCTGTAAAGATTTTTAAAAGTTCTCAACGATCTTATTCGATAACATAGAAAAATGAATGAGAACATGATAACCTAACTTATAAAGAGAAAAATAAAAACATTTAAAACTAAAAAAAATAAAAAGGATAAAAAACCCTAACTCAAGTCAGGATGCAATATTCACAACTTTGTCACGAGGCCAGGACAACCCTTTACAAAAGAGATTGAATAAAACAGTAGAGGTTAATTTTCAAGCAAACTAAATGATGAAAGACGAAATTATGAAAAATTAATTAAAAAAACCCTCCAAGTTAACCCTGATTAACTTGACTAACCCGTGACTCAGGATATGAGATCAAGATAACCTTATAGAAAGGAAAGAATGAAGAAACATGAAGTTTAAGGCCTAACAACCTAATGTCGAAGGATGAAATTAAAAAAATCAATTTTAAAAATGACCTAAAAAAATTAAAGTCAAATTAGGCTAATTTTAAAAACCTGTGGCCCGAGTGAGACCAAGATTACCTCATAGAAAAAAACAAAAAAAAATCATGAAGTAAAATTCTAAATCATCGAAATACTGAATGACAAAAATGATAGAAAACAATAATAATGAAAAGAATGAGGACCAAATTGGATACAAAAGTTAAATGAAATCAAATGCTAAAGGACCAAATTGAAAAATAAAATCAACTTTAAAAAGCATTAAAAACAAACAAATAGTAATTAAAAGAATGACGGCTAAAATTTATTCAAATACAAATTCACATGACGCATTTAATATTTTGAAGGGCATGCAAGAAACCTAATGTTATGAAAGAGAAAAGAAAGAGAAGAAATACTGTCACTCGGAGCCATACCATCGTTCTTCTACTGACACACATCCCATCACTGGGAAGAGCACGATACATCTCTCTCAATTCCATTTTGGAAGCTAGCGTTTGGTCGTTGGGTGGCGCTGCATGCACTACCCGAAAAACACGAGCATTGCATGCACCAATTATTTTTTATTTTTAAAATAATATTTTTTATTTATTAAAATATGAAATTTCTTCTCATTCAACTTGATTATAACTAAAAAACCAAAAATAAAAATACATAAAAGCCCCTAGATGCCTGTTCAATTTTTGTTTTTGCTTTTAAGTGTAATTTAATCATTATACTATGCTTTAAAAAGTGAAAACTCAAAATATCTTATAGACACTAGTTAAATAAATTTTATTTTTAAAAATAATTTAATTATTTTATTGTGCTTTAAAAATATAGAAAGATCGAGCTATTCCTGATCAATATGGTAATTGCCAATAAATGTTATGAAAAAACTGTATTACCTCTTAAAGCCAAGCTAATATTTTTTATTGAGAAGGAAAAAATGATCATTGTATTGTTGAAATCCAATGCCCCTTTATTTTATTTTTTTTCTTAATGATCATTTGTTATACATCTCCCTTGATAATTATCATCATCTACGAGTACATGCAGTAACTAATTCATTGGTAAAAAATGAATTGTAATTATGTACCCACTAGCTAAAATAGTTACAAAAATTACAGAATGCATGCCTTTCTAGAAAGAAACACAGTGGTGGTTCTTCGAATTGAAATGGGAAAAATAATGGCGATGAGTCTTTTGTGAATGCCCAAGTTTTACATATTTGATAAAGGCAGCTTGTGTTATTTATCCATGAGCTATTATTAGTCAAAAGGGCGTGGAGATAGGGAAGCACACAGTGGAAGCTTTCATGAATGAATCAGGTGGAGGAGTTGATGTAAGTAAAGGAAATGAAAGATGAAGCTGGTGTAGGTGTTCCTCAGAATAGGGACAGACAGGAAGTGATCTCATAAGGGTTAGAAGAAGATGTCTGTGTAAAGTGGAAAGAAAATGGCCACTTACATAAACATGGTGAGTGGGGGATGAGACAAGTCAGTAATATGTATGAGTAGGAATTCCACCAGCTTCAAAGTGGAACTCAATTATGTAATTAGTGCAAAGAACGAAACCAGTGTACATGGGAACTCCAAGAAATAGGCAGAGCAAAGTTGAACTTGTGCTTCCTACCACTAAGCATAATAATAATTGTAAGAAACCTAAATAAAGTGATATTAGGCAAGCCATATTTGACTAATCTCTCTCTTTTCTCTTTGGTAGGCTTGACTAGCTAGCTAATGCTTTCATGCTTCTTGCATGTGCTGCAAGATTAGCTCTTTAAGACAACATAAGCATGTTTTCAAACCATCTTAAATTCAGGATAATCCTATGTACTTCCTATAAATTCAGGCATATAATACCTTGTATTTCATTTAGAGATAAAATACATACATAGAAAAAAAAAACAGAAATGTATTTTGTTAAAAAAATAAAAACAAAAACATATTTATAGAATAGTTTTGGAACGAAAAAAAATACAAGGAAACATGTCATCTTTTATTTTTGTTGGTTTTGACATATTTGGCAGGGAAAAAAGTGCCTGCCTTTTTAAAGCTCTTATGGAATTGATGTCAAAACCTTATATATATATATATATATATATATATATATATATATATAGTGGAAGCAAACCCATAATAATTTCCAAATTTGGAGAAGCAAATGTACCCACGGCTTTTTTAGGTGGCAATTGATAAAAATGGCGCCCATCTTCATGAAAAATAAGTAAAGATGCACTAAGGTGTTTTTCTTGCCGCACAGTCACCAAAAAGTGGTTCATGTATGTGCCGACCTCTCAGGCGATTCAATCATAAACTCCATAGTTGCTTACGTTATCTCTTCGTTCATAAATCATCCTTCAACTTCTTATCTCTAACAATTTAGGGTAAGGATTATTTTGGTATGCTAATGGCACCAAACCAGCCATGCCTATCGCCTATGCTTACAGGTTCCAGTGACGAAAATATGGCCCATCGATCATGCCTGATTTAACACGATCAGATAATCGAAAGTACCACCATGATTGCTTCTCTCTCAACGAAAGTCCTGCCCATTAGTAATTGATTGCTTGACATAATCTTTGTATTGGATGGTGATGTCAAGGCAGTTTCTAGGGAAAGAAGAAGAAGAAGAAGAAGATTATGTCTCTCCATGTGACTATTCAGGAGCTTCGATAAGACTTAACTAGCTCAGGTTCCGCTCAACTCCATCGAAATAGTGTTGTGGCGATGAACTCGTAAACTCGTAATAGTTTGATGACTACGATATCAAACAAATTCCAATATATATATATGTGTGTGTGTCACGCAAGGTATAGGATGATAGAAATTATGATTCTCAAGCCTTAAAATTATTGATATTTTTTTAAATATTTATAATTTAATAAATAAAATATCACACCAACTATTTATATAAAAGTAAAAACAAACATAACCATAAGAATCCAAAACTAAAAAGAAAAAGTAATTAAAATTAAAAATTAACTAGAAAAATAATTAAAATAAAAAATAATATTTTCAAGGTTTGATATGAAAGCCGTTTAAACCTTGATTGGTTGAAACAACTGACACTTCTACAAAACTAGGCTTGTAAAATCTCCTAACTAAATTTGACAGCGATCCAACATTCAAATTAAAAATTATATATAGATCTTTTGGTTAGACTATGTTTTTGACGTGTTCAAGTTTTTTTGCGGGTTTTACCTTGTCTATTTGATCCATATAATAATTGTAACACATTCCATGTTAATGTGTTTAAAAGAATCAGAAGAGAGTTCAAAGATCTTGTAACAACATTTCTTGTAAAACTAATCTCGTTTTGTTTTCAGAGTTGCATAACATATTGTTATTACTTTATTAAGGTCTCCCTCAACAAAACAAGAAACTAGAGAGAAATGAGAGATAGAAGAAAAAGAGATATAGACTGAAAAGAACTAGAGAGAATAGAAAGAATATGTAGTAACATAAATCTCAACTTTCTTATTGCTTGAACTATTACCCCTTGTTTACCATGTATATATACAATATTTTATTCTTATACTAACTATAACTATATTCAAGTCTCCTGACTCTAAATACTTCCTTAACTAACTGAATTACATTTTTAACTAACAACTAACAATCACTTTCAACCACCAAAATTCATATCTTTCAATGTTATTGCTTTTTGCTGCTCTCCTTCTAGCCTTTATTGTGTCATCTAGTTCATGACAATACTCATATTTTCAATAGATTCTTGTCCCTAATAATCTATGAAAAATCTAGAAATTTTTCATGAAAAGCTTTTTAAAAATGGTAAAAAGTCTTTGGTGATGGTTGACCTGATTGTTAATCTATGCTACATGAGAGAACAATTCTTAAACTGAATAGGCTCCTTTTGGACATGGCATCATTTGATTCCTCTTGCCACTTGGCTTGTTCAAATGTTTGTATTAGTGTTGCTAGCCTGAGGATCTTGAGCATTGGCTTGATATCTTCCCTGAGCCTATTGATAAAACCGAAAACATAATAGGATTTAGGCAATGAAGGGTTTAAGGAATTCACCAGGGACTTAAGCTCCTTAAACCTCTCAACATATTCTTCCAACCTATATCTTACAAAAGCTTGTTAAATTCTTCCACGACATCTTTTTTACCGCTAAATCTTTAACAGATACCCTTAGAAAATTCATCATCGTTGGCTAAATTTTTACGACCATACAAGAATCCTTCATACCAAATCTCGACTTTTCCTTCCATATATAATAAGGTTATCTCTACCTATTGATGTACTAGTAAAGTTCATTTTAAAGAACTTCTAACACTTCCTTACTTGACCCCTTAGAATATTTCCCCCAAAAAGTTGGTAAGTCAATTCTTGGTAAGGCTACATTGTATCACATTTTCTAAACTTCTTGATTTCTTCTAACATCTTCACGATCACAATCTTTAGGAGTGGGAATCACTCCATTAGAATTGGAGTTATTTACTTCTTCCTTCTTGGTTGTTTCTTGACTTCCCCTAATATCTATAAGATTACAACTTCTAAGAGTGGGAATTACTCCATTAGAATTAGAGTTATTTACTCCTTCATTCTCAACTATTTGATTAGCCATGAAAGATTTCAATGTAACCATTAATGATTCTATTTATAGATTGGTTTGCTTCTGTTTTTAACAATGGTTTTTTTTGTTAAGCTCTTTATGAATGCCTTGCATTTGCTCTTCCATCCTTTTGCAGTGTTCCTTTAAGTTTTTGTTTTGTTAGTCTCCACCATTGTTGGTTATTGAGAATATAAGAGCTCTAATGGTCTTGGATCTAGTTATGATATCAATTGTCAAGATCTCCCTTAACAAAACCAGAAAGTAGAGAGAAATGAGAGATATAGAAAAAAAATGAGATATAGATTAAAAAGAACTAAAGAGAATAGAGAGAATATGCAGTAACTATAAATCTGAACTTTTTTATTGCCTGAACTATTACCCCCTGTTTACCATGTTTATATACAAGCTATTATTCTTCTATTAAATGTAATTATATTCAAGCCTAATGACTCTAACTACTTTCTTAACTAACTCAACTACTTTTCTAATTGACTAACTATTAATAGTAACTTCTAGCTAACAAAATTCATGTCAAACTAATTGTAAATCTTTCAATATTGTTGTTGCTTTTTTTTGCTCTTTTTTGAGCCTTCATTATGTCCTCTAGTTCATATTATAATTAAATTTATATTTAAAGACCCAAATAAAGCCTCGGTTTTACAAACTGACATGTAGCCAAGTGCTAATAAGAGTCAGTAACGATTTGTTTTTCTAACTGAACCCTGAACTACAATAAAAACTAAAGAATAGAAAAGGAAGAAGGACATGAGACAATGGTTATGAGATTAACTAAAATTAAAATAATGATAGAAATCAGAGGAATATTTGTTTTCTATAAAAACATGAATCATTGCTAATTGTGTAACTCATGAACTCATATTCAACATATATGCTCATAACAATATAGTCATTATTTTTCTTGTTTCATGGCATGTTGACGTAGCTACATTTCACCATATTACTCTAGAAATTACCAATCTTAAACACTTGGATACTTACTAGTTAAGACCCTAATAATTTGTTTGTTGACAACAATAAGGGAATTCAAATTGAAAACATTGGTGTTACACGATTACACACACCATTATGTTCTTTTAAACTTTAAAATATCTTGCATGTTCTAGAAATTATTAAACTATAAATTTTAGGGGGCAAAACTTGTTCATGAAAATTATGGAAACCTAATTTTTTACCCTTGATTTTTCTATATTTCAAATAAAAAATATAAAAATTCAAAAAATGTGTTTTTCAGTAAATTTAGTCAATTTTAATCATTTTGGCTGTTTTGGTCATTTTTATTAAGTTTATGTGGTTAGAAATAATCATAATGATATACATACATACATACATACATACATACATACGTGTGTGTGTGTGTGTGTGTGTACAAAAATGAAAAATTACATAAAAAAATACTTAGCTAGGGTTGAAATCAAACTAATAATTGAGTACAACATGTCAAAAATGAGTTTGAGAAATTTTAATATGTAATTAAGGTTTGAATTGAAAAAGAAATTAAAAAAAGGGCTTGACTTGATTTAATTTGACAACATGAAAAGGTAAAAATATATTTCTCTAGTATGTTAGCCACAATTATGATGTGAAGAATCAATTTTTACCTTCTTGAATCCATCCAAAATTCAAACAAAAACATACTCTCAACCAACCTTTTCAACACTTTAAATATAACCTTTTCATATTTGTTAAAAATCCAGCTTTTGATTCTCTCCTCATAAATCAATGGAAAAGATGTTAATTACAACACACGAGCTAAAATCTAGCTCAATTTCATCAAATCAATTTTTAAAAATCAAGGACTTGATAATTATTAAATAGAGAAATTCAAAGCTAAAACACTATCCTATAAAAGCTACCATTAGACATATAAACAAGGTAGAACTACCTTTTACTTGACAAAAACCCATTTATTATCTTTTCTCACATAGATTGTCTAAGCCTTCATCTTCTTCCTTAAATTAAACAAAACAAAACCCTAGCCAACCTATTTTCCTCCTTCACCATAGCACCCTTACCCACAATTCTTTCTTCCACCCAAGCCTTCCAGCCTCTCAACTATGAGCCATTATGTAAATAACCAGCTATATAAATGATCCTCTTCCTTAAAAATAACCAAGTTCCCTTTTACTATAGAGGAACCCCGCAACTTTTTAGACGATAATTTCTCTCCTTCATTTTTTTTTCTTTCCAGCTTTTTTCTTCTCCACTTAGCCTCACAATCTCTCTCATCCTATTCCCCTCTCAACTATGAGTTATTGTAATCTAAACATCATCAGCCATGCTAGAAACCCTAAAAATATCAATCGTTCATCTTCATTTTCCACACTACCATAATAACACCACACACGGTGCCTCTCCCTTATAAGTCCTTAACTGATGGTTATACGTTGCCACCATCATAGACCCAAGATAACAATCATCTTCCACACAATGCCAATAACATCCTCATCTCTCCTAAATTGAGACCCATCTCATTCTCTATCTCTTCATCTGGAATAAAACAATCCATCACCACTACCTGATTAACTTCTATAGTCTAACCACATCACCAAATGACAATCAATAGACAATAAAGAGAGATGGAAAGGAATAAACTAATAGAGAGAATCGAGAAGAAGTAGCAGAAATGAGGAAATAAAACCAAAACTTTACTTGTGTGGATTTTCTTATTGTATGTAATAGTGATACTTACTGCCGATATAGGAAAAAAAGACGAGGAGAAGCCATTTTTTATCCACCAGGTTTTCCTTTTTCGACTGTGATGCCGAGTGGTTCCATATGTTGACAATGGTGATGGCACATGGCAACCACTTGCTGCCATGTTTTCCTTTAATTCCAATAGTTATTCCACCTTGTTCTGACCATTCGGATCTTTAGCCTCTTCCAGAAGGCCTACTTCGAATTTTGGACAATATTTTTATGTGTTTGTGGTGATCATTGTTTGATTATGTGATGAAATTATGTAAGTGTGAGAATATTATGTAATTAGGTTAGTAAAGTGATCATTATTATAAAAAAAAAGTTAGTAAAGTGATGCTATGTTTATGGGGGTTATGATTAGTGAAATGACATTGTGTGTGTGGGTGAATAATTTTTTTAGTATGTGTTAGATAAATTAATAAATAAAAAATAATGCCAAAAAGAATTGATCATCTTATTTTATCTTTTCTTTTAATTCGCATTATGGCTAAGTCTTTTCCAAAAAATTATTTTTTCATTGTAAAAAAAAGTATTTGTCTTTCTAGTTGATTAAAAAGAAAAGAAAAGATTAAAAATATTATTTACATTTGAGCATTTGATTAAAAAAATACTTTTTTAGTATTTTCATAAATAAAAAATTAGAAAATACAAAAAGAATATTTTGCATGCATTTTGGACTTTATAACATGTTTACAAGGCTCGTTAGGACTTAGCCAAAATCAAAAGATCAATTCAGCTGATATACTTCAAATCTCAAAACCTTAACCTTAGTTTTCTCAAAACAATAAAAAAAAATATTTTGTTATGTACTTTTGATATTTCAAATAAATAAACTCATAATGAGCCATTACCTTAAATATTAAGAGAAGTAACAAATTCCTTATATTTTAAAATAATAAGAGTTTTCAATTCAATATTTAGTGGTACTAGAGTGAGAAGTAGTGAGGTACCATGGGTTAGGTGAACCTCATCAAGGCTCCTTCCATGGTTTTTACTTTGGGTTTGGGATGGGTTCTATGAACCTAACATATGTCTATTGGTACAAATAAAGATGCAATTATAAAACAAATATAAAACAAATAAGTTTGAATAACTATAAATAAACAACAAAGCTTTCTAAAAGATGCAATTAAGCTGAATATAGAATATTTATGCATGTAAATTAATCTAAAAAACGAAATTAGCATTAACATTTCACTATAATATTTCCCATTGGCTCAGATTATAAAACACAAGAAATTTAAATTATTTATGATGGAACCAACATATTATATACAAAAATCTTTTCTAGGTTTTAATTTGATGTAAATTGGTATGGTTTTTAATACAAGTTTATGGGTCTTCTTCTTGTTCATCATGTTGTTGGAAGAGTTCAAGCAAAAAATATCCTTTAATCTTCATTCTTTCGTTTTTTGGTTTTGAGTCATGTCTGTGGACTTGAACCTTTGGGCTAGGAAGCCTAGCCATGTGGCTCGGTTGAGTCCATTTATGATAAGGCAATATTTGGTTGACTTAAAGTTCTCAAAGGAAAAAACATCATAATTTGTCCTTAAAGTGTGTTTGTCAAACATGACTTTAAAACATATTTTAAAACCTCTGATTTTTAGTTAAGGGCGTGTTTGGCATACAAATCCTACGGATTTTCAAACAATGTTTATTTTTTTATTTTTTGTGATTTTGCCAAATAGGTCCCAAATAATTTCCAAAAATCCTAAAACAATTCAGGGACCATTTTAAAATTTTTGGATCCCTTATATGTTTTTTCAATAATTTTATTTAATATTTAGGCTATAAACTTACATTGTAAGATACTGACCAAATATTAAATATACCCGTTTTTTTTTAATTTCAGAAAAATACAAAAACAAATTCCATATTTGAAAAAAAAAACATGTTTTTATATGTGAGCATATTGCCAAATTCTAAATTTTTCATGCATATTTTATATATAAAAAAAATTGTATTTTATCATACTTGGAAAAATACGAAAAAAAATCAATTAATAAATATCACATCAGGCTTGTGATTATTCATTAGGACTTAGCTAAAATTTCAAAAATACCATAAAAATCGATATGTTTATTTACTTTTTATGATATTTATTTTATATAATTTTTTTAGGCTTTAGAATGGTTAGGTTTTTAGCCTAATAGGATAAGGACCTTCTTATTAAAAAGGACTTTTCTTGAACCTTAGACAAACTAATGAATAGAAACATGATCTTAGAAAAAACAATCAATTAATAATGCAGCTTACTATATATAGAGTGCACTACAGGTGATGCATTTTTTTTATGCATAATTAGTCTCCTTACCTAGACTCTCTCAAACCATTGAGTTTTCTAGTGACCATAATACTAGGTGACGACTCTTGAACCCTATTAACCATACTTTTATGATTAATTCCCAACACATCCAAAACCCCCTCGATCCAGGATCTAGATCCACCATCCCACATTATACACACCACGATAAAGTATATGAAATCCTTGGTGATATGATTTAAGCAAGATTAGAATCAGATTTTGGTATAAAATTTCCTATCATCCAGTTTTACGCTATTAAGCATAACTCTCAATCAAACTGTTGGATCGAGTTGAAACTTTTTCAAATATTTTTCTATACTGGGGTAACATTTTAGATGAATCGGAGTTCATGAAAGCCTTGTGATATAGGTCAGAACAGACTGTACGGATTTTGTTATTTACTTCCTTTTGACTTGTGGACTTTCTATTTGCCAAGTATCCTTTTCCTAAAAGGATATGATAGCTTTTTTTAGAAATTCTCTAGTTCTACAAGGATCTTTAATGGGTTACAACATAATTTTCAAATGTGGTAAAGATTCATTAATGTTCAAAAATATTTTTCTTACAAGGTTTCCTTATTCATCCTAACTACAAAAGGAAAGAAGGGTTGGTGGTATTTAATGACAAATTGGTTTCTAGGATAATTGGGTGGCATTGCAGGTTATAATTAAGCCTTATATCAGACTTATATTGTTTGATTTTCTTCTTCTCTTCTCACATGAGCATAAGGGATTAACCTATGAGTTTTATTTTTATTACTTCAGCTATGGCTCAAGGCTTGTATGGACTTAATTAATACTTTATTTTCAACTAGGATCTAAAGCGTGTTTGCATCAGGATTTGGGCTTACTAGTATACTATTAATAATAGTGTTCTAAAAAATTCAAGTAACTTAGAGGAAAGATTTGTGTCTTGGATAATCGGTTAATCTCTTGGTTTTGACAATTTGATCCATTCTCTCTAGCCAAAGTGACTGGTGCCTGGTGTTTGCTAAGCTAAAGTGGCTAGTGGCTAATACCTATAAAAGATCTTTGGTGAATATATGGACTCTTTGTTGCTTAAGCAAATATCTTTTTAAGATTAAAAGTAAAGATATTTTAGAGTAGAGAATGGAGATTGAGAACCCTTTTATTTTTTGCCATCTTTTTTAGAGAGGAAGGGTTGGAATGTCATCTTGTTTTGATAGCATTGAAGAGCGATAAAATATCTTTTACACATCATTAATGAGGGATAAATATATATTACATATCATTAATAAGGGTTATATCTTTAACCTTAACTTTTTATATTAAATGTTATAATAAAAACAAATGGAGTCTTGTGAATAGAGGGCTTGGAAAGATAATCAGTTTTACATCATATGGTGATTGGCAAGATGTAGAGCCAAAGGATGTTGGGTATGGTGAATTGACAAACTTATATGTACTTTGGCTCAGCGCGTAGCCGAACCCAGAGATATTGAGTTTGGTAAATTGCTAGACCTATATGTACTTGGCTCAACTATGAGTTGAGCCTAGAGATGTTGGGCTTAATGGATTTCCAAACCTATATGTACAAAGGCTCAACATTTAGGTAAGCCTAGGGATGTTGGGTCTGATAGATTACCAAACTTATATGTATGTATGCTCAACACGTAACTGAGCTTATGGATGTTGGGTCTGGCAGATTGCCAAGCTTATATGTATTTGGGTTCAGTGCGTAAATGAGCCTAGGTATGTTAGGCCTTCACCTTTCTTTTAGTCCTTTTTTTAACAAGGATTTCAGGAAAAAATAACATGTATAAAACACATTGATCCATGAATACCCCCCTAAATCTTTACGTATTTATTATGCAAAGAAAGTCTTTTTACCTAATAGTTATATGTCCCATTAATGAGAGACTTTTAACCTTCCCGTAAGATTTGTCTTTGTAGAACTGTTAGGATTCTTTATGGCCATGTTTCTTGTCCTTATTTAAAGGAGATCATTATGTGGCCTATATTTTAAAAAGAGGTGTTTATTGGGAAACAAAATAGTAATATGCATTCAATACAGTAATTAGATGGTTTTATGGAGATCTGAGATGACATGAAAAGTCATTCATCCAATGGTGAAAATAAAAAGATGTTTCTTTTATACCCTAGCTTTCTTTCGTTTACCGTTTCTTTTACTTTATGTATATTCTGAAAAACTACTTTGTTGAAAAAACTTGAGCTAGTTTTACTTTAGTCCAAGAAGAAACCCTTATTCTATTTATTTTTCATCGAAAGTTTCTTTTTTTGTTTTCTACTTTAAAAAGAAAAATGGACCCAAAAGACTTAGATATGTCTCTATAAAAAAAAAGGATGTCATCGTCTCTAAAAAGGGGTTTAAGTTTCAATTAGAGACTAGAAAAAGTAGCAAGAGTAGGGGTCCATCAGACTATGCCCTAAAATTAGAGAAGATGGAGCCCCAACACCCACCCTAGGCATGGTAGAGAGTAGTTTTTCCTGCAGGAGAAATCTTTATCCCACTATTGCTAGTGAGCCTTCGAAGAGAAGAAGACTACCTCAAGCCCTTGAGGATAAAGCCCCTAACACTTTAGGTGTAGAGGACATTGAATTCATTAACATTGGTAGGTAGAAGAGTACATAGCTCAAATGCCTATTAAAGTTGAGCATATTAGCTTAGGCTATACTTAGGGTCATTTAGAAATTACAATCTTTTTTTGCATGTATGTGTTAGGGTACACCTTCCCTCTTCAAGGATTTATAAGGGAAGTTTTTAGATATTATTAATTAGATCCAGGACAGTTGTATCCTAATAGGTGGATGATTTTATCTGACTTTGATAAGTTAGACTTGTTGGAATTAAACCTACATTTATCATCTTCAGGACCTGTTACCATATGGTTGCTGGCACAGATGGCGATAATGATATATGTTGATTCTTTACCTTCCCAACAGACCTACTAGATCTATGAAAGGAACCATACAAGGAAAAATTATCCATGTCAAAATTTAGATAAGGGAGGTAGTTGATAGTAAGGTATAACATTTCAATCAACCTAAAAAATAAGATGTAACAGATTTAGGGTTGCTCTCACTATTGAAGGGTACCTCCTCTTGAAGTCAACAATATACCTCGTCTGAGCATAGATGGGAAGAAAATATATACCATTTTGGCATTGACCTCAACCGAGTATAAAGTCAATAGGATGGCTAGAGTGCCCTACTAAGCCTTGTTGTAAATCTTCTTTACCATTTTTTTTTGTTATATCTTAGTTCACTAATGACTTTGTTTTTGTGAAGGATTAACAGTTGAAAAAGAAGAAGAAACTTCAGCAAGGTCTATGGAGGAGAGTTAACAAAGAGGATCTTCATTTCTTTCTTTGAGTAGAAGCAAAACTAAAGAAGAGATGAAGAGCGACCCTATCATTATCAATAAACTCCCTGCCATGAGGATGTAATGGTGAAAGCCAAGACTTTAATAGAAATGAAAGCTATGGGTAATCATACTCCTTTACCCAAGAGTCAAACATTTTTTACTCCCCCTAAAGTGATTACGGGTGCTTTTGTCTGCTTTAAGAGAAAAAAGGTCTCCACCCCTAAAGAGATCGATGTGCCAACCTCAATCATAGAGGCTTTTGTGGTGGCATTTCCTCTACCTTGACTTCCAGCTTTGTATGTAAAGGTTTCAACAGTCAGGCTCTCTACTTGGGTTGTTCTTAAGGAAGCTGAGTTGAAGGATGTTTTTGCCAACCTCGCTCTTGGTTAGGCTCCCTTAACTTCCTCACCTTGACTAATAATGAGAGGCAACTTATGGAGGCTATTGTTGGTGGAAGGTCAAGTCTTGGGTAAGATGGCCTTAAGGTGATAAGACTGCTGGAGAGGATTCTCAGCATTCCATTAGACATCTCAATGATGTCTAATAAGAGCTACAATAATCATTTGGCTTTAAATGATTAAATAGCCTTTAATGCAATGAACTTTCTTCTTTCACCTTTTAGTTTGGTTTTATGACCATTGTTCCTAACACTTATTATTGGCAAACTTTCATGATGCGTACCCATTACAAGAAGTGTTGGATGGCCAAGAGAAACCATGTAGAGGAGGTCATTTCCATAAATAAGGCAAACCAGGCTGCTTTCAAGCGATTAAAAGAGGAAAAATTGTTATGAAAGTCGAACTGGGGAGCCTCAAGGTAACCTATTCATCACTAAATGAACAAATACAAGGTATTTTTCTTCAGTTGGGCTCCAATGATAAACTAATTTAGGTCACTTATAACCAAATGGATACCCTGAAAATAGAAGATCCTTAAAGTGAAAACCACCCAATACGATCTAAAGGTTGAGCTTCTCGCTTTTAGGGAAGAAACCCAAAGTTTTAGGCTCAGCTGGAGGCTTTGAGGGACTTTCCTGGAAGTTCTAGGAATTTTTTTAGGGGTTTGCAACTTTAACCAATATGGTTGAGGATAAGATCTTTCTTGTCATGTCCAACTTGTATTTCTCCAATCAATAAAGAGGAATGCAGGTGAACTTCAGTGTTGCTTTTCATTCAGTCCCTAGTGCTTGATTTTATAAACGTGTTCCTTGTTAAGGCTATTGCTGCCCAACGTGGGGAATATCTAGTTGAGTATCCTGAGCTAGATATTTGAGCCTCTTTTCCTCCTCTCTCTTTAATCATGTACACAACCTCGGTCCTATGTGGTTTATCCATGTAGCGTATGTGTGTGTGTGTGTGTGTGTGTGTGTGTGTGTGTGTGTATTATAAAATTTGATTCTTTTCATTTCTATGTTAACTTGTGTTTATGGATCTAACACTTATAGTAAAAATTCCACGTGGGGTTCAAGTACTTTAAAAAAAAAAATTTGAAATTTTATATAGGTCCAACACCCATACATAGAAAAAAATCGAGGGAGTTTCTTAGACAATCGATATAGGTTCGACGCCTATAGTAAAAATCCATGTGGGGTTCCAAAGCTCCTAGGAAATTGTTGAAATTTTGTATGAGTCCAATGCCTATACTTAAAAAAAAAACATTTATCAAATTTAAACTTTGAATTTTATGTAACCTCGACAAGATTTAGGAGGGATCTACCCCTTGACAGGAACTAAAAGGAAATCTTGGTTTCAGGTATATTATTGGCAATCTAAATGAATTTGTGGTGAGTTGTTAAGAAGCTTATAGGCAGTAAATGGAGATTGGTGTTATTGCATTGAGAGGTTTCAAGTTTGATCAACTGTGTAGTTTAGGGTTATTGTTTTTAGAGGGGTAGAGCATTATTGTTGAGGTAGTCTATCCTTTTCTTAGAGAAATATGCAATCATACTAGGGATACTTTGATCCTTTCCAAGGTAAATTATGCAATCGCACTAGAAAGATTGATTTCATCTCATCCTTGAAAGGTTGTAGGGAATCTCTCAATCATCACATTGAGAAAATAAAAAATCATTTTAAATAAGTTATATACAAAACCTTGCATTCATATTTTCATTAACTATGGTAAATTTTCATTTGATTAAAGTGTCAAACATGAGGGAGAATCTTCAATTTCTCTTGGATGGTTTCTAAATATACTTCACATGTTTTACGATTTAAACCAACATTCTATTTTTACTTATTGAAGGCTTTCTAAAATATCAAAGCCCCAACTGCATTTGTGAAGTTGGCAAATGCATAGCCTAAATTTGCTTATCTCACTAAATCCACAAGTACGTAGAAGAAATCATACTCTAATTTAGAGTAATCAAATTATTGCAATGCCTTTCCTACTTCTTATTAAAAAGGTATTAACATATGTACCAACAATTATAAAGAGGATTGTGACACATGTCATTTCATGAGTGTCTTGATTATTTGCCTTCGATGGTGATTAGGGATGTTAATAAACCAGTTTTGAAATAATAATTGATGACTTTTTTTATCAGTTTTCCGTAGAAGGCGTTAATTGATAATGTTCTAAAAAATCAAAGTAACTTAAAGGCAAGATTTGTGTTTTTAATAATCGGTTAATCTCTTTGTTCTGGTAATTTGATTCATTCACCCTATCCAAGGTGCTTGGTGTTTGGTAAGCCAAAGTGTGGCTGTAACCTGCAAAAGATCTCCTTTGGTGAATTTAAAGACACTTTGATGCTTGAGTAAATATCTTTTTTTTTATAAAAAAAAAAAGCAATGATATTTTAGAGAGAGAGAGACTGAAAATAAATATACAGTAGAAAATGGAGATTAAGAACCCCTTTTTTTTTTATGGATTCATAATATTTTTATAGCTCATGAACCTTGTCATCTTTTTTAGAGAGGAAAGACTAGAATGT
>Ga0307515_10011747_pt1 | contig 16569 bp, 21 predicted proteins | sample 17_EM_MG_FD_194513 | JGI IMG/M metagenome (GOLD analysis project Ga0307515, IMG submission 194513) | Populus trichocarpa ectomycorrhiza microbial communities from riparian zone in the Pacific Northwest, United States - 17_EM | ecosystem: Host-associated > Plants > Roots > Unclassified | place... | reverse complement strand
TTTTACCATAAACCATTTATCCATAGCGCCTTAAGAGCCCATTAGCAATCCTATCTAAATAGAGATAAGGAGTGCCAGGGACAGTAGGCCCGGGATAAAGAACCGGTATTGAAGACATCACTGTCAAACGCGCGCACTGCTCCATTCTCATTCTATACACTCTATTACTCTTCGTATCCTGTGTTCTGATCTATATCTGAGGTCTAAGAACCTATAGAACATTTAGTACAATTGTTTAGATTTCCATTCTATCGTTCTACACGCTCTACTCTACCAATACTGCGGGACAGTGTTATAGGTTTACTATATACTATTAAACGCGTGTATACGAAGCTAATTAGAACTGAATATCGTATATCCGTGGGACTGAAGGAAGAGTCCCCAGGTTTAAACCCAGGCTATTAGACGTTGCGTTTATTATCAAATATTCTACGAAACGTAACAATCCTCTCGAGTTCCGACGAAGATGGCAACAGATAAAACCGCACATAATATCGCCCCTATGAGAGAGAAGCACCCTAGAGATATTGTATTAGTATGTAGAAGCAGGCTGATTAGAATGGGTGCATACAAAATCTCCAAAAATAAACTGCCCATGGCTTTAAGCGATAATGTTCCATAATGTCCCAGTTTGACCCTATTATGGTATCTGGCGGATTGTAGACGAGGAGGGTATCCTTGGCGGCCCGAGATGGGAAAATGGATAACTCGGCAGTAAGAGAGTAAGATGTGACGGTAACGGCGAGACTCAGTACCAATGAGAGATACGTCAGGATTAGGATCCACGTTTGGGGGGTCGTAGTAATCCATTTTGGACTATTGCATCGGCAGGACGGGTGTTCTGCCCCAAAGTTGACGTCGTCATGGAAGAAGACAAGGAGCCCGGCCTCGATAGCACCCAGCAGTGCTGACTGTTTGAAACAGTGTAAGTCGCCTCTATCGTAGACAGGAGAGCCACCCTTACCACTGTCGCAGCACCTTGGAAGGTTGCCATCCACCCAGCTCGCAATGCTTCAACGGCAGGTGGAAGTTGGTCTATGATATTATTGACTTAGTAGGAATGCTCCAATAAGACTGTTCAAGTGCTCACAATAGGCCTGTGTTTCTTTTGTAGAGGCCTTACGAGGAGGGTTAATGTCGGTCATCTTGAACGTTTTTCGAGTGTTGATGAGCAATCGCAGGTGATTGTGGGTGAACTTGTGTTCGTCCGAGCCAAATTTATATCTGAAGGGGTCGGATTTCGCGTTATGACTTCAGGAGGTCCAGTAACGGGCCGCTTCTTAAAGGCGGCAATCCAAGATCGCATTTCGCTTCCGCCCCGATACCAGGAGGCTACAACGTGCCCTGTTAGAAACTCTTCCAGACTCAACAAAGGACATATCACAAGTTCTCGGTAAGGTCCGGTGACATTGACGAGGAATTGAAATAAGGGCGGTGCTCGAGGATATCGATGACCGAGTTCCTATTCAAGTAGGTCCTGAATGGTAAGTCAGAATAACGCCTCCCGAACGCGTCACGGGTCATTGCATTTGCAAAGATTGCGTCCCACAGCACTCTTCGTCCCTCTTCCATGAACCCACATATTTCGAAACGAGACAACCAAGGTAGTATTAGGCTCTAACTCTATCGTAGGTGTATCATGGGAACGGAGGGAATGGTATGCCGTGGATGAAGTCTAGTCTTCGGTGACGAGTACCACGACCACCAACACGCTAAGAACGTCATTCAGGCTCCTAGCTGATGAAGGGAAAGTTCAGCAAACTTACTCGTCAACCTTTCCGCCATCCCAGGCATGGCCTCGTCTTTTCATCCCCACTTGGAATAGAAAGTCTATCAATGATCACAGAAGTGGGTAAGAACGACTCACGCCCAAAAGGTGATATTCTTTTCGTGTCCCACATCGCGAGGTTGGCCATGAGGATCAAGCGATCGGCCAAAATCTGGGCTTGCTCTAGCGGTGGGTTCTCCATACGCATCACCAATGAGGATAATTGTACTGCTTCTGCCGGGAAAACATTATCCGTTAGGCCGTCGGTCTGGTAAGAGGTGAGAAGGATGGTCCACAAAGGCAAAGCGGTACGCACGAAAGCAATTATAATGTCGCCTCCTCGAAGCTGTGTAGAATACTAAAAGATATGTAGTTAGGTTTTACGTCGAATGAGTCAGGGATGGATCTGTACGTTGTCAGCGTCGCCAGGTTGATCCACAAAGTATTCGTCTCTCCTCTTGGTATTCGGAAACTTGGAGAGCTGTCGTGGGAAGTTGAAACCGTGGGTCTGGGGCCGTTGGTGGTAGAAGAGGTTAGCAGACCGGATCAGGAGGAAACCAGAGTCACCAAGGCTACCAAGTTGGTCAGCACTAAATACAACCGACGCTTGAGGTGCATACTTTGCTGCTCGAAGTAGACCAGAAGACGCGTTCAGACTGAGGATACAAGCGGTGCTTGAGCCTGTTGTAGCCTTCTAAATATTCAGCAGCAGCATAAATAAGGACTAATACATACCACAGACAACAGACTTCTCTCTCAGCACACCTCCGTAGGCATAATCGAGGCATTCTTGGGGGCTAAGTTCCCGGCCCTCCACTGGGTAGTCCTCCGGTAACGTAGGATCAGTTTCTGGCTCTCCGGCCCACGATGTCTTGCAGTACTGATGTGCGTGATACATCAGGGCTTGAGAGAACATTGAAGGATCAATGCCATTTTCACTCCAGCCACCGACACCATCCGCAACTCCAAAAGCTAGTCCCTTCGCAAGCGCCAGATATTCAGAAAGGCGAAGGATCATCTCAGTATGAGTGAAGCATACCTACCGACTGCTTCTGCGTCTAAAATGGGCAAGGATATTAGCCAACGTCTGCTGCGTGAGCCGGGGTGCACGAACCTCTTGAACAAAATAAAAATCATGACCAGCAGATGTTGATAAGAGGCCTTTGTCCCATGCAAGCGCGTGATCGCGCCATTCCTTGATTGGACCAGCTGGAAAGACCTGGCCTTGGGTGTATTTGTCGTCCCGCTGCTGAGGTTTTCCCAGAAAGCTGACCCCGACGTGAAATTTGAAGGGTCTTGGGGTCGTAGAGTAACAACGACACGTGGTCGTGGTTATTCGTGCAACTCTCCGCCAGGTGTTGACCATCAATGACCGTCAACAGCGGTGAACCAAGCATTGAACCAAGCAAACAAGTCCCCGCCGCCTTTGAGCCCTCCACGCCAGCCTGTCTCCAGCCTGTCTAGCGTATAAAGCAAGAGCGCAGTCTGACTATCACGTTCATGTCAGTTTTCTAGAAAACCAGGTTATCAGCCTTCGTGGGAGCCCAAAAATGATCGCCCGAAGCATTTGGTAGGCTGGCTCGTTCGCCCATACTCATGATGTCAATGAGACCGGCGGCTATGTCCATTGTATATTGCTATGTATGCCGGATTATGTTTTGCGGCATTTTCGCTGCCGTCCTTCTCGTCTTGGACAGTCAGTCTCAACCTTGACCATGCCATCGTGACCTCTTATATAACGCACCTGGAGAGCTTGTCCCGTGGTAAGACTGGTTACGCAACGCAGCCCTTTACTCATCCGATGTCGTTAACCCCCCACCCACGCAAAGAGCGGCCCCATGGCAGCAAGAAAGTGCCAGCCCGCTCTTCTGCAGGGAAAAGTTCATTATCGCGGGCTGTGTCAGAATACCCCTTCGCCGCTGACCCCCAAGGGTCAGTGCGCACACAGCGGGGTCGTACTTCGTCAGACAACGGTCCTCGTACATTTACGCGGGGCATCGCTGTGCTCTTCGCAGGTGCAGTATGGGCGTCGATGAGCAAGTCGACGAAAGACGTGAGTCACCATCCTCGAAGGTTTCTCGTCAATCTGATGCATTCGACCCAGGAATGGTTATCACTGGTCAAAGACGGTAAAGGAGATGAAGAGGAAGGGCTTATGCAAGCTCAATACATGATGGTATGCCCCCGTGATCATAAGCCCATGGCATTCATCAAAATAACCATTCATACTGGAAGCAGGATACACTCACCACAACTACGACCACGAGTACGGCCTATGGCCCTATTCCAAGGATGGATGGCTCATACATGGTGGAGCGCGTTGTGCAATCCGAGTCGAGTCGGCAACAAATTGTTTACCTCGCCTCGGAGAAGGTTCATGAGGTTACTCGCACTCAATAATCAGGCCAGTATGTGTACTCCAGGTACTGCTACTACTCTTTTATTTTTGGTTGAATTCCGACTTTCAATATGCCTTTTATAATATATCAACTCTGGAACTGTGTTCCTTTTGTGTAATTCTAGTTAGTGACTTATGGTACCCAGTGGAGTATTTAAACTCGACTACCCTTTCCGAGTTTGCTTTGAACACCCTAATTTCCGTAGTCGCCCACGTCCGTATTTGACCTTCCATTTATATCAGATTATGTCGGTAGCCAAGGGATAACCCACAACGTTCCTTTGAGGGCTACTTCGTTCGGGATATTGCGAAGTATTTGCTTTGATGGGGACAGATTAGATCGGGGTTATGCTTTGCCCTAGCTCGCTCTGCACTGGTGGTCCCCTCCAGTCTGGCTTGGCTTGGTTGCATATAGTCCTCGTCCTATGTATTCTGAATGGTATGCACAAATAAACTGAGGGGCTTAGCTCGCAAGGCACTGGCTAGTCTGCTTTTCTATATATGCTTGTTCGGGAGTGGGAGATTACTTTGCGGATTCACGTGACAATTTGACGAGATCGGAAAGCATATTGCGCTTTGACTTTGTTCGGGTATGTACGTACGCGTCCACTGATCTTAAAAACTGGGACGACGGATCCATTGAGAGAGACTGAGGTACTATCACGGAATCGGGGCCTCGCGTAGCTCTTCGGGTTACTAAAAGCTTAATCACTTGGTGGGTTATTAGGCACATTACGAATATTGGCGTTCCTAGCCTGTCGTTCCGACCATTCAGGGCAAACAAAGCTTTGCCCGATCGTATGGGACATTATATGCTTGGTTCGTAGGTGTTCTATCCGCATCACTTTTAGATCCAGCTGGTTACAGTTAGATATGCGCCAGGCGGCGGGGAGCCCATGAGTTAGCCTGGTCTCTTCCAACTCCCCAGCTGTTGACAAGTCAACTGCAATGCCGTAGCTACCTGACCACTATAATATACTTTGTATTGGTGTATAGGGCCGCCCGTTGGCCAGTCAGACGTCATAGGTAAAACAGCTTTATTACTGACAACACGCTCTCTGGCGAGACTGTACGCGAACGGAAAAGACAATATCGTGAGCTGATAATGTAGAACTGTCCCTTGTCACAAGGAACCCCAAAATCGAAGCAAGAGTAACTGTACAGTGCCGATAGCGTTGAAATGCAGACGATCATCAAAAATCCTCGTCGTTGTGGTACCCACTGGGAGTGGATGACCGCGCAGTCATCGCCTGCGGAGCCCCTCCTCGGGGTAAGACACTCATTGAACTGGAATTGCGGGAGCGCGAGAGTTGAAGGTGGGCGTTTTGTAGAGCGCCTTGCACTGATGTAACTTGTATCGGTGCTTCAGGTGGAGGAGAGGAAGCTCGTGAGGACGCAATAGATGGTGCGTAACTTGACCCACCCCCACGAGAGAGGGAAATATTATCCGAGAAGGTGTTGGCCCGAGGGGATGCGCGCGGGCGTAGAGATGGTGGATAAATTGAGCTGTCTGAAGTGTAGCCGTTACTTTGGTGTGTGTTTATCGTCAGGTTTGCTGGCGTTACGGGGTGTGCTCGGAGGGAATGGAGCAGCCAAGTCAAGGTGGTGAATATGCGCTTCACCAGTACTGGTGAGGTCACCGTCGCTCTCGAGCTGAATGGCGTAGGAGGCCGTGGATATGATGTTTCAGATGCCAACCCTCCATTGGCAACGCTAGAGAGCCCCTCTTCTTGTATGAGGTAAACAGCATCGCGCTCGACTCGTAAGGCGGTTTGTCTGAGGCAACGACGACATGCAGTTCGTATCCGGTGTTGCATTCGGTAAGCGAGGGAGATGAACGCAACGAGGAAGGTGCCATAGAAAAGAATTGAAAAGAGAGAGAATCCAAAGAAACTACGATGTAATGCTGTTGGAATATGGTCTGCTATTCGGTCGTCGAGAGGGTCGAAGCCTGATAGTCCGGGTCTCGTCGGACGAGCAAGACCTTCTACATTTGGCGTTGTCTGAAACGGATCCAGCAGGGTCTCGCCATGCCCATCAGGCTCAACCTCCTTGCTTGCTTCAAGGACCATCTTTCCAAGCGTCCAGCTAATGGCAGTGTCCCCGATCGTGTCCACGCTCTGGAACGTTGGTCGCCCAAGCCCCTTTTCTTTCGCTTTGTCACCCACTCTGTCCCCTTCTGCGCCTTTTGGACTGGTGGAATTTCCTCCGGGGTCCATAATACGTGGCATGCCGATGCCTTCATGCAGGACGTTGGCTATCCATGCTGCTTTGAAACATTGCATCTCAAGTCTTGACAACTCAACTTTCGGACCCCATTTACCCAGCCCGACAATACGACCTTCCTCCTCGACCTGACCATCACCACCTAGGTACTCCTTGCCAGCTTTGCGTGACCAATCGTGGTGGGCAACTAACGTTGGCCAATCCTGAGCGCAGAACTTCGCTGCGGCCCTCTCGTACTGGACGAAGTCATACGGTCCGCCTAGTCCGAAGACATGTTCTGACGAGTACCAATACTCAGACACGCCGATAAAGTGCGAGACGGAAAAATCCATATGAGGGACGTGCTTGCCTGCGAATAGGCAGGGCGCGTCAGGGCACGGTGCGTCCTTATTGAGGAGAGGTTCGGTAAGTTGCAGGCACTCCGTGAAGTTGCCCGTCCCGACAAGGATGTGCGTTTTTTGTTCATGTTCGTCGACAGGTTGCGAGTAGACTGGTGTCTCGGTTCTTCGGAGCTGTGGGGGGAGGCATGGGTCGCGAACGAGGTCGTCTGAGGACAGGGAAGTGCGGTGTTTTTCGTGTTCTTGGATAAGCTTGCCAATATAACGCTCCCGCGCCTGATTTGTGCCGTACCCCAGCCAAGTGGTCACGAATACTCTGTGGACGATCAAGCGTCCATTGAGTAGTCGTAATCGGACGTCTTCGAGACCATCGATGTTGTTGGAATACACTGCAGCAGGTTCGAAGGCGATTTGGGTCGACGCTCCACCCATGTCGAGGAATCCGTAAGTTTGTCGCTGATCTGCGTGACCGGTAAAACCGTCCATCAAGTAGTTGACCGCGATCCATCCAAACAGCCCTTCCTCCTCACCGGAAATGATGCGAATGGAGGACCCACAAGGTCCCGCTGAGGAGATGGGGTCCAGCCTGAAGTGCGAGTGCAGACGGAAGAAGTCACAAGCGGCTTGTAGCACTGCATTTTGCTGTGAAGACGGCAGCAAGCGCATTCCTGCAGTTGCGAGAAGGAATAACGGGGTTTCGGAGTGCAAATGAGGTGGTACTTGGTCTGTCGCGTGTTCCAATAGGGGTAATAAATATTTGGCGACTTTCTCCGGAGTCGATCCGAACGATGAAAGACCTATGTGGAAGTCCAAATGTCGGAGTAAGCGGGTTTGCCAGGGACTATATAGGGACAACGCATGAACACCATATGAAAATGTAATAGCGTTCACAAAGTTTGGAGGAGTGAAGTAAACCGCAACACGCGCTTTGATAGAGAGAGTACACTAGGGATTATGGATCACACAGCATGCTCACATAGTATTATTAGTTCAATTGCAAACGCGCGAATACGGCCTTACGCCCGGAAAGGACTTCGAAGTTTAGCAGAGTATAGGGCAAGCCTTGAGCTTAGGAGTCTCACACCTGGAATCAACAACATGGCATTCCGGTGTGCTGTGTATAGAGAAATACTCCTAGGTGAAATGAAGCGCAGGGCCGACCAGAAGAAGTGGTATGGGAGAATTTCGACAGTGACTGACCTGGCTCAACCTTGAGAACCCATTCATCTGCAATCTTCGAGCCCTTTTCGACAGCCGGGAGAGTGTCAAGAATATCAAGGTCATTCTGGTCGCGGACATAGCGGGCGTCGAGCCATGAATACAATTGCAGCCGTGAACCTGACGACCCAGCGTCTATGACGATTCCGAATCGTCTATTTGCAAGCCACGGATCAAATTTTGCGGGTGGGGGCATTGAGACGATCCGTCTCTTGTCGTGGCAAGGTCCAACTGCAGGTTGCTCCTGACTTCATTTCAGCCATTTTCGAAATAGCTTGCCAGCTACTCGCATTAGTATTCCAGATGGCTCTATTTACTGAATATGACATATTCGGAGGCGATTCCGATCTTAGCGACGTCCCTTCGGACAACGAATGGGAGAATTCCACCCTCCCGACGTGCAACATGGCCACGAAGCAAGAGCTAAGCCCGAGTAAATTAACAGCGGCTCGTACTGCCAGGGGTCGCTCTCAAAGCCGCGGAAATCTCGCGCTGGCCACGACGAACGATCGGCCAGCAAGATCGATGAGACCTCACAGCCTTCACACGACATTAATCTCACCTAGCAGTGGTGAGATTTCTCCTGCGTCCAGCTCATCACCTCCCTCATTTGTCGCCTCCGGGTCTCGCAAGCGGAAAACACGACCTCCGGAAATTCCCATAGTGATCACCCCCGCCAAACGACGAAAGAGACAGGAGCACAGTCCCTTTGGTGGCTATCTCGATGCAATAAACAAGGCACCCACCCCTCGCAAACCCGGCCCTGTGGAGTTTCCCATCGGATTGGCCCCTTCACAGAGTCCTTCGAGACAAGAGGAATGGAACCTTCGAATGCTCCGGGATGCCAAAGTATTTGTCAAGCTTCTCCGCACAAATGGCTCTCCTGCGGATTCCGGTGCATCTTTCGGAGAAGTATACTGGTGGCCTGCACGAGTGAGTAATATATCCTGATCGTCAATTCCGCCCATTAATGCTACCTCAGTCCAGTGGACCCGTGGCCCTTGACCGTGTAGCTACGACACTTTATGGAAACGATGGATACGGGCGGGGCCGTAGCGTTTGCCTACCGACTGTGATGAAGACGACCATTCATACCCTACGGCCAAGTGAGCGCAATCGACTCTCCCGGTTTACTGCGCACGACTTTGCCGAAGCTCCAATCCCAACGACTCTGCAAGAATCTTTCAGAAAGGCTCTTCAGGACGCGATGGATGACGATGGGGACGACGAGCCCCTGGACCTTGATACTATTCGAGCGAAAGCCTCGCAAACTCGGGAGTACACTGCTTCTCCTGTACGTGCGACTGCTGGCGAACAAACCGGTGAGGACGGTAGTCACCACTGGGAACCACCACCACCGCCAGAAAATCTTATGATTCCCGGGGAGCCTGTGTTGTGCAGGAGCCGCCGTTCCGACACAATACCGTATTGGCCAGCAAGAATCATGAAGTACATACCACCAATGCACCGCAATGCACAAGCAAAGTACGAGGTTCATTTCTTTGATCGGGAGAGAGCAGAAGTGACTCGTGGGCATTTCTTCACTTGTTTTGAAGAGGGGTTTGGTTCTTGCACGGTGTGTTCTTTGAATGAACCGTCATTACGGATGGTTGACTAAACCTGCTCAGGTGGACCTATCGAAGCTCCACAGGTGGCACCAGGTGAATGGAGCAGACGAGACGCTGTTGAATACGCGAACCCCACCCGGTAGCAGGTCACCCTCTCCCGAACCCCTCGTTCCTCTCACTGACGTTGGAGTTCCTCTTACTCGGAGTCCCAGCCTACACAAACCGTTCACCCAGCTTACTCCACGCGAACAACTCGCCTGTTTCTCGCATATTCTCCAACTCATCATTCTTGACAAGTACGAGCCAACCCGTGACCTCAATATGGCGTGGATGGCGGGTGGGAAGAGTCGCCAGGCAGTTCAACTACGCGCAGGGATGAAGGGTGATTTGACAGATAGTGAAGGGAGTATCGTCACTGCTCAGGTCAGACGTTGGGCCCTGAGGGATGAACGATGGGCAAGTGAGGAAGAACGGAATTCCCTAAAGGATGTGATACCGGACGAGCCGATCGATATTTTACAGAAATCGGAAGTCCAGAACGCAATTGTTCAGGTACGTTCGATCCTACTTTAACGTCCAACAAGTCCACCTGACATGTCACCAAGGACGAATGGTCACTTCTGGCCGCTGTAATGGACACAAGATTGCAGATAGATACCTCGTCTGCTACTGCCTCCTTCCAGCGACCTCGAGGGAGCTTGGCATACGAATCCCTCTCTCGCATAGACCGGTCAGGCTATTCAATGGACGTTCTGATACCCGAAGCCATAGTACAGCTTCTCCTCTGGCGAAACGGCGATCGAACTGAGAGCTCGCCGGGACCGCTCCCCGACCCGCAAGACGAAGCAGAGCTCAGGGCAAAGGGGCTTAAGATGCGAGATGAGTCAGAGAAACAAAGTGCGTGGATTGGTGCAATTGTTCAGGCTTGGAAGGCAACGCAGAGAGACAAAGAAATAAAAAAGCCGGGGCGGCCCACGAAGGGCAGGGGAGCGGTGGAAGAGTGAAAAAAGGTCCCAAATTATATGATGTTGTAGCAAATTTTGCAGTTTGTAGCTCTTTTCTCGAATGTCAGTCAAAGTCTGTTGTCATGCAACCTACACGACGCTCATAAGCTGCGACAGGATCACTCATCATGAATGATGAGCCACGTGATGTAGACAGGGGCATCGATATAGCGGTCGAGTAGCTTGGTCATGTGAGCAAGAATTGATATCAATATTCCCTGTAAATAAGAAAGGAGATCAACTAGACATACCATCAATGGTCATTCATTACCTGTTAGATTGAAAAAACTATCCCACCTCTACACATACCCAATAACCTATTGCGGATTGCGCTTCCCGGTTCGCGAAATTAACAGGATACTAGGACGCATCCAAGTCCACGAGATTCAGAAGGATATAATGGATCTCCAGAAAGTTCTACACAGACATACATAGGGCAAGGGAAGGCCTATCTTCTCAAAATCCAATCATTTCCCTGAAATCGTCCTGACATTTTGGCCCAGCCTTGGTGACATTTCCATCCGCGCCATCTGGGACTGGAGCTAAGACGTCCTTGGTCGTCCCATTCCCACAGGCTCAACAGCTTGCTTCCGAGCTACCTGTCGGGGTACTGCAAACCCAATACCACCACGGCTCGTGCTTCGATTCCAGCCTTTGGTCTGCTTGGACCACCAGGGGGAGCTCATTTGCGCCCAGCACCTATGATTTTCAAGAATTTAACTCCGAATTAATGTCGTCAGACGATAAGGGCAGTCTTCCAACATCCTGTCATGACACATCACCACCGGTCTCGTGTCAAGCGTCTTCAAACAGGTGGCTTAACGTGCTACCGATTTCACGAATTCGGCTACTGCTTCACCTGAAGAGACGAAGATTTCCACTCTTTTTACAGGCACAAGCTCCTCAAACACTTGCTGTAGAAGAGGCTCCTGCGTATCTTCTGGAAGCTTCTTGACGCACAGAGAGAGAGCAATCGCGTCTTGGTGAGAGCAAAGCACCTGAATAAAACATGGAAAATCAGAAACGGTTGTCCTCAGCCTTTGAATGTACGTCCCCTTTGTTTGACGCTAGCATCGGCGAGAATGACGGCGAATCGTCGGTCTCTGAAAAGTTGGTTATTCACAGCATGCGCGACTTGCGAACCTTCTTGCATTAGAGTTTGACATATACTCGCGGAGGATTCTGTTTGGAATACCAACCTCTGTGGTAAATCAACCAAGGTCGTTTGGTTACCACCCCGCAGGAACTAATCGCATCTCCTTTACTTGACCATACTGCAACATTCACCTTAGTCAAATTCGGTATCAGTGGGACTCGGATTTACCTTGGAAAACAAGCTCTCACTTAGCGACGCCAGTGACGCGAATCACCTTCGAGCCTGCCTCAGTCCGCTCTTTGTTTCGCCCAGGATCGGGGCTATAGACATTCCGTTCCAATCCAGGTTCCGTCTCCAGGCCATTCAACGACAACGCGGCTTGAGTATGGGCCTTTCAGCAAGCCTCAGTGGGTTTTAGGATAAATATTAACAGGAAAACCAACTGGAGAGGTATATTGAATGTAGCAGAACCTCCTGGTGGTTTTGATTCGCTTTGAGGGCCAGCCAACATCTAGGATTGTAAACTGGAACCAGTCGCAAAACGAACTTTGCGAAGCGACTTCACGGACCTTGCTGAAGATCTCTTGCATCCGTACGTCGTCCGTCCCTTCCCTGAAGTTAGCGACATAGAGTGTCGACCTCCAAGCGAAGTTGGCTGCAATTCCCCGTCGCGAATCCGCTTCTTATCTTTGGTCAGGGCGGGAAGGACCGATTCCTGAATATCAACTCAATATAAAGTGACCACTATCTGCCATTCTGATTACGCACTCTGGAGTTGAATTCGATCGTTGCAACGATTCCCGTCACCACTATTTTCAGCTGCACCTCACGGATGGCACCACACTAAAGCGATATCAATGTTGTGATTTGTTCCTTATTAGGGCACTCACGTCCTTGATGAGTTTGTTTAGATCCTCTGCCGTGGTACCTGCGGGCAACTGAGCAACCATCATTGTCGCATTTTTCGATTCCTAGTACACGATGAGTGTGAGCATTGCTAGAAATTGGGACCTCTCACCGCCTGGGGGGCTCAGCGGGTTGAGCTTGTGCCTCAATGCCCCCATGCGTAAGAGAGGGTCGCTGGGACAGGCGGCGGATATGTAGGGTCCTCAACAATCTTGGCCCCTCTTAGAAGGTGGACCCTTCACTCCAACATCCTCTTCCCCTCTCTTACGCTCGACGCCTCAGTGTCCCATAGCAGAAGCGAGAGCGTCCACTTCCATCGCCTCCTGAGTATGGGCCCGAACAGCGGTCTCATCGACTTGCTGGTAATCATATGAATAACCTGCCGTAGCCCGAGACCTCCTCCGCCCTTCTTCTTCAATTCGCCTCTGCACGGCAACAACGGCGAGGCACTTCTGCACATCGTCAGTCATCGTCAGTTCTACCGAAGAGGTGTTCCAGCGAGATCCAACGGTCCCAGATCGCCTCGGGTCAGTCCATCCATCTACGTTGGCCCTGGTCTTTGAGGACCTTGTGCGCATTGGAGACTTGCTGGACGACTGGCGAGTTAGGAAGATGATGAGGAGTTGGAAGATGATAGAGCTGACACGAGAGGATCGACGTAGGTCAGTCATGCGAGGTAGGACTTGCAATAGAACTGGGTTGCATCCTCCCACACTTCGAGTGCTTGATCGGGCATGGGCGCTGGCGGGAATGTAAGGAACTAAGCACCTCGTTTCAACATCACCTCTCCCGTTGTCATTGACCAGGGTGCTCACGAAATCGGCCAAGAAGCCTTCAACTCGCATGCGAAGATCGCCTCCTGGGTGCTTGCGAGTTGCAGTGATTGCTCCTTGAAGAACATGAAGCACATCGGCAACCACATCCTCGTCTGCACCTCACGTTAGACATTAGATTGCGCGACAGCAAATGGCACCAACCAAAAGTCACTTCCCGCCTTTCTCACTGAAGCACTGCTGAGGACGCCAGGCAGCGCGAGCCATGACCACCAGCAAAGTCATGCAGGCGCGATTGAAGGATGTTCATATGTCCCTGAGAACAGATTCAGCAGAGATTAAGTATTTTATTCAGCTCACTCACCAGGCACGGTCCCAAGATCCTTAATCTCCTCTCCCTCGTGCGCTTCCAACAGGCGAAGATATGCGAACCACGTGTTACCGCTACCAGGTACGCTTTTAGTCACTCTTCGCACAAGGTTCTTCGCACAAGATTGATCAAGTTGGGCGGCGCCTCCTTATCTATCAAGCTCTTCAGTTCGAAGTTCCATAACCAACGCACTTCACCCACCTGAAAACCTAGGTAGCCCTCCCAAAATCCACGTAAGGCAGCGCACCAACCGTGATTGGTCTTCTGTTCACTCACAGCACATTCGATAGCACGCTCGTACAGCACAGGCACGAGCCCGGACTGTACCTTCGTGCCCTTCTTCCCTCATATAATATATGCTTTCCAATCCTTGATGGAACCACTCTGACCCTTGAGTTCAAGCTGCTCGCCAGTGCTCCTTTGATCTTTCCATGAGAGCATGTTCAAGGCGGATTCTCGAACCGTGGTTGCTTGGACCAACTTCCGTTCATGCTGTTGAGGTGAGAAGTGGGCGGTCATGAAGGTCGAATAAGGATCGCTGGTCGCGAAGTAGTCTATTGTAATATCAGGAACCGCACCAACTGCAGGATATACTAGAGACGGACCGATATGGATCTTGCGCATACGTTCCAGGAACATCGCATCCACTCTTGCAACAGCTATGGCCCTTGCCTCGGCATTTGGTGAACCCTCGAACTTTCCCACTTCCTACTCTTGCCTTAAGTTCCACATATCACGGCTCTGTATTGTGGGAGCGATTAAAAACGTCAAAGCATGGGGTTGTCACAAACCTTGGAGATGTGGCGTGGCACCAACCCGAACTAACTCTCGAACACTTCCACACATACGTTTGTCTCCCCATACATCCCTCACTCCTCCTGAGAGACCTTCTTGTGAGTTCAGGTCGATGAGTGTCTCGATTTGGGGAATTGCTTATGTTGTTCATGTCAATTCGGATAATACACGCTGAACGACTACGTGCACCCACAGAGTGATCGTTCTTTGCTTGTGCAAATAGTTCCAACAACGTTTCTGCGCTGTCTGTAGTGTTCACGTCGAGGGTTGCAACTTTGCGCGCACCGCAGGAACGGTCTCTATATATGAGTCAGATTGTTAGGGGAACTCTGATACACGCCTAATATAGGTATGACTTGCCGTCTGTTGCTGGTACTGCGTTTACCATCTGAAACCACACGTCTGCAGCCATTTCTCCACCATCCTCCGATTGTGACACAAGCCTAATATACGTCGCATGGTGCTTAAGATTGAGGGGTTGTTCGTGACCGACTCCAACGCTTTCAATAAGTTGTCCTCCACCGCTGTCGGGTTCAAGGCGCAACACAAACAACAACAATAACACGACTCCTGGAATTAAAGCTGTGCCTGCGAGTAAATAGGATAGGAGTAAGAGTAGTATTATCTGTCACCAAAAGGCACTACCCATTACGAGGGCCTCTCTTTCAAAAGTACAAAATATTTGGGAAGTACCAAAGAAAGTCGTATTGGTAGGTTTAGAGCAAGATAGGAGGTAGCTAGAAAGTAGTAGGAGACCACTTGCGTCTTATGTCTTTTATCGATGACACACGTTATTGATGCGAAGGTTTTCAGGTTGTTGGCGGAGGATGCCAGCATTGCGGAGTCGTTCGGGCAGTCAGGCAGGCAGTCAAGCAAGCAAGCAAGCAGGCAGCAAATCGTTTCACCTCATCTCACGCCCTTACGACCATTCACGCCCACCGTATGTCGCACGTACATCGTCGTCGCCAGCCACGAGTTAGTCTCACCTGGATAACCGTCTTGTCTTATTTATTTATTCGTTTAATTAATTAATATACTGTATATTGAAATACATAAATATAATAAATAAAATGAAATAATTTTTATTTATTAAAATTTCCCACCTTGGCCTCCTTCTCTCCCGTCCTGTTGCTCGCTCGCTCACTCACCGTCTCTCCTGGTCGACACTGTTACCTGCAGCTGCAGTGGGCTTGAGCGGCCACGTCTTGTCTCCGACACTCGCCTCTCGCCCGTCTCGTACTCGTACTCGTACCTAAACAAACGCTGTCGATGCTTCCCACCAATATCGCTGCTTTTCAAGTTTATAAAGCTAGCTATCAACATACATAGGTCCAGTCTTGCAACAATGCCCGCAAACTCGACTCTCCACGACCACGCCCCCGCACAACAGCTCCTCCCTCTCGAAGTGGCCATATAAGTCACCCCAGGTCGATGCTGCTGCTCCTCCACAAACTCTCACCAACACCAGCATCAACGGTGACCCAGCTACACCCTCATCCCCCACTCACTCACGCACCCCACAAGTTGGTGACCTCGAGCCTTGGATAGACGAGCACTACCTCGTCCAGCTTTGCAGCCTCGGTTGGGACACAACCAAAATACACATCCCTCGTCCTCCCGCCGCAACCAACGCCAAACAGCTCTAGCTACACTCTCCTCATCGAGGCTGGTCCAGCAGCCGCCCTTTGAGTCTCCCACAAATTTGGTCCCGATGCTGTCCCCGTCCACTCCAATCCAACCAAAATCGACTGCGCCGACTCTTCCGCAGCCCAGACAGCTATTAGAAAGGAGCTCGGCCCCGTCGACAACGCCATCGAATATAGCATCTCCGTCGGCGACCTTGCCGGCGATGTCACAAACGCTGATTCCATCTCATGGGCGACCCCAATCTTGATCAACGTGGCGATTTCCCCCCTTGGCCTCGTTGCCCCCTGCCATTCATGCTGCAATGCAAAGGTCATGGAGGACTCGTTCAGCGCTGTGTCCAAGGGTTGTGGATTTGTCTCGTGCGTCCTTTGCTCCATTCCTCGATTGTCCTCGATCGGGACGACACCTTCCCGCAAGCGCCACATAATTTTTTTCTATGGCCGTAGCCTCTGACCCTGTTGT
>Ga0307515_10011745_pt1 | contig 16570 bp, 13 predicted proteins | sample 17_EM_MG_FD_194513 | JGI IMG/M metagenome (GOLD analysis project Ga0307515, IMG submission 194513) | Populus trichocarpa ectomycorrhiza microbial communities from riparian zone in the Pacific Northwest, United States - 17_EM | ecosystem: Host-associated > Plants > Roots > Unclassified | place... | reverse complement strand
CCATGCAGCTTGTTAAAATAATTGAGATCAAATATAAAAAAGAGGCTAGAATTTTGAATAATCTGTATATTATGAATGCATAGTCTTAACCTAAATACAAATAAAGTATATATAGGTTAAACTGAAAGTACTATTGTACCCTTAATAAATAAGACTACATAAATATTATTTAACACAGCTCACCATTAAGACTGACAGAGAAGAAAGCCGAAGATATGCAAGTTTGGATCCATCCTACCATGCGGTCTGGAATGCCTATTGCTTTCATTCCCCTGAGGATGAAGTCCCAGCTAATTGTGTCAAAAGCCTTCCTTAGCAACCTTCAAGGCATATCTGGCTGGGCCACTATCCAAATGGTAATTGTGCATAAGCTCTTAGGTGAGCAAAATATTGTCAGAGATTTGCCTACCTAGGACAAAAGCAGATTGGGAGGAGCTAATCACTTCTGGCAGGATGATCTTTAATTTGGTTGCCAAAATCTTTGATATGCATTTATAAATGACATTGCAGTAAGAGATAGGCCGATCTTAATTCCATCCAACAAGAATTCGGCAGGATGAGGATGAAGTGATATTGGAATGGTATTTCCAGTAATACAGGGCAAGTTTGGTTTCAATGGAAGCTAGATGGGCAGCATCGATCTTAGTTTCCAAGAGGCCAAATATATCTAAATTGTTTTTTTTTTGCGTCCATGCATGGGGGTTTTTGTTTTGGGGGACCATTGAGACCCCAGATGTTCCAGCTGCCAACTATGAACATTTATTCAAGAGGTGATTAACAACGATAATGAAAACTAGTGGCCCCGGGCCTCCTTCTTTTTCCTGCCCCTTTCTTTTTCCTTATAGTAGTCGAAGAGGGGGGTGGGGACTGAACAGGGTTGTCATTTGGAGGGATAGAGGATGTAGAAGCCTCAGCTGAAACCTCCTTATCAGTAGAGGAGGTTTCACTAGTAGTATGTAGAGCATCCATCTTACTTTCGAGACAAATATTCGCATGCAGGGCATTGAAATGATGATGTTGAAGCCCAAGAAGTTCATTACCTGAGTCTTGGCTTGAATCACAATCCTCCATATTTGTTGGAATTGTTGGCTCTATGATAGGCACTAGTAAAGGGTTGGCGTGTTGTTGGGTTGGAGGGTGAGTGGAAGTAAGATGTGTATATTCTACTGGTTGTATGAGTTGGGGTGCAACTTGGATGTTGGTTGGGCGGCCAATGGAAGCTATGGCTTTGAGGTTGTTTGCTATTTGTGGCTGGTAAGGGGTCGTATAGTTGGATTACCTTTGTCCTCTACAATGGGTGGTGTGGGACATAAGTGGCCGCAGACCCTGTATTTTTCAAATCTTTGAGGCTTCCATTCATAATCAGCAATAACAGTAATTGGTGCAATGGAGAGGGGGCTGTCAATCTCAAAGTTGTGGATAAAAGGCAAGGCAGTATCAACTTCAACATATAACCGTGCATACTCCAGCCTGGTGCAGCTATACGTGAGTTCATCACAAGAAAGTGGCTAGCCAACCATGCTTGTTGCCAAGCTTAGTCCCTACTCGGACCACAAGGGGAAAGGCAAACCATGGAGTCGGATCCAAACTGGGAGGGTGGAAATTTTGTTTTTATCAAACTGAAATCATGGGTGCCATTATTGAAGAATGATATTCTTCCCTCCAAACATCCTCCTAACATCCATGGTCCTTTCTCTAGCACTACATGCATCTCGTCTTTGGTGTTAAAACAGAATATGATAAAGCCATTGGAAGACATCATAACATTCTCTAATCCATATTGACGTCATACCCTATTGTAGGCAATTGAATTAACGGCATGGAATGGCATTCCAAACCCTGGGAAAAATCTGATCATACAGCGATTCCATTGTTTAGAATTTTCCATAAGCATTTCTTCTGTGATATTAAGGCATTTACCATAAATTAAAGATATGTTATATTATCAGACTTGTTATTATAAAACATGCTTAAGTTAGGGAATTTAATGATACTTTAAGTGCAATATGATGATATAAAACCTTGATAAAAATGCACTTTTAAGTACTAATCAACTACCGATTTCTAACTTAGCTTTCGCTGCCGATTTCTGATTCGGCAACGACAGTTTTCGCTGCCAATTTCTGAATTGGCAGCAACTGAGTCTAATTAAAAGTTTAGGAAACAAACCTGACTGTCTTAAGGAGCTAAGAAGAAAGGGTAAAACCGGTTTTGGACATACCAAAACAAGGACAAGAACACATCTAAACCAACTCTAAACACCCCACCTCATTTAATGGGGAGTATAAATGCAAGGAGAGAGAGAGAAGGTGACCCTTCCTCTTCCCAAAAGTTGTCTGCAATAGCTGCATGTCCAGCTGCATGTTGCTCTTCTCTTCCTCCTTCCTAACGGAAACCCAAACCAAACCAGTAGAGAGTGCCTTGTGAACATGTGAAGGAGAATTGAGATCTTGAGAGAAGATTGGACAGCTGCCTAGAGGGAAGGGAAGAGGGTTCTAGAAAATGTGAGAGGAAGAAGGAGGAGAACCAGCAGGAGAAAAGAAAGAATACTGTCAAACCTTCCCCAAACTTACTTAGATTCGAAAGGTGGTGCGGCCGGGATCGGACTATCGTCAGGACAAGGACACCGTAGGTGGAACAGGTAGGTGTTTTCCACCTTTTTCTCATATGATGTTTATGTTTTAAAATGATTTACTTATGATGATATTTTATTAAATCCTTGTTGAATGAAGAACCAATGATGAAGTGTTTGATTGAATTCTTGATGATTGTCGAAACGACTATGAAATGTCGATAAGGTTCTTGTAGAATGTTGAAACAATGATGAAAATGTTAATGTTTTGAAATGACATGTTTGAGGTGGATACATTATTGTGTTGCGATGAATATTAAACCGACTATGAGATGTTGATTGGGCTATTATGAATTTAGGCTACTGATGAATGATAGTATGAGTATTATGAAGGATCTACTGTTGTATTTTATTGGATGTAATTGTGACAAATGGTTGTATGAGTATTACAAAGGATCTACTTTTGTATTTTATTGGATGTAATTGTGACAAATGGTTGTATGAGTATTACAAAGGATCTACTTTTGTATTTTATTGGATGTAATTGTGACAAATGGTTATATGAGTATTACAAAGGATTTAATGTTGTATTTTATTGGATGTAATTGTGACGAATGGTTGTATGAGTATTACAAAGGATCTATTGTTGTATTGTATTGAACATTAATTGTCATGAATGGTTGGATGAGTAATACGAAGGGTGTACTATTGTGATACTGAATGTTAAATTGTTATGGAATGTTTGTTTGTGTATTACAAAGGATCTATTATAGTGTTTATTGAATGTTAAACTATTATGGAACACCTGTACGAGTATCACGAAGGGTTTGCTATTATGTTGCAGTGAATGTCAAGTTGTTATGAATGATTTGAACGATCGCCTCTGGAACGTTTGATTGGTTGATGATTTTGGTTGGAACGAATGGATGACCGGGATAAATGATTGATTAGCTTCGGTTAATGACATCCGAATGGATGACCGGGACAAATGATTGATTAGCTTTGACTAATGACATCCGAAGGGATGACCAGGACAAATCATTGATTAGCTTTGGCTAATGACATCCAAATGGATGACCGGGACAAATGAATGATTAGCTTCGACTAATGGCATCCGAATGGATGACCGGGACAAAGAAATGACTAGCTACGGCTAATACCACCCTAAGTGGATGACCGGGATGAACAAATGATTAGTTACGGCTAATGGCATCCAAAGTGGATGTCCGGGATCAATAAATGATTAGCTTCGGCTAATGGAATCCAAATTGGATGTTTGGGACAAATCATTGATTAGCTTCGGCTAATGACATCCGAATGGATGACCCGGACAAATAAATAACTAGCTACGACTAATAGCATCCTAAGTGAATGACCGGGATGAACAAATGATTAGCTTCGGCTAAAGGCATCCGAAGGGATGATCAGGACAAATCATTGATTAGCTTCGGCAATAGCATCCGAATGGATGATCGGGATAAATAAATGACTAGTTACGACTAATAGCACCCTAAGTGGATGACCGGGATGAACAAATGATTAGCTACGGCTAATGACATCCAAAATGGATGTCCGGGATGAATAAATGATTAGCTTCGACTAATGGCATCCGAATGGATGACCGGGACAAATAAATGACTAGCTACGGCTAATAGCATCTTAAGTGGATGACCGGGATGAAAAAATGATTGACTACGGCTAATGGCATCCAAAATGGATGTCCGAAATGAATAAATGATTAGTTTCAGCTAATGGCACCCTAAGTGGATGACCAGGATGAGCTAATGGCACCCTAAGTGGATGACCATGATGAATAAATGATTAGCTTTGGCTAAATAAATGACTATATTTGGCTAAATAAATGACTAACTTCGGCTAATAGCATTCTAAGTGGATGACCAGGATGAATAAATGGTTGACTTCAGCTAATGGCATCCTAAGAGGATAGCTGGATTGGAGAGTTATGAATTAGTCTTCAAGAATTGATGCGTTCATGTATACTTGGTTTTGTATATAATAAGTATATGAAAGAACTATGTCTATTATGCTTTAAATAGAGAATAACGTTAGCTCAGCAAATGATATTCGAGATGAATGATCGGATTTGAGTATTGTAATTAGTCTCAGTAATTGATGAATTATTAATGGTGGTATTTATATAAGGAGAAATGATAAAATTACGCTCTTTTGGTCCATGAATGAAATGTAATGCTAATATTGCTTTATTATGTTTCTTTAAATTGCTTTATTATGTTTCTTTAAATTGCTTATAATGCTTGAAATTATCTTTTGGTCCATGAATTATTGCTTTATTACGCTCTTTTGGTATTTACATAGGAATGTGAATTTGTGAGTATGTCAATATGATGTAATGTAAACCTATGAGTATGAAAATATAATAATATGAGCACGTGTATTGAGAATCCGTTTTATAGGAATATTGATTTACATTATCCTACGTGGATTGCGCCTTGTTAATGAATGGAATGCAACTATAAATCTGCAGAATGATATGGTGAAAAACATCTAGAACCGGACCAAAAAAAAATTCCATTGATTTTGGCCTTGAAAAAGTCGGGTCGTTACAAGACATGTGCTAACAAGTTAGCTGCAAGGAAGGCTAGTGATGGGGGGAGTAGATGCAGAACTAGCGATAGGAGGTTTAGCTGCTACAGTCTGAGTTTCTGTATCCATAAACTTAGAGGGGGCTTCCATGCTTAATATGCTAACAATAGGGGGACAGGGTACAATGTCTGGTTGGCAGGTTTCCACTGTAGTCATCCTAGGGCATGCATGTCCAAACAAGCAGCACTTTTCACATCAGGGAGGCCTCCATTCATACTCAACCTGAATTAATATTGGTTCATCTGACAGCTTGCTTTCCATGTCAAATTGGTGAATGAATGGCAGTGATGCATCAATCTCCACACATACTCTCACATAATCCAGACGGGTGCAATTGTAAGTCTGCTCATCACATGACAATGGCTTACCTACCATACTAGCTGCTAGGCTGAGACCGGATTTTGACCACAATATAAACGGCAGACCATGTAGGCGTATCCAAACAGGAAGTTTAGAAATTTTGTTCTTGTCAAACACAAAATGAGGATGCCATTGCTGGAGGATTATGACCTTTCCCCCGAACATCCAAGGTCCTTTCTCCAGGACCACATGAATCACTGCCTCTGTTTTGAAACAAAAAACCATGAAGCCATTGGCAGTAGTCATCACATTTTCGAGTCCATAGCTTGCCCAAACTCTAGATGCAATGGTGTTAACAACATGATATGGCATTTTAAACCCAGGGAAGAAACCTATCATGCATCGGGTCCATTTTTTTGTTGTCGCTGTTATAATCGCCTCGGGGATTTAAGACTAGCTCCAGCCAGCTGTCTCGGTATAGGTTCTTGAGAGAATCATGTACTAGTGTCTGTGACTCTTACCCTCTTCACCCAGTAAGCAGAGGGAAAGGTTTTAGAGCTTGAAAGAAGGGCAGTTTGTTGCCTGATAGGTTTGCTTGTGTTTATTTTAAGCTGAGAGTGTTGGGGTAGTTTTAGGAGCGAAGGGATGTTTGGTTGTGTTTGTTTTTGTATTTTCGAGGGAGGGGGTGACTGGCCATGGGTGGACATCAAGGTGAATCAAGCAGTAGGTTTGTGGAAAGGTAGCAAGAAGGGAACAGGGAAGGGAAGGAGAAACAGGGAGAGGTATTATAGACGGGAAGAAAGGTGTGGACCAATATCTCTCCGGTGAAGCAAGATAATAAAGATCTGAGCGGTCAGAATATAGAGGGCATTGAGAGGCATAACATACCTGAAAGTGAGGAAGATCTAACGATGGTCGGCCGAGCTACAGCTCCGGCAGCAGAGTCTCTCTCCTTTCTAGACGTTCTTTGCCTTCAACCCTAAACTCTAAACTTTTTTTTTAAATATAAAGTTAAGTTGTATAAAAAGAAGGAAAAAATAAAATTCTTTACAGAATATACCAAGGTATACCACAAGAGAAATTAATTCAAAATGACATAGCAATCAATGCTACCGTGGAGCCAAGATAGATGGCTGAAAAAACAAACAAAAGGAAAATAAAACTAGAAAAGAACAAATTAATTGTACATGGCCTCTACGTGAACAGGGACTGAGAATTCAAATCCATATTGCTCGAGGGAAGAATTAGTCTAGAGCTGCCTTATCCTATCAAGAGCTACCCAGTGCATTTCAAGCATCTGAGAGATGCCAAATGCTTTTAAATATCTCTGGTATCTGCATGTGGTCCTTGTTCATCAAGCATGCCCTGATGATCTTGAAAGCTTCGTCACTTAGCTCCTATGTTGTCCGGTAGATATGCTTGAAAATTCTGTTGTTTCTTTCATACCAAAGGTAGTATACTACTGTGGAGAGAACCAATCGAGGGAGGGTGTGAGTGAAGTCCTTTTTCCTAAAGGTAGAAGCTGCCCACTGAAGGAGACTCTGCCATGGTGTTAAAGGCCATGGGAAAAGAGTTTTAGCTGAAAGATCTCCCCAAACCTTGGCTGGGTAGATGCATTGGAAAAGGATATGTTCATGCGTCTTTGTGTGCAGACCATATAGAATCCATGTCGAACTGTTAATGATCTGGTGGGAGAGGAGTATGTCCATAGTGTATAACTTGTTCATCAAGGCAATCCAGAGGATGAAGGCATGGTGGGGGGGTGTGTCTTGTGAACCAGATAAGGTGATACTTGGAGTCCTTCGGCCTAGTGTCCCTCAGCAGATCCTATCTAGAATCAATTGTAAGCCTTCCAGAAGAATTCCCCTACCATCTGCATATGTCTGCCTGGAGTAACTGAGGGTGGAGGTTGATGGAGTTCAGGTCCTAGTGACCTGGTGGAGGAGCCAATCTGCCATTTAAGATGATATCTGAAACCTTGGCATTCCATGGTAGCTCAGGGGTTGACAACAGTCTAAAGGGCAGGAGGTCACATAGCCTTTTTCCATTTGGCAACCAATAGTCCAGCCATAAGAAAGTGGTCATGCAATTTCCTATGATGGGGACGAATAGTCCTTTACACCAAGACCTGCTTTAAAGAATTTTCCTCCAGGACCATGAGGAAGATGAGGGGATGTTTATATACCAGAAACAACGTGAGTCGGCCTGCATAAGTGAGGGACGCTGATGTCCATAGTTTAATCCTAGAGATGATCCTTTCGACTAGCTAAAGACAATTTTGATGTGCCAGTCTTGACCTGATCATAGGAATACCTAGATAGTTTACTAGAAGGGTCTCTTGTTTGAAGCCTAAACAATTGACAATGGTTGTCTTGAGATTCTCTTTAACTTATAATAAGAAGACCAGGTTTTTGTCATGGTTTATAGTTAGCCCTGAGATACAAGAGTAGCTATACAGAGCCTCCCGGATTATTTTCACAGACACATGGTTTGCATGATAGAAGAACATAAGGTCATCAGCAAAGCTGAGATGGATGATAGGATTTTGTTTGCATCTCCAATGAAACCGAAACAATGGATCTAAAGAAGCTAGTTATAGAGTACCCCCAAGCCTTCCATTGCAAGGACGAATAGATAGGGGGAAAGGAGGTGACCCTAACGAAGCCCCCTGCTAGATTGGAAAAACCCGTGTAATTCCCCATTAAGGCTGATAGAGAAGTAAGCTGAGGAAATGCAAGTTTGGATCCAGCCAACCATTCTTTCTAGGATGTCTATCGCTTGCAGACCCTTCATAATGAAGTCCCAGCTAATTGTGTTGAAAGCCTTCCTCAAGTCCACCTTCATAGCACATCTAACTAGCCCACTCCCCAAGGGATCTATGGAAAAACTTGGTGTTTTGTCACCAAGTTGCAGCCACTGAATCCTAGACCACTGCTTATAGATTGCTTCTTCATCCTTGCAAAGCTGGTTGTATAATCTTGCATGGTTCCTTTCTATGGCTATCAAAACCTCTAAGGCAAGGGATTTATCCGGAGTCATCTGAGCTAAGTTCCGTTGAGTCTTTGCTTCGGCCACCCTATATGAGATATGGCTTATATGGTGTCTATGGAGAGTTCTGAGTGCAATTTTCAAAAGACGAAGCTTTGTTGTGAAGCAATACATAGGGTTGCCACTGATTTGATTCTGCCATACTACTCTAACAATGTCCATAAATTCTTCTCGGTCAGCCCATATGTTTAGGAACTTAAAAGGGGACATTGGTAGAGTAATTTTAAATATGTTGCTAGCCAAGTGGAGAGGAAGGAGGGATTGCAGAAGATCCAGTCAAGCTTTTTCAGGATGGCATGCCTTCCTTACTGACCATTATACTAAGAGAATTTAGGTCCTATAAAGGGGACTTGGATGAGCTTAGTGTCTTGAATGCAGTTGCTGAATTCATGATGATGGCCATACCAATCCATATCCCCACCTAACCTGTCAGAAGATTTTAGTATGGCATTGAAATCACCCATCAATCCCAAGGCGAGGAGGGAAACAAGGGTGCTTGTTATAGCATGTATTCCCATGACAATTTCCTCCCAGCTGGAGTATTGAGACCATACACTATAGTGATCTTGAAGGATTCCTTAGTGGACAGGGTAGTTACTTCACAAGTGACCCATTGGTTGGAATAATGCATGCAAGAGAGGTTAAAAATTGTAGGATCCCATCCTACTAGAATCCGGCATGTGGGGGAAGCATTAACATTAGAAACAAAGCTCCAAGAGTGCAGATTAAGACTGACAAACACTGTATTCAAGTTGGGGCCAGCTATCTTGGTTTCCAACAATCCAACTATACCTAGCTTGGATTTTAAAATCCATTCTCTAATAGTTTTTTTTGTTTTTTAGGTCTATTAAGTCCCCATATGTTCTAGCATCCTATCTTAAACATAAATATATTATGCAGGTGCTACAACCGGGAGGGTTATAGGCCTTTGGCCTGTCTCAGCTTCTTCATTTTCTTTTTCCCTACTTGTTTAGTGGAGGGGGGGAGAGGGTTACCTCTGGGGATCGAAGATGTTTCCTTAGAGTTGTCTCTTGCTGATGTAGATGCTTCACTAGAACTTTTCAGGGTTGCCATTTTGCTCTCCACACATTTAACAAAACCTGTGATGAGGTGCTGGTTTTCTTCAATGGAGTGTGGGTCATGAGCTGAGTCTATGTCTGAACCATCCTCAATATCATCACCCGGGTTACTTCCTATTAAAGCCAACAGGTTGCTGCTTAGTCCTACCGGTTGCTTAGTCAGCTGCTCCAAAGATTTTTGGGGTATTTGAGACCCTCTGCTATTAGCAGACGCCACCTGCAAGGAAGTAGCATGCATAGTCAACTGCTCCAAGCATTTGGCCTGCGACTGAACTTTCCTGCTAATAGAAGATGTTGCGTGCATGGCTACTGCAAAGTGTGTATCATCTATAGGAGGTGTGGATTTAGTTTCGGATAAAACTATGTAGCCATCCCCATTCTCAGATGTTTTGGTGGCAATACCAGTACTGCCTATCCCATCCTCATAGGTTTTGCTGCCTATCCCATCCACATGTGTGTTGCTGCCATCCATTACCCCAAAAGTTTTCCTGCTCACCCCATCTCCTACTTTAATGGTTTTGCTAACAATGCACGCAGTCACCCCATCTCCTACTTTGCAAGCAGTGCACGCAGTCTCTCCATCATTTGTTTTACTGCCAGTTCCTATTACTAGGGAATCCCAGAAGAAGGCATGTTTCCCGGCATTCTGTCTGTGCTTTTTCCTTTTGTGCAAACATGGCTAAAGAGGTTGCATCTATCACATCTCGGTGGCTTCCACTCATATTCCACCTGGATCAAGATAGGGTTTGCTGAGAGGAAACTTTCAATCTTAAATTGGTGAATGAAGGGTAGTGAAGCATCAGCCTCCACACAGACTCTTGCATAGTCCAGGCAGATGCAGTTGTAAGTCTATTCATCACAGGAGAGAGGTCTTCCCACCATACTTGTAACTAAGTTTAATCCACTCTTTGACCACAAGGGGAAGCGTAGTCCAGGCGGGTGCAGTTGTAAGTCTATTCATCACAGGAGAGAGGTCTTCCCACCATACTTGTAACTAAGCTTAATCCACTCTTTAACCACAAAGGGGAAGCGTAGTCCATGCAACCGAATCCAAACTGGGAGTTTGGATATTTTGTTTTTATCAAAAAGAAAATAGGGGTGCCATTGCTGCAAAATGATAGTTTTGCCTCCAAACATCCAGGGGCCTTTTTCTAGCACTTCTTGCATCTCAAGTTCAATTTTGAATCTGAAGAGCATAAAACCATTTGTTGTTGTCATGACATTTTCCAACCCCTTGTTCTTCCACACTCTGAATGCAATAGTGTTCACCACATGGTATGACATTCTGAAGCCAGGAAAGGATCCAACCATGCATCCTTTTCATTTCCCTATTGTGTCTAGCAGAATCTCCTCAGGAATGACGAGTCTGGCTCCGATAAACTGCCTGGGGATGCCCTTTAATAAAAATTTGGTACTGGAGTCTATGACTCGAACTCTTTCTGGCCAAGAGGTTAAGGGGGTGAGATTGGTTTTTTGGTGCTATAGGGTGGGGTGAAGGTTATGTGTATCTTGTAGGGGGGTGTTTGAGTGATGACTGTGTTACCTGCAGAAGAAGAAATGGAATAATAGGAACTAATGCAGGCCACACATTCAAAAGTTAGTTATAGATTCCATACGCACCGTTTTATTTAAGTAACCATACGCACCGTTTCAATTCCATAAAATGCTGCATGGCAGTTAGCACACAGCCTGCATGCTGAAGGTTTTCGTAACCAATTAGAATTGCAATATTCTATATAAAGGCATATGCATGATAACAGAGGAATAACAAGAATTATAATGAAAGAATGAATTCCTTATTATCAGGAAACAACTATCAGGGTGTTGTTGGTGTGGTATCAACGGCCTCTCATAAATCCTCCCCACTAAAGCCCCTATTACAGCATTAACCATCACTGGAGACCATCCAATTCGGATCCATCATTTCTTCACTTGTAACAACTGGTATCAGAGCCTGCAATCCACGGACTACCACCATGCCACCAGACACCAGAGCAGCTGATCTCAAACGAATTGAAGACTCCATTGCAGCTGTCTCGCATGATCACAACCTCAAGTATGAGTTGATGGCGGACTAACTTAAAGGACAAAAAGTCAAACTAGATCAAACCATAGCCAACCAAGGTGCTCAGATTAGAGACATGCAGGGTATTATGGGCACCATGGCACAACAACTAGAATTGGCTTTGCATAAGCTTTCTCCCCACACTGGCAGCCCAAGTCAAGGCAGAGACAAGCAAGTATCAGGCATGGAAGGTTATGAGTCAAGGCACAGGAGCTCGCAGGAGGAGAGAATTCCTTCATACAAAATACACAAACCAAAACATTTCTTCCCAATTTTCAATGGTGAAGATGTTCATCGCTGGCTTTACAAATGTGCTCAGTATTTTGAGATTGAAGAAATTGCCAACACTGACAAGTTGAGAATAACATCTTATTATCTTGAAGGTGTTGCATTGTATTGGCACCAGAACTTTTTAAAGAGTACAGCCAACCAAGGAGTCACTTGGGAAGAGTATGTGGAGGCTATTGGCTGCAGATTTGGATGGCAACAAGATCCCTTGGAGGCACTAATGGAGCTAAAACAACTAGGAAATCTGGAAGAATACATCCAGGATTTCGATATTTTATGGAACAAGGCAAAAATCAATGAGAAGCAAGCACTGGTCATTTTTCTTGGAGGTCTGGAGTTGGAGATCAAAAACATGGTAAAAATGTTTGAACCTAAGACTCTTAAGCATGCTTATAATTTATCCAGGCTACAAGCTAACACATTATCCTACAAGAAACTGTCTCCTATTCCTAAACGTTACACCCCACCTTTCAATACTACACAGTCACAGATCCATCTTCCTACAAACACACAGAACCCCACGACCATGCAAAATACCATAAAACCAAGTCCAGCTCCCTGGCACAATAACCCTTCAAATACCACTCACAAGAACAATGTTAAACCAACCAAATCTATTAAGAACCAAGACTTTGAAGAGAGGAGGTTAAAGGGGTTATGCTTCTGGTGTGATGATAAGTTCGTTCCTGGCCATAGATGCAGAAATAAAAGGTTGTATTCATTAAATGTTACGGAGGAAGAAGATGAAGTCATTACAGAAGAAAAGCTGACAGACAATGACGCCCTAACAAGGGAGCTTTCACCCCACATATCCTTGGATGCATTAGAAGGTACGGTGGGGCTCAACACGATGAAGGTCTCTAGTAGATTGGATAGAACTACGGTTAGTATTCTAATTGACTCAGGAAGTACTCACAACTTCCTCAATGCTGAAATGGCTCTCAAACTCCAGCTCAAATTAATTACCATTAAACCAATGATGGTGCAAGCAGCTAATGGTGACAGGATGATTTGCAAATCCTTGTGCAAAAATTTGAATTGGAAGATGCAGGGAATAAGCTTTGTGGCTGATGTGTTCATCATAGACCTAAGTAATTGTGAGATGGTGTTAGGTATCCAATAGCTATCCTTATTGGGTGATATACTATGCAACTACAAGCATTTATGGATGTCTTTTGATTGGCAAGGCAAAAGGGTGTTACTTAAGGGGGAAAACCCACCAAAGCTGCAATATATAGAACTAGAGCATCTAAATTCATTAGCAGGCAGCCAAGACCAGCCAAATTTGAATTGGAAGATGCAGGGAATAAGCTTTGTGGCTGATGTGTTCATCATAGACCTAAGTAATTGTGAGATGGTGTTAGGTATCCAATAGCTATCCTTATTGGGTGATATACTATGCAACTACAAGCATTTATGGATGTCTTTTGATTGGCAAGGCAAAAGGGTGTTACTTAAGGGGGAAAACCCACCAAAGCTGCAATATATAGAACTGGAGCATCTAAATTCATTAGCAGGCAGCCAAGACCAGCTAGAGGGGTATCATTTATGTAACTTGCAAATGGTAGATGAGGTCAAGGCAGGAACTACTATGGAGTCCACTACTGTCATTATTCCTTCAACAGATAATCAAGACATCCACCTGCAAAACCTGTTAGCAGCATATATTGACTTGTTTCAGGAACCCACAGGCCTGCCTCCTCTTAGATCCCACGATCACAGGATTCCTCTAAAGGAAGGAGGAGACTCAGTTAATCTAAGACCTTACAGGTACTCTGGCCTTTAAAAAGATACATTGGAGGACATGATAAAAGAAATGATGAGGACAAAAATCATAAGGACCAGCAACAGCCCGTTTGCCTCGCCAGTAATCCTTGTTAAGAAAAAAGACTCCACATGGCGTCTCTGTGTTGATTACAGAGCCTTGAATAAACTCACCATCAAGGATAAGTATCTTATTCCCATGATTGAGGAACTTTTGGAAGAATTAGTGGGAGCTTCTGTGTTTTCCAAGATAGACTTGCGTTCAGGCTACCATCAGATCCGCATGGCGAGAGGAGAAGAGTTCAAAACAGCTTTCAGAACTCACAGCGGCCACTATGAATTCTTGGTAATGCCATTCGGCTTAACCAATGCCCCGGCCACCTTCCAGAGTTTAATGAATGAGATTTTCAGGGAGCATCTGAGGAAATTCATTCTAGTATTCTTTGACGACATTCTCGTCTACAGCCATACACTCACAGAACATTATGAGCATCTAGCTACGGTTCTCAACTTATTAAGAGAACATCATCTGGTGGCTAAAGCCAGCAAATGCTTCTTCGGCAGGGACCAGGTGGAGTATTTAGGACACATCATTTCTAAGCAAGGTGTGGCGACAGATCCATACAAAATACAAGCCATTAGGGAATGGCCACTGCCTATCGGATTAAAACAACTACGGGGGTTTTTGGGATTGACTGGTTACTACAGAAGATTTGTAAGGGGCTATGGCAGCATTTGCAAACCACTCACTCAATTACTCAAAAAAGAGGCCAAGGGATGGAATGATACGGCCACCACAGCTTTCAATCAGTTGAAAATGATTATGACCAGTGCTCCAGTATTAGCTCTGCCAGATTTCAACAAAACATTTATCGTGGAGACAGATGCATCCATGATGGGTGTGGGAGCAGTCCTCATGCAAGAGGGACACCCCATTGCGTTCATTAGCAAAACATTGGGTCCTAAACAACAGGTAATGTCAGTATACGAGAGGGAAATGCTGGCTATTCTCCATGCAGTCACCAAATGAAAGCATTATCTCTGGGGGTGCCATTTTATCATCCGAACAGACCATATAAGTCTGAAATATCTTCTACAGCAAAAGTTGACTACCCCTGCACAACATTTATGGTTGGTGAAATTGCTGGGGTATGACTATGATATTGAGTACAAACAAGGTCGCGAAAATGTTCCTGCAGATGCCCTTTTCAGAATTCCAAACAAAGAGGTTTATGCTCTGACCACTTCTACCATCTCTACTAACCTCCTGGCAGAAATCAAGAATTCTTATGAAGGTGATGCTACAGTTCAAGGAATTATTAAACAGTTACAAGAGTCTACTAACACCCACCCACACTACACTTGGGTGAATGATCACCTTAACAGAAAAGGCAAGGTGGTGGTAGGGAAGAATCCTGCACTACGGGACAAGCTCATCTCCATGTTTCATAATTCAGCTGTTGGAGGACACTCAGGCATGACAGTTACAGCTAAAACCATTGGGGGTTTATTTTATTAGAAGGGTCAGCAGAAACACATCAGGCAATTCGTCAGGGAATGCAATGTGTGCCAGAGGAATAAACATGAAAACACAGCCAGTCCTGGACTCCTTCAACCATTACCCATTCCTTCTGCTCCCTTCATTGACATCAACATGGATTTCATTGAAGGACTGCCCAAATCTGAAGGGAAGGAGGTGATATTGGTGGTGATGGATCATTTCAGCAAATACGCACACTACATGGCTCTCAGTCATCCTTACTCTGCCCCAGGGGTGGCCAAGACCTTTATGCACAATGTCTATAAACTACACGGGTTATCAGCCTCGATAACAAGTGACAGAGATCCAGTCTTTTTGAGCAGGTTTTGGAAAGAATTATTCACCAGTCAAGGGGTCAACCTCAACTATTCCTCAGCCTACCACCCACAAACAGATGGCCGAACCAAAATTGTTAACAAATGCATCGAACAGTACTTACGCTGCATGACTGGTGATTGCCCGAACCAGTGGGTCAAATGGCTTCCTTTAGCTGAATGGTGGTACAATACTAACTACCACTCAGCCACCAAGATGACACCTTATCAAGTTTTATATGGAGTTGCTCCACTCCTACACATTCCCTATTTTCCTAAAGATTCAGCTGTGGAATCAGTCGACGAGTACTTATCAGCTAAAGAAGAAGTCATCAAGAGGGTCAGGGAACATCTCCAACCAGCACAGAACAGGATGACTATGGTGGCTAACAGAAAAAGGAGTGATCGCAGTTTTGAGATCAATGACTATGTCTTCCTCAAACTTCAACCATACAGGCAACATTCATTGGCACGCAGGTCCTCACAGAAGTTAGCTGCAAAATATTATGGGCCTTATCAGGTCTTGGCCAAGATAGGGAAGGTGGCTTACAAGCTGGAATTGCCAGCTTCAACACTTATTCATCCAGTGTTCATCCAGCTTAAAAAACATATTGGAAATCACACCGCACAAGGCACTCCTCCGATGATACCAAAAACAGCTGCACTACAGCCTCGAACAGTGTTAGACCGACGAATGGTTAAACGTCACCACCAAGCACACACTCAAGTATTGATACTCTGGGAAGGATTAGCTCCTACTGAGGCTACTTGGGAAGACATGGAGGAATTTAAGTTGTGCTTTCCACTATTCAACCTTGAGGACAAGATTGGTTTCAAGGGAAGGCAATTGTTACCTGCAGAAGAAGAAATGGAATAATAGGAACTAATGCAGGCCACACATTCAAAAGTTAGTTATAGATTCCATACGCACCGTTTTATTTAAGTAACCATACGCACCGTTTCAATTCCATAAAA
>Ga0307515_10011744_pt1 | contig 16571 bp, 13 predicted proteins | sample 17_EM_MG_FD_194513 | JGI IMG/M metagenome (GOLD analysis project Ga0307515, IMG submission 194513) | Populus trichocarpa ectomycorrhiza microbial communities from riparian zone in the Pacific Northwest, United States - 17_EM | ecosystem: Host-associated > Plants > Roots > Unclassified | place... | reverse complement strand
GCGTATCTCCATTAAATAAATATATTTCAAAACAAAACCAAATCTATTTTTCGGGGGGGGGGGGGTTGCATGGCAAATGTCAAGCAATAGAAATTAAGAATTTGGACTATAATTTGCTAAGAACATTTTTGCCAACAACAACTCCGATAATAATGGACGCAAGAGCCGAGAAGGCTCCCTGTCTTGAAAGCCAGAATTCAGTCCACGTCAAAGGCTCTGTAACCTGGACTAATACCTTCTGAAACTGTTCCTCCAGGTCTTCTATGGTGCCAGAGTTATCAATGACAATGTCAGCCTTGGACCTTTTCAAATCCAGGGCCATCTGAGCGTTTGTTCTGTTTCTGGCATCTTCCTCATTGATTCTATCTCTTGCCATGAGTCGCTGAAGCTGTGTTTCAGTGTCAACCCAAACAACAATAATGGGTTTTGTCCACTTATCCATCTTGGCTTCAAACAACAAAGGAATGTCTAGGACAATTACCTTACAACCCTTCAACCACAACTTTAAAATTTCCCAAAAGATGCCAGAGGATATAAAAGGAGCCAAAAGCCTGAAAGTATTCAATAGGCAAAGCATTAGAAGGAGCGTAACATGCAATTCTGTGACATTGTTCCATAGAACACCATCACAATCTAGAATCCACTAGCAAATTTAGGCATGGCCACTAATGCTCTTTTTTTTTTTGGCATAATACCCCAGACATAGAGAGATAACGAGATTAAATGCTGGATACAAGCAGGACAAATCAAGTCACAGGTACTATAACTTCAGGGGTATGACTTCACAATTTAAAGGAAATTTCTTTAAGACATAAAATCTGCTTGATGAGCGTGAACTGAGTTTACTTTGGCAGGCAAAAATGACATGTTAACCTCATGCTTCTTCATAAAATAAAATCAGCTCATATTTATTTATCTTCTAATGATTATTTTCTGTCAACAAGCAACCAATTAAACAGTACTGATACGACTAAACAAAGAATTTGGTTCCTATCTCACTTGATAGACAGGGAAAACTGATGCAAACTATGCTTTGCATGCTTCCTCAATCTATACATTGCAACTCAAGCCAAAAGAATGTGCATTTCCACAGAGAAATTTAATATATTCTTTCATGTACAAGTTGAGCCGATCTAAATTAGAGCATAGACATGAAAATATGAAAAACTTGAGATGATGTCATTTCATTAAACATTCAGTAAATCCAGTTTAGCAAGCTACGACTTCAAAATTAAAACACAGCCATTCTTTTCAATAATTTGTTTCATACATATATTATATTCTATTCCATATAGCCCGAATGCTATAAATATAACATATTTGTTATTCATCAAACACACATACGCCACTAACTAAACTGTACCTATTGAGAAGCTGGCGCTTCCCAGGGTCAGAGAACACAATCTGGCCCAGTTTTGGCCTATCAACTTCCCCGTTAGCTTGCAATATGTCCTCTCCAAACGCTGCAACTACCCTCTTATATCCACCGGCACCTTTCTTCAGTACATCCTGCAATCCATTTAATTCATAACACCAACTGAATCCGCTTTGAATAATTCTTTTAAGTAGCCATGAACAATTATAAAATTTGACAGTTTTGCCCATGAAACTGATGCAAGAATCAGATTATGCCATCCAAAAAAAGGAATCATTTGTCAAAATTACCAAATGATGAGATATATATGTAATGCAACCAAAGGTAAAGATAAGAAAGAAAGAAAAAAAAGGGAATACTCACCCTAGCAACTATATCAGCGTCAACGACAGGAATGTCATGGGACTTGAAAAGATTTGAGACAGTACTCTTTCCCGACGAGATTCCACCTGTCAATCCCACTATCCTCATTTCCACTCACTCTATTTTCGTATTGTCACTGATCTTCCTGTCCTTATGCCTGCACAGATAGGTAGATATATGTAATTAATTAAGTGGCATCATTTGGGTCGCGCAAGAATGCGGTTCCACTTCTGCAATCACATAAACATATAGGATTATTTTCAAGCATGCTATCATTACTTGAAAATCAACTCTAACTTTAAGAAATTCATTTCAATACATACTCAAAATAACATGATATGATGTTTATTAGTTTCAATCTATAGGCCTTTAATAAATATAACCATGAAGAAATATTTTGGATGCCTCCAATTTTATCTCTAACTTTTTTATTCCAGCCTCATCACCTGCCCAGCTAAAATTGATGATAAGGAAATGATAGCACTATGTGCCTAATAGTCAAGGTTACAGGCTAAGGGTTCAAATTAAATGCAAAAACAACAAATGTGCAGCGCTGGGAGTTCAAAGTTCAACCAAAGAGGCTGCATGGGTAAGAAGCACATCATGTAGTATAACACTAAGATGCAACAATCAATTTTACATTTCTATATGCATGTGAAAGACAAACTCAAGTGTGCTGGAGTTCCAACAATGTGTTTCATTGCAGTGTGGCAATGAAGGCATTCAGTATAGGTAAACAGTAAACAATGTTGCACATACTCCAGGTCACTGGTTCAACATGTAGGATATTTAGTTATCAACTATATTGACATAGAAATGCAACTTGCAGGTTGGAACATGTTGGAGGCCAACATGATCCCAGCTTTTTAAGTTGAGTTTTTGTGAAGCCAAACCAACCATAAACTAAGGTTGGTTAACATAGTGTCTAGAGTGCATATGCAGTACAACAAATGTGCGGACAAAATGAGTCAGATATGGATTTCCGATCCCAATTCTGGCTCCATGCCTAAAATGTTCTGAAGTGTGTGCTATGGCTCGTTTGGTGAAAGGTCCATAGCATCTAAATTCAAGATTGGAGAAAAAAAAATGGACACAAAGCAGCACCCAGCTCCCCAGTACCAAATATAAGAATCCTAACCCAACCATACTCCTAATTTCTTTCAGGATTCAGTAAATAAATTCAAAGCAGAAGTCTTGGGAGCAAGTGTTCAACTTCTGTATTCAGTTTATGCTTACTAATGTCATACTCTCTCTCATGTCACTCAGCAAAACCAACTCAGCACCTTCAATCAGTGAACAATTTGCACAAAAATGACAAAGCACACCCAAGAAGCTCAAAAAATCTCAGACCCAGATTTCATAAAACAAACCCCACATGAGCACAAACACTTAATACAATACCAGATGCAGTCTCACTGAGTATAATAGTAGAACCGTGCATTGGCGAAAGTAAAGAATGACACCCATTTAACTTGCCCCATTTTGAATAACTACAAGCCATAGCGCTCCACGAAACAACTGTTCGTGCTGGCATTTTATCGAACAGGTAGAGAGAAATGTCCAGTAGTCCAATTTTCGCATATGGAGTTATTGCAATGTTTGCAGGAACTATGTGAAGGTGATGGGTTTTGGTGTTTGGTAACGGGTCGTTAGTTTCTCTAAGAGCATATTCAGTTTATTCAACATCAAAAGCAAAAATCTCCTAACAAAAAAATAAAATTCTACCAGCCATTAAAATAGTAGTGGGTATTTAACCACAGAACATGAAGGAGAGAAGCTTACTGGGGTGGAGGAGGATGAGGGAGAGGAGTGGGATGCTTGGAGGGTTTAGCCGATATATTTTTGAGGAACACAGTAGTGAGATCAGACACAAAGCCCGAGTTACAGTCGCCGGAACTTGAGAGAGTCAGAGAGGGCTTTTTCGTGATTTGCTTTTAATAGGAAGGAGGGTAAACTTCATTTTCGTCCTTATAAATTTACCAAAGTTCAACTCCCATCACTGTTTTGTTTAAATTTCCTAATGGCAACCTTTTAATATCCAAAAGTTTCGATGTTATCCGACCTAATTTCCTCCCACAAAATTTCTTTGAAGACATTTTAAAAACTGGAGTTTTTATACCAGGCCTGATTTCTGTAATTCGGCTGGTGCAAGAATCTGGCATCGGACCATGTTTATGATAAAAACTTTTCACTCTTATTTATTACTCCCTCCTTCCTTTATGTCCATAATCGGATATTGTACTATTTATCAAAATATCATTTATTATTATTTTGTCTGACGCAAGTTTTCAATACTATTCATGGTTGAAGATAATGTTTGGAAAATTAAAGAAATTGCCAACAAACATAGTAATAAAAAACTAGTTTTATTTTTATAATTTCTTTTTACAAGCGGAGAGGGGGAGGAAGCGCTCTCGCCAAAGGCAACTGTCAAAATCAAGGCGTACACATCTTGACATCCGGTGGTTGAAGAAAGGAGAGGAAATGCATGACGTTGATCGATTTCAACATAACGAAATTCAAACCAAAAGATATAAAGAAACAGACGGGTTCATGCAAGTTCCAGAACAGCCAAGTTTAAACCAAAATATGAATATCTAAGCCTGATGATTGTCACTCAAAACATGTGCACAAAGAGTTCGGTTATAATGGATTGAGAACAAAAGGTGAACGGAATTCTACAAGGTACATTGCTGCCTCTCTTGAATACAGACACCAGAAGCACTGCAGCATTACATCATTTCTTGCGACTTCCTCACGCATCGGCTTACTTTCTTCTTGAACTCGTCCCTATTCTCTCTCCATTGTTTCTGAAGTTGTTCGATTACAAAAATGTTAAAATGTAAGCGTGGAATTTATGTGCGTCACTAGCAAAATATAAAATGCAGCCCACATTCATCACTAAATATTTAATGGTGGCGCTATACACAATGCAATAAGATGTAGTTGCCTGCACTGCTAATTTTGAAACTTCTTGTGAAAACATATATTTTTGCCATTTCAATCTCAAAAATTTCTCAAGAAAAAAAGACGGTGAAAATAATGGTACATGTTCATGGACAAATAAATAATTATATACACCTACCGCAGCATCGACATTTGCAGGAGACTCGTCATTAGGACTAGAAAGCATTGATATGATGCTCAAAACAATGCTTTCAACCTGCAAAAAACAGGACACTAAATAAGAAAGGTTTTAAAAAAAAAAAAAAACTCAACCAAAATAAGGCACAACACCAAGTAAAATGTTTGGAGCCTAATTGGCCTCTACCACACTGTGTTGTACAGTCCTGAGTTGTGAGGTGAAACATACAGAGCTATTTGGTGATCAGCACAGTACAATTACAAGCTGTGCTTCTTGTTCTTTGCAATCGGAATACATCAACTGATATTTTCCTTTGGCAAGTGAAACATGTTGAGCTTTTCAACAAGTGTTGTCTAAATTTTAATAGTCATCTTGTCTATTTATAAAGCCAAAATGATCCCCTCACTCCATGCACTCGAGTTTAAATCCTTCATCATGTTATTTACTGACACTACCACCTTTGCTGGCTTCTCTCTACAGTGAAGAATGGAGAAACTTGGAGTTGCATAATAGGCTAAACGATATTAATCAACCCAGCCTAAGCGATCTATTGTAACCTAAAGTTGTCCCAGAACCGGAAAAAAACACATGATCTGGGCTAGAATTGAGCCCCTCATAGCTGAGTTGCCTTTAAGTCTTGCAGTCACCTCAAGTTTCAGTTATAAAAGATGCTGATCACTGAGATGCATTAACAATCCAAACCACCATCACATGGTCACCACAAAGTGGATTGGAATTATGCATAAATGCAAAGAGCTACCATTTCTATATCTCTCTCTCAAATATTCATCTTTATCCAAGACAAACCTGTAATTCAGAAGAGCAAGTTACAAATTGCTTGTCCGGACAATTGCAGCCTTCTTAGGGAGTCGAAAAAAGCATATCTAAAAAAAAACACGAGTATAGAAAGCGCCTATCCTCTTTGCAACTCTTAGTGTTTACATCAATATGAACAGAGGAAAAAAAACAATTCTGAACTGACTTCCACTCTATGGTTAATAGGATAAAGAAAAGGCAGGAAAAAACAAGCACCATATTTATAAAAACTGCAAGCAATTTAATAGATGCAGTAATATAAAACATCAAAGAATCACATACTGTATGAACTGGACTCCAGCGCTCAGTTGCAAGCTCATAGCCATTTGGGTCGTCACCAGGTGGATGAAGAATTGATATGCAAACTTTTCCATCAGGGTAAACTATAGTTCAGAGACAGCAACATTTTAGTAGTTTTCCATTTCAATGGCACGGACGCAGAATAGCGCACGCACACACAAATATAATAAAGAAAGAAAAAGCACCCACCATTTGGATGCCACACCTCCGAGGTAAACCTGACAGTTGGAGGACTGACTGGATAATTCTGTGGAAAGCTCATGATGGCATTGAAGAAACCCCCTTCACTGTGACATGAGAATAAGTTGTTAATAAACAACACAATGTCACCTTTAATTGTCAGAGCATATTATACAACAAATTTGAATGCTACTAAAAGCTCTGGATATAATTCTCAAGAACAAAATACATCCAAGATTTGGTTCCAAACTAGTCGGGGTATAAGTAATTGGACCAGCCTATCAAGTTACCAGAAAGCACTGGAATGAAACAAAGCAGAAGACTCAAAATCAATTAAAAACTGAATGCATTCATAGCTTAATTATGTTCAGCTGATAATCCAATTGATTAAAGAAAATCTAACAGGCTCAAGAACAACATATTACCAGTCAGCCATTACCAAAACCTTTAAGTAAACTTCATAGAAAGAAATCCAAAAATAATTACTGAAAATCAGATAACAAGAAAGGTCCAGACATGAAAAGGAGCCTTTCATAGCATCATCGCGATTAATAAAAACCCTTTAAACCAAATTCAAACCCGAAAAGCAACACAAGATTTTAAAACCAATTACTAAAATAAAATAAAAAAGGTGTAGCCCTAGAATCTGTTAAAAAAAAAACAAAAGAGAGAAAAAAAGAACTTAAAGAATGGATGAAAACTCACTATAAGGTATCGGGGGGGCCTATAATTGTAACGCTCCATTCAAACACGTTGGTTTCATCAATCAAACCAGCAGAGAATCCATCAACTGGGTTCTTGCATAGATCTACAAGATCAATAAACAAAAATATAAATAAATCATCAAAGATTAAAACTTTCTACGAAAAACAAACAAAAAAAAGATTGATGTGGGGTTATTAACCTCTCAGCTGCTTTTGCAGGAGAAGACTAGCTTGAGAAGCGGCCATTGATTCTTTATTTGATTTGAGCTACGGATAGAGAGAAAGGCCGTAATAGAAGGGAGGGAAAAATAATAGAAAAATTAGAGGAGTGAAGTGTAAATCTATTTGGTTTAGGAATGTGGGTATGGGGTTTTAGTTATTTAATTATTTATTTATGTAGAGGAGAGGAGAGGATATGAGCAAGGAGATTTTGACCTCTATGATGGAGGCCATGTTGGATACTTTTCCTGTTTCAAAATTGAAACTTATGATGTGACCTGGAACATTCTAGGTTATTTGCTTATATCTAATGCACTTTTCCTTGGGTGTATTAGTTGATATTTGGTATTGTGATTTAATTGTTTCTTTGATAATTTTTTATTTTTTTTTATTTTTAGATTGTATTTATATGTTGATATTAAAAATAAACTTTAAAAAAATTAAAAAATATTATTTTTATATATTTTTAAGTAAAAGCACTTTAAAAAACAATTTATATCACATTTCTAAACAAGTTTTTAGGCAATATTTGTTTGAGATTCACCAAACTCTTAAACGTGTCTCTAGATAGTGTTTGTTAGAGGGATTGTACCTTGTTTTTTGGATTAATTTTTTTTAGTTTTAAATTGTTTTTTTAGTATTTTAGATCGTTTTAATATACTGATTTTAAAAATAAAAAAAATATTTTGATGTATTTTCAAGAGAAAAACACTTTGAAAAACAACCTCTACCACAATTTCAAACACGCTTTTAGTGAGTGTTTAAGAGTGTGGTTGTGGTTGTTTTTCATAGTGTTTTTCACTCGGAAATGCATTAAAATAATATATTTTTTATTTTTTAAAAAGTATTTTTTATATCAACAAATTAAAATGATAAAAAAAAAACATAAAAAGTTAATTTTAAACAAATTTTATCTCACCCTGTTTAGAGCGCAATATCAAATGGGACTTTAATCAAAGAGAATTATAATATATTTAATAATTTAAATTAATTTGAGCACGTGCTTAGCAATGAATTGTCATCATCTATTCGTGTAAATTGAGGTGATTATTTTGAGCTTTGGTTATTTAATTATTTAATATACTAGGCTATCTTTTAATAACCATGTTTTTTTTTAATTTAGTTTTCGGTGGATTTATTTTCACATGGATTTAAAATAATCCGTCTATGTTTAAATTGATACGCTTCTTTAAAAAAATCCATGACATTTTTTTAAATTTGAAGTTGAGATGATAACTTGGAAAATCAATTTACACAATTATTAACTGTATGGTTTAAAGATATTCCAAGCTAACGACCGTTTTACAGTCAAGACCAAAATAATTGGTCACGAAGAAATATAAGAAAACGAAAGCTACACTTATCCTTTGTAGATTCATGGCTGCCTCTGCATAGGTGAATTATATACATGTCGAGATATCATTCCCTTCATTGATTTAGTTGCAAGACAGGTAGTGATTGCTATGTTTACAATGCTGTGTCAACAACTAAATGACTAATAATAAAAAATAATATATATTTCATGATGATTATTTTTTAAAATGTTTTTTTTATTTAAAAATATATCAAAATAATATTTTATTTTTTAAAATTTATTTTAACAATCTAAAAACACCCAAAATATTAATTTAAAATTAAAAAAAAATCATTTTTTCAAAAATTAAAATTAAAATACAAAACTTTCCAGTCCAGTTGAACAATGTTCAGTATTTTTCTTTGCCTTAATGCCGGGTCAAATCATCAGAGCCACGTTTCTAACAAAAGTTTCTAATAAATTGTGTTTTCAGAGCTGTCTGGGGGGGATTGCTGGTTATCTCAACAAGGTAATTGTTATATGGATCGTAACTTTATGTAGTAGAAAGAATCAAGGTAGAATTAACAAGTAAACTACTATTGAACTCGTTTCGAGATTAAGAAAACAAAACCATTAAGATATAAGATATCAATAAAGTTCATACAAGTTCAGGAAATGCCAATTTCAAGCCCTTATATAGTTATCTAATACTAATGATTGTCACCCAAAGATATGCGCACAGAAAGTGCAGGTTACAATGGAAGGAAAACAAGAACTTGATGAAATTTTACATGGTTCACAGAAGGGTCCATTGGCCACCAGTTCCTCCCTTGACTGGGGATATGCAAAAGCTATGCAGCAATATACACTGTCACAACATTTCTTGTGATTTTCTAACACATCGACTTACTTTCTTCCTGAACTCCTCCCTACTCTCTCTCCATTGTTTCTGAAGTTATACAGTCCAGCAATTGTTAGAAAAGAAAAGGCGCATCAACCAGATTAGTAGAAAGCAAAAAAAATAAAATAATGCATGATCCTCGTGATCCAGTCATGACTAGACTCATGCAAGACACAGAAGCATCTCATGTGAGAGCTTGAATGGTGGCAATAAGATGCATACAACTCGATGTGATGAGATATGTAATAACACAGTTAAACATATTCCAATCACTGCAAAGGTCAGGCCAAATGTGACAGGTATATATTGATTGCAGTATGAGACTTGGAAATTCTTCGAACGCGATTGTGAAATTTCTCAAATGCTTAAAATATTTATTTTAACCACTTGTTACTCAATACACTTATTCAAGAAACTAATGAAGTTGAGAGTAAAGATTACATATTTATGGCAAAATAAACAAAACTACACCTACCGCAGCATCAACATTAGCAGGAGACTCGTCATTAGGACTGGAAAGCATCGATATGATACTCAAAACAATGCTTTCAACCTGCAAATTAGAATCACATAAAGTCAACCTGTCTCAACATAAAAAGGCAGAAAAAAGCGTCAGGTACAAGTTTTTGAGAAGAACATGTCTGGTGATGCAAAGGACCAAAATCTTGGTTATCAAAGGAACAAGAAACATGTGAAATTATCATTAGGAATAAGATTAGAGTCATGCATGTAACAAGAGAGAACACGCATGCTATGTAATCCTGATGTTAGCTATCAACAATTTCAATCCTTCAGCCTCTAATATTCCTTCACATGCAAACTCAATGAATGTTGTCTCACCTCTGCTGGTAATCCTTCTGGTTAATTTTTTCTCACTGTTTACACTGTAACCTTCTTTTCTCTAGCCTTCCTTCTCTTATAAGGTCATATGCGATTGAAGTATGATGGTTCATATTTTAGTTGTGCACTCAAAATATGTTAGTTGTTTCAACAACATTTCAAAAATAACAGGTTGCATGGATAAAACCAATATGAATTCCATTCCATGCTGCTCTGGTTTTACTCTTTATTTACCACGTAAACCTCCTACTTCTGATTTTTCATTATTTCTCAAATTGATTGGTTTACTTTTTTCACGTGTCCAATGAGCCATGCAATGCTAACCAACCCCGACACAAGCGACCTCTTCTAAACTAAAGTCGTGCCAGGGCTCAGGAAAAAGCACCTCAATCTGGGCTAGAAATAAGCCCCTCAGAGCTGAAATGAAATTCAGCTTGCAGTCATCTCAAGTTTCTGTCCTTATAGTTGCCCATCACCAATATGCACTGCCAATCAGAACCACCATCACATGATCATGCCACAAAGTGGGTTAAAATCATCATGCATGAAAGCAAAAGAGTTACCATATACATATCTCTTCTGACATTCATCCTTAACCACGAACCAGACAGTAACTCAGAACTGCAAGTGACAAATCGTTATCCAAACACTTGCAGCCTTCCATTGGTAGATGTTAGATAGGAATAGAAAGCAGCATGTCATACATGTCACTATATATATATATATATAAAAAAAAAAACATATGGTTGATAGGATTTCACAGTGCAGCTTCTTAATGTTCGCAACAAATGCAAACAAAGAGAAAAAACAGTTATCAAGCCAAAATCCTACCCATGTTTGTAGGATAAACCAAAAAGACACAGAAAGCAAGCAATGTACTTAGCAATAGCCAGAAATTTACACGCACACACATATATACTGCAACCAAAAAAAATAAAATGCATAAAAGCATCACATACAGTATGGACTGGACTCCAGCGCTCAGTTGCAAGCTCGTATCCATTTGGGTCATCACCGGGTGGATGAAGAATTGATATACAAACCTTTCCGTCTGGGTAAACTGCAGTTCAGGGATAGCCAACTACATTTTAGAACTTCGCTCGTTTGAAATATACAATGCAAACATGTAGAGACATGTGCCCAGGCACGAATCCTAAGATAAAAATGTAGCTAGACTATGAATATAGATATTGGATTGAAAACAACAGAAGAACGCTCACCATTCGGATGCCACATCTCTGAGGTGAACCTGACAGTTGGAGGACTGTTTGGATAATTCTTTGGAAAGCTCATGATGGCATTGAAGAAACCCCCATCACTGCAACAGGAGAATTGCTTGTTAACAAACAACACAGCACCAGCTTTCATATCCCATGAATAATGGAATAACTTGCATGATAAAAAACTCCTATATAATTCTCTAGAAACAAAATACCACAATTTAACCAAGCCCTGGTTTCAAACATGTAGCAGCAGGCCAAAACTATCTTTCTCCTCGTCAGGATCATGACATGTAAGATTCGACTACATCGATGTAGGCCATTAATCTACCCTAAGCCTATATCTGGCGAAAGATCAGCTACATAGGATCAGGCACAAGGTAAAACCAACATAGCCACAGCTCTTCCGTTAACAAATTTTGATTGTTTTTTTCCTCCAGAAAACACACCATAGAGAAGGAAACACCCAAGCTCAGTGATGTATAATGTATAAAAGCAAATTAAGTTCAGTTAATCATCCAAATGAACCATTAACCAGCTAATCGTACGCCTTTAGGTAAGCTTCTCAAACAGAAACTCAATCATCACTCAAATCAATTAACCATTATTCAACTGAAACAAGACATGGAACCATCATCAACATCAGACAATCAAAACCCGTAAAGTAAACTCGGACAAAAAAGAAACAAAATCCTTAACCCCACAAAACATGAACAATTATCAGTCTTGAAACATCTAAAGATCAAAACTTCGAACTCGTAAATTACTCACTATAAGGTATCAGGGGGTCCAATTATTGAAACGCTCCATTCAAACATGTCGGTTTCATCAACCAAGCCAGCAGAGAATCCATCAACCGGGTTCTTGCAGAGATCTGGAAAATCAATCAAGAAATTATCAAAGATTAAGACTTTGACACGAAAAACAGAAACCCAATTAAATAATTGTTTTTTTGGCTGACCTCTCAATTGCTTTTGCAAGAGGAGAATTGCTTGAGATGCGGCCATAGATTAGAGCGAGAGATAAAGGGCCGCAGTAGAAGCGAGCGTGGATGGGAAAGATTTATCAGCAATCAAGAGAGAGGGTTTTATATATATATATATATTCTTCGTTTAGCAAATTGCCTTAGATATTTACAGAAGAGGGAAAGATCAAAGACTAGGAAAAGGGGATTTGTCTTTAGTTCGGCCACAATACTAAAGGAAATCGAATCTATATGCGCATGCCACGTAGGACAATTTCTCTTTTTTTGTTTTTTATTTTTTCTTTCCGCAAACTATATTTTTATCCTTGCATATTCATCAATGATTCATTTCTGCCTTCATAGTATCCATTTTCCCGATGTGACCTCCATAGTTTTTAAGAGGTTTTAATTTTACCAATTTGTTACACAGTATCTGCTTGGAACGTGGTTGTTTTTAAAATATTTTTAAAATTTATTAAAATAATATTTTTTTTTATTTTTTAAAAATTATTTTTAAAATTAGAATGATTATCTTTTCATATTTTTATTCTATTTTTTTTTCCTCCCAAATCCCCATGTAAATTATGATATCTCAAATAACTCTTAAAACATTAAAAAAAAAAAATACAGGTCTCTAAAGCTAGACTGTGGGTAGAAGTGCAAGATGGATCAATATACAGGGACAGAAATAAAGTTTATTTTTTTATTTTTTGCTTTTCATGAAAAAGAAAAAAGAAAATGGAAGGGGAATCTAATTACCGAAGTGACCTGTGGCACAAAAGAATTGCCAGTTTAGTGCGCACGGTAATGGAGAGATCCGCATTTACTTGATGGAGATGGATGCAGATACAGATTTTGATACGTCATTCATGTTAAAGTTTTTTAAAAAATATATATATAAAAATAATCTTTTTTTTATATATTAATATATCAAAATTATTATAAAATATTTATTTAATGTTTTTTAAAGTCAAACATTATTTTTAAAACTCACTCAAATATAATTTCAAATATAAAAATAAACTGTGTGAAAGTAAATACAAAATACCAATACAGAGATAAAAAGATAAATAATAAACAATAAATTAAGTCGATTGGTTCCCATGAAATAGTCATTTGTGGGCATAAAATGGAGGGCGGTATGTTCTCCTTTCATAATTTTTTATTCAATTTAAGATATTTTGATATTATTTTTTTTTAAATATATTTCATTTAAAAAATATATATTAAAATAATTTTTAATTTTTTTAAATTTATTATTTACATTGACTCATCAAAAAAATTAAAAATACTAAAAAAATAAATTTTTAGTGAAATAGATACAAAAAAAAAACTCAAATTGAGAGAAATTAGATTCCCAACTTATTTTTTACCCAGAATACATAGCAAACACTTTATAATCCGGACACTTTTATAGACTCGTCAATGACCTTGAACAATCCAATCATTCGCCAAAAAATACAAAATTAAAAAGCTTTCCAAGGTTGTTAAAATCGCGATTTTGACGCGGCACAGAAAATGCAAAACAAACTCGGATCGTAAAAACGGATCGTAAAATCATAAGAAAATTTAAAATACATTAACAAAAAATTCATGTTTCAAGTATATAGTTCAACAATTCAAGAATCAACTCAAATCAGCCCTGTAATCAATCCAAACATTTTATGATTGTAATTAACTTTTTGTTATACATAACAATTCACAAAACTATAATACTTTCAATGTGCTTCAATACATAAACTATACAATTAATTTTTTTGTAAAATCATTCCATCATTCCATTAATAAAATCAATTCCATCATTCCATCCTATACTGAAATGGCATCCTAAAATCATTCCAATTTCCACAGTCCACATCCCACACTACACAGACACAGAGCAACAGGCAACAACTAATTAATTCAATTCAATTCAACAGTCCATAGTATACTGATGAGGGACAGAAAAACATTCCATCAATTCCATTTAATTCATTCCATCAATTCAATTCAATTCAATTCAAGGGACAGAAAAACATTATAAATGGACAAATTACAGGACCGACATAATCATTCCATCAATTGTTATTCAAAATCACTATCAGGACCGGCAAAATCAACATTCAAAATTTGTAATTACAGGATGAGGGGAATGTACAATTACAGGGCAAAATCAACTATTGCAATTTTACATTTTAAAGGTTGAAGATACAATTACAAGGGAACAACTTACGGTGAAGAGGAGTCGTTGATGATGAAGGTTGAAGAGGAGAGTGATGTTGTCTGTTGCTATTGATGAAAAGGAAGTCGTGAGTTGTTGATGATGGAAAAGAAAGGAGATCGTTGCCAGCTTGCCGCTATTGATGAAGATTGAAGAGGAAGTCGTGAGCTGTTGAGGAAATCATCGCCGTTGTTGGTGAAAAGGAAGCTGCGACCGTGAGCACTGATGACTGGAGTGAAGAAAGAGAAGGAGTGAAGACTGGACGGTGACCGTGACTGTGACTGTGATTGTCGCCGCTTTTGTGGTTGCCGGTTGGTTAATTAGAGAAGGAGATTAGGGATTTGTTCGATGAAAAGGAAGAAAGAGATTTGTTTCGCGCGATGACTGGAGTGAAGAGTGAAGACTGAAGACTTTGAAGAATTGGCGTGACTGTGCATTTACACAGCCAATAGGCGCCGGACAGCTGGAGCATGGGGGGAACAATTTTCTTCAGTTTATGCGTTTTGGTGAAAACGCAAAATCGGTCATGAAATCGTGATTTTTTGCGATTTCACCCGATTTCATCCATTTTTGATTTTTCAAACGATTCAGCACGCAAAACATGTTTTGACTCGTAAAATCGTACGATTTTACGAGTGAAAACGCGATTTTAACAACCTTGAAGCTTTCCAAGTTAATACATACCATTTTAGGTGAAGAGAATGACGAGCACTCGAGTGAAAAAAAAATTTATCGGTTAAAACCTATTAATATTAAAATTAATTTTTTTTTGGATCGAAATTGATGTCAACCAAGATTTTTTTTATTATTTATCAGATATTCTCCACTCGAACTAGATATTAAAAAATAAAGAAGATAAAGTTCCAAACCAACATTAAAATTTTAAAATTGTGAGAGACCGAAATTGTTTCACTTGAAAAGCTTAAGACCAAGGTAAATCTCTTGATCAAATTTGGAATTTGCCATTTATTTTTTCTATCTTTTTTACTTTGATCATTGTTTATTCAATCTTGCCCCTCCTCGATACATTTGAAGCAATTTATCTTTAATTTGGCCACAAGATGATTAAATCATAAAAAAATAAAAGCCTGAAGAAAAAAATTAAAATTAAAATAAATAAATCAAGCAATGAGTCCACGGTTAAATTTAACGTGAAAGGAAATATAGCACCTGAGTCCACAATGCCCCTCTCCCACATGTTTCAGTTTTTTTTTATAATATAATAATTTTTTATTTCATGCCATGTAATCAACAAAAAAATCCGTTGTCCTCTGATTTTTTAATTTAACCCAGCCAATACGCGTGATTTATTATTTACAACGTAATCAATATTTTTAAATTTGATTTTAATTCGTTTAAATATCAACTAAAATTAATAAAATATAAAAACATGATTGGTGAGTGGACCTAGGGCGGCAAGCGGGCCCATTTGCTAGTGCTGAATTGTAAATACCACAGAAATCATGTAAATCAGCAATCAGCATTTTCGCTCCCCAGCTATGGACTTTAATTTAACTCAGGGACAGTCATTACTCGTTAATGGCAGATAACTTCGAAATATTCGGTCACTCTCCTCGTGTTTATGGATCGGCGAGGGCATTAACTGGTCATTTTAACATTGTCCATCCTTGTTATTTGCTCGCCGAGGATATTAAGATGACGAGAGAGATTGGTGGTGTGATGTGCAACATTTGTCGAGAGAAGTAAACAACGTTGTTGATTTCTTAGCTAAGCTTGGAATGTCCAGGGATGCTGCCGGGTCTCTACGGGCTGATCACCTGCTTGGGTTATTTTTGTTAGGATATTTCAAATTATATTAGTAGTTATTTTTTTAAAAAATATATATATATATAAATAATATTTTATATATATTTTATTTAAAATCATTTGTAAAGCAGCACATCAAAAACGTTAAAAAAATTAAATTAAATTAATTTTTAAAAAATATTATTTAAAACGTAATTTTAACAAGGGCTTATTCTATGCTTGGATTATTTATGTTAAAGTGTTTAAAAGTGTGACAGTGGTTGTTTTTTAAAGTATATTTTGATTTGAAATATTAAAAAATAATATTTTATATTTAAAAAAAATATATTTTTAACATGAACAA
>Ga0307515_10011743_pt1 | contig 16573 bp, 4 predicted proteins | sample 17_EM_MG_FD_194513 | JGI IMG/M metagenome (GOLD analysis project Ga0307515, IMG submission 194513) | Populus trichocarpa ectomycorrhiza microbial communities from riparian zone in the Pacific Northwest, United States - 17_EM | ecosystem: Host-associated > Plants > Roots > Unclassified | place... | reverse complement strand
TGTAATTAAGAAGCTGTAGTAATAGTTTAGCCTTTTTTATATGCTATGTGGTAGAAGGCTAGGGCACTTATATAGTAGTAGTTGATCGTAAGTAGGGTAATAAGGGGTTCCTTAGGTTAATATCCTAGGGAGTAAATAGAGGCGGCTAGGCTATGCCCTAAGCAAGTCTCTCTGCAGTATTTAAAGTTAAAGGTTACTTCTCTCTTCTTCTAGTTAATGGTAGGGTTGTATTATTTAAGCTAGTTTATTCTAAGGATAATAGGGTAGTTGGTAAGTGGTATAATATAGGCCCAGAGTTTTTTCTAGTGCCTATTTATGTCTAAATAGAGTTATACTATATGGGTAATCTTTTATATGGTATAATTACTATTAGCGAGTTATAGGGCGCGGGCTTTGGTAAGGGGTAAGGTAGGTAGGTTATAAGTGCGTATAAATTAGGTATCTATAAATTTATTAGTAGCTTCGCAATTAATTATAAAATGGCTTTTATATTATTTTTTGGTAGTAGTTCCTATTATAGGTAAAACTATCTATTTTTATCTATTTATCTTTATAGAGTTATCTATTAAGTAAGCCAATATATAGATCCCTCCATTATTAGGGCGTCCTAACCCACGACTTAGGGCTGGGACTTGGTATTTTCCGTTTCTATATCTAACTCTACCGCTATTACTGCGTCTTCGTCTTATACGGTAGTGGCGTATAATAACGTATTTAGTATTTAGGGTATTAGGTTAGGTATTAGGCGGCAGCTACTAAACCTAGCTATTAGGTAGTTTAGGTTATCGCGATAACAGCCTTCTTAATAGTATTTATAGTAGCGTCCTAGTTTCCGGAGTAACTTATACTCTCTATCTAGGAGTTTTTATAGGAAGGTTGGTATAAAGAAATTAATATTGGTTTTAGTAGTACTTAAGGTAATAGGCGTTGGTGGCTTAGTATATATAGGTTTAATAGGCCCAGGGGGCTTCTATAGAGAGGTCTTTGGGTAAAGGTTAGTAGTAGTAATTTAATTTAGTTATCGTTTAATCTTCTGTAGAGCTACTACTATATTATAAACATCGTTATAGTTATAGCTGGCGGCTACGTAACTAAGGCAATAAGTAACTTTTTTAAGGAGGTTCTTTTAGTCTTTAATATCGTCTTAGGCGAGGGCTTTGGTGTATTTCTAGAATTTAATATAGAATTCGTTAAATAATTTAGTAGGGCTTATCTTTAGGGCACGTAGTTTAGCTTGGTTGGTAGCCAGTAGGTTATAATTGCGGTATATTAGGTTGAGATTATTAAGGACTTCTTAGTAGAACTACTACTTCTAGGGGCTACTAGTCTCCTATTAGGCGAAGAGTCTATTAAACAGTATACCCTTTATTTACCCGATAATATAGCCGATCTTAGTATCTTCCGTAGGAAAAAGGTAGGTACTTTAAGTTAATTTTTTGCGAATTTGTATCTTTTAGTAGCTGTATTCCTTGCAGTCTCCCTAAAAGACTAGGGGATTAGGGTAGCGTATATTAGACCCTATAATAGTAGTTTAGGTCCAATTATTATAGCTTTTATTATTGCTGCTTTAGTAGGGGTTCCTATTAGGTAAAGCTGCTTAGCGCTAGCCCTCCGTTAAGCGTTAAGTAGGTAAAGTTACTGGGGGCGTAAAGACTTAGGTGGCGTTATATATAGTAGAGAGGTATCTAGTGTTGTTATAAATGTATTTATTAAGCTAAGATTATAGGTATTTAATTATGTCTTCTCTTTTAGTAATTATAGCAATTAGTGTAATCTTAGCCTTCTTTAACTATTAGACGTTGCGTTTAGACACATAGAGGTTATCTTTAGTTTCTTAATATATGTTATTAGCGAGCGCCTTATAAGCTTATAGGTCTTAAATAATATCGCGATCTTAGGTAGTACGCATCTCGGCTTATATAAGCTTTAGGTGGTAGTTCTATAAAAGGCGGTAGTATTTATTAGGGTCTCGTGCTACCATTTTTGCAAACGTCTTAACGTCTTATATTTTAATTTTAATAGGTAGTAGCCCTTCTGTTTACTTATCCGTAGTTATATAATAATAATTTATTGCTTAACGTCCGATTTAGATCCCTATTAGGCCTATATAGACTACTCCTTATGTATATATAGGGAGAAAACTCCATTTAAGAAAACCCTGTAATTCATCTCCCTGCCTTTTGGGACTCGCCTATAACGCACCTGCAAGGCGCCTACAAGTTACCTATGGTACTCCTACTACCTTACTTTTTGACCTCCTTAGGAACTACTGCTGCCGTAATAAGCCTACGGACGCGCTAGTATCGCAAACTTTACTCTACTATTGTAGAGTTATTAGGGGGCGCCCGTTACTCGCCCCCCTACCCTCTATTACTATTTCCCTTATAACCTAGAACTAGTTTAGTACATTTTGGCTAATAAGCCACTAGGTAACCGCCTTAAGGCCTTTTTATATTAAGAGTAGTGTATTATAGTTCTCTATACTAGCTATTAAAAGTATTACTTCTTGGTTAGTGTATAAGGGGCATAATAATATTACGTGTTTTAGTATCTGTCTTAGCCAGCCATATTTGCATTTTAGGCTACCTACTAAGACACCCACCTAGTAGAGCTAGTCTTTTAGTTCTATTATTCCTGTTCTTAAGAGTATCGCTATTATATTTTCTGCCTTCGTTAGGCCTTCTTAAAGCCCTAAAGTGTTTACCCCCTATAGCGTTAACTATGCTACGGCTTAGGTTTCTCTTACCTTAGTTAGCCTCTGTACCTTTAACTTCTATACGCCTCTCCAGTATTAGTTTAACCAGTATTGCATTACGGTAAATAGTTTCCTAGCGTTCTTTTATGCTTTACTTTAGCTCCTTTCTTTCTCTTACTATTATCTTTGCTAGCCTCTTACGCGTCTCCCTTCCTTCTCTATATAGGCCTAGGCCCTAAAGCAGCACCATTTTTCTTCTGCTTTCTTTACCTGTTTCTCTAATATATCTTCCCTACTTTAGGGTTATTAGTTTATTCTCCTATAGGGCGCCCTAGGGTCCCTCCATAGTTTATTTAGGCGTGTCTTAATATACTTTATAACATTAGAGTTACGTTTATTTTAGGCCCTTTATATTGCAGCGGCTTTAATATATAGTTATAGGGGGGGAATATTAGCTTCCTTTTTAAGCAGTACTGTAGCCGTTTGCTTATATCCGCCTATTATACTCTAAAGGTAGGCTGTTTAGACCTTTTAGAGTGGTTTAAGGAGTAACTTATAGGGGCCTTTCTTAGATTCTCTAATAGCCCAAATACTGGACCTATACGTTATGGTTGGCCGGACAACTGCTATATATAGTAGGCGTAACCTTTAGAAGTATGGGCCCTATATAGAATTAACAATCCTAGATAATGCAATATACTATACTTAGCCCTTATAGGCCGCTTATACCGTATATACGCTTTACTAAAGCTTACTATCTACCTATACTCCTAATACCCTTAGGCCCTAAACTGGTTAACCCCTAAAGCCTTAAATATGGATTATATACTAGAGATCTGTAGATTAGTTACGTTTTCTTATAAAATAGATTAGCTGGTATTTCTCTAGTAAGAATTAAACTCTATATCGTCTTGCCTATTCTATATAGGTGTTATAAGCTTTCTCTAGCATTCTGTAATTCTTTATAGCTAATAGCCCGTATATAATTAGGTTTGTATTATTAATAAAGCCTATCCCCTAGGTCGCCCCTTCCTTAAAGGAGTTAAGTAGGTTACTTATAAAGAAAAGGAAGAGTATAGGCAAGAGGGGTAATCCTTATAGTATTCCTGTTATAACTATAATAGGGGGGCTTTAGTATCCGCTAAAGACTAATAATATTTCTTTCTAACCTATAAACCCTTAGATAAATTGTATAATCTATTTTAGGAAGCCTTTTGCTCTAAGGATATATAGGAGACGCTTATAGGGTATGTTATTATAGGCGCCACTAATATCTAGGCTAAGCATTAATACTATAAAGTCCCTTCGCATCGCCCATGTAGATTTAATAGTGGTAGTAAGTAGCGTAAGTGCTAATAGTGTTAAGCGGTTCTTTCTTGCCCCTATTTAGCTCTATAGTAGTAGGGCGTGTTTCTTAACTATATCTGCTATATAATCCGCTATTACCTTTTTTAAGATCTTATTAAGGGTGTTTTCTAAGGCAATAGGGCGGTGGCTTCCTGGGATTAAGTAATTTACTTTGCCTTCTTTTTATAGAATAACTGTTATTATGGATCTTCCGAGTCGTAGGTAGTAGCCTATAGTAAAGTATGCTTTAGCTACATCTATAAGCTAGGATGCTATAAGTGGTCCATAGGTCTTTAAGGCCTTATTTAGAATCCTATCTGGACCTAGTACTATATTATTTAAAAGGCGGCTAATAGTTCTAGCCATTTTCTTTATTATTATGTCGCTGTTGACCCGTAGGCGAGTTACTAGTGCTTTACCCGTAATATTACTAAGGTCTACTAGAGCTGGTTAGGGGAAGAACCTCTCTATAAGGATCTTTACCTTCTTATCGTTATTATTAGTAGCCTATAATTCCCCTACTCTTTATAGGGGTAGTAGGTATAGGTCTTCTGCTAGTCGCTCTACCTTTTCCTTTACCTATTTTACTATAGCCTATAGGCCCTTGTTATAGGGGAGGCTCGGGTTAAAAATATACTTGTTTATAAATTGTCTCTAGTTATTCCTTACTTCTTTTTTTAGGGTATTCTTTAACTAGTTTCTTATATCTTTATATCGTCTCTTATCTTTAGGGTTATAGCTACTTAAATATTTCCTTTTTACTCGTTATTGGCTAGCTATAAAAACTGCGTATTATATAGGCCATGCGTGTTGCGTATAGGGGCCTAGTCTTAAGACCAGGCAGTGCCCTTTTAGCCTATTTTTAATTGCTGCCTAAATCCTTTCTAGTCTTTGGTTAATTTCCTTAGGGGTGGCTAATAAGCCTTACTTGTTTAGTATCAGGTGGATTTCTTCTAGGTCTTAGAGTTGTTATTCTACTATATTAAGGAAACTGTCTGCCTTAAGCATCCTTATTACGTATCTTTTGCTATTTAGTTACGCCTTAATATCTAAATCTAGCTATATCTAGATGGGGATATAGTCTAAGGTAAGTGCCTATTTTTCTTCGGGGTTATACCTTTTAAGTCTCTAGTATAGGCCTTTGTCTATAAATATAAGGTCAATTATACTTCTAGTGGGTCCTTATTACCATATAATTGCTCTAGGGGGGGTAGCTAGCCTAAGGCCCCAGGTATCTATAGCTTTTAGTAGGCACTCTACCTATTGTTTAGCAGCGACGTAGATACCCCCCCACTGTGGGTAGTAGAGGTTTATGTCTCCTAATAGAATAGACTCTATGCCTTTGGTTTTAAGTAGGCTTATTACTAATATAATATTCTCTATTTATAAGACCCTTTCGACCCTAAGGTTATACATATTAATAATTTATACCGGTCCTCTATATATCTAAATTGTTATAACTATAATATCTAGATTAACTGCCTGCTATAATTATAAGGATAGGCTGATAGTCTTACTAATTATAAAGCATACGCGTATAGCTGCTTTTGGTTTGTATAGAAGCTAAAATCCTTAGGGGCAGTATGCCAATTATATATAGGTATTATAGTACGGCTCTTATATAGCAAGGATATGGTGTTTCTCTAGGTCTAGACTATCTAGTAAAGGCCTTGCAAGACGGTGGTTTGTATTACTACAGTTATACTATATAATGGATAGGTAGCGGACCCCCAGCGAGGGTTTTTCGCCTCTCTATCGTTCCTCGCTTCTTCTGTTTCCACTTTCTCTAGAATATTAAGACTTCTGTCTCTTATATCTGCACCCTAGTTACTACTTATTTTATATAGAGCTTTCTATTCCCATATCTTGTATTCCTATTAGCGCTTCTATATCTAAATCTATTATTATCTCCGGTTCTTCCCCTGCCCTTTAAGAGTCGGCTGCGAATATTATATTTACCGCGTTAAGTCTAATTCTTAATTATCCCGGTCTTAAGCTTACTATAGCTATCTATAAGGGTTTTCCTATAGGGCGTCCTCTCCCTTATGTCCCCTGTGACCCTTATGTCCCTATACGGTCTAGTAATATCGCGCGGCGTCACTTCTAGCCCGTTAAGGCTTGGGATAGCTGGCCTAGCCCCCTAGTGTTAAAGGTAGGAAACGCTAGAAAGGCACCTGCGCCCCCCTAGCTTATTACCTGTTATTTCTATTTATATAACCTAGCGTACAGTTATTCCTGTAGCTATTAAGCCCTTACCTTCTATCTCCTATATTTAATACAGTCTTCTCTCTCCTACGCCTTATATATACTTTGGTGGCAGTTTACGCATTTTATTTAGTCTTAATCTAAGCAGTGTCTTATGTCGTAGGGGCCTATATAGTAGCCGTAGTATACTTATACTGCGTATATAGATTAGGTATGCCCCTATTATACGTAGCGATAATATTATTTTAGGCGGAGTCTATGGTTATAGAGCCTTACGTCGTATATAAGGCCATTTATAATAATATCTTTTTAAATAAGGAGTTTTTGCATTCCTGTTATATATGTGCTAATAATAAGGGAGCTATGCGTTTAACTGGCGTTTCCCTAGCAAGTCTCTAGCGACCCTTATATTCTTTTATTATTCTTATTATATACTTAGTTTACATTTTCCTGTTAAAGCTATTGGATTTAGGTAATCTTAAGTCCTAGTATAAGGCGTTCCGTTTGTTTTACTATCTTATATATAGTTGCTATATTATCCGCCTGGCGTCCCTTTTCTACCCTAAGGCTTAGGGGAACCACTAGGACTTTAACTAGGTAATCTTTATAGAGCACTTTTATACTAATACATTCTCCTAGCCTATCCCCTGCCCTAACGGCTTGTTCCTTTACCTATTAGTCCCTTAAGGTGACTCTAATATCTCCGCTCCTAAGGTGTTAGACTATAATAGTGTTGTAGACCTCTTTACGAATCTCCGTAAGGACTTTTATTTCTAATTATTCCCTAAACCCCTCTACTTTTTCTATATTTAGTTATATTATAATTATATGCCCAGATATTATCTTTAAGGGGGTAGGTTCCCTATACTATGGACGCGCAGCTATGGCGGCCTAGGTGCAGTTCGCCGGTAAGAAGGGGGTTTATTTATTTTTAATTTTACTTAGCTGTTGGAGGATTTAATTAAGGGTTTACTAGAGGGGCGCCTAAGGTTCGCTAGACTAGCGGAGCTATTCTACTAGCTATATTAGTTCGTTATAGCTAACGGTTACTCCCCTATAACTGCGGATACTAGACGCGTCTAATAGGCTTTATATTTTGTTAGACGCCTTCTTAATAGAGGTCTTTTCGCTTTATAGTGTGGTATTCGCCCGTTCTTATTATAGAGGGCTATTGCTAGGCGTAGTTCTGGTGGACACGCGCGAGTGCGAACCACCGTTGTTTAATATATGCCTCCCCTACAATACATGCATTTTAAGGGGATTCTCTAGGTGTTTTTTAGGGTTCTTTTGGTTAGTTTTAGTCTTTTTAGGCCGGGTGCAGCAAGAGCTCCTTTATCTATTATATAATTAAATTATTCCTAATCTAATCTATCCGTAGTTATATAGTTAATAAAAGATAAGATATTATTAGTGTCCGTCTCCTTAGGGGTTAAGGCTAGGGCTAATAAATTAAATTCTCCTAGGATTAATTGGCGTTGTAGGTTAAGTATAGGTATTGGATTGTTCTTTAGGTTTAATATAGTAGCTAGTAAAGGATATTGTCTTACTATTGTGGGTTCCTTAGAAGTATAAAGTGAGGTAATTTATAGATACGCTGCTTTTGGTAGCGCCTACAGTATTATAGAGACGTAGAATTGGTTGTAGGCTAAGCGTTAGTGGTAAGAAAGGCGCAACGTAATGTTATAGGACGGGGGTAGTGGCTATAAAGCGTATGTATTTAAGGAGTTTATAAGACGTTGCGCGATCGATTATAAGGGTCGAGGGCGTAAGGAGGTGATATACCTACGCGTAGCTGATATAAGCTATACGCGAGGTATACGCGAGAGCACGGGGCTCTTCTATAGAGGCCCCTGCGGTAGGGTTCCGTGATATTAGCTTAGTATCTTTATTAGATAGCAATCTACAAGCTTTAGTTTAGAGGCATTTATATAAACCGTTACATTATACTAAGCTCTCCCTATATTACCTAGGAAGGCCTTAATAATATCCCACCCTAAAAAGAAAACTTCGTCTACAATAATATATTAACGCGCTATACTTAGGCACTAAAACAACTCTATATTACCTAGATAATATTCTACCTTATAAGCTAAATAGACCTATACCCCTAAATTAAAACTAAAGTATATAATACTAATAAACCTTAGGAAGCTAATAATGGCACCTAAAGTAAGCTTATTTAAGAGAGCTGCCTTTACCTAAGAGGAACCTAAGATCTAATTAGGATCAGAAATTAAAGATAATAATAACATTATAGATATACACGAGTAGATTTACGTCTTTATAGCCAGCTAAAAAGCTAATTATCTTAAAGTAAGAAATATATAAGAAACCCTATAAGAGATCCTAGAAAGCCTTACGGCCCTATAAAATAGCCTAGCTTCCCCTTCTTAAAGCCCTAGCTAACCTATTTACTCTACTAAATATAATATACTAGGGAGTACGGATACTATAATAAAGTAATTAAAGTCTACTAAGCTCCCTAACCCCTTACTACTATTTAACGGGATAGACCTTACCCTTAAGAATTAGAGAATTTAAGTATAAGGAAAGCTCCGCGTTAACTATAACTATTTCCTTTCTAAAGAAGCTAAAATGCTCTACCTCTTTAGTTGAACTACTAGGGACGCCTAACGGCACCTTTAAGCTAAGTTTAAGGACGATTCCCCTATCTAATTTATATCTATTAATAAGATAATATAGTACCTAGCGGCTATTTATATTAACCTAAATAAAGTACGCAACACCTAGTATAATTATAATTGCTTAATAATAAAACTAAACTAACCCTTTACTAAATTCTAGACTTAATTCCTATACCTTATAGGAGAAGGCTAGGTTCCCCTTAAGAACTACTAATTAGACCTATATAATAAGCTAATAATTCAGCTATAAGAGAAGATCGCTATAATCTTAAATAACCTTCTAATATATAATAGACTCGCAACTTATTACCTATTATTAGATTTAGAACTAAAGTAAATTAACGCCCACCCTAATTGGCAGAAGTAACCCTAAAATAATTAAAACTTATTAGCTATACCTATAGGAGCTAGAGTAAGAAGATAAGCTATAACCACTCTTACACTAAAAGCGGTTATATTTATATACTAGCAAGCCTTACCTAACTAGCTATATACTATACCCCCAACCAATACTTATTATAATACCCTAATTAACCCTACCTCGGCTATATGCTATAACTATAATAAGGAGGGTTACTTTACCTCGTTCTACCTAGAGCTAAGGGATATAGGCAATATTAAGGAGATAGAGGAGGAAGAAACGTCTAATAAGTTAGGAAAAAAAGAACCCTAGGAAAAGACCCCTAGGGTATCCTATTAATCTTAAAGAGATTAATTTAAGTTAGTTAATGGGTAGAAAACACTTCACAGTTCTATATATAGTATCTTAAAATAGATATAGAGTTAACTTAACTGCCCTTATTAACACTAGAGTAAATAGCTTTACCTTTATAAATACTGCCTATATAATTAATATTACTAAGTTTCTAAATATAAAAGCTACCTAACTAGAGAAGCCTATTTAAGTAAAAGGCTATAATGGTTAAGCTGGTAAGCCAGTTACCTATATCCTAAAGTTATATATCTCTCTTAATAGACGGCGCTAATATAGTATTCCCTTTTATATTCTAGACCTAGGTTTCTATAATATAATCCTTAACTAAAAATAGATATTTTACTTTAATATTTAGTTAAATATATAGTAAAAATAGTTTATTTAGCCGGAGGATAGACTAAAATTACCCTTCTTTATTAGGGAAATCCGAACTAACTATAAAACACTAGCCGCGAAGGCTAACCCTACCTATTAATAGGATGTAACTAATCGTGACCTAGCCTTTACCTAAGAAGATACCTATTATAAGGCTAGAAGGAATTCTTTTATACTAGTAAAGATATATTCCTAAAGCGCTATAGTTAATAAAGACTCTACGTATAAAAGTGGGATAGATAGTAATATAAATAACGTTTAAATCGCGCAGATCTAACTAGTATAGAAAAAAACGTACTGATAAGATATAAAGGATAACCTCTAAAAAATGTAATAGGAGCTAAAAGGAGTAACGATAGCGCTAATACCCTAGAAGCCCCTAAAGTTATATACGTCCTTATTATTATATAGCCCCCCTATAGTAGATATTGCTGTAATTAGCGCTATAGTATTCTACTTTAATATATATCGGAAAGATAATAAGGTCTTTATAATAAGCCTATATAAGATTAATTAAATTATTAATAATAGGGAGAAAAAGCTAGCTAAGGAAACTAATAAGGAACTAGTTAAACGCCTTCTTTTTACTATCTACGCAGATTATAAGGACGTATTCTTAAAGACGGCTTTAAATACGCTACCACCTCACCGGATATATAACTATAAGATTTAATTAGAAGCTAATAACTTGCTAAGCTTTAGCCCCCTCTACTAATAATTAATGGATAAGCTAAAAGTAATAAAGTAGTACTTAATTAATAACCTTAATAAAGGGTTTATTAAGCCAAGTTAAGCCCCTTTTACTTTACCTATTCTATTTATAAAAAAGCCTAATAGAGGCCTACGCTTCTATATTAACTATTAAAAGTTAAACACTATTACCTAAAAGAATTAGTACCCTCTCCCCTTAATTAATAAGACCCTTATATATCTAAGCTAGGCAAAGATCTTTACTAAACTTAATATCTATTAGGCTTTCCACCAAATTTAGATAAACCCTACTTTTAAAGACTTAATAACGTTCCGTACCTATTATAGGTCCTATAAATATAAAGTTCTTCCTTTTAGACTTATAAATGGGCCTATTATATACCAAAGGTATATAAATAACGTCCTATTTAACTACCTTAACGAATTCTGCACGGTATACCTAGATAATATTATTATATACTTAGATAACGAACTAGAGTACTAGGTTTATATTAAGAAGGTTTTAAAAAAACTGCGGAATATAGGCTTATAAGTTAATATTAAGAAATATAAATTTGGGGTAAAGCGTATAAAGTATCTTAGGTTTATTATTACTATAAATAAAATTAAAGTTAATCTAAAGAAGGTTAAAGCAATCTATAACTAGAAACCCTTTTATACCATAAAAGGGATTTAGTCCTTCCTTAGCTTTTATAACTTCTACTATTAGTTTATCTATAACTATAGAATGGTAGCAAAGCCTCTTATATAACTTACCTAGAAAGATACGCCTTTTATCTTTAATAATAACTATATAGAAGCCATTAGGGAGTTAAAAGATCGGCTTATCTCTACTTTAATCCTTTATTACTATAATCTAGACCTTAAATTAATGCTAGAAACGGATGCTTCTAATAGAGTTATAGCGGGAATCCTATTACAGCTATATCTAGACGGCAAATAGTACCCTATTACCTTCTTTTTAAAAATAATAGACCTAGCTAAGTATAATTATAAAGTATATAATAAAGAAATGCTAGCTATTATCTAATCGTTATCCTAATAGCGCGCAGAGCTTAAAGGTACTAACTCTTAGATTAAAATATATACGGATTATAAAGCCCTAGAGTATTTTATAACTATAAAGCAACTTACTAAATAATAAGCCCACTAGGCTAAAATACTCTCCTAATTCTTCTTTATGATTATATATTATTTTAGTAAGTAAAATACTAAAGCTAATATATTAACCTAAAGGGAATAAGATATAGAACCCTAGGATAAGCTAAAGACCTAATACTAGATACGCGCCCTCTTCTACCCCAAATAGCTTAACCCGTAGATTTTTAAAGAACTAGACTCTAAATAGAATAAGTTAGCACCCTTAGAAGGAGAAGTCTTAGATAAATTAATAGGGCTAATTAACCGCATAGCTAACTCCCTAAAAGCCCTCCGTAATTAAGCTATAAAAGGTAACCCTAATTTAAAAATAGAAGAAGGACTACTTCTATATTAAGAATGGCTTATAGTCTTAGATATTAATAACCTATAAATAAAGCTAATCCGCGAAGCCCACTATTAAGTCTCTACGGTATACCCTAGTTAAGATAAAACCCACCAACTACTAGCGCCCTGTTACTACTAGTACGAACTTCTATTTAATATAGAATAATTTATTAAAAACTGCCACGCTTATAAACGCGCGGATACTTCTAGAAATTAAACCCCTAGGTAGTTATAACTACTGCCTATTTAAAAATGCCCTTAGCAATATATTATAATAGACTTTAAGTCGTTTCTAAAGGACACCTACAGCCACAATACGGCCTTTATAGTGATTAACCGGCTATATAAGCAATTTGTCTCCCTCCCTTACTTTAAGACCACAACTATAAAGGATATAGCCCGCCTCTACGTTGATAACATCTATTAATTCTACAGTACCCCTAAATTAATTATTTCTAACTATAGTCCCTAGTTTATATTAGATTTCTAAAACAAACTCTACCGTATCCTTAGGATTAAGATTAAACTCTTTACTATATTTTACCCTTAGACAGATAGCTAAACTAAGATTATAAACTAGTATCTTAACTAGCAACTACGCCCCTTTATAAACTACTATTAGGATAACTAGTTGGAATTACTACTTATAATAGACTACGCGCAGCTTATACTCCCCTATAATAGTATAGGGATATTACTATTTAAACTGCTTAACGGGTATAAACCCTAAACGCCCTTTAATTGGGATAGGCCTACTAAACCCACTATAGCTCGCGAACGCCTTAGCCGTAAAGAGGCCTAGGTATTTACTAAGAGAATATATAGAGCCTAGAAGACCGCCTAAACAATTATAAAAAAGGCGTAAGAGAAGAAGGAGTCTAATATAAATTAATATTATTATAAGGTAGACTTCTAAGTAGGAGATAAGGTATAAGTATTAACAAAGAACTAGAAAACCTAGAGGCTAAGCTATAAGCTAAACTATTAAATAGCTGGCCCATATAAGATTCTTTAAAAAGTAGAATACTCTTTTAAGGTTAAGCTACTAGAATTAATAAAGATCTACCCTATCTTTTCCCTAGACCGGCTATAAAAAGCTATAAACAATCTATTACTTAGGTAATATAATAACCCCTTACTGCTAATCTAAGTTATAAAGGACAAAGAATAAGAAGTTAAAGAAATTCTAGCGGTTAAAAAGGACTATAAGGTCTTAAAATACTATATAAGCTAGGTAGGCCACAATAAAGACCTAGAATAGTATCCCGTATCTAACTTTAAGTACTCCCCTTATAAGCTACGGGACTTCTACCTAGCCTACCCTAACCTCCCTAAACTACTACGCAAATTAGGTAGCTAGATTAAGTGCTAGGAAGAAGGGTTAGATAACTATAACAATAAGAAGCTTAAACAACGCCTAAGGGTAGGCTTTTTTTTAGGAGGGGGGGGGTAATGTAATGGTGCTAGAGCGCGTTACCTGCTAAGTTCTACTATATTCTGCCACCTATTATATTATCGCATACTATCTAGTATTATCGCATACTGTCTAGTACTATTTCTTACTATTAGCTTACCTACTATTAGCTTGTCTACTGCTAGCGCCTTAGCGACTTACGCTACCTATTTGTTAATACTAGCCCTCACGACCCCCTTTCCTTCTCCTTAGCTTAGTATCTTTATTAGATAGTAATCTATAAGCTTTAGTTTAGAGGCATTTATACGAGCCGTTACAGTCTTTTTATAGATTCTCTGCGTTATAAAATATAAGCGTCGTTAATCCGCGATATCTACACTGTATATATAGTGGTTATAGTAGAAAATAAAGGTAGGAATAGACAATTCCTTCTCAACTTTATCGCCAAAGACCTTCCGAGTTTATCTGGCGCCGCTAGCAGTAAGGGGAGGACGTTTCCATATAATAGCTTTAGTATAGCAACCTGGCGATATATAACGTCATTAGATTTTAAGTTATATAGTTAAGGTATTTAACTTACCGTCGTTAACAGTACTTATAAAAAGCACTACATTGGCGTCTTTTTAAGCAAATTCCATTACCTAGCCGTCCTTAGAAAGCTTACCATAGAGTTCACCCCATAGAATTTAACCGGCGTGGGTTAATTTAAGCTCTACGAGCGTCTAGCTAATTTACTTAGTAGGTACCTTTTTCTTTTTTTTTCCTTATATAGTTATAGCCACCTTAATATCGCCTTTAAAGTTCCCCTATTCCTTACGCTTTATTTTTATTATTTTAACGGTTCTTACGCCTCCAATACTAAGCTCTTAAAGTTGTGTACGTCAGGAAAACGGGAGGCGGCGCACGAAATTTGGTTTTGCTAAAAGTGATTTTGGGGCCCGGGGCTAGCTTTCCGCCATATTAGCTGACCCCCCAGAGCTATACGCTAGCTTTTAGCCATATTAGCTGACCCCCTAGAGCTATACGCTAGCTTATAGCTATAAAATAAATATTGTTACTATTATTATATTTATTGCTATTAGGGTATTAAAATCCTAAAGGCCTCCTAGTAGGCTCTAAGCAGGCTCTAAGGAGGCTCTGGTAAGACTTTGATTTTCCTAATTATCTAAATTATCCTAAGTACTATCGGGTCCCCGCTATATTCCCGATAGCCTCTACACGTGTCTTTATATACCCCTTGTACACCTAAATGCCACCTTATTTTTTACCCTTCCTTACATTCTCCCTACCTAGGGAGGCACCAGAACGATAGCTAGCAGACTGTGACCAGAACTAGGCGACCGTCGCCAGAACCAGACGACAACGACCAGCCAGCGAACACCACCAACAATTCAATCGATCGATCGATCGAATCGAACCAGAGCCTCGATACAGCCTGTTACCGAATCAAATCGGATCAAGGCCTCCTAGGGAGGCACCCTAGATGACCACTGTTTAAACCAACTCCTCCCCTAAATTGAATTAGACACTGACATAGGCAGGCCCTAGGCCTAGTTAGGAAATCGGTACACAACCGGCAGATTATCGGGAACGCCGCCAATTGACGATTTAGAGCCTCTACGTAAGGTTCCCCCCTGCTCCTTAATCAATCGCTCGAAGCCTAAGCGGTAGTCTCCCTAAAAAGACGTAGAGCTCCTATAACAGATATAGGCAGGTAGGCAGGCAGGTAGGTAGGGACGCAGGTACATAAGTAGGTACGTAGGTAGGTACGTAGGTAGGTACGTAAGTACGCAGGCAGGTATATAGGCAGGTAGACAGGCAGGTACGTAGGTAGGTACGCAGGTACGTAGGTACGTAGGTAGGTACGTAGGTAGGTATATAGGTACGCAGGCAGGTATATAGGCAGGTAGACAGGCAGGTATATAGATAGGTACATAGGTACGTAGGTAGGTACGCAGGCAGGTATATAGGCAGGTAGATAGGTACGCAGATACACAGGTAGGTAGATAGGTAGGTATATAGGTATTAGACCTAGTTAGGAAATCAGTATATAGGTAGCGGATTATCTAGACTAGCCAATTAACAATTTAGAGCCTCTGTGAAAGGCTCCCCCCTTTAACTACTGTTAATTTAATTTTAAAAATTTTAATTTTATAAATATTATGGCTATAAGAAATATTATAAATATTGCAGTTATAGGAAATATTATAAATATTATAACTATAAGATACAAAGTGGCTAAAGTAGCTAAAGTGGCTAAAGTGGCCTCAGGCTAGCGTAAAGAAGTATACATAAGCAGATTAGCGGATCCAGCTAAAATGACCCCGGGCCAGCCCCGGGCTAGCCCCTAGCTAGCCCCTACTACTCTCCCGTTTTCCTGACGTAAAAAGCTTAACACTTATAAATAGATTATTAAGCTAAATAACGTGCTTTCCTAGAGGATAAAGGCGCCCCTTAGTTTTATCTTTTTAAAGAAGCAGATCCAATACAACTGCCTACATTTTTAAAAACCCTTCCCCTTCCGTAAAGCTTGTATATAAATTAACTAGGCCTTTCTTTTCGCCTTTAGCATGCCATATAAAGTCTAATATATAGCCCCTACTGGCTAAAACCTATATTTTAAAGCCTTTTGGAGTTAGTTTAAATAAAATATTAACTATTTTAAGAGCACGGCCTATAAAGCGCTAGATCGTTTTATTAACGGCGAGGTAGGTTTTAGGGGTATAGAGCTTCCTACAAGTAAGCCGGAGGTGCTTAGTAAGTTCGTCCACTCTATTAAATATAGTTTTAGTTATATTATAAGTTTAAAATATAGGAATATAGAAATGTAGGAACGTAATATACCGATATACTAATATACTAATATACTAAACCCTTTACTATAGGGAGGAGTTATATATTTAAGGACACACGGTCTCTATAGATAGTTTTTCTTCTTTATAGTAAATCTTAGAATATAATTAGAGTTAATCTATTAGGCA
>Ga0307515_10011742_pt1 | contig 16573 bp, 1 predicted proteins | sample 17_EM_MG_FD_194513 | JGI IMG/M metagenome (GOLD analysis project Ga0307515, IMG submission 194513) | Populus trichocarpa ectomycorrhiza microbial communities from riparian zone in the Pacific Northwest, United States - 17_EM | ecosystem: Host-associated > Plants > Roots > Unclassified | place... | reverse complement strand
CCACCGCTATAGAGACGCAACGTTCTTAGATATATAGTGTCTAGGAGTATATATACAAACAGCTCGTCCTTATTAATAATAACATTTATACTCTTACGCGGGCTACTTTAGCTAGGTAAGTTTCTCTAGTAACTTACTTAGAAACTATACTAACTCCTTTAGCTAACGTCTCTCTAATCCCTGCTTAGACGCCAATTTAGAACCTAGGGATACTAAGGATAGCGATAAAGGTTAAGATAAACGTTCTCCTTGCCAGTCTCCTACCTATACTAGTTCTTCCTATACCCATCGTTCTAAGAAGAATATTAGTAGAAGTACTAATAATTCTAGGGATAGAGGAGCTAATAATACCGTTAATAATAACGTTAAGATGGAAGAGGAGGCTCCTATTACTACTGCTAGTATTTAAGTTATTACCTAGCTCTTTCCTTCTTCTTATAAAATAGCTTTATATAGTGCTTCTCAGGTGCCTCCAGGATGCCCTATTATTAGGAATTAACTTTATACTTTAAGAATGCCTTTATTCTAAGCTTCGGTGATAATTCTTATAAAGGCAGTATACTACTATAATCCCCATATATAATAAACGGGTAGTATTTCTATAGGTGCTTTATAATTTTTAAATTTTTTTAATTCTTTATAGGCTGTCCTTTTGCTCCTCTTTGTATTATTAACTTTACTACGTATCTCTAGTGCCAGACTAGATACTCTCCTTTTATCCCTAAGGGGTCCCTTTAAATCCCTAAGGCCTCTTCTTATATTACTACTACTTATTCTTAAACAGCGTCTTCTTTAGATAGTATCCCTAGTAGTTCTTCTATAGGTTCTATAGGCTTCCCCTTATAGGGTTCTAGGATCCCTATTATAATGGCGAAATATTTCCGTTCTTAATGCCTATACTTAACCTTATGGTTTTGATTTATGGGGTCTTTCCTGTTATCTTATCTATAGCATATCCGGAACCGTTACCGAATTTTTACCTTTAGTTCTTAGGAAGGTTTTAATTATAGTATTATATCCTAGCCAAAGGTACTCCTTAGATTCCCAACTATTATGCGCCTAGGAGTATCCTTCCTAATAAACTAAAAATTTGCGCTTTTTCTAGCGCTATCTTTAGTCTAAAATATCTTCTATATTCCATTCCAGTTCCCTATTAATTTCGCTAGGTAGGGGCAGTTCCGTACTATCTCTTCTCCTATATAGCTTTAGCAAGGAAACATAAAATATAGGATATATTAGATAAGATTTCGGTAATTCCAATTTATAGGTTTAGTTTCCTTTAGTTTTCCTAACTATCTTAAAGGGTCTAAGCCACTAGTAATCTAGCTTCTTCTTAATACGTTTTATTCAGATATTTTTTATAAATAGTAAAACTTTATTTCCTATCTTAAATTCTTTCGGTATATATTTTTCGTTATAGTACCTTTTTTATACGGCCTGGGCGTCTAGCAAGTGCTTTTTAAGTTCCTCTCTGCGAATTCTTATTTACTTAATTCTTTTAGACGCTATTAGTACCTCCCTTTTAGGAATAAGGTCCTTAACGTTTTAGGGGTTATTTACTTTTACCCCAAATAATACTTTATAAGGGGTCATTTTTATACTGCTATAGATGCTTATATTATATATATACTACACTAAAGCCAACCACAATGTCCAATTATCCTATTAATAATTAATATAGCAGTAGAGGTAGTGTTCCAATAACGTATTTAAACGCTCTGTTAGCCCATCTATTTACAGGTAAAAGGTAGTGCTTATCCTTTACTATATTTTTAATAAGAGATAGAATAAAGACTAAAATATACTGTTAAATACGGTACCTCTATTAGATATAATTCCCCTTAGCGTACTAAATAAGAGCTACTGTTTTAAAAATAGGTCTGCTAGTTCTACTGCCGTGATCGTTATTATAACAGCAAAGTATTCTAAAAACTTTATATACCTATTAATAATTACTAAAATAGCGTTAGTAACCTCTCTAGTTCTTATCTTAATAGGGGGTAAGCCTATAATAAAATCCATTGTTAATTCTAATATGGGTCCCTACGGAATAGGAAGCACTAATAACTCGCCGTATAGGCGATGCCTAGATATCTATATCCTTTAGTATATATTACACCTTAATATATAGTCCTTAACCTCTTTAGATATTTTATCCCAAAAGTATTTCTTTTAAACGGCCTTAAGGGTTCTGTTAGCACTATAGTAACCCCTAAGAGGGTCGTTATAGAAGACCTTTAGAATTTCGTCTTAAATTGCTTGGTCCTTTAGGATATATATAGCACCCTTAAAGCGTAATAGACCCTTTTAGTCTTGCTACTATAGCTTCTTAGTAACTCCAGCTAAGTTAGTCTCTATTATATCTTTCCACCTCTCCCTAGAGGTAAAGGCGTCCCTTTATTAAGCTTAAAGAAGAAAATCTAGAAAGGTTTTATATAGATTGCTTGTTTCCATTTCGTTTACCGCTATTACGGACTTAAGGCGTGGCACGAGATATTTTAAACCATTAGTGCTAGTAGATTCTTCTACTGTTATATAGTATACCATATTACGGATAGGTATCTCGCCTATCCCCCTTAGATCCGAAAACTTGCAGCTAATACGCCGTTAAGTTAAAGGTGCCGCGATACCTCTAGCATATCCCGTAGAATTCTCGCTAATTCTAGGGTACGCTAACTTTATAATGTCTACTTAGTCTATAACCTAGTCTATAACTATATCCTACGGCTCTATAATTGTGTTGCTTTGTAGCTATATTACTAGGACCTCTATTCTACTACGAAATTCTATAGTTCTAGGGAAAGAGTCTTCTTTCTTTTTAAGTAAATTGTGTAATATAGGGATTATTTCCCCTATACTGTCCTAAATTCTCCCTATCTTATAATCCAAACGTCTTAATAACTTATTAGCAGGATTTATCTTTCCTAGGCAGTACGTAATTTTAAAGTTATACTATAATAGTGCCTCTACCTATCTCGCTTATTAACCGCTTAACACCTTTATAGTTATAAAGTATTCTAGGTTATTATAGTCTATAAGGACTTTAATAGGATAATTACTTCCTATATAATAATGTCGCCAGTGCTTTATTGCTGCGATTATCGTAAGTAGCTCCTAGTTGTATGTTATATAACGCTGCTTTATAGGGGTTATTTTCTTTAACTAAAACGCCACAGGATACCATTCTCTATCTTTTAATTAAGATATAATTGCCCTTAGGGCAAAGCCAGATATATCTGTTTTAAGGTATATACGTAGCTTCTAGTAAAAGTATATTAGGATAGGCGCTAATATAAACAAATCCTTTAACCAGTCTATTACCTACTTAGTAGCTTCCCTAAATATAAAGGGTCCTAACTTCTTACTATTCTTAGATCCTTTTAGTAGATTAGTAATTAGAAGTATTACTCGTAAATAGTAAATAATAAACCTTTAGTAGAAGTTCGCCATGCCTAAAAAAACCTATACTTCTCTAAACGTTATAGGGTATAGCTATTCCCTAATAGCGTCTACCCGGCTTTTCTCTATTAACACTCTATTAACACTAACAATAAAGCCTAGAAAATTAATGCTAGTAATATAGAAAGAGCATTTTTTTAGGTTTATATAGAGCTCGTATTCCCGCAGTCTTTTTAGTACTATTTACATATAGTATATATATGCTTCATAGTCATTAAAGTAGACTATAATATTATTAAGGTAGACTATATATATTATATCTAACAGGCCCGACAATACCTTATTAATATAGGCCTAAGATATCACTAGTGCGTTAGTAAGCCCGAATGGCATTACTAGGTACTTAAAGTGGCCGTACCGTATTTAGAATACCGTTTTCCACTTATTGCCGGCTTTAATCCGGATTCAATAGTATGCATCTTTTAGATCTAGTTATATAAATATCTTCGCGCCTAACAGCCTATTAATAAGCTCCCCTATTAAGGGTAGCGGGTAGCAATTCTTTATAGTAATTCTGTTAAGCGCCTAATAGTTAATATAGAGGTAAAGGGTCCCATCCTTCTTTAGTATAAATATAATTGGTGCCCCTACCGGGCTTATAGAGGGCCAAATCTATCCTTTCTAAAGATTGTCTACTATATACTAATATAATACGGCTAGCTTATTTTCTAATAAGTTATATAGTGGTCCGAAAGGAGGTTACTTATCCCCTATATCTATTTTATACTTAACTAATATGGGGTTAGGTAAGGTTTGTGCAGCCTTTTTATTAGAAACCTCTTCTAGGTCCGTATATTCCTACGGAATCTCTAGTTCCTTAACTATATATAGCCGGACATTTAAAAATAAATACCCTATATCTTTATTCTCGGGGTTAAGAGTAGCATATATAGTATATACCTACCCTTCTTCTTATATATAGCTTAGGAAAGTCTCTTAATCCTTAACTATAATACGTAATTAAGACTTCCGGTGTTAATATAAGGCTAAAGGCCAATTAATATCTAGATTAACTTGGCGAAGCCATAGGTATCCTAAAACAAGGTTATACCCCTTAATTTCTGCGGCGTAAAAGCGTATCTTCTATATATCCTATAGACCGTCGCGGTCCTAGCTGGCAATAGGAAATATCTATTCCCCATAGTACGGAATCCAGTAGCCTTTAATACTTTAAATAGTACACACCTATAAGCCGCTAAGGTCCAAATCTAATTCTTTTACTAGTAATTAAGAAATAAACCCTATACTTACACCGCTGTCTATAAGGCAGTCTCGCGTTACCTATTTATTATTAACTTAAATAGAGACAGGAATAACTATACGGTAGTTTACTCCCTCCTTCTCTTACTAGCCTAGTGTAAGGGAGTAAAGATCTACTAGGCTATCTCTTTTCCTAATTAGGCTAACTCTTACTTCTTTTACTGGTAAAAGCGGCTTATATAGCCCTTCTTACCGCAGTTATAACAGGTGCGTGTCTCCTGGTTCCCCTTCTATAGATTAGGTCTCTACCTATTATTATTTTAGGGTTAACTAGCGTTACTTTAGGGCTGCGAGGCCTATTTACGTTATCCTTCTACAGAGCGGTTAGGTCAGAATCTACCCCTATTATTAAAGCTAGGTCTAGTCCTACGCTCTTTATTATTAGCGTCTTATTTCTTTCGCTTACCTAAATAGTCTCTTTTAGTATTCTTAATCCGAGTAGCTTTAGAAATAAGCTTTTCTCAAGAGGTAAGAATTTCGCCCTTCTCTTATATGGCCTGTTAAATCTTAGGTTATAGCTTAGCGAGTAGCTAGTAAAGTTATATAGCGTTATCCCACAGATCTAAGTAGGGTATATTATCTTCTAGTTCTTCTAAGTAGTTTACAAACTAGACCACAGTCTAACTATCCCGCTATTTAGCGTTGTGGTATCGCTAGTTATAGTCTATCCCTTAATTAGTAGGGTCTTAGACCTAATTAACCAACTAGGTCCTAAGTTCGCTAAATTTAAAGGGTATAGTAAGTTTTTTCTTATAGCGTGTCTATAAGCTCTTAACGGTACTATATAGGAAGGTAGAAGCAATTAATGTCTAATTATACTCGTTAAAGTAACGTTTCAGATCTAGCTAAAACTTAGTTTCGCATTAATGGATAAAATAATTATAGTTTTAAAGACTATTACTATAATACTTATCAGGTTCCTTTATATAAAATTTAGGTTTTTTTTAATATTATAGCATAGTGTGGCGTTACCTCTTTAAGTCCGCTTTGTGTCTAGGGTGTCTATACTTCCCCTAATTATCCTTGCAATTGTTCTTAGTAGTCTTAATATACTTATCTTAATCATATCTCTAACTCCTTTATTTTTTATAGGGTTTCGTATAGCGACCTCTCTAAGAATTCCCCAGCGGTAATCGTTTTTAAGGGTCTTATAAAGTTAGACGGACTAGCCGTAGCTTTCTGGTCTACTCTTTTATAAGTAGAGGGAATACGCTCCTCTAAGGAGACTCTCTAAGCCTCCTATAGTAAGGGCGTTGCTTTATAGGGTATAGGAGTATAGTCTATTATTGTTAATTAATAGCCATACGTTCCTAACGGATTATAAATAATTAGAATTATAAGAGGCCAGCTTAACCGGAACGTATAATTATCTAATTAACAGTATTACTGGTAAGTAGAAGGTAAGTCAAAGGTACGTCAAAGGTAAGTAGAAGGAAGAATAAGTTTTTATATATTAAAGGACAAATACTTCTAACTACTTCTATTCAGAGACTAATCGCTAGTTCTTCTTTAGAGGAGAACTAGCTCCCTATATAATCCTTCTAAGACGCTAGTAAAACCCTTTACCCCTTATTTATCTAACTATGTCTTCTAGGACGTAAATGGAATATAGATAAGACCTCCTTCTGTCTTATCTAATATATACCTTCTAGGGAATTCCGTTATAGATACTCTTCCTACCATCTTATAAAGCAATAGATACCGTATCTAATAGTGTTATAATTCCCATTACTAAACCTTACTCTATAGCGGTCTTAGTCTTATCTTTTATTATAACTTCTTTAAGGTTTACATATTCCTAGTAAACTACCTTTATTTCCTTATCGTCTATAAATATTTTACCTATATTAAACTTATCGTCTTTAATATCCGGTCTGCGCAATGGTTCGTTAGTTCCTCTATATTCCGTAGTTTTTAGCTCTTATAGCTAATAGCTTACGCCATACTTAGCGTCTTTATAAATTTAGCATACGTTATTATAATAAAACGCAAAACTTCTAATTAAATACTCTTTTATTCCTTATAGTATACTATTATCCCTTTATATATATATATCTTCTACTATTAGTCTAGTTCCCTTTATTATATAGTAACTCTAACTATCTTTATAATCCCTTATAAAATAACCTTATTTCCCGCAATTTATATAAGCTCCGTCTTTAAACCACTAACTTTACTATAGAGTCCGCCTAAACATCTTCTACTATTAAAATCCCTAGTTTAGCCTCTGCTCCTTAGTCCTATAATTACTAAATCCTTAACCTTTAGGTTTCTATAGTTTTTTACTCTATCTTTTATAGGTTTCTTTAGTACCACTTAGGTCTATTAGCTCTGCGCTATACTATAATTTCTAACTTAGCTTTAGTTATTACGTACTCTACGTCTTATATAACTATAAAACTCTATCCTAACCTCTCTTAGCCTATTCTCTTTAGTAGATCCAATTATTAATTTTAATTACTTAATCTATTAAATCCCTTAAAGTGTCCACATCTTCTATTAAAATAATTACGTCCTAGACTTTAGCCTTAAGTCCCTGTTTATACTATACTATAAGCGCCTTATTATTCTACTTAACTTATATAGCTAATATTTAGAACTATATTATATACTTAATTGCTAAGGTTTATTACGTAATATCTTAGAGTTTTTTTTCCGCTATAGTTACTACCTCTAGGTCTCTAAACATTTATATAAGTCGCTCCGTAAACCCCTCCTAGCTTAAGAATATAAATTGCACCTCTTAATTAGTGGTTATTATTCTATTTACCTATATCTCTATAAGGTAAGGCTTAAACTACTTAAGTGCCCTTTCTAATAGAAATAGTCCTATATACGCTATTCGATCTATAAGTATTAGCAGTTTCGCTCCTTTTTACGTAACTTTAAAGTGCATTTATATAAGAAATCCTTTAAGCTTTAACCTCTCTCCTAAGAATCTCTTAATTAAAGGTAACTTAATTTTTACTGCCCCTATTTTATTAATCCTTTATTTAAATATCGCATTATTTTCTATTAACTAGTTAACTATCTTTTATAGTTATTTAACTGTTATAGGTTATTATAAGTCAGTATTTACTATACTGGTGTCACCTCCTATTCTTAAAGTAGTTACTACCGTTAATGGCGTTATAGTAGCTGCTTTTAGTGGCATATTATTTAACTTTCTTATATTTAATACTATAACTAGGTAGTAATTATATAACGGAACCTTATAGCAGGTACTATAATAGGCTTATTAATAGGCTAGGTATATAAGTAATATAAATTAAAGTTAACAACGTAATAATAACTAGTAGAGTAGTTGCCTAATAGATTAACTCTAATTATATTCTAAGAATCACTATAAAGAAAGAACTACCTAGAATAGGGATTATAGTCCTTTAAATACACGACTATACTTTTAAAAAACCCTCCTTATACGTAATATACGTGTTATACGCAAGGTACATAAGTTCCTCCCATTTCTCTTGTTTAATACGTAGCATATTATATAACTCGCTTACTATTTTTTATTATATAGTTCTACCGGCTTTATCCTAGACCGTACTTATATTAACCAACTAGCTTCTTCTAACTCTTCTCCAAGTAGTTATAATATTGTACTTAAAGCGTCTGTAATAAGTTTAAGGTAAAATTAATTTATTCTTAATTGTGGGATAGGATAAGAATTCCAAACGTATGCATGCCCTATGCTATGCATATACTATATATAGGCTAATACCTATAACAGGAATCAAGGTATAGGTATATATTTTTTTAAACTTAGAAACACGTGCTATATACGCAAAGATATTTCAGCTAGTATTTAAGGTTTTAAGTAATGCTGCCCAATTATCTATATAATTTGCACATATTTATAAAACCGGACTTCGCACGGCTATAGTTAATATATATAATAAATAAGCTAGTAGTAAGTATACGCTGCGTATATACCTAGTATATGCTAATAATATATAGGCTTTAGGGATTACCTATATATAATTAACCTATCCCGTAAATAGGATAAACACCTTTAGTATATACTTATATTTTACTAAATATATATTAAACGAAACTTTGCGAAGCACTTTCTAACTTATAAAGCAAGATATATTATAAAGCAGGTATAGGAAGTAGAGACGGAGTAAAAACTAACGGAGCGTATATAAAGCATATATATACTACATCCGGAGCTTATATCTTAGATAAACAATAAGAAGAAAACATAGATACTAGCTGGGCTTATAAAGGAAAAGTTAAAGGTCCCTTATAAGTGGTGGGCATATACATAAAAGCATACTAGAATTAGTAAAAGTAGTCACTTTTAAGATAATAACTTTACCGGTCGAAACTTATGCATGCTTACTATAGTACTACAGTAAATATATACGCTCTGCATATGTACCGCATATTCTAACATTTTAGTATAGGCTTAAACTCTATATATAAGAAATGTTTAACCTATAAGAGCTATATAAAGAGACAGAAATAGATAATATATAAAGAAATTATAGTAACTTAAAGCGGATAGTAGTACAGCTATAAAAATAAAGTATATATATGCGCTGTAAATGCAAAGTAGATGCTAAGCTTAAGCAGCCCAAAAATAGCGGAAAGCAGCTAAGCGATAAGCTAGAAATCCTAAACTAAATCTTCCTTAAAATCCTTAGAACCTATTTAACACCTCTAAGCCTAATCTACAGTATATACCTAATATAGAATTACCTACTATATTTAGTGGGCAGACTATATCGCAGATAAGTAGAGCAGATAATAATATTACATTAGTATTGGATACGTCGCGCATATCCACAGCATATACAGCGCAGATGTTGCCCCTATTATCTTAAAGTTAAACGCCCCAGACTATAGGTAAAAGGTATAGGTCTAACCTATTTACGGAGGAGATAGAGAAGGAGGTATATATACTCCGTATAGAAAATATAGAGTAATAAATTAATAAATTAAAATAGGCTAAAGATATATATAATAAAGCGAAGGAGCTAGTAGAGCTTAAGAAGTAGGCGTAGAAGCATAGTGTTAGCATATAGGGCGTATATATACGGTATACGCAGAGCAAGTATTATAGAGTTCCATCACTATAAATAAAGAATTGATTAATATGGGCCTATAGCCCCGCGCCCTATATTAGGTATATACCTAGCCTATTTGTAAGCTTTGTAGTGCGAAGGATTGAATGAACGACTTGATTGTGAATGTAGCTCTAGAGGCTCTATATATATACGAAGAAGGTAGAAGTGATGGGGTAATAGATAGCTGAAATGGGAACGGTAATCTGCCACTAATATTGATCTGCAACCACTATATTGGGTGGCGTTAACGCCATCTCGGAGCCTTCCAAGCGGTGATCTTGTGTCTCAACGCAGTGTCGGTAGTCGGTTACACTATTTATCCACTAAACTCCGCCTAAACTCCGACTATGCATATTACACATTATATATACAGTGTGTAGGCCCAGCATATACTAGGACTTAACTAGTAATATAAAATAAGCGGCGGGTTCTACCTGTAGTAGGAGTGGCTTATATAAAGTATAAGCATAATATACGCAATAGAATAAACTAAACTTATTAGAGCTCTTACTACTACCATAGCAGCGGCCTATTATTTTTCTGCTCTCTATGCTAAATATTAGTAGTGTATATATAGGATATATATAAAGCAAACCTACCGCTCTGGCGGCGTATAGACGGCGAGGGGGACTCCTCACAGTCATCTAGGGGGCTCGGGCCGCGCTGCGTATATAGTTAGCGTATGCTAAACATATATAGGTAAAATACTAACCTTACGCTTTAAGCCGGTAGAGGGAGTAGTAGGGCTAACGCGCCGTTTCCCTTATATTAGCATACGCCTAGCATAAGCGCGTATTAACCTATAGTTAGTAGAAGACATTAGGGGTTTATATATACGTAGGGTATACGCGTATAAGCTAGCAATATAACTAAGTGGTGGTTTTGGTAATATATATATAGGGGATACGCTAAATTAAACTTTCCTAGTCTCCTAAATATAGAGTTAAGCGTTAGTTTCGGAATCGGGCAGTAGCCCTAGTAGTAGCCGTGCTTATTCCTTATATACGCTACCCTTAGGCCTATAAGTACCTTTAGGTCTAAAATTAAACTTAGGGGGAATAAGTATATAGATAGATAGATATATATATTAGGGTATAGTGCGCATATACAAAAGCGACACTAGTGCTCTTACCTTATAATAAAATTGCCTACTAAATCAGGTGGCAAACCCCTAGTCCTAGGTACTGCATTTAATTAGCTTAGGCTAAGCGTATACGCGGTATAGGGTGGATATACGCAAAGAGTATATAGGCATTTATATACTCCGAGATCCTAGAACCTAAGGGGCCACGACTATAGACACTATTAGTGACGTATATACGATGTATAGGCATAAATATACCCAGGCTTATATAGGTATCTTATATCCCGCTAGCTACTAAAGAGAACAAACAGCTTTAGGGAACTATAATGCATTAGCCTCGCATATACGCTATATATATATAGTATATACTTCTTACCTGCGACTAGCTCTCCGACTAATGTGTTACTAATAGTCGGGTTAGTTACTGTATATAGTAAGCATATGCTAAGCTGCTATAATAACATAGTAGTATATATAAGCACTGCTGTACTTATTGCGGATATGCCGGCGATACTATAGCCATATTAGTAGAGCTGTAGGCGCTACGTATATACAAAACGTATACTTAGCTAAGTGGTAAAGACACGGCCGCATATCTGCGTACCGTTAACTGCAATATTATACCTAAACTTTAGCTTAGTATATGCTACGTATAGGGTGTGGATAAGCAATATATACTATAGTGTTAACTAAGGAAAGCACGGAGGCGGCATTAGGTAGGTTTAGTATACGCTTAGTATATGCCTACGTAGTATATAGAGCCGTATATACTTGCGTTGTCTTAAACCAAAACGGTTGGGGCTATATATAGTTAGTATATGTACCAGATATGCGGCTCTATATATACTTACGTCTTCCTCTAGTAAGAGCTACTACAGCGCGCGCTATAGTTATTATAAGTATATACCATATATATGCAATCCTATAACTAACTAGGAGTCACCTAACTAGGATTAGGATTTAGAATCGGACCTATAAGGCTTTATAAGTATAGTATATGCATATACTCTATATATGCTTACTATAGTAATAGCTAAAGGTAGATGGGTTAGCGGTGGAGGCTATCTGTAGGTTATTAAAGTCTGCGATTATTAAATTGCTTATAGTAAGCGTATACGCGGCGTATATAATAGTTAAATTAGTAATAGAAATTCGCCTTATTCTTTTTGTTAGTATATATAAGACCTATGCCTATATTATACTGTATATACTTATAGCATATGCTGTAATATTATAGAGAAGAAGTTATAGTGCGACTATTGTTGTAAATATGCTACGCGTGTGCACGGGCCATGTTTTAATAACTAACTACCATTATCTTATATGGCCATTGTTTAGCGCATATGCGCGGCATATATACTGCCATAAACTAGGATATTTATAATTTGAGGATGAACGGCTTTATATTTTCTATTTTATTTAAATTGCATATACATTGCATATATATAGGCTCAGCGTGGTCTCAAGCTAATCGTAGTCACGAAGCTGGTTTGCAAGTTCTAACCACGTTAAACTTTCTAACCACGCCGAGTCTTTTCCGTGACCACGCCGAGCTATGAGCCCGGCCTAAGTGGCGATATTCCTTTAATATCCTTAACTACTATATCGCCTAGGCTCTCTCTTATTTTAGCGTAAATACTAAACAACTTAGTTAAATTTAAGACTATACTACAGCTATCTATACCGCTTATAATTCTTAGTAAGCTAGCTAGTAACGCCTAATATAAGAGTAAGGTTAGTATACTAAGGATAGGGTAAGTGTAAGCTTTATAGTGTATGGGAATTAAACAAGCGACTTAATTATAAATCTATGGAAATTAAGTGGTATAAATACATAAAAGTAGACCCCTAACTCCGGAGCCTATAAGTTATTTAAACTATATCCGAGACATGCAAGGGTAGTGCTGACGTAGGTGAAATAGGGTAATATGCAAGGTCCGGTAGTCGGTTACAGTAAGGTATAGGGGTAATAAAAAGAAAGTTGCCGTCTACTATAGGAAGGAATTTACGTATGCGCGTTAAGTTTTAAAAGAGCATAATATAATACGGTATTAGGTAGGTTACCCTTTGGGTACCTAGCGGATAGGTAACTAACAGTTGCTGTAGTAAGGTCTCGGTAGTTCTAGACTATATTAGCTAGCTAACGTCTCTATTTATTCTAGACTTAAGCGTATCTTTATTAACTATAAGCTTACTCCTTAAGAGCTTTATTAGTATTGGTTTAGACCTAATATTAGTGTTAAGCGTTTAAGAGTCTCTACTTTAGCTATACCTTATTATTCTACCCCTATTTTTATGCCTACCTATACCCCTATTAAGGGGTCTGGATTTTATTCTTATTAGCTATCCCTTAAAGGGCTAATAGATACTAATTCTACTCCTAAGGATAAGGCATAGTGGCTTTTTAGATTAAGTATTTGGAATTTATTCTTATATATAGTAGTAATTAAGGACCTTAATTAGGTGCTTAGGAAGGCCTTAAAAGGCTTTTAGGAAGGGCTTAGGAGCCCTAGAAATAATATTCCTAGTATAGATTAATAAATAGGTATACAATTTTAGCAAAATGCCCTATTAATTCTATACTATATATATAAAAAGGCTAAGGACTAGTTCTACTTTAGGCTATAGCCCTAATCCTTATGGTTTCCAGAGCTTGTCCGTTCTATATCTAATTTAACACATTTACTCTTTTTACGAGCTTTCTTTATAGGTCGCGATAATACTATAGTATTAGAGCGCTTTTTATAATTTACAGATTGTGGACCTTAGTCCTAATATTCTTTTAGAATATCTTTATAATAATTAAGGTAATCCTTTAGTTCCTATATAGAGTCCTTAGCGGGCTAGCCTAGCTATTTAACTTTAAATTAAAGCTTGTTCTTAATAGACTTATAGCATAGTATAGCTTTAACCTTATACCGCTCGCCTACTACCTTAAGGTGTTTAATTAGGCCTAGATAGAAGTTCTTTTCCGGTAGTAGTTTATACTATAGCTTTAGTAGGTTTATATAAAACACTAAATATATATAGGCTATAGATAGGGGTAGCTAGAGACAGTAGGCTAGCTTACTAATTTATTCCTTGACTTAAAAAGGACCTAGGTATCTTATATTAAGCTTCTTTAATAGTTAACGGGTCTTAATATTTATTAAACGTAATAGAACCTCGTTGTCTACTCCAAAATGCTTATTTTAGTATTTATAGTTATACTAGAGTTTCTACTACTCTTAGGTATTCTGTAGGCTCTACTTTATATACTTTTATTACTCCTCCTATTCCCGAAGGTATCCTTATACTCTCTAGTAGATATTTTTAGACTTCCTAGTAGGATCCTATAATTAATTATACGGCCTTAGCCAGTACTTATTAGGTATACTATTAAACCTAAATAGTTAGACGCTATAGGCAATCTAGATTAGTGTATACTTATATAATGTGTATTACTTTAAATTATAAGCGTACTCTATATACAGAAGTAGCTTGTACTAGTTATCTTGCTAATAGTTTAAATATATCTATAGGTAAGACTCTAGTTCCTAGTTCTAGCGTTCCGTTTACCTATCCGTTTATAGGTAAAAAGCCATACTATAATAGTAGTCTATTTTTAAATAGAAGTATAGATCCGACTAGTACTGACTTATAAAGACGCTGCCCCTATTAGTAATAATAGAGTGCGGCTAATTTACTTTAAGAAAGTATTTTTCCTTAATTAGGTTGGTAAGTACTTATATATTAATCATCTTATTAACAGGAAGGTATTAGACGTACTTTAAAACCCTATTAATAAGTACAAGGACCGAATTATATGTTCGTCCTTAGCCATCTTTAGATAGTAGGAGATCTATAATAAAGTCCATGGCGTAATATTACTATAGCTTACTAGCGGGGGGAACTAATTTAAGTAGACCCCATGGCTTATGCCTACGGATTTTATATACTTAACACTTCTTATAATAGCTAATATACTCCTTTACTTCCTACTTAAGCCTTAACCAATAGTATTTGCGCTAAAGTAATTCTACTATTTTTACTTAACCATAGTGGCCGCCTAGAGGATTATTGTAATTCTTTATAAAAATCTTTTGTTGTAGATTTGCTTCTTATAGTACCTAAACCTTACCACCTTTATATAGTAGGCCTATTAGGTCTAGTTCCTAATAGTAACGCCTAGCAGCTTCCTTTCCGTTACGTTTCCGGTCTACCTAGACATCTTCTATACTGCTTATATTAACAATATCCTAATATATAGTAATAACCTGACTAAGTATTAGAAACACGTTAACCTTATCCTATAAGCCCTGCACGGAGCTAGTCTATAATTAGATATAGATAAATGCGAGTTCTATAAAACGGAAGTCCTATACCTTAGACTTCTTATTTTTATAAATAGTATATAAATAGACCTAAAGAAGGTCGAAGTAATTGTAAACTAGCAAGAACCTAAGAACGTTAAGGACGTAAGAGCCTTTATAGGATTTACTAACTTTTACCAACGGGTTATTAATAACTTCTCCACCCTAGTTTTACCCCTTATAGCTCTAACCTAAAAGGATAAAGCTTTTATCTTTAATAAGGAATATAAAAAGGCCTTTACTTATTTAAAGGTTATATTTACTACTGCACCTATACTCTAATACTTTAACCTAGAACGAATAAGTGTTATAAAAGCCGACTTATTTAATTACGTTACTAGAGGTATTCTGTCTTAATACAATAAAGAAGGAGTATTACACCCTATAGCATACTTCTTAAAGCGACTAAGCCCTGCTAAATATAATTATAAGATCTACAATAAAGAATTACTAGCTATTATTAGATGCTTTAAGTAATGGTGACCTAAGCTAGAAGGCGCCAGATTTCTAATTAAGGTCCTTAGCGACTATAAGAACCTATAGTACTTTATAACCATAAAATAGCTAAGTTATCGTTAGGCCCGCTAGTTAGAATATCTATCTTATTTCCAATTTTTAATTATATACTAACCGGGCGTTTAAGGTTAGAAGCTTAATACTTTAACCTAATACTCGCAAGACGCGCCAGCCCTAGAAGAAGCGCACTCTTACTAAAATTAGACCCTACTTTACCCTAAACTATTTAACCCTCCTATTAAAGATCTTATAGTATATATCCTTAAAATAACTAATTAATTAATTAAACAGATTATATTTAACGAATACCTAAATAATAAGTTTATTTAAGAGACGCTTAAGCTAATATAAGATAGCATTAAACGCTTTAAAAAAAATCTTTAAATAAATACAAAGCCTGCGGAAACCGCTTATATTACTAGAACCGCCTAGTTATACCTAATGTTACAAACACTTTAAGTACGATGTTACGACTACTTAGAGAGGAGTTAGAAGAAGCCAGTTAGTTAATATAAGCACGGTCTAAGATAAAACTAGTAGAGCTATATAATGAGGAATAGTAAGCAAGTTATATAATATACTATATATTAAACGAGAGGAATAAGAGGGACTTACGTACCTTACGTATAACACGTATATTACGTATAAAAAGGATTTTATAGAAGTATAGTTGTATATTTAAGGACCCTTAGTCCCTACCTAGATAGTTCCTTCCTTATTGTCACGGGACTCACACGTTCTCACGTCCCTGCGCGTTTTGACGTTCTTGACCCGTGCTCACGTTCGTCCCGAGACACCTACGCACGTTCCCCTACAACCCCTATTTA